>Ga0210115_1000407_pt1 | contig 12407 bp, 7 predicted proteins | sample MayberryNW_TuleB_2_FD_185526 | JGI IMG/M metagenome (GOLD analysis project Ga0210115, IMG submission 185526) | Wetland microbial communities from San Francisco Bay, California, USA, that impact long-term carbon sequestration - MayberryNW_TuleB_D2... | ecosystem: Environmental > Aquatic > Marine >... | reverse complement strand
TAGAAACACCATATGAATATTTCGTGAAAGCACGATTGAGATGAGAGAACAAATCAGAGACGTAATCGCGGAATTCAGCTTTATCTTTCTCCATTTCTCGGGCTTCAGATTCGAGCAGAGCATAGGTTTTGTAATCCTCAGACTGCTCGATTTCGTGACGACTTCTCGTTAACTTTGCAACTTCCTCTTCTACTGCCTCCACCTCTGCTACTGTCGCAGCGATTCTTTCTTTTGAATCGCTCAACGATGCTAGATTATTAGACAAGTCGGTGATTCTCTGGGTGCATGCCTTTGCGTCCTCTAAATCCAGCTCATAATTTTTGATCAACTTTGATGCTTTTTTATTTAAATTAGAAAAGTCTGCAAATTCGGATCTAAATTTGTCCGCATACTTTTTCAGAAATACGTTGAATAGTTTGCTATGAGACCCAGTTAATTGGCCAAAACGGTTAGTAAGCGATTCTAATCGGTCTTTAAATTTGATCGCATCACTATACGAGGCTATCTCAGGAAAACTAGAATTTGCGTCCTTTAGTATTGAGGTTATAACCATACTACGGGCGTTTTCAACTGCTGATTCAAATCGTTGATCTTCCACTTTGATCTCTTCATTCTGGAGATTGGCTGCCAAGTCCACAATCGACTGCAAACTTGCTTGAGCAGAGTTTCTGATTGGAGAAATTTGCTGAACTAGCTCATCAGTCTTTTGCTGTTCAATTCCATGAAGACGATTCAGTGCATCCTCAATAGTGATAGCTTTTCCCGACCACTCCGATAGTCGTTTAGGGTCTAACGTGTTACTTCGCTCTCTTGTTAATTCGCTCTGGTCATACCCGTTAGCATTGGAATCCGTGTCTAGTTCAGTACTTGTATTGCCTTGGAGGTAGCCTTCAGGTTGGTCGGAGGGCTCAGGTTTAAGTTTGGATTTAGGCTTAAATCGGTTTTTTAAAAAGTCAAATGTAGGACACAAAATCAGTCTACTTACCTCATATACACTTTCTCTAACAAAATCCTTCCGGTACTATACACAAATCGATGGGTGACCCCTTTGGGCTTCTCCGAATGAGAGACATTAAGCAGGTTGTTGGGGTGTGACTCGATCTTGGTAGGGTAATCACACTGGTATTACTTCGGCTCAATTAGACCTCCTGCTACGCAACCTACAATTCGAGTTTAGGAGCCCCATGCCACTGCAGCTGCTCTCCTATTGATTGGTAAACGCCGATCCGTCAATACTTATAGCTTCGACTTTCCCGCTTGCTTACCAAGATTTCAGAAACCATATTGCGCAGTAGGAGAGTGACTCAGAGTCACTCATTTAACAAAAGTCCATATAGCCTACTCTTCAATAATAGACAATGGTACGAACTCATCAAATCTGTTCGATCTGCTCTCGAGAATTCACAAGGAAATCTAACGCCGAACGTCACAATGAAAATCTTCATGCTTCACAGGCTCATATCGTACCCCTCAAGGAATTTCGGTTCGGGGGATTAGGACGCCATGTAAGAAATACGAAGATAGGATTTTCTCCTACTCCAAACAGCCATAAAAAAGAAGATCTTTTGACTGATGTCCTCGAGAGGATAGGGAAAGAATTTGAAGGTTGTGAGCATGAAGTCATGTCGCTTCCCCCCCAAGATAGGGCAGACATCCTAACTCAGGTAATAATCCTTGCCGTGCGTTCCGCAGATCCTAAGGAATCGATGCGGAAGTCTCTAAAGAGTATGAGAAGGAACAATCTAAGTCTGAAGATGATACGTTATGTTGCAACTGCATTGGATTTGCCTTTCTTCGCTGCAAAAAACCACCTCATTAATACTCTAGAATAGCCAACCTAGCGAGTCTCGGGTTTCTTAGCCATGGGGGCTTAAATATCGAAGCCGTACTGAATATGGTCAAATGATTCATGGGCAATGAGTTACGCAAGAAACAGTTGATAAAATTGAAATTTACTTAGTTGGAAATGCTACCAATAACTGGCCTTTATTTTCTCTATCACTAACTCGTGCTCACGACCTTTTCTTCTTGCAAATCGTTCCATTGCATTTAGTGGGACGCCACCTAATGATCTTGCCAAACCTGTAAAGAACAGATTCTTCATCGGATTATCCCGCCCAACCTTTCGCATGAATTTCTGGATTCCATATTTGAAATTATGCTGCCATGTCTTGTACATCACCCCCAACTTAGGGGGGTCCATCGTATTGTTTATGTCAAAGAATTCAGATTTCTCTAATAGCCCAATGGGTACAAAGGTCAATGGTGTAACGGTAAATCTTGAATCTGGCTGCTCCGTTTCTAGTTCATGGATCAGTTGGATCGTTTCCCAGCTATCCTCGGGGGTCTCATCGTTATTCAAACCCATAATCAACGTGAAAGCCGGTACCCAGTAGTGCTGATTCAGTGTCTTGACTCCATGCTTTACAACCCAGTGCCATTCATTTGGTTTGAATGGGGCTAACTTCCTGTCAGCGTATTTTCCTATAAGGCGTGTGCTCCCAGTTTCAAAACCACATTGAATTCCAATGTGATTATCAGGACTCGATCCTATGATCTCTGAGATGCTTGGAATGAGTCTTTCGTCCGCAATTGCGCCTGCCAGAGTACCGTGGGTAGGATTAGTATGCCCAATTCCTGTTGCCATAATGCCTTTGAATAGTTCTTCCAGGGCTTCCCTGTTGGGTTCCATGTTCTTTGTAGTCCTCGGATTTAGACCGTAGACAAAAATATCATCGCTTTGAACCCACGCACTTTTGGCTCCGCCGTACTTCATATTTACTTCAATCTCTCTTTGCACTTTTTCAACGGGGTAATACCGCAGCGGCCTGAGAGTAACGTCGCAGAATTTGCATCCCCTTCCGCAGCCTCTCATCACTTCTACCATCCCGTGCATACTTGGGTTTATTATGTCAGGAATTTCATCTACTGATGGTTCATCCCAATAATGTATAAATCGGCCATGATATTTTCTCTCAGGACGATCATATTCTTTAATTTCAACTTTGAACTTTGATTTCTTGAATGGATTGGCGGTTTCGAAATCACCTGCCATCAGAGCATCAAAGAAAGTAGCGCCAGCACCATCGATCTCTGGGCCAATTCCTCCAAGATCCCCCTCAACTATACCGTATAATCCATACTCTTCGATCTTTGCAGGATCATAATTATACTGCCAGGTACCTGATGCTCCTGCTACGACCTTTGCGTTGCTTCCATTGTCTTTTTTTGCCTTGGAGATTCGCCTATGTAAATCTCTACAATAAAATTCGTCATAAGACATGTGTTTGCGTCCGTACGTGAAGGTCATGGTGACTGGCCCCATGCCAAGTGGGTCCATCTCGTATGTACCGACAACCTGAGTTTCTGGCCCTATAAACTGTTCAACATAATCGGGGTGAGCTACAACGACATCTTCCCTGCTGTAACCGTCCCTGATGAGCGATGACTCAACCTTTCTCAATCCATAAGGAGCATATTTTGCCACTCCATTAATATTCTCAATTGGGTTGCAGATGAAATCAAACAGTATCCTCGGCGTTATCTGTTGACCGAGTATCTTATACAAGAGCGATGATGGATCTCTAGTAACGTCGATAGCAGGAGCACAACCAAAAAACGATGCTAACGATATCCCTCTATATGGCGACATCAGTGTTCTGTCCGCGGTTAGTACAACTTTTGGATGTTTCATGAAATGTTATTACGCCGGTCCCTAAGCATATGCATTTCACAGGGATAGATATTAAGTTTTTTAATTTCGCTTGGAATTGTGAAAAAAAATCTATTAGTACACATGAAGACTCATTCAAAAGAGAAATCGTAGCTGTATAAATGTCAAGCATTTTCGTATCAAGCTGTTCGAAATCAGAATTGTCGTCGTGATTCCTTTACTCGTATTATGCCTGCGAATTTATGATTCGTTTTTGATTGCTTCAATATAAGACAAATAATTAATGCAAACAATATTGTCTGAAGTGGGAATACTTGACTAACATGTCCACTTTTCTATTTGCCTCTTCGGCAATGCCACAAAATAGCCGCTAGTGCAAGCGTCTTACGATTGAAATTTTGTCTTTGATTCCAATCAGTTTGAATTTATACTTATCTTCATAAAGCCTTGTGTAGAATTCGGCATAACTGGCAGCAGCTTGATAGGTAGCAAATGTGACCCTCAATTCCGGAATTAATGTCCTCTTTCCATCTTGATCTAGTGCTTCTAATACATAACTCCTAGGCAATTTTCTTGCCTGTTTCATAATAAAGTATACTGTAATCAAAAGAAAAGCAACAGCTGATATGAATACCAATACAGCACCAAATTCTTTGCCGAAAGTCATGACATGACTTAAGAAATTTTCACTAAGCCACTTGTATGGAAGATCTAAGCTCTTGAGTAATATACCCACAATTGCTTCATACATGCTACCTTATGACCCTCCTTAATATCTCGTAACCCACCCCTACTATAATAGCGTAGCTGTCATAACCACACACGTTCATAGTCCTGCGTGCATGTTTTCATAAGTGCCGCCTAAATCGAGCCTGCGTAGAAGGGTATGTCAGTGATCTTGCCTGATTAGGTTTCTGCAAACTAAGATCCCCGAATTTGCCTATTCTGATTTCCATCTGCAATCGGCCAAGCAACAACTGTAGTAAATGCGCTGTCTTATTTCTTCGCGCCGAGCGTTCGATTCTTGAGCCTTAGCTGACTTCCTCGACACTTTCTGCAGCGTTGCGCTGTTATCGGATTTCTTCCGCCACACTTGAAACAAACTTTAAAGAATAGTCTTCGTTGTTGTGCAATCTGCTTCTTAGCGGCATCTGTAATCGGCAATCTTATAGTCAGACTACACTCCGCATCTATAATTTTTAGTTTTCTAATTTCTTAAGGAGTCAAGATTGATTGAATTTCAGAATCCTATTTTAGTCATTTAAGAGAACCAACTAGTCTCTCCTAGGCTGCATAAAAGTGTGATCCACTCGCTCGAGACCTAGAGTAGGAGTATACCATTCATTGCACGATATTCCAGCATATAATAAAACCCGCTCAAGATGAGGGGACCTACTATAGACCATGCATAAAACTCGTCTATTTACGCACATTTGAATACATCGTTTTCTCAGGTTCCGTGTTCGCTTTGGCCGTCCTATGAAAATAAGCACATAGATGTGGACAAAGCTGACTGACCTCCAATCGTACCGCTTCAATGATTTCATTAGTTAGATAGCATGGAGATAATCTATCGTTACGTACATCTTAAGTACTTCCAAAGTTTATTCGTTATATGTGAATTATGCCGCTAGAATTGGATCTCATGGTGTAGCCGATAAGGATGCTAAGCTCCTAGAAGAGAAGAGGCTCTGGAATGAAAAGAATAGGCAGCGTGGGGTTTCCTTCCCTTCAGCGTTCAAGCAGGAGTATCTTCTAATTATTAGGCTTGATTTGAAGCCAAACGTGAAAGGCGAACCCAGGTTGGTTAGACAAGGACTTAAAAGACTATGTGGCCTTTTTGAGAGGATCGACGCGGGAGAGGTGAAAATCGATATGGAAGATGAAAGCGGCGACGTAAGAAGTTCAAAGTTGACCGACTTTACTTTCTCCGCGACAGTAGGATTCGGTATTGGTTTTTTTGAAAAGCTCAAAATCGACCGAAAGCATTGTCCAAGAAGGTTATATGAAATGCCCCTCCATTCGGACTTAGGAGATCCTGAACAATATCTTTTCACTCAGACTGATATGATCCTTCAGCTGTGTTCGAATAAGGACTTTGTGAACCGCTGGGTTTTCAAGACCGATTCTTATCCGATAACTCCGTCCGAAGAGAGGAGACATGAGGCGGGAGGACAAAAGTCAAATGCCGAGGAGAAGATTTATGATATTAGTGCTGCTGTCAGCGAATGGGCAATAGTTACAGACATTCACTCAGGATTTCAGCGTCTAGATGGTAGAAATTTGATGGGATTCGTGGATGGCATTTCTCAACCAGAAAGGCTAGGAAATGATGTCATCTGGACCACAGGAAATGATGAAATCGGTGTACTAGTAGACGGCACCTATATGGTCTTTCAGAAAATTGAACATGATCTCGAACGATGGGAGAAGTTAGGTGTTAGGGAACAGGAGAAATGGGTAGGTCGAAGTAAAGGGACCGGTCTTCTGTTGGGAACTCTTTCGAGCGAAGAAGATGAAAAGCTTGCAAATGACTGCAGATCGAATAATCCCATGGTCAGTAAGGCTGCTCGATCTAGATTGAAGAAACTCTTGAAGGAGCAGGAGGATCCATCCAAGCCCTTTTACAATAGCTCCGATCCTAAATATAAGAACATCCAATTAGAATGTCCTGTTTGGTCTCATGTTAGAAAATCTAATCCTCGCGGGGCAGATGGCGAAACGAGGAAAATCTTTAGAAGAGGATATCTATTCATGGAAAACACGATTCACCCTGGGACAAGACCTAGTTCCGGGTTACTTTTCATATGCTTTCAGAGAGATATCCGAAATGCATTTGAGTATATTAAGAAGAATTATCTTAACAACAAGAACTTTCCGGTACCTGGTGTAAGGAAAAATTTTTCCAGAGAAGAATTAGCCTACAGACACATGCATGGCAGATTTAAGGAGGATGAATTAAGAAAAATGGTTCCAGTTCTCAGGTCTGGACTTGGCCTAGACACGGCAGCTTATTCGAGGATATTGCGAGAGGCTAAAGATCTGGATCTACAGAATACCGGTAAGGAAGGTTTGGGAGGACCATCTCAGTTGGGAATTTATCCAAAAGGAGACTTTATTGCTACTGTTTCACAGGGAGGTGGATATTACTTCGTCCCTCCAATTCCGAATAGAAAGATCTCCGAAATTGGTCAGCAATTTTTTGAATGAGTGGTACTTAATCTGGAGGCTATGTTTTCGGGAAAAACTCATGTGGACTGGATTGAAAACTGGATCACATTGCGGGGTATATTACAGCTCCTTTCGGCGGATGCACGCTCCTCAAAAGTGCCCACAAGGACCAGACTGGCCAGGTCTGATTGCGTTCACAGTACTTTCCTAACATTTCATAACCTTGATTGAAGCCTCTGGGCATAGAGGATACCCATTGCCAATTGCCACCACCTAATACTACATTCAGCATATGACAACCCACAAGGTCTAGAGTCTGGCGGAAAGATGCGTAAACCAGGTGCTGCCAATCTTCTCTATCACTAGGGCTTTGCCTCAAGTATCATGTTAAAGTCGTCTTTCAGAGCGCATCTGAATTTCGTAAAGCCGCAAGTTCGTAGTAAACTTTCTATGGTTTTTGCACCAGCCATCCCCCCCAATGGAAGGATTTCTAGTTCTTCTTCCTGATCTGGATCGAAAAACTCGGCCGATTTTTTCATTTGTGCAAAGGCGGTTGGTAGACAGACAAATATAGATCCTGCATAGCCATTAGTTCCAACAGGGCTCTCAATATTCTCTTCTATTTTGTCGCTTGATGCCATCTCTACTAACATCAATGTTCCATCTGGCTTAAGTACATCTTTCACATGTCTTGCAACAGCAAAGGGATTACCCATATCATGGAAGCAATCAAAGAATGTAACGAGGTCATATCTGCCATAGCTCGGGAAACTTTCTGCCTGAGCCGTGATAAACCTCAATCTATCTTCTTGAGCCAATCCCTGTTCTGTTGCTCTCTTCCGAGCCATTTCGATAGAGGGGGCATGATTATCGACTCCAACAAAGTCCGAATTTGGAAATGCTTTAGCCATAATAGCAGTGGTAATCCCGTATCCGCATCCAACGTCGGCCACTTTTGCTCCTTCACGCCTACGTAGCTTATCCTCTACATCCATCAGAGCGGGTATCCACTTGTCTGTTAGATTGGCTCTATATTGGCTACTATTCAGACGTGCTTGGCCTTCAAATACTCCCCTGTCTTGATCGCCCCATTCAAAGCCTCCTCCAGTACGAAATGCTTCGACAATTTTAGGCTGCTGTCTCAAAATAGAAATCAACATTTGAAACCCACCTGCTAAATAGCTATGACTCGTTTCGTCCACCAAAACTGCTGCGTGCTCTTCTGGCAATTTATATCTGCCATTGGATGGTTCATAAATGACATAGTTCTTGGAAGCTTGTTCAGCCAACCAATCTCTAACGTATCTTTCATTGGTACAAGTGATATTTGCAAGCTCTTGCGAAGTTACTCCATTGTCTTTGGCAGTTGCCATTGCTTTGTAAAGTCCGAGTACATCTCCAATGTATGCAAGAGCGCAGTGCGCAGTTGCATCTAAATCATGCATAACAGCTGAAGAGAATTGATTAATCTTCTGCTCATTAACGGGCTCCTTTTTCCGGCAACCCTTTGTATCGATTGACACCTACGAGTCTACACTCGGAAATCCTGTCGAATTCTGTTATATAAGCGGATCTGAGGAGCTATCGGAATTTTCCCTGAAATTAAAAACCTTAATACCCATCCCTGTGAAATGGGTATGCTTAGGAGTAGGCGTATCAGCGCCAAAACAGTTTGGATTCAAACATCCTTAATGAGACCAATTTGCAGGAGATTGGTTGGTTTGTAGAGTAATTCTGAATTCAGCTTTTGATTTGCGAATTAATATAGATTGTCAACTAATAGTCAATATGCTGTTCGAAACAGTCCTTGAATGACGTAATCTATGAAATAACCTACAAAACTAGAAATGGGTTCTGCGTGTTCCAAAATCGAGTAATCCTATTTTGAATGGCACTTGTCGTCAGCCTAGAAAAACATTGAAGCAGAACATTATAACATGTTTATAAATGACTAATGTGTTGACTCTACAATGTATCACGTTATTAACCCAAACACACTGTTCCGTACCAAAACGTATGCTAATTATCTTGTAGAATTTTGGAAGTGGTTATACTCTGTTAATTGTGATAGATATAATGTTGGAGATGTTGTTTTTTTGCGGGGTGTAACAATAGGAACGGATGCCGCAACAGGCTACATAGGTGGTCCCGTCATAAATGCAGCCGACAATGCTTTGACTATTTCAAAGGAGCAGGGCGTATTCTTTTGTAATATCACCACGAATACCGAAGCTATTTATGAACGTGAGCAGTATTCAGAAGCTCAGCTTCGAGGAAAATGTATTGCTGACCTGAATCAATCGACCATACCTACTGAGAAGCAGATCCTCATAGACGGAACTCCAATCGTATTACATGATTTTGAAAATAATAAAATTGAAATGAATGCATTTCGGACTATTACCTCTGAGTTTCTTCTGACTGTTCCTGATACACAATACGGAGAATCTGTAGCGCCATATATGGACGTAGTACTTAATCCTGGTCAATATCGTTGTGTAGCTTCCGCATACTGCTTCCTAGTCGTTTTTGATGACGCTGATTTGCACACAATATACTCAATAGGAAAAGGCAGACCATGGGAGCGAGGAGATTACCTTTCTGAACTTTTGTACGAGATAGATGTTAAGGACACGACGATCACCAGGATACCTCCAAAAGCTCAACAAGATCAAGCACAGATAGGACCAAGATTTTTAATTACAAAAGCAATATATTCGGAGCTTGAAAAATTGAAAAATAATAAACAAATAGATAATGACAAGCTAAAGTTTCTAAAGGAAAAAATTGAGGAAAGAAACAAAATCTAACAGGAATATCCCGGCTCACCACCTTAGAGTGCTTTCACCTCTAATGGCAGTAGTTTAGATTATAGATTGAGGCTCTATGCGTACGTGCATAAGCTTGTTAGTTGACTGAGGATAATTCAATGAAACGGTTAAGTGCTTCAGATTCAACATAAGAGGGTATCATGTTTCTCCTATTAAGAGAAATTTCCATGTGTTGAGAAGTTGACGAAAGGCTTACCCGTCGCCTTTTCACGAAGTTGTTAGTCAGCATCATTTGAAACTTCTGCTGTAGAGACCGGTGCTAAAATTTAGCTTTTTAGAAGGAGACCAATAAAGGAGTATATCTGGGATCCTTTGGATGCTTTTAAATTGGATAATAAAATCTTGATGGATAAAATAAAAGTGGTGGATGTCCCGGACGCTCATAATATCTGAGAGGAAGGATCAGCAGGCCAGTCAGAGCTTGATGCGACTCCGCCAGAGGATTTTAAGGCAATTATCCCATTCTGTCGTAGGATGAGTACAATTTTAGGGTGCCTATTCCAAATCAAAGTAATTCAAAGTAATTCAGGGTGTCGACACAATTAAGTCATAATGAAGACTAGCATCTGATAATATGGATAAATCAATTTTGTGCTTGCAGATCATTTTGACGTAAATGTGTCTCATATAAGGAACTTATTTCCAAATAATGCTCGGCCCATGTGCATGGCTAAATGAGAAATAGGGATTTAGAACTATCGATCATTTAACAAACTATTTTCAATCTATTCACTTTATGAATACAGTATATTTTCCATCTCTTTTTATCAGTTCAGATGTAGGACCAGCGAGGTGATCCGTGACACTGAATTCTATAACATGTTCTCCTACAGGCAGAGGAGGCAAGAATAGAGTATATGCATCAGTTATTCCTCTAGATGTGCCAGGGGGTCCAAAATCAAAGAGACCTTTAACGGAGTTTGGTGGTACTGTTACATTATAAAAGTTTGTTGTAGCCCTATTTTTTTCTTCAGTTATATCCACGGGTTTGCCATCTATCTTAACGACCGATTTATTAAAATCCTGGGGATCAACAGCGCATCTTTTAAGAGCTTCATCAGCCTCGGGGTCAGCTGCCAACTTGTTACTATATTTATTAAATTCTGGGTTGTTTAACCAACATGAGGATATGGAGAGGGGAAAAAATATTGCTTTCCCCCTTGGAATTTCGCAGGAATACTCTACTGAGGCTGTTGGTACTGGACCTGTTGGCTCAACGTCAGGTAGATACCACACAGGCCCCTGTTGATGTACCATGCATGTTTTAGGGTCGTAGTTTGGAAACGGATGTTCATCATTTGGAATGCCTATCCACCACAGCCACCAATTCTTAAGCCACTCCGAATACGGTGTCCCATGAGGTGAAGAACCCACTTGGTAGGGCAGAGTAGCATTATTAGAAGCATTAACGTAAGATGGCGTCAAAATGATTAATGAAAGTATTGCAATCAGGCAGATCGGCATCATGGAATTTTTCAATTCTTGTATTCTATCGTTACTTATAAGGCATTATTAAGGATTTCAAGGCAGAAGGAAATAATGGGTTTGTACTAATAATCAAAACGGATACTGTTAGAATTATGGGATGACTGTTTGTCAAGTACTTAATTGGGTTGCGTTGCCCATTAATGTCGGTATTATGTCTAGAACTGTAGCCGATTTTTCAATTTACGAGATTGAAGGTTATAAACAGAATCTAGCTACCCGAAAATGATATATCACACTTACGGAACATATTGCCCGTTAGCTAATGAGGTTTTCCCTTTTAGATCTGCTATTGAAGGTCAAATGATATGAAATTTTCATTTCATGCTGGTAGCATTGATAGTCGTTTGTTAATTCTTTTAGTAGTTGCTGTAACTGTTATACTTCAGGTATTGGACAAAACTTTTGGTAACACTTTAACAATATCACTTGATCCGCAGGCTAGTCTAATGGTCTTTGGCTTGATGGTTCTAGTTTCCATTACGATGCAATTTGTGTTATTTGAAAACACAAGGAAATCGATAAAGGTAGAAAGGTCCAATTCTAGGCTCGGACAGATTATTCTTGTGATCACAACTTTACTTCAGTATTCTGCAGCTGGCTTTCTTGTAATAATTCTATTCGAGGCTCTTTTCACCTCACAATATAACGTCAATCTTTTGGAAATAACAGTAGGAATAAGCCTGATCACTTCCAGTTTGTTATTAGCAATTTTATCATCAAGATTTGTGCGTACTTATGTGAACTCTCCCAGTAAAGTTGTACTGGCTTACTCGATAGCTATTGCTATTCTTTCGCTGAGTGGTATTATCGCCTTCGCATATGTTGACAACTTTCTACAAGGAAAACCTGATTACATAACACCTTATTTTAATCCATGGATTTCATACTCTCCAACAGCATCGCCTGCTGTTGTTTTTGCATACCAATTCACAGCGATTATGTCATTTTTAAGTTTGTGGGTTGCCACCATATTTTTGACAAGTCGTTATGCTTCAAAATCTAAAAAGATAAAATATTGGACTATAGTAAGTATTCCTCTTGTATACTTTGCAAGCTTATACCTAATACCATTTCTACAACAACAAAATTTGCTTGAGCAATTAGGAATCGAGGATATTCCTACATATGCTTATTCGTACAACTATTTATTAAATACAGTTAAAGCCGCAGGTGGGATAATGTTTGGTATTGCATTTTTCCTACTTTCTAGAACCATTATGCACGGTCAACTACAGCGATCTATA
>Ga0210115_1000404_pt1 | contig 12471 bp, 12 predicted proteins | sample MayberryNW_TuleB_2_FD_185526 | JGI IMG/M metagenome (GOLD analysis project Ga0210115, IMG submission 185526) | Wetland microbial communities from San Francisco Bay, California, USA, that impact long-term carbon sequestration - MayberryNW_TuleB_D2... | ecosystem: Environmental > Aquatic > Marine... | reverse complement strand
TCAGGCTGGGGCCACCGGGCCCGGGTTGGAGGGTCAGTTGAAGGAGCACGGGTTGACGCTGCGGCACTTCCCGCAGTCGTTTGAGTTCTCGACCCTGGGCGGTTGGATCGCGACCCGGGCCGGTGGACACTTCGCGACGCTCTACACGCATATCGATGACCTGATCGAGTCGGTACGGGCGGTGACCCCGCGCGGGCTGTGGGAGAGCCGGCGCTTGCCGGGGTCCGGTGCCGGGCCGTCGCCTGACCGGGCGCTGATCGGCTCGGAGGGGATCCTCGGCGTGATCGGCGAGGCCTGGGTGCGGGTGCGTCCCCGGCCCCAGTTCAAGGCTTCCTGCGGGGTCGAGTTCGACGATTTCCACGCCGCCGCGGGAGCCGTGCGAGAGATCGCGCAGTCGGGCCTCTACCCGAGCAACTGCCGCCTGCTCGACGCGCTCGAGGCGCGCACGACCGGCGCCGGCTCCGGCGAGAGCCACCTTCTCGTCCTCGGCTTCGAGTCCCCCCACCACCCCGTAGACGACCCCATGACCCGGGCCATAGCAATAGCCCGCGACCACGGCGGCACCCCCAACCCCCCGCCGACGGGCCGAAAACGGACGCATAGCGACCGAAATCGGCCCGTCGGCGGTGCGGGTGGGGGGGCGGTTGAGAGCTGGCGGTCGGCGTTTCTGTTGGCGCCTTATCTGCGCGACACATTTGTTGCTTGCGGGGTGCTCTCGGAGACGTTCGAGTCGGCGATTACCTGGGACCGCTTCGAGGACTTTCATGCCACCGCGATGGAGGTCGCGCGCCGCAAGGTCGCCGAGGTCTGCGATGCCCCCGCCGACGGCCCGGGCGCGCCACGCGTGACCTGCCGCTTCACCCACGTCTATCCCGACGGCCCCGCCCCCTACTTCACCGTGATGGCCCCCGCCGTCCGCGGCGGCGAGGTCGAGCAGTGGGACGAGATCAAGGCCGCCGCCGCCGAGGCCGTGATCGAGGGTGGCGGCACGATCACCCACCACCACGCCGTGGGCCGCGACCACCGTCCCTGGTACGACCAGCAACGCCCCGCTCCTTTCGCAGCAGCTCTCCGCGCCGCCAAGCAGGAGCTGGACCCAGCTTCCATCCTCAACCCGGGCGTCCTGATCGACCCGTAACCCGTCCCGTTCAAGCTGTTCGCCCTCTCTCGGCGCGTCCGGGGGCCTTGGAAGGGCCAGGGGGTGTCCCGCAGGGTGCGGCGTCTATTTTTCGCTCGACAGGCAGCGAGTGCCGCAACCGGAGCGGGCGAAAAATCCAGCATCCCGGAGGGACACCCCCTTGCCCTTCCCCACCGCCACGCCTTTACAAGCTCCTTACATGTAGCTGACTGAGGGACTACCTGTTGGCCCGAGCATCGGACCTGTCCGAATCACTCGAACAGGAGGTTCCAGATGTTCAAGTCAGTGCACAACCGGGCGCGCACCGTCGCGACGGTGGGCGTCATCGCGGCGCTTGCCGTGGCCGGTGTCGCCGTCGCTCAAGGCGGTAACGGCGGCGGCAACAAGAACCAGACGCAGGGCCAGCCGCCACGCGGCAAACGGATGCCGCCGCCCCCCGGCGGGCCGGGTGGGCCGTTGGGCAAAGTCGGCAAAGACCTGACCTACGGCCAGCTGCACGTCCAGCGCAACGGCGAAGGCGAGGTGATCAGGCTGGACGCGGGCAAGGTCGTCAGCGTCAGCGACACCTCGATCACGCTGAAGGAGAACGACGGCAACGAAGTGACGATCGCCGTCGATGACCAGACCAAAGTGCTTGCCGGGCCCGGCAAGCAGAACGCTTCGGTGACCGACCTCAAGCAGGGCCAGCAGGTCATCGTCTGCGGGCCCGAAGGCGAGGCCGCGAAGACGATCGCGGTTCCGCCCAGGCGGGTCGGCGGTCCGCAGAGCGGACCGGGCCAGATGCAAGGCTAGCCCTGTGAAGGGAGCCATCCTCGTAGTCGAGGACGAGCAGGCGATCGCCGATCTCGTTCGCGCTTACCTCAAGCGCGACGGGTTCGGCGTCGTCTGGGCTCGCAGCGGCGAGCAGGGGCTGGAGGAGCTTGCGCGCCACCCCGTGCGCCTCGTCGTGCTCGACATCGGCCTGCCCGGGATCGACGGCTTCGAGGTCTGCCGGCGATTGCGGGCGCGGACCGGGGTCCCGATCCTGATCCTCAGCGCCCGCGACGACGAGGTCGATCGCGTCGCCGGCCTGGAAGCGGGAGCAGACGACTACGTCACGAAGCCCTTTTCTCCCAGGGAGCTGGTCGCGCGGGTGAAGGCGATCCTGCGCCGTGCCGGGGCCGGCAGCGGCGAGACGGTCGACAACGGACCGCTGGTTCTCGGCGACGTCGAGCTTGACCGCGCCGCGCGCGCGGTGACCGTGGGCGGCGAGCCGGTCGAGCTGACCGGGCGCGAGTTCGACCTGCTCGCGGCGCTGCTCGCGCATCCCGGGGTCGTGCTCAGCCGCGACCGGCTGCTCGAGCTGGTCTGGGGTGGCGAGTTCGCCGGCGGCACCCGCACCGTCGACGTCCACGTCGCCCAGTTGCGCGCCAAGCTCGGCCGACCCGAGTTGGTCCGGACCGTGCGCGGCGCGGGCTACAAGGTCGTCGCCTGATGCGCTCGCTGCGGGGGCGGCTGTTTGTCGCGATCCTCGGCGCCGTCCTGCTCGCCGTCGGCGCATCGCTCGCGGTCGGGATCGTGCTCACCCGCGACGCCGTGCGGGAAACGATCAGACGCGACGTCGAGCGACAGGCCGACGCACTGGCCGGGCAGAGTTCGCTCTTGCGCGCCGCCCGGGAGCGAGGCGGCGGCGAAAGCCGCCCGGCCCCTCCGGCCGGGTTGCCCGCGGCGCCGCCACCCGGTGCGCCGCCGCCACTTGGGGCGCCGGGGCAGCGACCCGTTTCCGTGCTCAGCCTGGCGCAAGCGCGCACCCTTCTGCCGGCGATGGCGATCGCGGAATTGCGCCGCGAGCGGAGCGCTGACGGCACTGCTGAGATCGCGGGGCGAGATTCGATCTACGCGGCGCGGCGCTCCGGGTCGACCGTTGTCCTGGTGACTCGCCCCGATTTGGTCAGCGGCGATGATTTCAGCCGCTATCTCTCCGCTCTGTTGATCGCCAGCGGTGCGGCGGCGTTGCTGGCGGCGGCGGTGGCGGCGTTGCTGGCGCGGCGCCTGACGCGGCCGCTGCGCGAGCTGGGAATCGCCGCGGGAGAGTTGGCGGAGGGCCGTCATCCCGAGCCGGTGTCCGGTGGCCGCACGGAGGAGCTCGACGACCTGGCCGAGTCCTTCAACCAGATGGCGGGGCAGCTCGCCCTCGCCCGCGACGCCGAGCGGGCCGTGCTGCTCTCCGTCTCGCACGATCTGCGCACCCCGCTCACCTCGATCCGCGGCTACGCCGAGGGGATCGAGGACGGCACGGTGGCACCGGGCGAGGCCGCCGCCGTGGTCGGCCGCGAGGCCGAGCGCCTCGAGCGCCTCGTCGGCGATCTGCTCGCGCTCGCGCGCCTGCGCCAGGGCGTGCTCGAGGTGCGCAGCGAGCCGGTCGACCTCGGCGCGGTCGCGCGCGAGGCAGAGGAACGGCTGCGGCCGCAGGCCGCCGAAGCGGGGGTAACTGTTGCGGTCGAGGGAGGCGAGGCGCGGGCAGCCGCGGACCACGGCCGCGCCTTGCAGGTCGTCTCGAACCTGCTCGAGAACGCGATCCGGGTCAGCCCCGAAGGCGGCGCCGTGACGCTCGTCGCGACGCCCGGCGAGATCCGCGTCAGCGACGAAGGACCCGGGATTCCCCCCGAGGACATCCCCCGCGCCTTCGAGCGCTTCCACCTGCGCGCCCGCGGCGGCCACGCCTCGCCTGCCGGCGCCGGCCTCGGCCTGGCGATCGTGCGCGAGCTGAGCGAGGCGATGGGGGGTAGCGTGGAGGTGGAGAATCTCCCGGCCCGCGGGGCCAGATTCACGGTCCGACTGCCGGCCTGAGCGCTACCCTGCCGCGACTACCCAATGGACACGATTACCTCAGAGCACCCGACGATCCCGGCGCAACCGCCGGCGAGCGAACCGGTCGCGCCGCGACGCTCTCCGCTGCGCGCGGCGATCAAGACCGGGCGGCCGCAGGAGTGGATCAAGAACCTCTTCGTCTTCGCCGGCCTGCTCTTCTCGGGCAAGTTCAACGAGGGGCACGCGGTGCTCGAGGCGGTTCTCACCTTCGCCTCCTTCTGCGCGATCTCCAGCGCCGGCTACTACGTCAACGATCTGCTCGACGTCGAGCTCGACCGCAAGCACCCGAAGAAGCGCTTCCGCCCGCTCGCCGCCGGCGAGCTCTCGGAGCGGACCGCGATCACGATCGCGCCGGCCCTCGCCGCCGCCGCGATCGCGCTCGCCTTTGCCGCGGTCAACTGGCAGGTCGGCCTGATGGTGATCGGCTACGGGGTCGCCCAGATGGCCTACAGCCTCGGCCTCAAGCAGATCGTGATCGTCGACGTGATGACCCTGGCGGGCCTTTTCATCCTCCGCGTCGCCGCCGGCGCCAGCGCGGTCGACGCCCACGCCTCGGAATGGCTGCTGCTCTGCACCGGCATGCTCGCCCTCTTCCTCGGCTTCACCAAGCGCCGCCAGGAGGCCGTCTCCGAGCTGCACGAAGGGACCAGCAGCCGCCCCGTGCTCGAGCACTACTCGCTCCCCTTCCTCGACCAGATGGTCGCCCTGGTCACCACCGGGACCGTGATCAGCTACTCGATCTACGCCGTCGATTCGCCCCTGATCGGCAACGAGATGATGTGGACGATCCCGCCGGTCGTCTACGTGATCTTCCGCTACCTCTACCTGATCTACGACCGCGCCGACGATCGCTCGATCGCGGCGATGGTCTCCCGCGACAGGGGCATGGTCGCCGGCGCCGCCACCTGGGTGGTCATCGCCTTCGCCCTTCTCTACGTGTTCAACTGAGCTCCGTGGCTGCGCTTGCCGGCTGGCGCTTTTCTGTCAGCGGCCGTCGGCTGGGGCCAGGTCAAGGCTGAAGAGGTCGGCGGGCGTCGGCTCGAGGTCGGGGTGGGGATCGCCGAAGAATCGGGTGGTGCGGACGAGGTGATCGCCGGGTGCGCCCCGAAGCACGTGGCGGGCCGGAATCTGGATCGAGAGGCGCGGTTCGGCGTTCCAGGCGATCTCAGTTCGCGGGCCGAAAAGGGTCAGCGCGACACCCTGCGGAAGCGCGGCGCTGGGACCGAGCACTCCCCGGCCTCCGGCATCGACGATTCTCAAGCCCTCCTCACGGCAGTCGTCCCATGAGTCCGCGATCAGTGCTTCCCAAGAGAATCCCTGCCGAGCCGCTCGTGTCGGCGTCGAGTAGTCGACGACCGCACCTTCGTCGATTCGCAGTTCCCAGATGCTCACCCTCAGCTCTCGCGCCTCATCGACCTCGCGCAGATTCTCCGAGCGGACCATCTCTGCAACGGCGGAGGTGACGTCGAGCGTGCGGTACTGGGCGACTGTGCCGTCCTCCGGATGATTCCAACGGCCTGGGAGGTCAGCGGTCTCGAGCTGAGGCTTCAGGTCGGCGAGCCGCCGGCCCACCTCGGCCAGGCGCCGTTGCACAGAGCCGTCTATCTCAGGGTGCCCGGCAACTTCATCGAGGGCCTGCTCGAAGGCGACCTTGACCCCCTCGACCTCGGTGGCGATCTCGATCGGTCGACGCGGAGCCACCGGAATCCCCGCTTTGCCCGTGCCGGTTGTGCTCAGGAGCTGACCGGCAGGTCCGAGCGCAGCTCGGTCTTGCCGTCGCGCTGGAACTGGAGGTCGATCGTCTCGTGCTTGCGGTAGGTGCCGAAGAGGCCGAGGTACATCGCCAGCCAGCGGCCGGTGCCGAGCTTCTCCTTGACGATGTCGCGGGTGAAGACGACCTCGCCGGCGCGGACGTGGTAGTCGGCGCCCTCGCGCTGTTCGACGCCGTTGATGAAGACGACATAGGGCGCTTCCGCTCCGGCCGGCAGCTTCATCCGTCGCCCGGCGGCGTAGCTGCCCTTGGGGATCTCCGTCTCGCTCATCGTTCGAGAGTCTCGCGCACGGCGTCGAAAGGCGTGTTGTAGCGCGTCGGATCGAGCTCCTCCCGCGTAACCCCGCCCCGGAACGGTACGAACGTTCCGTCTCCGCGCACATCCACCCCCGCCACCGGCTTGCGCAACCACCCCCTGCCCGACAGCTGCAACCGCGCGTAGACCTGATCCTCCGGCTCAAACCGCCGCAACATAGAAGCCCCCTCCCCCGGCCCCTCGGCGCGAATGGCCATCGCCCGCTCCCGCATCGCCGCCACAGCCTCCCCCAGCTCCTCAAACCTCCGGTGCGATACCCCCGATCCATGCCTGACCGTCAACTTCCAGCCCATGACCCCAACCTTAGGCGCACCCGTGACGAGCACAGCTCCGCCTGCCCAGGCGCTTCATAGGGGGTGTAGGGGGTGGGTCCCCTGCGAGCGGCGTCCCTGTTTTTCGCCCCAACCACAATCTCGGACGGCCACCGCCTCCGCGGGCGAAAAACCCAGCCGCAGGGGACCCACCCCCTACACCCCCCTCGCTAAGCCCCCCGCCGCGGCCGTTTTGGCCGGCGCGCCGGCGGCCCGATGATTTTTTCCGGCCCCTCGCGATCCTCCACCGCGACATAGCCCCGCTCGCGCTCGCCGGTGTAGATCTGCCGCGGCCGGGCGATTTTCTGCTCGGGGTCGTCCTTCATCTCCATCCACTGCGCGACCCAGCCCGCCGTGCGCGGAATCGCAAAGATCACCGTGAACATCTCGTTTGGCACGCCGAGCGCCTCGTAGATGATGCCCGAGTAGTAGTCGACGTTGGGGTAGAGCTTGCGCTCGTGGAAGTACTCGTCGGCGAGCGCCTGCTTCTCGAGCTCGCGGGCGATCTCGACCAGCGGGTTGTACTCGGTCGCCTCGAACACCTCGTCCATGTGCTGCTGGATGATCCGCGCCCGCGGGTCGTAGTTCTTGTAGACGCGGTGGCCGAAGCCCATCAGTTTCTCTTCCCGCTCTTTCACCCGCGCGAGGAAGCCGGGGATGTTGTCGACCGAGCCGATCCGGCGCAGCATCCGCAGCACCGCCTCGTTGGCGCCGCCATGCAGCGGCCCGTAGAGGGCGGCCACGCCTGCCGCAACCGCCGAGTAGGGGTCGACATCGGAGGAGCCGACCCCCCGCACCGCGTTGGTCGAGCAGTTCTGTTCGTGGTCGGCGTGGAGGATGAAGAGCACGTCGAGCGCCTTTGAGAGAGCCGGCTTGGGCACGTGCTTGGTTTCGGTCTTCTTGAACATCATCGAGAGGAAGTTCTCGGCGAAGTTGAGGTCGTTATCGGGGTAGACGTAGGGCAGCCCCATGTTGTGCCGGTAGGAGAAGGCGGCCAGAGTCGGCACCTTGGCGATCAAGCGCACCGCCGCCATGTAGCGCTCTTCGGGATCGTCGGTGTGCTTCGCAGCCGGATAGAAGGTCGAGAGCGCGCCGACGCCGGCGAGCAGCATCCCCATCGGGTGGGCGTCGTAGCGGAAGCCCTCGAAGAAGTGCTTGAGGTCCTCGTGGACGAAGGTGTGGTGGGTGATGTCGAAGGTCCAACGATCGAGCTGCGGCCCGGTTGGCAGCTCGCCGAAGACCAGCAGGTAGGCGACCTCGAGGAAGCTCGAGCGCTCGCAGAGCTGCTCGATCGAGTAGCCGCGGTGTTCGAGGATGCCGGCGTCGCCGTCGATGTAGGTGATCGCCGAGCGGCAGGAGGCCGTGTTGGTGAACGCCGGGTCGTAGGCGAGCATCCCGAATTCGTCCTCGTCGACCTTGATCTGGCGCAGGTCCATCGCGCGAACGGTGCCGTCGGCGATCGGCAGCTCGTAGGTCTTGCCGGTGCGGTTATCGGTGACGGTGAGAGAATCGGCGCCCATCGCGGCGGCCATTTTCGCAGCTTGCGCGTCGCGGCTCGTCAACGAACGGGCAAGGGCTCGAACTGGGTCATCTCATGCAGCGCCGCAAAGCGCGCGTCGATCTCCTCGCGGGTCAGCCGCGCGACGCGCTCGGTGCCGAACTCCTCGACGTTGAACGAGGCGAGCACGGTGCCGTAGCCCATCGCCCGGCGCAGGCTGGCTTCATCGAGCTCGCCGTCGTGGCCGTCGAGGTAGCCGAGGAAGCCGCCGGCGAAGCTGTCGCCGGCGCCGGTTGGATCGTGCACGTCTTCGAGCGGGAAGCCGGGCAGGGCGAAGAAGCGATCCTCGGTGAACAGCGCCGCCCCGTACTCGCCCTGCTTGGCGACGACGGCGCGCGGCCCGTGCGCCATCGCCGCACGCGCAGCCCGGGCCAGGTTCGACTCGCCGGTCAGTTGGCGGATCTCGGCGTCGTTGACGATCAGGCAGTCGACCTCGGCGATCGCGGCCAGCAGCGAGTCCTTGGCCGTGTCGATCCAGAGGTTCATCGAGTCGAGCGCGCTGAAGCGGGACGCGCCGCACTGGGCGCGGACCTGGCGCTGCAGGTCGGGCTGGATGTTGGCGAGGAAAAGCGTGTCGGCGGCCTTCGCCGCGGCCGAGAGCTTCGGCGCGAACTCGCCGAAGACGCCGAGCTGGGTGTCCTCGGTATACGCGACGTTGAGGTCGTACTCGTAGCGGCCGCGCCAGGAGAAGGAGCGGCCGCCGGCGACGCGCTCGATGTCGCCGGTCTGCACCCCACGGCGCTCCAGCACCTCGAACTCGGCGGCGCCGAAATCCTCGCCGACCGGGCCGACCGGACGCACCTCGGTGAAGAAGCTGGCGGCGAGCGAGAAGTGGACGGCGGCGCCGCCGAGCATCTTCTCGCGCTCTCCAAATGGGGTCTTGACGGAATCGAAAGCGATCGATCCGACTACGGTCAGTGACACTACTTTCCTCTATCTCGTGTTGCAGGTTTGAGTGCGACGAGCCTGGGCATCGTAAAGACGTGAGCGGGGAACGTCCCATCTCGGGGGCGATGACGCCACGAGGCTTCCGCCTCGACGTCTTCTACGTCCTCTCCGGCTTTCTTGATAACCGGCCTGATCCTGCACGAGCTCGACCGCTGCGGCGACGTCTCGATCAGCCGCTTCTACGCGCGCCGCGCCAAGCGCTTGCTGCCCCTGGCCGTCACCGTGCTCGGCTTCGTCGTCATCGGCTCGGCCCTGCTGTACTCGCCGCTGCCAGAACCAGCAGTCTCGGGCGACGTGCTCAGCGCCCCTCTCTACGTCGTCAACTGGCACTTCATCGCCGAATCGGTCGACTGCTTCGCCTTTCACGACGCGCTGATCAGCCCCGTCCAGCACTACTGGTCGCTCTCGGTCGAGGAGCAGCTCTACCTGCTCTGGCCGTTGCTGCTGGGGGTCGGCGCCGGCCTCTCGCGCCGGCGCGGCTGGGCCATGCGGCGCACGATCTTCATGCTCGTCGTGCCGCTCGGTGTCGCCTCGCTGATCCACAGCATCGGCTTCAGGCCGGAACACACGCGGATCGCCTACTTCTCCACCCTGACCAGGATCTGGGAGTTGGTCGGCCTCGTGCGCGCCGGCTGCGTCGTCGGCGACGTTCAGTACGAATGACCCTGCGACGTCTGGCGCCGCAAGGCGAGGGTCGCATCGTGCGGGAAGAGCGGCCCGACATGGTCGTGATCAGCAACTCGACCGGTGGCCGCTACCAGGCCGTGCGCGGCGGCCGGCGGCTCGATCGGCGACACAGCTCTTCCCGATCGCCACCTTCGCCCGCACCCTCACTCCCTGGCTGGACCGCACCCTGCCCAGCCCTGACCGGCCCGTGGAGACGTGCCGGGGGTCAAGGGTCCACATGCGTCCATAACTCCCGGCACGTTTGGTTGGGCGGCGGTTGCCAGTAGGGTGGCGGGCGATGCGCGCGATCCAGATCGATGAGTTCGGCGGGCCCGAGGTGCTGCAGTACCGCGAGGTGCCCGACCCCGTGCCGGGGCACGGTGAGGTGCTGGTCGACGTCGCCCGGGCGGGGATCAACTTTGCCGACACGCACGCGACCCGCAACGACTACCTGGCCGAGCAGCAGCTGCCGCTGATCCCGGGGGGGGAGCTGAGCGGGCGCACGCCCGACGGGAAGCGGGTCGCCGCGATCCTCTCCGCCGGCGCCTACGCCGAGAAGGTCGCCGTCCCCGCGCAGATGCTGATTCCCGTCCCCGATGAGGTCGACGACGACCGTGCCGCGGCGCTGCTGCTCCAGGGCGTGACCGCGATGGCGCTGGTGCGGCGCTGCGCGCGCGTGCAGGAGGGCGAGACGCTCGTCGTCGAGGCGGCAGCCGGGGGCACCGGCTCGCTCGCCGTGCAGCTCGGCAAGCAGGCGGGAGCGAAGGTGATCGGGCTCGCCTCGAGCGAGGAGAAGCGGGCGCTGGTCGAGCGGCTCGGCGCCGATGCGACCGTCGACTCGCGCGCCGAGGACCTCGGGGAGGCGATCCGGACGGCCAACGACGGCAACAGGGTCGACGCGGTCCTGCACATGAGCGGCGGCGATGCCTTCGACGCCGAGCTCGGCGTGCTCGCGCCGCTCGGCCGCATGGTCGTCTTCGGCATCGCCTCACGCGAGCAGCGCGATGTCTCGACCGCCGCCCTGCTGCGCGGCTCAAGGGCCGTGATCGGCTTCTGGCTCGTCCACCTGCTGATGCGTCCGGCCGAGGCCGGGCCGATGATCGCCGAGTTGCTTGCGGCCGTCGCCGGCGGCGAGCTCGAGGTCAGCATCGGCGAGGTCTACCCGCTCTCGGAAGCAGCCCGCGCGCACGGGGACCTGATTGCCCGCCGCACCAGCGGCAAGCTCCTCTTGGATCCGAGCAATTGACCGCGTTCAAGGAGCTGGGGCTGGCGCCGGAGATCCAGCAGGCGCTGGACGAGCTCGGCTATGACGAGCCCACCCCGATCCAGGAGAAAGCGATACCCGAGCTGCTCGCCGGCCACGACATGATCGGCCAGGCGCAGACCGGAACCGGCAAGACCGCCGCCTTCGGCCTGCCGATGCTGCAGTACGTCGACCCTGCGGTAGACGAGGTGCAGGCGATCGTCCTCACCCCGACGCGCGAGCTCTGCATCCAGGTGACGCAGGCGCTGCGCGCCTACGCCGAGCACCTCGAGGTCGAGATCGTCGCCGTCTTCGGCGGCGCGCCGATCAAGTCGCAGCAATCGCAGCTGCGCGCCGGTGCCCACGTCGTCGTCGCCACCGTCGGGCGGATGATGGACCTGATGTCGCGTCGGTCGCTGGTCCTCACCGCGGCCCGCTACGTCGTCCTCGACGAGGCCGACGAGATGCTCGACCTGGGCTTCATCGAGGACGTCGAGAAGATCCTGCGGATGTGCCCGAGCGGGCGCCAGACGGCGCTCTTCTCGGCGACGATGCCGCCGCCGATCAAAAGCCTCGCCGAGGGCTACATGTACGACCCGGTGACGATCAAAATCACGCCGAAAAAACTGACCGTTGACGCGATCGCCCAGGCCTTCGTCGAGGTCCCGGCAAAGGAGAAGGCGGCGCGCCTGGTCTCGCTGTTGAAGACGGAGGAGCCGGAGCAGGCGATCATCTTCTGCCGCACCAAAATCGGCGCCTCGAAGCTCGAGAAGACGCTGAAGGACAAGGGGCTCGACGTGAAGGCGTTGCACGGCGACATGAGCCAGGGTTCTCGCGACGGCGTGATGATCGCCTTCAAGGACCATCGGGTGAAGCTGCTGGTCGCGACGGACATCGCCGCCCGCGGGCTCGACATCGAGCACGTCACCCACGTGATCAACTACGACGTGCCCGCCTCCTCGGAGGTCTACGTGCACCGCATCGGTCGCACCGGCCGGGTCGGTCGCACCGGCCGCGCGATCACGCTGGTGACGCCGGCCCAGCGCGACGAGATCGGGCGGATCGAGCGCGATGTGAAGACCTCGATCGGCGAGTGGGAGAGTCCCGAGGAGCGGATCGAACATGCGCCGCGGCCGCGCCGGCGCGAGCGGGTAAGGGAGCGCGAGGGCGGGGAGAGGCCCAACGTCGCCGATGCCAAGGCGACCAACGGCAAGGCGGTCAAGCTCTTCGTCAACCACGGCGAACGCAGCGGCATCGACGAGGAGGATCTGCGCTGGGCGCTGCGCGAGGGCGCTGTCCTACCCGACGAGGCGATCCACGACGTCCGCGTCCTCCACCGCTTCTCCTTTGTCGAGGTCGACCCGGATCAGGCCGACCGCACGGTCGAGTTCCTCGACGGGACGAAGTTGAAGGGGAAGGAGATTCGGTTGGAGATCGCCAAGTCGTAGGGGTCGGGGGTCCCTCTGGGAGGTGCCCAGGTCCGCCTTCGGCGGACCAATTTGGACCGCTTCGCGGCGGAAACCGCCCTGCCGGGGCCGCTTCGCGAGGCACTCCCAGAGGAACCCCCTACCCCTAGTGGCCCTTCTCATAACGTTCGCCCGGAAATGACGGAGTCCAGGCGCCGCCAGGCCAGGACGCAGGGAGCCCGAATAGCAGCGCTATTTGGGCGA
>Ga0210115_1000403_pt1 | contig 12482 bp, 12 predicted proteins | sample MayberryNW_TuleB_2_FD_185526 | JGI IMG/M metagenome (GOLD analysis project Ga0210115, IMG submission 185526) | Wetland microbial communities from San Francisco Bay, California, USA, that impact long-term carbon sequestration - MayberryNW_TuleB_D2... | ecosystem: Environmental > Aquatic > Marine... | reverse complement strand
GGCTCGTGCATCCGGCCGCTCGCGAGCGCCATCCGCTCGAGGCGGTCGATCGCGCCTCTCACCGCGGGAGCGTTCACGTCGGACGCCTTGACGACGACGCCGGCCGCCCCGAGCTCGAGCGCAGCCCGCTCGACGTCGGGTGAGGCGAACCCCGTGTAGACGAGCACGCGCGTCTTCCCGCCCCGGAAGTCGAGCCGTTCGAGCACCTGGAGCCCGTCGAGCTCCGGCATCGCCATGTCCAGGAGGACGAGGTCGGGCTCGCATTCGCGCACGAGCTCGATCGCCTCCTTTCCGTCGGCGGCCTCCGCGACGAGCTCGAGGTCGTCCTCGAGCGAGAGGAGGGCGCGGAGCAGGGTCCGCACGCCGGGGTTGTCGTCGGCGATTACGACGCGCAGCGGCGGCCGCCCGCCCGCGGCATGCCCGAGCGGGCCGTCGTCGCGGCCGGGCCTCGCAGTCGCTTCCTGCTCCGTACGGCCGGCGTCGACCTTCCGGTCGCGGCGACGCGCGGCTGGCTCCTCGAGACGGCCCCGGTCGCGAGTCCCCCGCCGTACGCGATCGAGCAGGCCGTCTGGCCGACGCAGGCGGAGATGGGACCGCTCGCCGGCGAGCCCACGCTCGGCGAGCTCGCCGCCGCCCCGACAGACGAGCCGGCACTCGTCTCCGTCCTGCTCGGCGTCCACGGCGCCGGCCAGCTCCGCATCGGGACGTCGCTGTCGCGCAGCCTCCGCGAGGAGCCCGAGGACGCCGACACGCCTCGCCGCATCGCCGAGCGCGCGGTCCGCATCGCCCCGCACCTCAGGGACGTGCCCGTCGTCGCCGCCTGGTCGGGCCGCCGCGCGGTCACGCCGGACGGACTGCCCGTCGTCGGGCCCCTCCCCGGCGTCGACGGGCTCGACGTCGCGGCCGGCTTCTCGTCGATCGGCATGATCACGATCCCCGCAGCCTGCCGACGGCTCGCGGGAGAGCTCGATCCGGCCTTCGACCCGGCGCGCTTCGCGTGATCCGGGAGTACGCGCCGGCCGACGCCCCGATCGCCGCGCGGCTCTGGGGCGAGGTCATGCCGGAGAAGGAGCCGCCGTCCCCAGAGGGCCTCGCCCACTGGATCTCGAGCCATCCCGAGCATGCCGAGCTCCGCGTCTGGATCGCCGAGGTGGACGGCGAGCCCGCCGGGATCGCGTTCGGGCGGTTCAACTGGACGGTCAGCCCTGGCGACACCGCCTGGACGTGGGCCGGCGTGGCCGAGCCGTTCCGCGGCCGCGGGCTCGGCTCGGCGCTCTTCGCGGTCGCGGAGGAGCACACGCTGGCGATCGGCGCGCGCGTGCTGGACGCCTTCGCGCTCGAGGGCTCTTCGGGCCAGCGGTTCGGCGAGGCGCGCGGCTTCGTCCCGCGACGCCGGGCGCACGTGCTCCGGGCGCGACTGGCCGACGTCGACCTTCAGGCGCTCGCCGCGCTGGAGGCGGCGAAGCGCGCCGAGGGCTTCCACGTCGAGCCGCTCGGGTCGCTCGCCGATCCCGACGCGCTCTACGACGTCTACGCAACCTCCTCGGCGGACATTCCGGCGGATTACCCGGAAGCGGAGTTGACCCGCGAGGACTTCCACGAGCACGTGCTCGGCGATCCGGAGCTCGACCCGGATGCCTCCACGGTCGTTCTCGAGGGCGGGCGGCCCGTCGCGTTCGCCTTCCTCCTCGTCGCCCGGGACCGGGGGACGGCCGCGAGCGAGATGACCGGCACGCTGGCCGGCTACCGGGGCCGCGGGCTCGCGCGCCTCGCGAAGCTGGCGAGCCTCCGGGCCGCGCGCGAGCGGGGCTTCGCCGAGGTGGTGACGGAGAACGACGCGCAGAACGAGCCGATGCTGGGCCTCAACCGGAGCCTCGGGTTCCGGATCACCGCCACACGCGTGACCATGTTCCGGGACCCGGCGCGGCGGGAGTAGGCTGGCGGCATGGATCCACTGACAGACCCGATCGCCGGAGCCGAGACGCGCGAGGTGGGAGGCGTGAGGATGGACATGGCGCCGGCCGGCAACGGCCGCGTCACGCGCGCCGTCTACCCGCCCGGATTCCACTGGGCCGAGGACATGAAGCCGCACGTCGCAACCGAGGTCTGCATGTTCGCGCACCTCGGGTTCCTCGCCCGCGGTGCGATCGCGGGGCGCTACCGGGACGGGTGCGAGTTCTCGTACGCCGCGCCGGCGTTCCTCACGATCGAGCCCGGGCACGACGCCTGGGTGGTCGGCGACGAGGCGGCCGTGCTGATCCAGTTCGACGCGGCCGAGAAGACGACCCAACAGTTCGGCATCCCGGGCGAGCACCGGCACTAGCCTTCGGCTGCCGGGTCGCCGCGGCCCGCTCCCGGGCCGGGCAAGCCGCACCCCGGCGGCCCCCGGTCTCCTTCTCCCACGTCCCGGAGACCGGTAGGCCGCGCCAGGCCTGGTTCGGCTGCCCGGTCGCCGCCGCCCGCTCCCGGGCCGAGCAAACCGCGCCCCGACGGACCGGTCTCCTTCGCCCACGTCCCCGGCGACCCGTAGGCCGCGCGCCAGAAGACCTTGTGTTGCATCGCACACGGCGTGCGCCCGCGTTCGCATCGCCAGCCGATGCAACACAAGGCGTTCGGACCTCCCAGGCTCGCGCGTTCTTCGCCGCACGCTGGGCGCCGGTTCCCGATCCCTTGTGTTGCATCACCCGAAGGTCACGAGGATCCGGCGATGCAACACAAGCGCGGGCTGGGCGCCTGCGGCATCCCGCGCGCCCGGGAGAGCGGTCGAGGCCCCCAACCGTCGGGGCCGGGCTTGCCCGGCCCGAACGCGCGGTCGACGCGGGCAGCCGCCAGTCTTGCCGGCCCGGACACGCGAAGTCGCCGCGGGACCGTCGGCCCGGCCCGGCCCGGCCCGGAAACGCGCCGCCTCGCCGCTGCCGGGCGGGGCAGGCGCCGCCCCTACGCGGCGCGCGGCACGAGCCAGGTCGACCGGGCGAACGCGCGCACCGAGCCGTCCGCGCCGAACACCGCCGACCCGGCGAACCGCTTGCGTCCGTCCTCGCCGACCGGCCACCCCACGACCACGTGCGGCTCGCGGCCGACCACCGGCGCCACGACCCGCGCCGCCAGCCGCCCGAGCAGCACGCCCTGCCGCGAGAACTCGTCCACCGCCCACCCGCTCGGGCAGTCGAGCGCCGCCCAGACGAGCTCGTCCGGAACCGGCCTGTCCCCCGGCGGCGTCCACGGCGCCGCCACCAGCTCCCGTCCCGCCACCGGGCCCGGGAAGATCCCGAGCCCGTCGTCCCGCGCCGGCCCGCACACGAAGCACGTCTCGTACGCGTGCGCGCGGAACCCCGCGTACCCGCGGCTCGCCTCGCGGGCCTCCTCCACGGACACGGGCGCCGGCACGTCGAGCGCGAACGACACCGGCGAGGCCTCCGCGACGACCGTCCCCCCGTCGAGCACCTCCACGCGCCCGTCGTCATGGGCGACCGCGAGCGCGCGGTCGAGCGGCGGCGGCACGCGCAAGGTCACCTCGGCCGGCTCACCGACGAGCGCCGCGACGAGCCCGCTCGCGTACCCGCCGTTGGCCGAGCCGGGCGGCCCGTTGAACCGACCGGGGATGATGATCGTCTCCGCCACTCGGAGCGGATTCTCTCAGCAGCCGGCTGTGATCCTGAAGCTCGTCGACGCGATCGAGGTCCGGCTCGCGGCGAGGAACACCGTCCTGGTGACCATGTCGTAGCGGCCCGGCTTCCAGCGCCCGCTCGCGCAGGCCATCCCGAGCGCGTTCGCGCTCTTGGTGAAGCCCATGTTCGGCCCGCCCTCGGCACAGTTCTGCACGGCCCGGCTGCGGGTGAAGCTGCGGCTCTGCGTCCTCCCGCCGGCAGCCCGGAAGATCTGGATCCGGACGACGAGCCGGCGCCACTGGAAGCAGCCGAGGTTCTCGTTGAGCCAGCCGCCCCGCTGGTCGGTCGCCGTGTGCGAGACGAGGATCGAGCTCGAGACGTCGAGGGCCCCGTCACGGGCGATCGCGAACGTGGACGGCAAGTGGTTCGCCGACGCGACCGGCGCAGCGGCGAGCGCTGCGAGCGCGAGGGCGACGGTCGAGGCGACGCGAACGAGGCGTACGTGCGGCATGGCTCCTCCTCCAGGTAGACCGAACGGTGTCGCGAGGGTACTCCGCCCGGCGAGCCGAGTGAAGACGCGCACGGTGCGCATTGCGTAGCGTTCCGGGCGCCGTGCTGATCAACGAGCGCTCCAAGCGGGTCATCCCCTTCCGCGAGCACGATGCCAAGCGCGTGGGCGAGGGGTGCTTCTACCTGGATCTGATCGTCTGGCTGAACGGCGACCGGATCGAACTGGGCGACCGCGTCGCCTTCAACTACGGGTGCTACGTGAACGGGTTCGGCGGGCTCGTGGTCGACGACGGAGCCGAGTTCGGCCCCTACGTGATGGTCCACACGGCGAACCACGAGTTCGACGACGCGTACCGGCCCGCGACGGAGCAAGGCTGGCGCGACGACGGCCCGGTCACGATCGGCCGCAACTGCTGGATCGGGATGGGCTCGATCATCCTCCCGGGCGTCACGATCGGCGAGGGCTGCGTCGTCGGCGCCGGCAGCCTGGTCTCGCGCGACCTCCCGCCGTTCTCGGTCGCCGTCGGACATCCCGCGCGCGTGATCCGGGAACGACCGCACTAGCGTGCCCCTCCGGTCGATCCAGCGAGCGGTCCCCGAGCCCGCCGAACCGGCGCGATGCGACGTCTTCGGTCGCGCCCGTAACCGTCCGAATGCGAACGCTCCCTGGGTCCTTGCCTCGCGTGGTCGGCGAACCCGGGAACCGGAGCCGGCCCGCCGGAAGGAGCACTACTAGGTGCGCGTCCTCTTCCTGCAGCAACAGCCGTGCGGCCGGGCGCGGAAGATCGCGATCGGCCTCCGCGCGGCCCTGCCGAACCTCGAGCTCGCGTTCGCCTATCAGGGCCGGACGCTGACCGAGTTCTACGGCTCCGGCGACGAGCTCTTCGACGCATGGTTCGACCTGGAGGAGGAGCCGGAGCGGACGCTCCCCGCGGTCCTCGCCGGCTGGGCGCCCGACCTCGTCCACAGCCACAACCTGCCCGACTCGCTGACCGTGCTGGCGCTCCGCCTGGCGGACGCGCGGGTACCCGTGGTGCACGACGTCCACGACCTCCAGAGCCTGCGCCGGACGCCGTACGAGAACGGCTTCCCGCAGCCCGGCGACGCGCTCGCGCTCGAGCGGGCCGCGGTCGAGGGCGCGGGCGCGGTCGTGACCGTGTCGGACGAGCTCCTCGAGGTGCTGGCGTCGCGCTACCGGCTGCCGCCCGCGACGCTCGTCTTCCCCAACTACGCCGTCCGCGCCGATCTCCCGCCGGTCGTCGAGGAGCACCTGCCCGGCGACCCGCCGCGGCTCGTGTACCAGGGCACGCTGTCGACGAACGGCGGCCACTACGACCTGCGGGAGATCTTCCGGACGATCGTCGCGCAGGGCGTGTCGCTGGACGTCCACCCGTCGCGCGTCGTGCCGGAGTACGGGGAGCTTCCGGGCGTGACCGTGCACGACCCGGTCGAGCCCGGCGAGCTGATGCGGATCCTCCCGCGCTACGATCTCGGCTGGGCCGGCTTCGACGCGTCGCTGAACGCGGCGCACCTCGACACGGCGCTCCCGAACAAGCTGTTCGAGTACCTGTCGAGCGGGCTGCCCGTGGTGACGTTGCAACACCGGGCGCTGCGGCGGTTCGTCCGCGAGCGGGGCCTCGGGGTCGCGCTCGACCGGGTGGAGGATCTCGGGGACGCGCTCGCACGGGCCGATCTCGGGGCGCTCCGGCGCCGGGTCGCGGGCGTGCGCGGCTCGTTCACGATCGAGGCGAACGGCCGCGCCGTCGTCCGGCTCTACGACGACCTGCTCGCGCCGCCGCTCGCCGCCGAGCGATGAGTTCCGGGCCCGACTGACGTCTGTCCTGAGGAACCCGACGAGAAGGGAGCAACCCGATGCCGACCACGAAGCCAGAGACGACGTTCGTCGCCGAGCCCGGCTCGCACGAGCTGACCAGCATCGCCGTGCAGGACGCGCCGCGCGAGGCCGTCTACCGCGCGTACACCGACCCGGAGCTGCTCGCCCGCTTCTGGGGCCCGCAGGACTTCGAGACGGTGGTCGACGAGTTCGACCCGCGCCCGGGCGGCCGCTGGCGGATCGTCCACCGCGACGCCGACGGCGAGTACGCGTTCCGGGGCGTCTTCCACGACCTCGTCCCGAACGAGCGGATCATCCAGACGTTCGAGTGGGAGGGCCTCCCCGGCCACGTGTCCCTGCAGACCCTGACCCTCGAGGACACCGACGGCGGCACGAAGGTCACCGCCCAGGCGGTCTTCCAGTCGGTCGAAGACCGAGACGGCATGGCCGACACAGGCGCCCGAGACTTCGCGCCTGTGGGGATGGCGCAGCTCGCCGAGGTGCTGGCCGATCTCTAGCCGGCGTTCCACACGCGTTGGGGCGAGGCATGCCTCGCCCCAACCGGCGTGGCTCAGCGGCGATACACCTCGCGCCGGTGCCCGATCGTGACGATCCGCTGGGTGTCGTCCACGGCGAACACGACGCGGTAGTCGCCCACCCGGATGCGGTACGTGGGGGAGGCCAGGCGCTCGGCTGCTGCACGGCCCACTGCGGGCCTGACAGGTCGCGGTGCTTCCACGAACGTTCTCGACCGTAAGGTCAAGCCGCTGCTCTGCCACAGTCGATGGAAGCCGTCAGTTGGCGAGCACGTAACGCTCGACAACATCGGCCGGATCGCTGTTCGCCAGATCTTGCAGTTACCGGCTCGGAATGTAGGGCGGCTTGAACTGACATTTCCTCGGCGATCCGGATGAGATCGCGCATCAGGCGACGCCTGTCGTCGCGGTTCATGCTTGAAGCCCGAGAATGTCCCAACGCCCACGCCATTGGGCGATGCGCTCTTCCGACATTCCGTGGTGCGTGCTCTTCGGGTTGTGCGGCCGACTGCCGCCGAAGCGCACGAGATCGGCTTGATAGGTCTCATAGATGTCGTTCTCGACCCACCATTCGGGTGCAACGTAGAAGTCTGTCGGCGTCCGAGTCAGGTCGACGAACAGCCAGAACCGATCGTCATCCGGTGAGTCAGGAGTCGGCGTGCCCCTTCTAACGTCTGTCTGCCACGTTCCTCTGCCTCTCGTTTTCACGTACACGTGCACGGGAGCGCCCTCGGGCCGCCGAACGCGAAGTGTGTTCCTCGAACGCGTTCTGGTCTCGGCCTCGTCGATGGCTCCCCGCTGCTTAAGCGCCTCTACCGCTTGCTCGAGACCACGGCGGGCGGTCTCTGCTGCGCTCATTTTCGAGGGAGTGTGCAGTAAGGAGCTCGTCGGTGGCAAGCGACAATGGACGGATGCGCTTGGACAACGCGCGATTGCGCTTCTCGCCGACCGACCTGAACGGGTTCCTCGCCTGCGCGCACCTAACGGCGCTCGATGTCGCGGTCGCGCTCGGCGAGACCAGGAAGCCCTCCCGGCACAGCGCCCACGCTGAGCTGATCCGGCGCAAGGGGGACGAGCACGAGGCTCGGTACCTCGGCGACCTCCGGGCCCAGGGTCACGAGGTCACGACCATCGACTTCGACGACCGCGACTGGGACCGCGCGGCGCGCGAAACCGAAGAGGCGATCCGTGACCAAGCGGACGTCGTCTACCAGGCCGCACTCGTCCACGGGGACTGGCGGGGGCTTGCCGACTTTGTCGTCCGCACCCACGACGGCTACGAGGTCATCGACACCAAGCTCGCCCGCCATGCCAAGCCGTCTCACGTGCTCCAGCTCTGCTTCTACACGGAGCAGGTCGCGCGGATTCAGGGGCACGAGCCGGACGCCATGCACATCGTCACCGGGCTCGGCGCCACCGAGACATACCGGCCACAGGACTTCGCCGCCTACTACCGCCGGCTCCGCGCGCGGTTCCTCCACGCGGTCGACACTCGCGCCGACACCTACCCGTACCCGGTCGACTTCTGCTCGCTCTGCGACTTCCTCTCCCTCTGCAAGGCGCGCTGGGAGGCCGACGACCACCTCACGCTCGTCGCCGGCGTCTCGCGGCTCCAGGTCGAGCGGCTCACCGCGGCCGGGATCACGACGCTCGCCGGCCTCGCCCGTTGCACGGACACGAAGATCCCCAGCATGCGCGCCGCCACGCTCGACGGGCTCCGCAGCCAGGCCGCCCTCCAGCTCCACCGCCGCGAGACCGGGGAGCACCGGATCGAGCTGCTCCCGGCCGAGGCCGACCGCGGCTTCGCGCTCCTCCCGCAGCCGTCCCCCGGGGACATGTGGCTCGACTTCGAGGGCGACCCGTGGTTCGACCCGGCGCACGGGCTCGAGTACCTGACCGGCTGGGTCGAGCTCGACGGCGCCGGCGAGCCGCGCTACCACGCGCTCTGGGCCAAGGACCGCGCGGCCGAGAAGGACGCGTTCGAGGCCCTCGTCGACCACATCCACGAGCGCCGCCGTGCGCACCCGGGCATGCACGTCTACCACTACGCGCCGTACGAGCGCACCGCCCTCACGCGCCTCATGGGCGCGCACGCGACGCGCGAGGAGGAGGTCGACGACCTGCTCCGCGGCGAGGTGCTCGTCGACCTCTTCCGCGTCACGCGCCAGGCTCTCCGCGCGTCCGTGCCGTCCTACTCGATCAAGGAGGTCGAGGCGCTCTACGGGTTCGAGCGGACGGCCGACGTCGGGGGCGGCGCGGAGTCCGTCCAGGCGTTCGAGGACTGGATCGAGAGCGGCGACGACGGGCTTCTCGAGGAGATCCGCGCCTACAACGAGGAGGACTGCGTCTCGCTCCTCGCGCTGCACCGGTGGCTGCTCGGGCTCCGGCCGGACGACCTCGCCTGGCGCCTGCCGCCGGAGCAGCGCGAGCGCACCGAGGAGGCGCAGGAGCGGCTCGACGAGCACGAGCGCGTCCGCGCCGAGCTCCTCGCGGGGGCCGCGGAGGGCGAGCCGCGCTGGCTCCTCGGCCAGCTCCTCGACTACCACCGCCGTGAGTCGAAGCCGCAGTGGTGGGAGTACTTCCACCACCGGGAACTCGACGAGGAGGAGCTCCTGGACGACGGGGACACGATCGGCGGGCTCGAGCTCGCCGGCGAGCCGGTTCCCGTGGCGCGCTCGCTCGAGTACACGTTCCGGTTCCCGGCGCAGGAGCACAAGATCGGCGGCGAGGCGGTCGATCCGGCGACCGAGCGCGGCTACTCCGTGCGCGTGGACGACGAGGCCGGAGCCGTGACGCTCCGCCGCGCCGCCAGGGCCGCGGACGAGCCGCTGCCGCGGGCGCTCATCCCCACGACGCCGCTTCCGACCTGGGTGCAGCGCGACGCCGTCCTCCGGTTCGCGCAGGCGCAGGACGAGTACCCGGCGCTCGTCGAGATCCTCGAACGGCGCCCGCCGCGCGCCCGGCTGGACGGCTCGCTCGACGAGGCCGCGCTCTCGCTCGACGGCTCGTACCTCTTCGTCCAGGGCCCGCCCGGCTCGGGAAAGACGTGGAACGGCGCGCGGATGGCGATCGCGCTCATGCGAGCCGGCCGGCGCGTTGGGATCACGGCGCTCAGTCACAAGGCGATCCACAAGTTCCTCGAGGACGTGGAGGCGGCCGCGGCCGAGATCGGCTTCGCGTTCCGCGGGCTCAAGAAGGCGAGCGGGGAGGACACGTCCTTCGAGGGCCGCTTCGTCGAGAGCACCGACTCGAACGACGCGATGCTTGATCCTGAGGCCCAGCTTCTCGCCGGGACGTCGTTCCTCTTCGCGCGGCCCGAGCTCGACCGGCACGTGGACATCCTCTTCGTGGACGAGGGCGGGCAGTTCGCGCTCGCCGAGGCGCTCGCGGTCGGGACGGCGGCGCGGAATCTCGTCGTCCTCGGCGACCCGAACCAGCTGCCCCAGGTCTCGCAGGGGACGCACCCCGCGGGGGCCGACGCATCGGTCGCCGGCCACCTGCTCGGCGGCCACGAGACGCTGCAGCCGGGGATGGGAGTCTTCCTCGGGGAGACGTGGCGGATGCGGCCCGAGGTGAACGCGTTCGTGTCCGAGACGTTCTACGAGGGACGGCTGCGGCCGGCGCCGGTGACGTCCGGGCGGGCCGTCGCGGACGGCGCGGGCGTTCGGTTCCTGCCGGTCGTGCACGCCGGGCGCGCGACGTCGTCGGCCGAGGAGGCGACGGCGGTCGCGGGGGAGATCGGGCGGCTGCTCGGGACGCCCTACTCCGAGGACGGCGTGCCGCGGCCGCTCGGGCCGGAGGACTTCATCGTGGTGGCGCCGTACAACGCGCACGTCCGCTGCCTGCGCGACGCGATTCCGGACACGCGCGTGCGGATCGGCACCGTGGACAAGTTCCAGGGCCAGCAGGCGACCGTCGTCTTCTTCTCCATGGCGAGCTCGTCCGGCGAGGACGTGTCCCGCGGGCTCGAGTTCCTGTTCTCGCGCAACCGGCTGAACGTCGCGGTGTCGCGGGCGCGCTGCCTGGCCTACGTCGTGGCGAACCCGCGACTGCTGGAGGCGAGCTGCCGCACCGTCGAGCAGATGCGGCTCCTGAGCTCGCTCTGCCGCTTCGTGGAGGTCGCGGAGGAGCAGACGGCGGTCTGACCCCGGGCGAGGCATGCCTCGCCCCTACGGCCGGACTCTGCGATCGGCGCGTGGGGTCTTGTAGGGGCGGGACATGTCCCGCCCGGGTCGCCCGTACCCGGCCGGGGCCGGCGCATGGCCGGCCCCGGCGAGGTGTGCCTCTCTTGTCGCTAGCCCTGGCCGGCGTTGCCGGCTGTCCCGGCCGGGACGCGGGCGGGCGTCGTCGCGCCGACCGCCTTCTTCGGCACGAGGTAGCCGGTGATCGTCAGCTCGGTGATCACGCCTCCCTGCGCCTGGGCGTAGAGCTTCGCGCCAGCCTTGAGCGCGAAGCCGGGCTCGAACTCGACCACCTCGATCCCGAATCCGGCCGGATTGATCCGGGTGACGATGCTCGCCGTCGAGACGGTGCAGACCTGGTCACGGAAGATCGTCACGTTGTTCGCCGCGCCCGGGCTCGGGTTCGTCCACGTGTTCGCCGTCACCCGGGTGACGACGGCCCCCTTCGTCGACGGCGCTGCAAAGACCTGGACGCAACCGCCGGACGAGACGCCCGCCGTCCACTTGCTCCGGTACTGGCCGGGCGACGCCGGCGCCGTCTGAAGCTGGCCCGCCGCCGTCACCTGCGCGCGCTTGCCGTTCGACCCGACGATGCCGACGAGGTTCGCCGCCGCAACCGCGGCCGCCGGCGCGAGGAGCATCCCCGCGACGAGACCCGCGGCGAGCCAAGGGCCCCCACTGCCCTGCATGAGCTTTCGCATTCCGTTTTCTCCTTCGTAGGTGGTTCGTGGCGGAGCGTACGCCGCGGGGCGGTCGGCTCCCGCGCGCCGTCGTGCCGTGTGACACTCGGCGCGTGCGTCCACGCCCCGACCGGATCGAGCGGCTGCCCCCGCAGTACTTCTCCGGGCTGCTCGCCCGGGTCGCAGCTGCGGCCGCGGAGCATGGCGACGCGGTGGTGGATCTCGGGCGCGGGAACCCGGACGTGCCGCCGCCCGCCCACGTCGTCGAGGCGCTCGTGGCTTCGGCGCGGGAGCCGACTGCGCTCGTCCACGGGTACGCGCCGTTCCGTGGGCTGCCCGAGCTCAAGGAGGCGATCGCCGGTCGCTACCGCGACGTCTACGGGGTGGAGGTCGATCCCGAGCGGGAGGTCGCCGTCGTGCCCGGCTCGAAGACGGCCCTCATCGAGGTCGCGCTCGTGCTCGCCGAGCGGGGGGACACCGTCGTCCTGCCGGATCCCGGCTACCCGGACTACACGTCGGCGGTTGCGCTCGCCGCGGCGCGGGAGGCGCACGTGCCGCTCGACCCGGCTGCGGGTTGGGCGCCCGATCTGAGCGGGGCGCCGCGGGATGCCGCGGTCCTCTACCTCAACTACCCCTCGAACCCGTGCGCGGCGTGCGTGCCGGACGGGGCCTTCGAGGACGCCGTCGCCTGGGCCTCCGAGACCGGCGCGGCCATCCTGCACGACTTCGCCTACGGCGACCTCGTCTTCGACGGACGCCGGCCGCGGAGCTTCCTCGCGACGCCGGGCGCGACGGAGGTCGGCGTCGAGCTCTTCTCGATGTCGAAGAGCTACGGGATGGCCGGGTGGCGGCTCGGGTTCGTGGTCGGGAACGCGGAGGTCGTCGCGCGAGTCGAGCTGTTCCAGGATCACGTGCGCGCGGGGATCTTCCGGCCGGTCCAGGAGGCCGGGATCGCGGCGCTCACCGGGCCACAGGACACGGTCGAGGAGCGGCGGGCGCTCTACGAGGCGCGGCGCGACCGCGTGCTTGCGGCGCTCGGCGACCGGCTCCCGGAGATCCGGTGTGAGGGGTCGTTCTTCGTCTGGCTCCGGCTGCCGGACGGTGTCACGGCGGATGCGATCCTCGCGGAGCAG
>Ga0210115_1000401_pt1 | contig 12499 bp, 13 predicted proteins | sample MayberryNW_TuleB_2_FD_185526 | JGI IMG/M metagenome (GOLD analysis project Ga0210115, IMG submission 185526) | Wetland microbial communities from San Francisco Bay, California, USA, that impact long-term carbon sequestration - MayberryNW_TuleB_D2... | ecosystem: Environmental > Aquatic > Marine... | reverse complement strand
CGCCCGCCACGTCGCGCGCCCAGGTCACGGCCGCTCTGGCCTGAGGTCGTACGAAGCCCTGCTCGACCAGCAGGTCCACCTGCGCCCGCAGCGGGTCGAAGACGCCGGACGGGTCGAGCACGACGACCGGCTTGCCGTGCATGGCCAGGGTCCTCGAGACCCAGATCTCCAGCAGCTCCTCGAGCGTGCCGAGCCCGCCGGGCAGGGTGAGGAACGCGTCGGCCCGCTCGTCCATGCCGGCCTTGCGGCTGCGCATGTCGTCGGTGACGACCAGCTCGTCGGCGTCGTGGTCGGCCACCTCGAGGTCGACCAGCGCACGCGGCACGACCCCGACCGTGCGGGCGCCACCGGCCCGGGCGGCCCGGGCGACCGCCCCCATGCAGCTCACGCTGCCGCCGCCGCTGACCAGGGTGTGGCCGCGCCGGGCCAGCTCGGTGCCGACGGCCGCGGCCAGCTCGACGTGCCCCGGGTCGATCCGCCCGCTGGAGGAGCAGAAGACGCAGATCGTGCTCATCGGGGCCGGCGGTGCTCCGGCCCGCCGGACGCGCCGGCCTCCGCCCGGTCCGCGGCCGCACTGCGCGCGGCCTCCTCCTCGGCGGCGGCAACCTGCCACTCCGACTCGGCCTGGTGGACCAGGCGGACCGCCTCGACCGGGTCGTCGGTCACGCTGAACAGCGCCAGGTCCACCTCCTTGATCTTGCCCTCGGCCAGCACGGTCGAGCGCAGCCAGTCGACGAGGCCGCCCCAGTAGGCCGTGCCGAGCAGCACGACCGGGAAGGACGTGACCTTGCGGGTCTGGACCAGGCAGAGCGCCTCGAAGAGCTCGTCGAAGGTGCCGAAGCCGCCGGGCAGCACGATGAACCCCTGGGCGTACTTCACGAACATGGTCTTGCGGGCGAAGAAGTAGCGGAAGTCGACGCCGATGTCGACCCACTCGTTCATGCCCTGCTCGAAGGGCAGCTCGATGCCCAGGCCGACCGACACCCCGCCGGCCTCGCACGCGCCCTTGTTCGCGGCCTCCATCGCGCCCGGCCCGCCGCCGGTGATGACGGCGTAGCCGGTCTCGGCCAGCAGCCGCCCGACCTGCACGCCGAGGGCGTACTCCGGGCTGTCCCGTGCCACCCGGGCCGACCCGAACACGCTGACCGCCCGCCCCAGCTCGGCCAGCGCGCCGAAGCCCTCGACGAACTCCGACTGGATTCGCAGGACCCGCCACGGGTCGGTGTGCACCCAGTCGCTCGGACCGCGCGACTCGAGCAGCCGCTGGTCGGTCGTGCTGGACTCGATCTGCTGGCGGCGCAGCGTGACGGGACCCTTGTGGACCTCGGTGCGGTCGCCGTCGTCGTCGCCGGCGCCGTCGGGCGGGCTGAACTCCAGAGCCATGCAGGTGAGGCTATCCGGCTCCGCCTGCGGGACCCTCGTCGGTGAGCTGCTCGAAGACCAGCCGCAGGGCGGTGACCTGGTCGTCGTCGAGCCGGTCGAACATCGCCTCGCGCACCGCCGCCACGTGCCCGGGGGCGGCGGCGACGAGCGCCTCGAGGCCGGCGTCGGTGAGCACGGCCAGCGCGCCGCGGCGGTCGGTGGGGTGCCGGTCGCGGCGCACCCAGCCGCGCTCCTCGAGCCGGGACACCGCGTGCGAGAGCCGGCTCGGCGACGAGCTCGTGATCCGGGCCAGGTCGCTCATCCGCAGCGTGCGGCCGGGTGCCTCGGAGAGCATGGCCAGCACCATGTAGTAGGCGTGCGGCATGCCGGCGTCGCGCTGCAGCTGCCGGTCCAGCGCCTCGTCCAGCGCGGCCCCGAACCGCAGGTAGGCCCGCCAGGCGCGCTGCTGCTCGGCGGTGAGCCAGCGCGGCTCGGCTGGGGCATCCTGGGTGGGCACCCGCCCACGGTACCGACGGAATACTTGAACACTCAAGTTCCTTGCTGCTAGCATCATTGAGAGTTCAACCACCACCCGTCTGGGAGCAGCCATGCCGGTCCGCCGCCTCAACCACGCCGTCCTCTTCGTCCGCGACGTCGAGGCCAGCGTCGCCTTCTACCGCGAGGTCCTCGGGTTCGCGCCGATCGACGGGATGGCCGAGCTGCGCGGCGCCGCGTTCCTGCGCGCCCCGAGCTCGACCAACGACCACGACCTCGGGCTGTTCGAGATCGGCGCCCAGGCCGGCCCGTCCGGCGCCGGGCGGTCCACCGTCGGGCTCTACCACCTCGCGTGGGAGGTCGAGACGCTCGCCGACCTGGCCGAGGTCGCCGAGCGGCTGCAGGAGCGCGGTGCGCTGGTCGGCGCCACCGACCACGCGACCACCAAGGCGCTCTACGCCAAGGACCCGGACGGCATCGAGCTCGAGGTCAGCTGGCTGGTGCCGGCCGACCGGCTGACGCCGGAGATCCTCGCCCTGCGCAGCGAGCTGCGGGCGCTCGACCTGCCCGCCGAGATCGAGCGCTTCGGCGCCGACACCGTGGGCGGCCTCGGCATCTCGGTGCCCGCCCTCACCTGACGGTCGGACCGGCGCTGCGCGCCTGCGCGCCTCCTCGAGGACGGGTCGTCGAACCGAGTTGTGTCCAAGGTGGGCCGTAGCGTCCCGTCATGGCTGACGACGACTCGGCGCCGACCGGCGCCGCCACTCCCTCCTCCTCCGCCTCCCGGTTCGGTGACGTGTCGTCCGCGGAGATCGAGGACCGTCTCGGCCGTTGGGCGTCGAGCCTGGCGGCCGCCGAGTGCGACTTCCTGGATCTGCTGGCCGAGTTCGACGCGCGCGAGGCGTGGGGCGAGTGGGGCATGCGGTCCACGGCCCACTGGCTGTCCTGGCGGCTGGGGCTGGGGCCGGGTGTCGCGCGGGAGAAGGTGCGAGTCGCCCGGGCGCTGCAGCGACTGCCCCTGGTCCACGCGGCCTTCGCTGCCGGTGAGCTGACCTACTCCAAGGTGCGGGCGCTGAGCAGGGTCGCCACGGAGAGGACCGAGGCGGAGCTCGTCACGGTGGCCCGCGGCGCGACCGGCGCTCAGCTCGACACCGTGGTCCGCCAGTGGCGGCAGACCCTCGTCGAGGTCAACACCGCGTCATCACATGTCCGGCGCGGCGTCCGGCGCCGGATCGAGGACGACGGGTCCTACGTCTACACCGTGCGGGTCTCCCCGCTGGAGGGGCCGGTGGTCGACAAGGCGCTCGGACTGGCACGCACCTCCGTGGTCGACGAGGCCGGCAACGTCGTGGAGACCCCGGAGGAGGCGGTGTTGGCGGAAGCCCTCGCCCAGGACTCCGCGTGGGAACGGTCCGAGGCCGACGCCTTCGTGCTGATGGCCTCGTCGTTCCTGGCCTCAGGACCCTCGGGCGAGGCCGGCGACCGACACGTGGTCCTGGTCCACGCCGACATCGACGCCCTGACCAAGGCCTGCTGCAGCACATCCGACGGCGCTGGGCAGCCGGCGCCGGCATCATCCGCGGACCCGCCCGACGTTCCCGCGGGAACGTCGCGGCCTGCGAGATCTCGCCCCAGGGCGCCTGAGCCGGTTGCCGCCGGTGGGTCGGTGCACCAGGAGTCCTACGCCCGCCGGCCGGCCACCTGCGTCACCGAGGACGGTCAGCCGATCTCGGCGAGCACCGTGCTGCGCATGCTGTGCGACTCACCCGCCCAGCTGCTCGTCACGGCGCGCGACGGCCGACCGCTCGACCTCGGCCGCACCAGCCGCAATGCCGACCGCCGCCAGCGTCGCGCCCTGCGGGTCCGCGACGGCGGCTTCTGCCGGTTCCCCGGTTGCTCCCAGCGCCAACGTCTCGTCCCGCACCACACGCACTGGTGGAGCCGCGGCGGCCGCACCGACCTCGACCTGCTGGTCAGCCTCTGCCCGGCACACCACCTCGCCGTCCACGAGCTCGGCTACGGCGTCACCGCTCTCGGTGGCGGCCGCTTCGCCTGGCACCGGCCCGACGGTCAGCAGATCAGCCCCGCGCCGGCCACCGACGATAACGCCACGACCGGACCCAGCTCACCCGCCCCGCTCTCCGAGCCTGTGGCCGCGGCCGGAGACCCGGCAGGCTGGCCGCGGATCGTGCCCACCTGGGGCGGCCAACGCATCGACCTCGACCACCTCCTCGGCGGGATGGCCGCGAACCTCCTCAACGACGACGGTCACCGTCTCGCCGACCTCCCCGACGACGCACGCGCCGAGGCCTTGCGCACAGCAGCCGGCTGGCCCGCCCCGCCCCCTGGCCACCGGACACTCGACGGTCCCGGCGACGCGACTGCTGCCTGAAGACTGCTGCCTGAAGATGGTCGGACCAGCCCGTCACCGTTCCCATGGCGTCAGCTCCGGCGCCGTACTACCTCAACCTCGAGCCGGCTCGCGCGTCTTGGTGACGTGACGGGACGCGCAGCCGCACTCGGCCAGGATGAGCCGGTGGCCGACGACGGGGCAGCCGAGGCACCTGCCGACCTGGCGCTGACCTACGAGCAGCTCTTCCACACCCAGTTCCGGTCGATGGTGCGGCTGGCCGCGATGCTCGGGGCCGACGACCCCGAGGACGTCGCCCAGGAGGCCTTCGTCCGGCTGCACGGCCGGTCCGGGACGCTGCGCGACCCGCACGCGGCCGTCGGCTACCTGCGCACCACCGTGGTCAACCTGACCCGCTCGCGGCTGCGCCACCTGTCCGTCGTGCGCCGGGCTCCGGACGAGGCGCCGCAGGACGTCGCGTCGGCCGAGCAGGACGCCGTACGTCGCGAGGCCGGTCGTGACCTCGTCGCCGCGCTGGGCAGGCTCTCCGCACGCCATCGTGAGGCCCTGGTCCTGCGCTACTGGCTCGACCTGTCCGAGGCCGAGATGGCCGACGCCATGGGGGTCAGCCGGGGGACGGTCAAGTCCCACGTGTCCCGCGGGCTCGATGCCCTCGCCGCGCTGATGGAGGACCACCGATGAGCCCGGACGCGATGGAAAGACTGGAGCGCGAGCTGCTGGAAGCCCGCGGGCACTTCGACGAGATGCCCGTCTCGCCGGACGCCTGGCAGCAGAACCAGCATCGGCTCGCAGTCGCCCGCAGCCGTCGCGGTGGCCGGCTCATGGCCGTCGCCGCAGCCGTCGTCGCCGTGGTCCTGCTCGGAGCGCTCGTCGCGACGCTCGCGGACAAGAGCCCGGACCGCGGGGCGCCGGGCAGTGGGGGAAGTGGGGGAAGCGGCGATCCTTGGCAGTCGGAGAACATCCTCGGCGAGCCGCAGCAGGTCGAGAGCCTGCGCCTGGACGGTCGGGACATGGCTCACGAGCTGGTCCTCACCGACACCGACGGCTCGGGGCCACAGCTGTGCGACCGCTTCACGACGCTCCAGGACGACAGCGGTGCGGGCGGCTGCACACCGCGCCAGCCGGACGCCGACGACTCCTCGGTGGCCGTCGACTGGATCTCGGGCACGACCGGCAGCGGGGACGGCCTGCACGGCGTGGTGGCCGCCGTCGACGACCGGGTCATGAAGGTCCAGGTCTGGATGGACAACGGGGACATGACGCTGGCGCAGCTGCACCCGACCGGCTGGGAGGGCACTCGGATGCTGGCCTTCACAGCGCCGCCCGGGGCACCGGTCCCGCAGCGGCTGGTGGCCTACTCCGACGCCTCGGGGACGGTGCTGCAGGCCGTCGACCTGGCCCACCTGTTCGGCATGACCTGGCTGCCGAACCAGCGGCCGGACTGCGCCGGCGTGCAGCAGGTGGGGGCCGCCGGCTTCGCCGGCGGCATCACCGTCCAGGCATCCTCCATCGACGCCCAGATCTCCTACACCGGTACCGGTGGTGGCGGCACGCGCGAGGTGTGCCGGTCCATGACCGAGGCACCGGTGGCGGTGGTGCGCACCGGTGACCGGCTGGTCCTGGTCATGGCGCCCGAGGTGGCCGCGATCCGGCTCGACGGCCAGGGGCGGCTCGGCCCGTCCGGACTTGTGGAGCAGGTCGGCACCACCATGTGGCGGGCGACCGTCCGGCCGGTGCAGGACCTCCGCCCCGAAGACACCCTGGAGTTCCTGGACGAGTCCGGCGCCGTGCTGCAGCGCCTGCCGGTCAGGTGGATCATCTGAGCCGGCTCAGGACAGCCAGGCGAGCATCCGCTCCTCGCACTCCAGGATCGGCGCGACGTCGCAGTACTCCTCGCGCTGGTGCGCCACGCTCGGGTCGCCCGGGCCGTAGTTGACGGCCGGCACCCCGAGCGCCGAGAAGCGCGCCACGTCGGTCCAGCCGAACTTCGGCTGCGGCTCCCGGCCGACCATCGCCACGAAGGCGGCGGCTGCCGGGTGGGACAAGCCGGGTGGTGCGCCGGGGGCCGAGTCGAGCACCTCGACGTCGTACCCCTCGAGGACCTTCCGCACGACGTCGGCGGCCTCGCCCTCCGACCGCGAGGGCGCAAACCGGTAGTTGATGCTCACCCGGCACTCGTCCGGGACGACGTTGCCGGCCACTCCCCCGGTGATGCCGACCGCGTTGAGCCCCTCGCGGTAGACCAGGCCGTCGATCTCCACCCGCTCGGCCTCGTACGCCTCCAGGCGGCGCAGCACCTCCCCCGCCGCGTGCACGGCGTTGCTGCCCAGCCACGACCGCGCTGAGTGGGCCCGGTGGCCGCGCAGCACGACGTCCGCGCGCATCGTGCCCTGGCAGCCGCCCTCGACGGTGGCGTTGGTCGGCTCCATCAGCACCGCGAAGTCGCCGGCCAGCCAGTCGGGGCTGTTGCGCGCGATCCGGCCGAGGCCGTTCTTGTCCGCCTCGACCTCCTCGTGGTCGTAGAAGACGTACGTGACGTCGCGGTTGGGCTCGGCCAGGTGGGCGGCCAGCCGGAGCTGCACGGCGACGCCGCTCTTCATGTCCGTGGTGCCGCAGCCGTGGATCCGGCCACCCTCGACGCGGCACGGCAGGTTGCCGCCGAGCGGCACCGTGTCGATGTGGCCGGCGAGGACGACGCGCTCGGCCCGGCCCAGGGACGTGCGCGCGACGACGGCGTCGCCGTCCCGGTCGACGGCGAGGTGCGGTACGTCGCGAAGGGCTGCCTCGACCAGGTCGGCCAGGGCCCGCTCGTTGCCGCTGACCGACTCGACGTCGCACAGGGCGACCGTCAGCTCAGGACCGGGCAGCGACAGGTCGAGGGAGTCCACGGCACCGAACCCTACGGAGTGAAGCCGCAGAACTCGTTGCCGGCCGGGTCGGCGAGCACGTGCCAGTCGATGTCGTCGTCTGGGCCGCGCAGGAGGATCGCGCCACGGCGTACCAGCTCGTCGACGTCCTCGCTCACGACGTCCCAGTGCCACCGGTTCTTGACCGTCTTGGGGTCGTCGACGCCGACGAACTTCCACACCTCCCACGGCAGCCCCGGCACGTCGGCCAGCCAGCGCCGGAGCCCGCCCGGTGCCTCGACCGCGGTCGCTCCGAGGACCTCGGCCCACCAGGCGGCGTCGCGCTCCGGGTCGGCCGAGTCGACGACGAGCGCGTCCGGCGCGCCCTGCCCGGCCGGGAAGACGCAGAGCTCGTTGCCCTCGGGATCGGCCAGCACCGTCCACCGGAAGCTGTCGGTGTGGTGGTCGTCGAGCACGCGGCCACCGGCCTCGACAAGCGGCCCGTACGTCGGCAGGACGAGGTCGAGGTGCGCCCGGTTCTTGACCGTCTTGGGCTCCGGGACCGTGTTGAACCACAGCGTCTGCTCCGGCTGCGCACCGCGCAGCACGACGTCACCGGAGTCCTGCGTCTCGGCGGTCAGGCCGAGCACACCGGCCCAGAACGGCGCGACGTCGGCCGGCCGGACGGCGTCTGGGCAGAGGTCCTTCCAGCGCGCGAGAGCCACGAGTCGGGAACCTATCCCGCTCTGGCAGGCTTCCGCCCATGAGTTCCCCCGCACACGGCACCGGCGTCCTCACCCGGCACTCCTCCGGGCAGGTGCTCGACGTCTGGTACCCGGACCCGCAGCTCGGCGAGCCCGACGAGGCCCGCGCCGGCGACGGTCCCGGGCTGCAGCACCTGGTGGGCGACGACGACGCCCGCGACGTGGTGCGCGAGCTGGTCACCACGGTGGTTGACCTGGCCGCGGCACCGGCTGACACCGCCGACGTGTGGCTGCGCCTGCACCTGCTCTCGCACCGGCTGGTCCGCCCGCGCGAGGCCGACCTGACCGGGGTGTTCGGCCTGCTGACCAACGTCGTGTGGACCAACCACGGGCCGTGCGCGGTCGAGGGCTTCGAGCTGACCCGCTCCCGGCTGCAGCGCCGCGGGCCGGTGACGGTGCTGGGCGTCGACAAGTTCCCGCGGATGGTCGACTACGTGCTGCCAGCAGGGGTGCGGGTCGCCGACGCCGACCGGGTCCGCCTCGGGGCACACCTCGCGTCCGGCACGACGGTGATGCACGAGGGGTTCGTCAACTACGACGCCGGCACCCTGGGCACGTCGATGGTCGAGGGTCGGATCAGCGCCGGCGTCGTCGTGGGTGACGGGTCCGACGTCGGCGGCGGCGCGTCGATCATGGGGACGCTGTCCGGCGGCGGTACGGAGGTCATCTCGGTCGGCGAGCGGTGCCTGATCGGGGCCAACGCCGGCATCGGCATCTCGCTCGGCGACGACTGCGTCGTGGAGGCCGGCTGCTACGTGACGGCGGGCACGAAGGTGACGGTGCGCGGGGGCGACGACGACGGCACCGTCGTCAAGGCGCGCGACCTCTCCGGCCGCGACCAGCTGCTGCTGTGGCGCAACAGCGTGACCGGCGCCATCGAGGTCACCGCCCGGCAGGGGTCGTGGGGGTCGCTCAACGCGGCGCTGCACGCGAACGACTGACCCGGCGGCCGGGCGGGAAGAGGGGCCGCGTGCGGCTGACCCGGCGTGGACGCGCCCTGGTGGCCGTCCTCGTGGTGGCCGTGCTGGGTGCCGGCGCGACGTACGTCCTGCGCACCACCGCCCTCGGCGCCGCGCTCGGTCTCGGCGGCGGCCCGGCCTGCGTGCTGACGGCCGGCGGCGAGGACGAGGAGTGGTCGGCCGACGAGGCGATGACGGCGACCACCGTGGCGGGCGTCGGGACCAGGATCGGTGCGACCGTCAACGGGGTCGCTGCGGCGGTCGCCCGGTCGCTGCGGGTCGAGCGCGAAGGGCCGATCACGCCGGCCGCGGCGCGCCAGGTCTACCGCGACCTGCCCGACGTCGCGCGACCGAGCGCCGAGGCGCTGCGCACCGCGCTCGCCCTGCTCGGGGACGAGGGATCGGCCCTCACCTGCACGGTGGAGGTCGTGGGCGGCGACGACCTGCCGAGGCAGGACCCCGGCGAGCTGGGACTGACGCCCCGGGCCGACCGGGTGCGGCTGGACATGCGCGAGGTGTTCGGCAAGCAGGTGCTCGGCGGCTTCGACCCGGACGGGGTCTCGAGCGGGCACGTCGAGGGGTCGACGCACTACGAGGGACGCGCGATCGACGTCTTCTTCCGGCCGGTGTCGGCCGCGAACCAGCGGCTGGGCTGGCAGCAGGCCCTGTGGGCCGTCGCGCACGCCGAGCGGCTCGCGGTCGCCACCGTGATCTTCGACCGGGAGATCTGGACCGGTTCCCGGTCGCCGCAGGGGTGGCGGACCTACCGCTATCCCGGCGGCGACACCGACAACCCGGTCCTGCTGCACGAGGACCACGTGCACGTCGACGTCGTCGAGGGTGGCTGAGGCAACGATCCGGACACGGGGCCTGGCATCCGCGGCCGCTTCGGGTGAGGCTGCCAGAGTGCTGCGAGGCCGGGGTTGGCGGGTGCCGGCGGTCGGCGTGCTCGGGGCCGCTGTCGTCACCGGCGCGATCGCCACGGCGTCCCAGCCCTCCTCGCCGGACGGACGGCCCGCCGCCGGTCGGACAGCGACGTCGGCCGCGCCGGCGCCGAGCAGCACCCTGCCGGTCGTGCTCTCGAGCTGCTTCGTGCCCTCGACGCCGACCAACGTCTCCTTCGACACCGCAGGGGCCATGGAGCTCACGACGCTGGCGGCCGGGGTGCGCGACGTGGCGCGGGGCCGGGGCAGGGTCGAGGCGGCCGTCGCGCTCGCGGCGCCCGACGTGACAGCCGCCCAGGTGGCAGCCGCGACCGACAGCCTGCTCGGCCTGCGACCGGCCAACCGGCTGACCTGCGCGCACCCGCGTGCGCAGGTGGAGCCCGAGGAGATGGGGCCGAACGGGCTGACCCCCCGGGCGCAGCGGCTGCGCCGGGCGTGGACCCAGGTCTTCGGGCCGATCGTCAGCGGCGGGTTCGCCGGCGGCGGGGTCAGCACGGGGCACGTCGACGGGTCGTCGCACTACGACGGCCGGGCGGTCGACGTGTTCTTCCGGCCCCTCGGGGACCCCGAGCAGAAGCGCCGCGGCCTGGTCTTCGCCCAGTGGCTGGTCGCCCATGCAGAGCGCTACTCGGTGCTGTCGGTCATCCACGCGGACCGGATCTGGACGTCGTGGGCGGCCTACCTCGGCTGGCGCGACTACCTCCACCCGAGCGGGGACACCCGCAACCCGGTGCTGCGCCACCTCGAGCACGTGCACGTCGCGGTCGAGAGCGGCGAGCGCTACCGCGGCTGAGGACCCGGCCCGGGTGCCGTCAGCGGGTGGCCAGCCGGGTGACTGCGGCGGCGACCCGCTCGTCGGTGGCCGTCAGGGCGACGCGCACGTGCCGGGCGCCGGCCGGGCCGTAGAAGGAGCCCGGCGCGACCAGGATGCCCAGCCCGGCCAGGTGCTCGACGGTCACCCAGCAGTCCTGGTCGCGGCTGGCCCAGAGGTAGAGGCCGGCCTCCGAGTGGTCGACCCGGAAGCCGGCCCCCGTCATCGCAGTGAGGAGCTGCTGACGACGTACGGCGTAGCGGGCCTTCTGGGCGGCGACGTGCGCGTCGTCGCCGAGCGCCGCCACCATCGCGGCCTGGACCGGGGCCGGCACCATCATCCCGGCGTGCTTGCGCACCTCGAGCAGCTCGCGGACGAGCCCCGGGTCGCCGGCGGCGAAGGCCGCGCGGTAGCCGGCCATGCTCGACTGCTTGGACAGCGAGTAGAGGACGAGCAGGCCCCGGTGGTCTCCGCGGCACACGTCCTGGTGCAGCAGCGAGACCGGCGGCGCGCCGCCGTCCCAGCCGAGCTCGGCGTAGCACTCGTCGGAGGCCACGACGGCGCCGCGCTCGCGGGCCCAGTCGACGACCTTGCGCAGGTGTGCGGCGGGGAGCACCCGGCCGGTCGGGTTGGACGGGGAGTTGACCCAGACGAGGCGCACCCGCTGCGGGCCGAGGGCGGTCAGTCCGTCGGTCGCGACCGGCGTCGCGCCGGCCAGCCGGGCACCCACGTCGTAGGTCGGGTAGGCGGTCTCCGGGTGCACGACGACGTCGCCCTTGCCCAGACCGAGCAGCGTGGGCAGCCAGGCGACCAGCTCCTTGGAGCCGATCGTGGGCAGCACGCCGCCCGGGTCGAGACCGGGCACCCCGCGCCGGCGGGCGAACCAGGCGGCGACCGCCTCCCGCAGCTGCCGGCGCGGGTCGGCGGGGAACTCGTAGAGGGCCTGGAAGCGCCGCGTCAGCTCCTGCAGCGCGCTCGTGTCGAGGTCGGTGTCGGCCCGGACGCCGCGCTCGGCCTTCATGCGGGCGATCTCGTCCTCGAAGCGGCTGCCCGGCACGCCCCTGACGACGTCGCCGAACATCTGCACGAGCCGCCGGTAGGAGTCCCACGCGAAGCGCTCGTTCCCCGTCATGCGGGCGAGGCCCTCGACCGAGACGTCGTTGAGGCCGAGGTTGAGGACCGTGTCCATCATGCCCGGCATCGAGTCGCGCGCCCCGCTGCGCACGGAGACGAGCAGCGGGTCGGCGGGGTCGCCGAGCCGGCGGCCGGCTTCGGCTTCCAGCCGCGCCAGCGCCTCGCCGATCGCCTCGTCGAGGCCTTCGGGCGTGCGGCGCTCGTTGCGGAGCGCGAGACCGGGCCTACGCGAGTGCTGCGTGGACTCGTCGCGACCGGCCGGGCCATTCCGCGCCCCGGCATGCGCGTCCTGCTCGTGGCTGACGTACCGCTGGGCGAGGTCACGTCGGGCACGTTCTCGCCGACCCTCAAGAAGGGTGTCGGTCTCGCGCTGCTCGCCTCGCAGGTGACCGACGGCGCCGAGGTGTCGGTCGACGTACGCGGCCGCCGCGAGATCTTCACCGTCACCAAGCCGCCGTTCGTGACTCCCGGCGTCCGGGAGAGCTGACCAGTCCTCCGCCCCGGCTTGCCGGCTGTGTCACCGTACTCGGCGCGACCGCGCACCGACGCCGCGCCAGGGCCTCGGCCTGGCCCCGACCAGTCATGATTCGCGCCGGCATCGACCTGAGCGCCGTGGTGTGCGCGGTCTTCATGGTGGCGAGAATCAGGCATCACGTCACCGCCCCCGCGATGCGCTTCGGTGTGGCGGCGGTGGTCGTCCACACTGCCTTCCAGCTCACGCTCCTCGCGGGCCCTCTCAGCTCGACAACGGAGGTGGGGGAGCCCGATCTGGCCGCAGCCGCCGTGGTCTTCGGGTTCACCGTGTTGACCAGG
>Ga0210115_1000400_pt1 | contig 12506 bp, 9 predicted proteins | sample MayberryNW_TuleB_2_FD_185526 | JGI IMG/M metagenome (GOLD analysis project Ga0210115, IMG submission 185526) | Wetland microbial communities from San Francisco Bay, California, USA, that impact long-term carbon sequestration - MayberryNW_TuleB_D2... | ecosystem: Environmental > Aquatic > Marine >... | reverse complement strand
GTGCGGATGTGATGGCAGCCGAGCACGCCCGGCACCGACACGACGATCCGCCTCAACTCCGCTTCGTCCATCACCATGCGGTCCGACAGGACGTTCGACGTCGAGAGCGCAATCAGCCAGCCCGCCCGCGCGATGAACAGCATCACCACGATCGCGGCAATCGGATCGAGCAGGGGAAAGCCGAGCCGCGCGCCGATCAGGGCCGCGATGACGGTCAGCGACGTATACACGTCGCTTTGTGTGTGCATCGCGTCGGCGAGCAGCACCTCGCTTCCGAGTTGCCGGCCGCGGCGGCGCTCGTAGGTGGTCACGAGCAGATTGACGAGGACGGTTCCGATCATCACGACGAAGGCCATCGGCGTGATGGCCGCCGCTTCGCCGCCCCGCAGGCGCGCGACCGCCGCCTGGCCGATCTCGACGAGCACGAGCATGAGGAACGCCGCGATGAGCACGGCGGCGAGCGTCTCGAACTTCCGGTGCCCGTACCGGTGATCCTCGTCGGGCGGCTTGCGCGCCACCCGCACCCCCACGAGGGCTGCGACGTTCGAGAGCGAATCGGTCAGGGAGTGGAAGCCGTCCGAGAGGATGCTGACCGCGCCGCTGATGTAGCCGTACCCGATCTTCGCGATCGCGACGACGAGGTTCAGGACCAGCACCTCGGCGAGGACGCGGCTGACGGCGCGGTAGCGGGAATCGGACACGATCAACGGGAGGGCGCGGGCGCTGTGATGGGGGTCGGATAGTACCGGTCGTGGGATCCGGCTTCAGCCGGATTGCGCCGTACGCGGAGCACCGGATAATCTCATCTGTTTGGTCGCCTGTGAATCCGGCTAAACAGCGATACTGCGCCGCTCAGACGATCCGGCAGTCGCGACGGAGACGGCCAAACTCCTCAGAACACGCGGGCGTGCGGCACCGGCCACCAGCGGACCTGAACGCGCCCGATGATGTACTTCTTCGGCACGAGCCCCCAGTGCCGGCTGTCGGAACTGTTGTTCCGGTGGTCGCCCATGACGAAGTAGTAGCCTTCCTGCACGACCAGCGGTCCGAAATCGTCGTGGCTGCGGAATTCCGGCGGCACGTAGTCGTCGCGGAGCGGCACGTCGTTCACATACACGCGCCCGTCCACGATGCGCACGACGTCGTTCTCTTCGGCGATGACGCGTTTGACGAACGACTTTTCCGGGTTCACCGGGTAGTAGAGCATCACGATGTCGCCGCGCCGCGGATCCCCGATGCGGTAGGCGAGCTTGTTGACGATGAGCCGATCCTGATCGGCCAGCGTCGGCGCCATGCTCTGTCCTTCCACGCGCGCGACCTGGAAGCCGAACGTGACGATGAGGGTGGCGTAGACCGCCGCCGAGAAAAGCGTCTTCATCCACGCCACGAGCTCGTCGCGCACCTGGCCCATGGTGATCGCCGGCGCGGTAGTGTTCGCGGCCGGGGCCGAGACGCCCGACTCCGGAACGACGGTGTAAGCGGCGGCCGCGTCCGGCGGCGCGGGGGCCGCCCGGCCAACGGAGAGCGACGGGGGTACGGCCGGATCGGACTGATGCAGGTCGTCGTGAAGGGGCTCGGGAGTGCTCATAGCTTCAGATAGTCCCGCAGCCGCCGCGTTTGCGAACGGCTCACGGGGATTTCGGTGGCCTTCGCGTCCTTCATCCGCAGGATGTAGTTGCGGCTGAACCAGGGGACGATCTCCTTGATCTTGTTGATGTTCACCAGGTGCGAGCGGTGAACCCGCCAGAACGTCGCCGGATCGAGCCGGGCCTGCAACTCGTCAAGGGTCCGGTAATTACACGAGCCGGCAACGTGGCTTGTCACAATATTAATCGACTCGTCGGCCATGGAGGCAAAAATGATCTCCTCGGTCTGCACCAGCAGGAACCGCTCGCCTACTTTGACGGCCACCTGTTCCCGCCGGCTCTGCCGCCGTTCGACGAGCTCGACAATCCGTTGCAGCTGATCGTTGAGCGGCTGGGCTTCGACGTGTCTTCGTCGTACCCGTTGCACGGCTGTGTCGAGGCGTGCAGGTTCGACCGGCTTGAGCAGGTAATCGACGGCGTTCACCTCGAAGGCTTCGATGGCGTGCTGGTCGTACGCCGTCACGAACACGATCGCCGGCGCCTGCTCGCGATCGATGATCTGGCGGGCCACCTCGAACCCGGTGAATCCCGGCATCTGCACGTCGAGGAAGGCCACGTCGGGTGTGTGCTTGCCGACTGCCGCGATCGCGTCGGGGCCGTTGTCAGCCTGCGCCACGATTTCCACGCCACCGAGCTGCTCGAGCAGGTACCGCAGCTCGTCTCGTGCCAGCTGCTCGTCGTCCACGATGAGCGCGCGCAGGTCGCGTTCAAGCACTGACACGCACCTCGGGCGGCATCGTGTCGGGGATCTCCATCGACACCGACGTCCCGACGTCCGGGGCGCTTCGCAGGCGCACCTGGCAGCCCTCGCCGTAGATCACGCGCAGCCGCTCGTTCACGTTGCTCAGACCGATCCCGCCGTGCAGCGCCTGCGACAACCGCTCGCCCGTCATCCCAAGTCCATCGTCGACCACCTCGATCGTTGCCGACGTGCCGTGCCGCGACGTGCGGATCAGGATCCGGCCGCCGCCGACCTTGCGCGAGAGCCCGTGTTTGATCGAGTTCTCGATGATCGGCTGCAGGATCATGCTGGGAACGAGCATGTCGAGCGTCGCGGGATCGATCTGTTTGTCGACGCGGAGCGACGGGCCGAAGCGAATCACCTCGATGTCGAGATACTCGTCGATCGACATCAGTTCCTCGCGCAGGCGCACGAAATGATCCTGGCTGCGGAGCAGGCGGCGCAGCAGGCCCGACAGGCGCGTGATGACCATGCGCGCCGTCTCCGGCTGGGATCGGATCAGCGACGAGATCGACGCGAGCGTGTTGAAGAGGAAGTGCGGGTTGATCTGGTTCGCGAGCGCGGTCACGCGGGCTGCCATCAGCAGCTTCTCCTGCTCCTGCAGGCGGTGCTCGATGCGCGCGTTGTTCCAGATCTTGATCGGCGTCGCCACGCAGAGCACCGTCGCGACGATGACGACGATGAACATCGGCGGGCTGGTGGGCTCGAGAAAGAAGAGGCGGTGGGCGCCGAAGCGATGGCCGAGCAGCTGCCGGATGAGCTCGAGCCCGATCGGCGCGAGCAGCAGCAGCACCTGCCAGTCGATCTCGAGGCTGCGGACGATCTGCCAGACGCGCCGGGGCAGGCTCGAGAAGACGAACGGCGAGAAGTGCCAGATGGCCTCTTTCGGGCAGAGCTCGCGGAGGCCGCCGCCCGCGAACCCGCAGCCGACGGCGAACGGCAGCGCGATGAATTCGCCGGCGATGAGCGCCGGCAGCGCGACGGCGGCACCCACGATCGCGCCCGCATACGGACCGGCGACCAGGCCGACGAGGAACGAGCCCTCGAGCGTCAGGTCAGCGGCATCGTAGCGGAGCAGGATCCGGGAGGCCACGCCGCCGACCAGCGGGACCGCCAGACTGAAGGCGAAGATCAGGCGGTCGCGAATGCCGCGGCGTTCGAAGATGAGGATGTGGCGGAAGCGGTGATAGCGCACCAGCATGGTCGCAAGCAGTGCCGTAACGGCCAGCTTGAAGACCAGCGTGGTGAGCAGGTACTGCTGCGCTGTCAGAAACCGCGGTTCCACAGCTTCTGGACTATATCAGCGATAGTAAGGCTCAGGGCTTAGGGCGTACGGTGGTGGCCTACGTCATGAGCCTTGAGCCTTGAGCGTAAGCCCAAAGCCCTAAGCCTTCAGGGATCATTTGATAGAATCACCTCATGCTGCGCGAGTTCGCCATCGGGTTCGCTACGACGTTCAAGCACCTCTTCCGCCGGCCCGTGACGGTCCACTACCCGGACCAGAAAATGCCGATGTTCCCGAAGTACCGGGGCAAGCAGGTGCTCATGCGGGACGAGAACGGGCTCGAGAAGTGCGTGGCGTGCGGCCTCTGTGCGGTCGCCTGCCCGGCCGACGCCATTTACCTGGAGGCGGCCGAGAACGACGGGTCGGTCCAGGCAGGGCCGCGGTACGCGAAGGTCTATCAGATTCACAAGACGCGCTGCATCTTCTGCGGCTACTGCGAGGAAGCCTGCCCGGTGTCGGCGATCTTCATGGGCAAGGACTACGAGCTGGCCGTCTACAGCAAGGACGACTTCATCTGGGACAAGCAGGAGCTGCTCGTACCCGCGTCCACCAGGCCGGAGGCCAACGAGCCGGCGGCCGGCGCGCGTTAACCCGTCAGCCGATTCCCTTCGCCGGGGACCGGGCGCGATGACTTTCGGTGTCCTGGCCGATGTTCACGGCAACTTCGACGCGATGGTCCGCGCGATGCGCCGTCACCCGGACGTGCCCTTCTGGCTCTGCGTCGGAGATCTCGCCAGCCGCGCCGGCGCCTACCCCGAGCCGCCCGTCCCGCTCTACTGGATCAAGGGGAACAACGAGAACTTCGATGCCATCGAGGCGTTCGTGAGCGGCGCCCGGCACGTGCCGAACCTGCACTACATCCCGAACGGCACGGCCGCCGACGTGGACGGCCTGACGGTCGCCGGGCTCGGTGGGACCTTCGCGCCGACCCAGTACAACACGCCGGCCGCCGGGCTGTCGCACGGTACGCCGACCCGCACCCGCGGCTCGGGCGAGGTGGTCGTCCGTGACGACAAGCGGCGGCATTTCGTACGCGAAGAGGTGGAGGCGCTGCAGCGACTGCAGCACGTCGACGTGCTCCTGACTCACGAGGGGGCGTTCCCGCTGCGGATCGTGCCCGAGCACGCGAGCGCGGCCCGCCCCATCTCCGTTGGAAAGAAGCCGATCAGCGAGGTGATTGCCGCGCTGCGGCCGCGGCTCCACCTCTGCGGACACCACCATCGCTTCGCGGCCGTGACGACGCGCGAAGGGGTGCCCTCGATCTGCCTCGATCGCGTATCCCGGTCGTACGTGCTCGTGGATCGAGCGACCTTCGAGCCGCAGAAGATCGAACAGACGGACGTGTAATGGAACCCTTTCTCGAGGCCCTCGGCCGGCGCGTGCTCGTCTGCGACGGGGCGATGGGCACGATGCTCTACGCGCGCGGCATCTTCATCAACCGCTCGTTCGAGGCGCTGAACCTCGTCGAGCCCGAGCTCGTGCTCGACGTCCATCGCCAGTACGTCCGGGCGGGGGCCGACGTCATCGAGACCAATACCTTCGGCGCCAACCGCATCAAGCTCGCCACCTTCGGGCTCGCCGAGGCGCTGCGCGACATGAACGCGGCCGGCGTGCGGCTGGCCCGTCAGGCCGCCCGCGACCGCGTGTACGTGGCCGGCGCGATCGGTCCGCTCGGGATCCGCGTCGAGCCGTGGGGCAAGACGGGCATCGACGAAGCCGAGGGCTTCTTCCGCGAGCAGGCCGAAGCGCTCGCCGAAGGCGGTGTCGATCTCTTCGTGCTCGAGACGTTCCGCGATCTGAACGAGATCGGCGCGGCCATTGCGGCGGTCCGCAGCGTGAGCGACAAGCCGATTGTCGCGCAGATGACGACCGAGGAGGACGGCAACAGCGTCGACGGCACGCCGCCCGAGAAGTTCGCGCCCGAGCTCGTACGGCGCGGCGCGCACGTGATCGGGGTCAACTGCAGCGTCGGGCCGGCGCCGATGCTCGAGACGCTCGAGCGGATCGAGCGCAGCGCCGACGCGACGCTCTCGGCGCAGCCGAACGCCGGGCGCCCGCGCGACATCGAAGGGCGCACGATCTATCTGTCGTCGCCGGAGTACCTCGCCTCGTACGCGCGCCGCTTCATCCGGCTCGGCGTTCGGCTGGTCGGCGGCTGCTGCGGCACCACGCCGGAGCACATCCGGCAGATCAAGAACGCCGCGGAGACGCTTGCGCGCACCGAGATGGGCGCCCAGCGTGCGCCCGTGATTGCGCCGGTGACCGCGGTGCCGTCGGCGGCTCCGGTGCCGCGGGCGGAGAAGTCGCGGCTGGCGCGCGCGCTGGCCGAGGGACGGTTCGTGACGGCTGTCGAGCTCCAGCCGCCGCGCGGGTTCGACGCGGCGTCGGCCGTGGAAGCGGCGCGCGCGTTTGCCGCGCGGGGGGTGGACGCGGTCAGCGTGCCCGAGGGAAGCCGCGGGGCGGCGCGGATGAGCGCGGTGGCGCTGGCGGTGCTCGTCCAGCAGCAGGCCGGCGTCGAGCCGCTGCTCCATTACGCGTGTCGCGACCGGCAGCTCCTCGGCATGCAGTCCGAGCTTCTCGGCGCCCACGCGATGGGCCTTCGCAACATCGTCGCCTTCACGGGCGATCCGCGGAAGGTCGGCGACTACTCGGACGCGGCCGTCGTCATCGACGTCGACTCGATCGGCCTGACCAATGCGTTGACGCGCCTCAATCATGGCTGTGACGTCGGCGGCCAGGCGATTGGTCCGCCGGCGGCGTTCCATATCGGCATCATCGCGAACCCCACGGCGCCGAACCTGGACGACGAGCTGCGGCGCTTCGAGTACAAGGTCGAGGCCGGCGCGGAGTTCGCGATGACGCCGCCGCTCTACGACCTCCAGGCGCTCGAGCGCTTCCGCGCCCGAACGGCCGCCGCGCGATTGCCGCTCATCGTGCAGGTGCGCCCGTTCGACAGCCTGCGGCACGCCGAGTATCTGGCCAACGAGGTGCCGAACCTGCGGGTGCCCGAGCCGCTGCTCGAGCGCATGCGCCGCGCGGACGAACACGACGGGGCGGAGGAAGGCGCTGCCATCGCGATCGAGATTGCACAGGGGGTGCGCGAGATGGCACAGGGTATCCAGATCGCCGGCCCCGAGGCGGCAATCCTGAGAGTGCTCGAGGGCCTGATGGCCGCGCGCTGACGAGGCGGCAGCTCCGTCAACGGTGATATAGTCCCGGGGGCTCGAACGCCAGCAAGCCCGCCGGGTTCGGTGTGGAAACGGGGAACTCGTTGGAGGTCCCACGGAGTTCTTGCATGACCTTGTTTCAGCGCAGGGAGAGTCACGACGACGAGTTCATCGGTTCGACCGATGCGGCGACGCGCGCGTTGTCGGTCACCGCGGTCGAAACCGATTTCGTCGCCGGGGTCTACGAAAAGCTCGCGTCGGTCTACGACTGGATCTTCGGACCCACGCTCCACCCCGGGCGCCTGCAGGCCATGCAGCGGATGGCCATCGCGGCTGGCGACCGCATCCTCGAGGTCGGCGTCGGAACGGGCATCAACCTCTCGCTCTACCCGCGCGATTGCGCCGTGACGGGCATCGACCTGTCGGACTCCATGCTCGAGAAAGCCCACGACCGGGTCGCCGAGAGGGCGATGCGCAACGTGCGGCTGCTGCAGATGGACGCGACCTCCCTCAGCTTTCCCGACGACTCGTTCGATATCGTCTACGCGCCCTACTTGATCAGCGTCGTGCCCGATCCCGTGGCGGTGGCGCTCGAGATGCGCCGTGTGTGCCGTCCCGGCGGACGGATCATCATCCTGAACCACTTCCGCAGCTCGAACCCCGTGATGTCCTGGGGCGAGCGCATGCTGTCGCCCTTCACCGTTCACGTCGGCTTCAAGAGCGACCTCGACCTCCCGGCGTTCCTCGCCCAGGCGGAACTGCAGCCGGTGTCGATCGAGAAGGTGAACATCCCGCGGATCTGGTCCCTGGTGACGTGTATCAAAGACTGAACGGGCGTCGCAGTCGGAATGCGGACTGCGGAGTTCGGGGTCGAGGAGCGATGCCGGATTCAGCTGCTCTGCACGTTTCGCACGGGTTCAGCATTCCACCGGGTCGGTCGCATCCACCACGAATATGGTGAAGCACGTGTTCCTGGTCGGCTGCCCGCGAAGCGGGACGAGCTGGCTCCAATTGTTGCTTGCCCAGCACCCGGAAGTGGCAACGACACAGGAGACCCACCTCTTCAATCGGTACCTCTCGCCGCTTCACCAGCAATGGGAGCGATTCAAGGCCGCCAAAGTTCCCCTTGGTGGACGGTTGATTCTGTCAGACGACGAGTTCGCCGGCCTGAGTGCGGATTTCGCCAGGAAGGTCTTGCAGCGAATCGCCGATACGAATCCGTCGGCGACCGTGGTGTTGGAGAAGACGCCCGACCACGTGCGCCACGCGGAGCTGATTCTGAGGCTCCTGCCGGACGCGTACTTCATTCATCTCATTCGGGATCCCCGGAGCGTGGTCAGCTCGCTCTGCGCGGCCGGGCGATCGTGGGGGCATCGTTGGGCGCCTCGGTCGGTCGTTCCCGCCGCCAACGGCTGGTGTCGCGACGTCTCGCTCGGCCGTCGCATCGCACAGCTGACGGATCGGTACACCGAAGTGCGTTACGAAGACCTGTCCGGAGAGCGCGGGGCCGCCGTGCTCGATGCGTTGCTCACGTGGCTCGGGCTTCCGGCGAACGACGAATTTTCGGCGCGCGCGCTCGCGGCGTGTCAGATCGACCACCTTCGCCAGGGGGGTGAGGGCGTCCGCGGGTACGAGTCCTTGAAGCGCCACGCCAGGTTCTTTCGGAAGGGAACGGCGACCGGGTGGAAGGACGATTTGTCGCCGAAGGAAGTCAGGGTCGTCGAGTACCTGGCAGGGGACCTGATGCAGGCTCTCGACTATCAGCGGGAGATTCCGGCAGCGAAGGATTCCAAGCCGATGCGCATTACCGTGCGCAACGCTCTCGATGCCGTCGAGCGCTACGTCCGGAGAGGCATGGACCTGGCCTTTGAGAAGATTCGATCGGTCGCCTGACGGCGGTGACCGGAGGCCCCTACACCGTCATCTCCGCGATCATCTCCGCGACAACCTCCGCGCCGTCGACCCGCGGTGATTCAGGCGCGGACGGCTGCGCCATCAAGGCGGCGAGCGGCTGCTCCCACCGGCCGGCATAGAGGTCCTCGTTCGCGATGAACTCGCAACGCAGGTAGCGCGGCATCTCGCGGACCATGACGTCGTATTCGACGAAGCGTCCGCGCGACGTGTACAGCATGGCCGCGCCGTTGGCGATGCACTCGGCGATGATGCCGTAGCCGGGCTTGGTCGCGACCACGTCCACGGCCGTCACGATGTCTTCGTAACGGAATCCGGCGGCATAGATGTCGCGCTCGTCCACGTAGTGAAGCGCCGGCGGCCATCCCGCCTGCGCCAGCCGATCGACGCCCGCATCGCTCGCACGGCGGCTGGCCTGGACGTTCGACGTCACGACGACGTCCCACCCGGCAATGCTGCCGAGTCTTGCGACGTCGATGTCCCGCAGCCCGTAGCCGCCAAAGGAGGCGAGCACCAGCCGTGCGTCGGCGGGGAGGTCGAACGCCCGGCGGACCTCGTCGCGACTCCGCTTCGATCGGCGCGCGATGAACGGCACGCGCTCCACGCGCTCGAAGGGCTCGAATCCTCCGCCGAGCGGCAGTCGCAGCGCACTCGTCGCGGCCGCGTACGCGTTTGCGATCGCGGGTAGCAGGTTCGGATGGTCGCGGATCTCCTCGTACCCGCCGTAGATCCAGTCCCACGTGAAGTTCCCGAGCGCGATCGAAGGCAGCCCCGACGCTGCGGCCGCGGCGAACGCGAGCGGCGGGATGTCGCCAACGACGAGCGCCGCGCCGAGCTCGTCGAGCAGCGCCGCCTCGGCTCGTGCACGCGCGGGAAGCGATGCGTGGAAGGCGTCCGCACGCCGCAGCGTCGCATCGACGTCGAGCCGCAGGCTGTCGATCTGGACGATGCCGGTGTCGCATTCAGCCGGCATCCACGCGACGGGCGCTGCCAGCGTGAGATCGAACAGCCAGCGCGGCGCCGACGTTCGCACCGCCACCCGCACGGCGGGCGCGAGGCGATGGAGCGCGTTGATGACTTCGATGTCGCGCGAGGCGTGCCCGAACCCGTGCCCGGACACGTAGAAGACGACGAGCGGCGCCGCCATCAGACGCGGAGCTCGCTTCGGTCGAGCTCGTTCACAAGCCGTGGGCCGGTGTCAAGGGCCAACCTCCAACTCCCAACTCTCAAGAAGACGTTGGGAGGTGCGAGGTGGGCGTCGGGAGTTGGGAGTTGCGGGGTCGGCGGCTGGGAGTTGACCGATGTCAGCATCAGGCGCTGCCGGATTCCGTGGCGGCAACCGGAGAGGGCAGCGCTTCTTTCAGCACGTCGTCGAGCGTGGTGGCCGGAACGAACCGCATGTCGCGCTTCACTTCTGCGGGCAGCTCGTCGATGTCGGGCAGGTTCAGCGCCGGCAGCACCATGGTCCTGACGCCATAGCGCCGCGCTGCGAGCGCCTTCTCGCGGATGCCGCCGACGGGCAGCACCATTCCGGAGAGCGTGATCTCGCCGGTCATCGCCACGTCCTCACGCACCGGCTCGCGGCGGATCGCAGACAGGATCGCCGTCGCCATCGTCACGCCCGCCGACGGGCCGTCCTTCGGGATCGCACCGGCCGGCACGTGCACGTGGAGATCGTGCTTGTCGAGGAACTCCGGCGAGATGCCGAGCGTATGCGCGTGCGCGCGAATGTGGCTCACCGCGGCGCGCGCTGATTCCTGCATGACGCTGCCGAGCTGCCCGGTGAGGATGATCTGCTGGCTGCCGCCGGGCAGCACGCTCGCTTCGATGAAGAGCACGTCGCCGCCCGTTTCCGTCCACGCGAGGCCCGTCGCGACGCCGGGGCGCGAGGTGCGGAACGAGACCTCCTTGTGGATGCGCGGCGGCCCGAGGTACTCCACAACGTCCTCCGCCGTCACGGAAATCGGCTCCGGCTCGGGCTCGCCTTCGGCGCGGCCCGCCACGCGCGCGGCCACCTTGCGGGCGATCGTGCCGATCTGCCGTTCGAGGTTTCTGACGCCCGCCTCGCGCGTGTACTCGCCGATGACGCGGTGCAGGGCCGCGTCGCTGATGTCGAGCATCTCGGCCTTCAAGCCGTGATCGGTGACCTGCCGCGGGATCAGGTACCGCCGCGCGATGTGCAGCTTCTCCTCCTCGCTGTAGCCCGCGAGCGGAATCACTTCCATGCGATCGAGCAGCGCCGGATGGAGCGTGCCGAGCTGGTTGGCCGTGGCGATGAACAGCACGCGCGACAGGTCGAAGGGCACCTCGAGGTAGTGATCACGGAAGGTGTTGTTCTGCGCCGGATCGAGCACCTCGAGCAGCGCCGCGGCCGGATCGCCCTGGAAGCCCACGGCGATCTTGTCCATCTCGTCGAGCATGAAGACCGGGTTGGCCGACGCGGCCTGCCTGAGCGCCTGCACGATCCGCCCCGGCATGGCGCCGATGTACGTCCGGCGATGCCCGCGAATCTCCGCCTCGTCGCGGACGCCGCCGAGCGAGATCCGCACGAATTTCCGGTTCATCGCGCGCGCGATCGACTGGCCGAGCGACGTCTTCCCTACGCCGGGCGGGCCGACGAAGCAGAGAATCGGCCCCTTCATGTCGCCCTTCAGCTTACGGACCGCGAGGTACTCGACGATACGCTCCTTGACCTTGTCGAGATCGTAGTGGTCCTCGTCGAGCACGCGCCGCGCTTCGACCGGATCGAGGCGATCCTCGGTCGTGACGTCCCACGGCACTTCGAGGACCCAGTCCATGTAGGTCCGGATCATCTGGTACTCGGGGGACGCCGGTGTCATGCGCGCGAGGCGATCGAGCTCGCGGTTGGCGACCTTGCCGACCTCTTCGGGCAGGTTTGCCTTCTCGACGCGTTCGCGCAGCAGCTTGATCTCGTCGCCCTCGCCCTCGCCGAGCTCCTCCTGGATCGCCTTCAGCTGCTGCCGCAGGTAGTACTGCCGCTGCGCGTCGGACATCTCCTGCTGCGCCTGCGACTCGATCTTGCCCTTCACCTCGAGCAGCGCGATCTCGCGCGCGAGCGCCTGCGACACGATCTCGAGCTTGGCCAGCAGTTGCTCGGTCTCGAGCAGCTTCTGCTTGTCCTCGACCGGCATGTCGAGCAGGCTGCCGAGCAGGTAGGCGAGCCGCAGCGGATCCTCGATGCTGGCCACGACGCCGCGGAGCTCCTGCGAGAAGCCGCTGGCCAGCGTGAGCGCGCGATCGACCTGCTCGCGCAGGCGCCGCACGTACGCATCCACCTCGACGGATCGCTCCACTTCCTCGGGGATCGCGCGGATCATCGCGCGCATCGACAAGCCGGTGCGATTGACCACGTCGGCATGCACCCGCGCGAGGCCTTCGACGATGATGTGGATGCCGGAGGGGTTGCGCGCCATCTGCCGGATGATCCCGACCGTGCCGATGCGCTTGACCTGCTCGGGCCCCGGATCTTCGGCATCGCCGTCCTGCAGCACGAGCAGCAGCATGCGATCCGCCCCGAGCGCGCGATTGACCGACTCGACCGACAATGGCCGGTTGACCGCGAGCGGCTGGACGCTGAGGGGGAACGCCACGGTCCCGCGAAGCGGGAGGACGGGGAGTTCCGGCGGCAGCGCCGGCGGTGTGGTGGGCGAGGTCGGATCAGTCATGACGGCCTGCCGGTATTTCATCCCGGATCCGCGGGAGCCGTCAAACGCGGGAGCGGACGGTCGCGCCGA
>Ga0210115_1000399_pt1 | contig 12525 bp, 10 predicted proteins | sample MayberryNW_TuleB_2_FD_185526 | JGI IMG/M metagenome (GOLD analysis project Ga0210115, IMG submission 185526) | Wetland microbial communities from San Francisco Bay, California, USA, that impact long-term carbon sequestration - MayberryNW_TuleB_D2... | ecosystem: Environmental > Aquatic > Marine... | reverse complement strand
TCAGCGAAACCTCGGGCTGGCCCAGGACCAGGTGAGCCGGATCGAAGAAGTCTTCCAGTCGATGAAGCCGGCGCTCGTCGCCAACAAGAAGGACCTCGACGAGCGGGAGCAGGAGCTTTCGCAGGCGATCGGCGAAGGTACCGCGAACGAGGCCGACGTGCTGCGGCTGATCGACCGCGTCGAAGCGTCGCGCAGCGCGCTCGGACGCACGCGCGCGCTGATGTTGTTCCGGATGTATCGAGTGCTCACCCCGGAGCAGCGGACGACGCTGCAGCGCATCATCCGCGAACGGGACGAGAAGGCACACGACCGCGACCGTGAGGGGCAAGGCGACCGCCGCCGCTGACCGCCCATAGGAAACAGATCCGCAGCCGCTCCGACAGGACTGCAGCCCCGTCAAGTCATTCTCGGGCTGGGTGCCTTCGTGGGTCGGACTTCAGTCCCACCGTTGCGCCAATTCCGCCAACAGGTCACGCACACGCTTGCCCGTGACGGGATCTTCGAGATCCGGCGCCACGGCGGCCAGCGGCTCCAGCACGAACCGGCGCTGACGAAACCGCGGGTGAGGCACCTGCAGCCCTGGCGCGTCGATCACCGCGTCCCCGTACAGGATCAGATCCAGATCGAGCGTTCGCGGTGCGCCGATGTGGGGCCGTTCCCGGCCGTGAGCGGCCTCGATCGCGAGCAGCCTCTCGAGGAGCTTCCGTGCGGGGAGCGAGGTCCAGCCGACGGCCGCGGCGTTCAGAAAGCGCGGCTGCGGCGCGACATCGACCGGTGCGGTGTCGAAGAACGGCGAGAGTCGCAGGTCGGCGAGGAACGAGGCGAGATGGGATGCGGCGGCCGCGAGGTGCGCTTCGCGGTCGCCGAGATTGCTCCCGAGCGCGACCGCGACGCGAACACGTATCGGATCAGTCCCCAACCCAGCGCGAGCTCATGACGGCGCCGCGGCGCGGGCCCGCGTCGAGCCGTCGTCCGAGGAGATCCTCGCGGCCGGCAACCGCCTGATCGAAAAAGCGCTGGTGCTCGAGCGTCTCGCCGAGGATGACGCGCAGCATCCCGCGGTGACGCGCATTCCTGACGTGCTCGATCCGCGGGCGCCACCGCTCCACGAAGGTTGCGGCTCTCCCCGCATCGTCTCGCATCAAGCCGGTGACGAACGCTTCGCCCTTCCCGCTTTCGATTACGGGCTCCGCGGCACCGTCGGGCACGACCCCGCCAAGGTCCTCGATGGCGGCATGCAGCCACGAGAGCTGCGTTTCCTCGCGTGCCGTGACGTACTGGTACGTGTTGTTGAAGTCGGTGTTCCCCACGTGCCGGGCGACCGCCTGATGGCGGAGCCACAGCGCCTTGCGCTCGCGGTAGAACTCCTGAAACAGAGCCAGCAGCTCGGAGGGTGTCACGCCTTCTGCTTCTCCTTGCACGTGATGCAGACGCGCGTCCAGGGAATGGCGTTCAGACGCGCTTCCGCGATCGGCCCGCCGCAATCGCGACAGATGCCGAAGGTGCCCTTCTCGATGCGGGTGAGCGCTTCCTCGATCGCCTGCAGGATCTTGGCGTCGGTCTGCTTCAGGCGCAGGGCGATGTGCACTTCGTTGTTGCCGCTGGCCTGATCGGCCATGTCGCCCTGCCGCGTGTTGTTGTCCATCGACGCCTGCAGCGGCTTGACGCCGCCTGCCCCGATCAGCTCCCCCTTCTTCCGAAGCAGCGAGTCCTTGTAAACAGACACGTCCATGACGTGAGCTCTCCTCCCAGGCGCCCTCGCGCGTGGCTCGGCAAAACGTGATGATAGCACGCCGGTCGGGCCGGATTCACGCTGCCGCGCAGGGCTTTCCCGCGGGGCACGCGGCGGGCTGACATGGTTGAACGCTGCTTCGGAGGGACGGCGGAAATGCCTGCGCAGGGACCGGAGATCCGCACATCCGGCTGAAGCCGAATCCCACACTGCGGACCGACGACGAGCCGCTATTCGGCGCGCAGCGTGGCCAGCGGTTTTCCGCGCAGGACATCGGCGCTTGCCAGCAGGCCCACGACGGCGACGAGAGCGGCCGTGATCACCACGCTCGCCAGCACGTCTCCGAGCGGCAGACGCCATGGGACCTGGATCACATATCGTGTCACCGCCCATCCCAGCACGGAGCCCGCCAGCGCGCCGATGATGCCCGCCAGCGTGCCGAGGATCCCGTATTCGAGCACCAGCACCGCTCCCACGAGCCTGGCGCTGGCGCCGAGCGTCTTCAGGATCGCCGCTTCGTAGACGCGCCGGAACTTCGTCATCGCGACGGCACCGACCAGTATCACGATCCCGGTGAACAGCACCAGGCCGCCCACGGCCGCGATCCCGAGCGTCACGTTGGAGACGACGCCGCGCACGGTCTCGAGCACCTCGCGAACGTCGATCACCGACACGTTCGGATAGGCGACGACGAGGTCGCGCTGCAGCCGCGCGCGGGCGCCGACGTCCGCCGGGCCGCGCACGGGCGCGATGTACCAGTGGGGCGCGTCCTCGAGCACGCCGGGACGGAACACGAACATGAAGCCGCCCGCCCGGCTGTCGCGCCAGTTGACGTGCCGAACGCTCGTGACGGTCGCGTCAATCGGCTGACCGAGCACCGTGAACTGGATCGTGTCGCCCACGTCGATCTTGAAGCGCTCGCGAATGCTCTCTTCGATCGAGACCTCCGGCTTGTCCGACGGCGTCCCGTCCCAGAATCGGCCGGCAACGATCTGCTCGTTCCGTTCGAGCCGCGGCCGGTACGTGAGGGTGTACTCCCGTGCGAGCGATCCGCGGCCGCGGATGTCTTCGATCGTGTCGAGCGACGTCTCGCGCCCGCGCACCTGCGTGATCCGTGCCCGCAGCACCGGAATGACGCGCGGATCGTGGCCGGTGCGCTGGCGGAGCATCGCGTGCACGCCGGGAGCCTGATCTTCCTGGATGTCGATCAGGAACATGTCCGGCGTGTCTTCCCCCACGTCGACGGCCATCTCGCGCAGCAGGTTCACCTGCACCGCGCGGATACCGACGATGAAGAAGGCGCCGAGGCCGACGGCGAGCAGCACGAGCCGCGTCTGGTTGCCCGGGCGGTGCAGGTGGAGGGCCGCATGCCGGACCGGGAACCACGACACGCGATCCAGCCGCGCGGTGAGGCGGACGAGGAGCCAGCCAGCCGCGTAGAGCAGGAAGACCACGATACCGAAGCCGATGCCGACGGCCATGCCGACGCGCAGCGACGCGGCCTGCCATGCCGCGAGCCCCACGACGGCAACCACGACCAGCGCGGTGACGCCGTAGCGGACCCAGTCGATGCCGGAGGCGCGCGATTCCTCGTGGCGGAGCAGGAGCGAGGGGCGCACATGGCGCACGCGGAGCAGCGGCACGAGCGAGAACAGCAGCGCAATCAGCACGCCGATGCCGATCGCCTGCAGCATCGCCGCCGGCGTGAGCGCGTGCGAGAGCGGCAGCGCCGACGGTCCGGCACCGAGCTGATCCGGGGCCGCCGCGAGAGCGATCCGCCCGAGGCCGAGACCGGCAAGACTTCCCGCGAGCCCCAGCAGCGAGACCTGCACCACGTAGACGGCCAGGACCTGCCGGGTGCCCGCTCCCAGGCACTTCAGGACCGCAATGCTGCGCAGCTTCTGCTCGAGGAACACGCGGGTGACGCTGGAGATACCGATCCCGCCGAGCACGACGACGATCAGGCCGACGAGGCTCAGATAGTTCTCGGCGCGCAACAGATCGTCGCCGAGATCGTCCTCCGTCGTGCGGAACGAGCGCACGCCGATGAACGTGTTCCTGAACTGCGCCTTCAGGTGCGCGACGAGCCGTTCGACCCGGCGCTCCTCGACGCGCAGAAGAATCTGATACCGCGCGCGGCTGCCGAACGTGAGCAGGCCGGCGCCGCCGACCGCGTCGCGATCGATGATCACGCGCGGTCCGAGGCTGAACCCTCCGACGCGGCGGCCGGGCTCGTTTTCGATGACGCCGCGAATCGTGAAGGTCCGGTTCCCGATCACGAGGCCGTCGCCGACCGCGACGTCGAGCTGCGTGAGCAGCTCGGGCCGTACGAGCACGCCATCGTGCTCGAGCAGCGCATGCGAGTACCGGCGGCCGCCGGCGAGATCGATCGAGCCGTACAGCGGGAAGGCCGCATCGATGCCGCGGACCTCCACCATGCGGGCCAGCGGCTTTGCCGGATCGGCCGGCCGCGCCATCGTCGCCGTCTCGATCGTTTCCGCGCGTATCACCGGGCCGACGCCGTCGAGCGCCGCGGCGATGTGATTCCGGGCCGCATCGGTCCAGGGCTGTGCGCTGCTCACGACGATGTCGGCGGCGATGAGCGTGCGGGCCTGCCCGACGAGCACGCCGCGCACGTTCTGGATGATCGAGCGCAACGCGGCGATGGCGCCGACGCCGATCGCGATGCACAGGAAGAAGAACAGCAATCGCCGCCACGCGGCGCGCGTCTCACGCCACGCCATGCGCAGCACGAACGTCATGGCGTGGGCCTCATCTCCGCCGACGCGAGCGCGGTCGAGCGGGCGCGGTCGGCGCGGCCGTCGCGAAGCACGAGCTGCGCCTCGGCGAGCGCTGCGAGCGTCGCATCGTGGGTGACGAGCACGAGCGTGGTGCGCCGCTGGCGATTGACGCCGAGCAGCAGATTCATGATGTGCTGGCCGTTTGCCGTATCCAGGTTGCCGGTGGGCTCGTCGGCCAGCAGGATCCCGGGATCGTTGGCCAGGGCCCTGGCGAGCGCGATCCGCTGCTGCTCGCCGCCGGAGAGCTGGGAGGGATAATGATGACCGCGTCCCGTCAGCCCGACTTCCTCGAGCAGCGCGCGGGCGCGCGCCGAGGCGTCGCGGCGGCGGGCGATCTCCATCGGGACGAGCACGTTCTCGAACGCGGTGAGCGATGGAATCAGGTGGAAGAACTGGAACACGAAGCCGATCTTCTCGCCGCGCAGGCGCGCGAGCCGATCTTCGTCGAGCCGCGTGATGTCCTGGCCGTCCACGATGACCTCGCCCCCCGACGGCGTGTCGAGGCCCGCGATGAGCCCGAGCAGCGTGGACTTGCCGCTGCCCGACGGGCCGGTGATGGCCAGCGACTGGCCCGCCGGCACGAACAGATCGAGCGGATGGAGGATCGTCAGCGGGGCCGATCCGCTCACCACTGTTTTCGAGACACCGCGAAGCTCGATCATCTGGACTGCTGGGGTGCGGGCAACAACGGCTTCAACGCGCGCCACACGAGATCGGCCACCTGCCGCTGGCCCGCGGCGTTCGGGTGGATGCCGTCGGCCTGGTTGAGCGACGGCACGCCGGCGACGCCGGCCAGGAAAAATGGAATCAGCGGGACGTCGTACTGGTTCGCGAGGTCCCGGTATACGCCGCGAAACTGGCGCGTGTAGGCCGGGCCGAAGTTCGGCGGCGCTTCCATCCCGGCAAGCAGCACCGTGATGCCGCGCTTCTGCGCCTGTTCGATCATGGACCCGAGGTTCTGTCGCATCGCGGCCGGCGGCAGCCCGCGCAGGCCATCGTTGGCGCCGAGCGCGAGGATGAGCACCTCGACGTTCCCGCGCAGCGACCAGTCGAGACGCCGCAGGCCGCCCGCAGAGGTGTCGCCCGAAACGCCGGCATTGATCACCTCGTGCGGATAACCGGCCTCGCGCAACCGCTGCTGCAGCAACGCGGGATACGCCTGGGCAACCGGGAGGCCGTACCCGGCCGTGAGGCTGTCGCCGAGACACACGACGCGCGGCGCCCCGTCAGCGGGTAGTGGCGCCGCCGCCCCGGCAGGCGCCGGGCTCGCAAGAAGCGCGGCCAGCACCATGACGACCGCTGCGAGCGCGCGCACGACGGTGTTCCCCATCCCAACGGGGCGGAGCTTCGCACCGGCAAGCATGCGCCGCCTCGCTGGACCAACAGTGCCGGCCCTGCTCGGCTTCTCCACCCCAACGCGCGACGAACGCGCGTCGGGGGCGGCGGGGCGGACGTCGTGACGGACGAACACTTGACTCATTCGCGGAAGGGTCGAGGCGTCAAGACGTCCACGGAGAGGCCCGTTCCGACGCAGGGATGAATTCATTATGCTATAGCCCTTCGAGAGATCTGACGCCTGCGCGTCCGTGGTGGATGCCCCGCCGGCAGAGTCGAGGACGCGATGCCGCACCAAACGTTTGCCACCTCGGTCACGGTACACGCCGGAGCGCTCGATCGGGCGCTGCGCGAATCAGCGCGCCGGCTTGCCGACACGCGTTTTGCCGCCGCCCTCTTCGCACGCCGTCCCGAGGCCTGGAGCAGCGATCCTGCCGTGCAGGCCCGCATCGGCGAGCGGCTCGGCTGGCTGCCCGTCGTGGAGACGATGGCAACGGAAACCGCTGCGCTGAAGCGCTTCGCGGACGGGATTCGCGACGAGGGGTTCACCGACGTGGTCCTGCTCGGCATGGGCGGATCGAGCCTTGCGCCCGAGGTGCTGCGGGCGGTCGCGCAGGTGCAGCCAGGGTGGCCGCGCTTCACGGTCGTCGACACCGTCAATCCCGATCACCTGCGCAGCGTGATGGTGCCGCCCGCGCGGACGCTGTTCCTGCTGGCGAGCAAGTCCGGATCGACGGTGGAGCCCAACGTGCTGGCGGCGCACTTCCGGCAGCGGCTGATCGACTCGGGGATCACGAACTGGGGTCAGCACTTCGTGGCGATCACGGATCCCGGCACGGCGCTCGAGACGCGCGGCTCGACGGAGCACTTTCGGGCCGTGTTCCGGAACCCGCCCGACATCGGCGGCCGCTACTCGGCGCTCTCGCTGTTCGGTCTTGTTCCAGCCGCGCTGATGGGCCTCGATATCGATCGCCTGATCGCGGACGGCCGCGACATGCTCGCGGCCGCGAGCGCCGAGGACGATCTGCTGCGCAACCCCGCGCTCGCACTGGGCGCGATGATGGGAACCGGGGCTGCGCACGGCCGCGACAAGCTCACGCTCATCGTGCCGCCCGCGCTCGAACCGTTCGGGTTGTGGGTCGAGCAGCTTGTCGCCGAGAGCACCGGGAAGCAGGGGCGCGGGGTCGTCCCGATTGCGGGAGAGCCGCTCGGCGAGGTCTCCGGGTACGGCGACGATCGCGTGCTGGTCCGGCTGCGCGTGCCCGGCGCGCCGGCCGATCACGATGCGGCAGCCGACGCGCTGACGGCCGCCCTGCTCGCACGTGGCACGCCGGTCGTGGAGATTGCGATGCGCGACGAGGCGGCGCTCGGCGGCGAGTTCATGCGGTGGGAGATCGCCACCGCAACGAGCGCCGCCGTGATCGGCATCAATCCCTTCGACGAGCCGAACGTGCAGCAGGCCAAGGACGCGACGCGCGATCTGCTCGACCAGTTCACGCGCGAAGGACGGTTGCCGGCCACCGAGCCCGACGCCGAAGTGGATCACACCCCCTTCACGCTGACCGGCGCCGCACGGCGCGCGCTCGGCGGACCGCAGGTCGATCGGCTCCTCACGCTGCTGCAGCAGGGCGATTACTTCGGCATCCTCGCGTATCTTCCCGAGACGCCAGAGCTGACGGCCGCGGCGGCGCGATTCCGCGGCGAGGTCCGCGATCGCACGCATGCCGCGACGATGTTCGGCTACGGCCCGCGCTATCTGCACTCGACGGGTCAATTGCACAAGGGGGGGCCGAACACCGGCGTGTTCCTGATCCTCACCGCGCCGGGACACGATCTGCCCGTGCCCGGACAACCATTCAGTTTCGGGATCCTCGAGCTCGCGCAGGCGCTCGGCGATCTCGCCTCGCTCGATCAGACCGGCCGCCGCGCGATGCACGTGCACCTGCCACGCCCGGACGCGCACACGGTGGAAGGGTTGTTCCGGCGGCTGATGGATGGAGGCGGATGACGTGCGGACCTGATCCGGCCTGACCGGCGCACGTCAACTCCCAACTCCCGATCTTCCAACTCCCGATGCGTCGATCTCCGAAGGATTCGCTCTCTCTGGGCGTTGGGAGTTGGAGGTTGGGAGGTGACGTGCAGGATCTCTGGCCTCAGCTGTCCTTCTCGCAATGCACCAGCAGCGCCGTGACGTTGTCGTTCGCATTGCGATCGAGCGCCGCCACGATGAGGCGCTCGGACATCTCCTCGACAGTGCCGCCGCCGGCGAGGATCAACTCGATGGTCAGATCATCGAGCGTGCCGTGCAGGCCGTCGCTGCACAGCAGGAGCGTCTCTCCTCCGCGCAGCGCGCACTCGCCGATTTCGACCTCCGTTTCATCGCGCGCGCCGACGACGTTGGTCAGCACGTGCCGCATCGGGTGGTGCGTCAGCGTGGATTCATCGACGCCGGGCTCCTGCGCCAGAACGGTCGCGACCCACGAGTCGTCGTGCGTCAGCTGCGCGAACCCCGACGCCGCAAGCAGGTACAGACGGCTGTCGCCCACGCCGCAGAAGGTCAGCTGGCTGCCCTCGACGATCGCGGCCACGATCGTCGTACCCATGCCCGCATAACTCTGCTGCTCTTCCCCCGCCTGGTAGATCCGGCGGTTGGCGAGCTTCACCGCGGTGAGCAGCCGGTTACCGTTGAAAGAGAGCTCCGGGTTGAAGCCGTACGGCCACGTGAGGTCGCGATCGCCGTGGGTGCTGGCCAGGAACGACCGCAGCGTCTCGATCGCGAGCTGCGAGGCGACCTCGCCAGCCTGGTGGCCGCCCATGCCGTCGGCGACGGCGAAGAGGCCGGCCCGCGTGTCCCAATGCAGCGCGTCCTCGTTGCTCGGGCGGACGCGTCCCGGGTGCGTGACCCCGAAAGCGGTGATCATCAAGGTGTGGGCGCCCGCGATCGGGGCGCCCGCCATACTACTGTTAGTGGCGGCGGGCGTTCAACCGCGGGCGTGTATACTGCGGGAGTGGTCAGCGTGGCCCTGCAGCCAATCATGGCCCGCGCGCAGGCGGCGCTCGAGCGCGGACAGGCGGTAGAGGCCACGCAGGCGCTCGGTCAGGCGCTGCGATCGACCGCACTGACACGCTCCGACGAGCTCGCCCTCCGCGCGATTCTCGCCGAAGCGTGGTTCCTCCAGGACGACATCGCACAGGGCAGCGCCGCGCTCGGCCGTCCGCCCGATACGATCCGCGAAGAGATCCCCCCCGCCCTGGGCTCGCACCTCTGGCGCCTCCACGGCCGCGTGGCTTCCGCGCGCGGCGAGCAGTCGCGCGCAATCGCGCTGCACGGACGCGCCTTGCGACTCGCGGAGCAGGCGCACGAACCGCGCGCCATCGGCCTCGCGCACTTCGAGCTCGCCCGCTGCTACAAGCTGATCGGCGACGCGGCGACCATGCGCGAACACTTCGCCCAGGCCGCCTCCGCACTCCACGCCGTCGGCGATCGCCGAAGCCTCGGGCTCGTCCATTCGCTCTCGGGCAGCGCACTCGCACAGGCCGGGCGCTACGACGAAGCGCTCACCGCGCTGCGCCAGGCCGAGCGCCTCGCGGCCGCGGTCAAGGCCGACGACGTGCTGGCGATCGTCTGCGGCAACCAGGCAAACGTGGCGATGATGCGGCATCGCTACGATCAGGCGCTGGCGCTCGCCGAGCGGAGCGTGCAGCTGCACGAGCAGTACCCGCCTGGCCACGGTCTCGCCGTCGCGCTCGCCACGCTCGGACAGATCTGCATCCGGCTCGGCGCGCTGCAGCGGGCCGAAGAGGCGCTGCAGCGGGCGCTCGAAGTCCGGCGCGTGCTGCTTTTCCACGAAACGACGGGAGCGATCTTCGACTCGCTTGCGCAGCTGCACCTCATACGCGGGACGTACGACCTCGCCGCGGAGTACCTGCAGAAGGCGCGCGAGGCGTACGGTCCGTACGGCGAACAGACGCCGCGCTGGTACGACTGGTCGCTGCAGCTGCTTGCCGCACGACTGGCACTCCGGCAAGGCCGGCTCGACGAAGCGCGGGACCAGGCGGATCTCATGGCCGCCTCGCCGGGCGTCCCGCCGGTCGACATGCTGCACGCGTACCTCGTCGCCGCCGAGGCGCTGCTCGAGTCGGGCGACATTCGGGGCGCCGACGAGCGGCTGCAGATCGTCGCGGGGCGAATCGACGCGCGCACCACGCCGGGGGCCTGGGGCGAGTTCCTGCGCGTCAGGGCCGACTGGCACGCGCAGTCCGGGCGCGCGCCCGAGGCGTATCACGACCTCGCGCAGAGCATCAGTGTCTTCGAGCTGCTCGGCGAGCGCTACGAAGCGGCCCGATCGCACCTGGTCCTCGGCCGGCTCGCGGCGCGCGCCGGGGCGCGATCGATGGCCGAGCGATCCCTGCAGCAGGCGGCCGGCACCTTCGAAGCGCTCGGCGCCTTGCGCGATCTCGAGGACGTCGGCGCCGCGCGGACCTCGATCGGGCAGCCGGGCACGGGCGAGTATCTCGGCTCCCCGGCCGATGCCGACGACGCGGTCGTGCGCCGGATCGTGGATGCGGCGGCGCTGCCCGAGCTGCTTGCACGGGAAACGCTGGGGGCAATCCACGAGGTCGTCGGCGGCGACGCGGCCGCGCTGTTTGTCGTACCCACGGCCGGCGGCGAACCGCGGATCCTGCACGCGTGGGGCTGCGATCGGACGAGCGCGGTCGCGCTCGCGCAGGCGGCGATGCGCGAGCCGTCGCCAGGCCATGTGGTCATCGTCGAAGATCTCGGCGTCGACAGCGACGGACCGCGCCGGGCGGTGCTCTCCGGCGGACGGCGCGCCGGCCACCTCGCCGATCGCCGTCTGCGCATGATCACGGCGGTCGCGCGCCAGGGCTTCGATCTCTGCGCCGCGCGCGAGCGGCCGCTGCGGGCGCCGGACGCACCGACGGAGCGATCGCTCGAACCGCTCCTGCCCGGCTTCCTCTGCGCGAGCGCGGCCATGCAACGCGTCGTCGATCAGATCACGCGCCTGCAGGGCAACGATCTGACCGTGCTCGTCACCGGCGAGAGCGGCACCGGCAAAGAGCTCGTGGCGCGCGCAATCCACGCGGGTTCGGCACGCGGCCGCGCGATGTTCCTCGCGTTCAACTGCACGACGACGACCAGGGATCTTGCAGACAGCCAGCTGTTCGGCCATCGCCGCGGCAGCTTCACGGGGGCGGTGTCGGATCAGCAGGGCCTCATCCGCTCGGCCGCCGGCGGCACGCTGTTCCTCGACGAAATTGGCGATGTGCCGACCGATGTCCAGCCCAAGCTGCTGCGGTTCCTCGAACAAGGCGAGGTAATGCCCGTCGGCGAGACGCGTCCGCAGCGGGTGGACGTCCGCGTGCTGGCCGCAACCAACGCCGATCTCGAGCAGCGCGTCACGGAAGTCGGCGGGGAAGTCCATGCCCTCGACGAACCGACGCCACGTGTCGTGGATCTGCGTCTCCGGCCGGTACTCGGCGAGCCGGCGCACGACCTCGGCGGCCTTCACGAGTGCGTTGTCGGTGCGCAGCGGCTGGCTGGCGTGGCCGGGCGTGCCCCGCACCCGTAGCACGCACCAGTACGTCCCCTTCTCGCCGACGATGATCGGCAGCTTCGGGCCGGCCGGCGTCGGGATCACGAATCCGCCCGACTCGGTGACGACGTAGTCGCACGCGACGGCGTCACGCGCGTGCGCGGTGAGGTACGACGCGCCGTGCGTGCCGAGCGCCTCCTCGTCGGCGACGGCCAGGTAGATCAGCGTCCCCTTCGGTCGGAAACCGCCGCGCGCGAGCGCCTTCGTCGCCACCGCCATGGACGACGTGAGGTTCAGCATGTCGACCGCGCCGCGGCCCCACACCTCGCCGTCGACGAGCTCGCCGCCGTAGGGATCACGGCGCCAGCCGTCGGGGTTGGCGGGGACGACGTCGGTGTGACCCATGAGCATGAGCGTCGGGGCCTCCGGGTCGGTGCCCTCGATGCGGGCGACGAGGCTGGCCCGTCCCGGCAGTGGCTCGTAGCGCTCGACGTCGAGCCCCGTTCCCTCGAGGTAGGTCTCGAGAACGTCGACGCTGCGCGCCTCGTGTCCGGACGTGTCGGTGCCGTCGTTGACGCAGCGGTTGCGGATCAGCTGCTGGAGCAGCTCGGTGACTTCGCCGGTGTGATCGGGCGCCATCGGCCAGAACCTACCTAGTCACGAACGTGTCGGGTTCGCGACTTCAGAGGGGCTGAATGGTTGACTTTCGCGCAATGTCAACACGGCGCGTCGTGGTGGATGGTTCGAACATCGCCACAGAAGGCCGCGCGCTGCCGAGTCTGTCCCAACTGCGCGACGCTGTCGCGGCCTGGAAGGCCGAGAACCCCGGCGACCAGATCACGGTCGTCGTCGACGCGTCGTTCTCCTATCGCATCGACGACTCCGAGCGGGCCGAGTTCGAAGCGGCCCGTACAACCGGTGAGCTGGTCTCGCCGCCCGCTGGCGCTGTCGGCCGGGGCGACGGGTTCCTCCTGCAGATCGCCGATCGCACTGACGCGATCGTGCTGTCGAACGATTCGTTCCAGGAGTACCACGGCGAGTACGGATGGTTGTTCGAGCGGGGACGGCTCATCGGCGGCACGCCGGTGTCAGGGGTCGGCTG
>Ga0210115_1000398_pt1 | contig 12539 bp, 14 predicted proteins | sample MayberryNW_TuleB_2_FD_185526 | JGI IMG/M metagenome (GOLD analysis project Ga0210115, IMG submission 185526) | Wetland microbial communities from San Francisco Bay, California, USA, that impact long-term carbon sequestration - MayberryNW_TuleB_D2... | ecosystem: Environmental > Aquatic > Marine... | reverse complement strand
CCCGACACGCCGGACTGCTGAATCAGACGCCCGAAGTCGCAGGCGTCGCGGCTCGAGGTGAGCACGATTCGGGGCGCGGCGTCAAGGCGGAGCAGGCGCGAGGCCACTTCGAAGCCGTCGAAGTCGGGAAGCTGCACGTCCAGGAGGACGATATCTGGGCCAAGCGCCCGGGCGGCCGCGAGGCCGTCGACTCCGGTCTCCGCCTCACCGACGATCTCGTACCCCTCGGCCTCCAGCACGGCGCGGGCCGTGGCGCGGAAGCCGGGGTGGTCGTCGACGATGAGGACCGTGGTTGCCATCTCGAGAAATCGTCGCAGACAGCCTGCATCTCCGAGATACGGCTACCCACACTCTTCTCCTCGAGGAAGTCCGGGTTTACGTTGGTGCGTACATGCGTCTCTCCGACGTCCTGTCCCGGCCGGTCCGCGACACGAGCGGGCGGCGGATCGGGCGCGTCCGTGACGTTCTCGCGGAGGCGAGCGGCCCGAATCCGCGGGTCACGGCGCTCGTCACGGACGGCGGCCGCGTGCCCTGGGCGGCGGTCGCCTCGCTTTCCCGGGACGGTGCCACGGTGTCGGCAGAGCCGCGCGGCGGCGGCCCGGCCGGAGAGCTCGGCCTCCGGCGGGACGTGCTCGACCACCAGCTCCTCGACCCGGACGGACGGCATGTGACGCGCGTCGGCGACGTGCACCTCGCGCCCGACGCCGGCGGGCTTCACGTTGCAGGCATCGAGGTGGGCCCGGCGCCGGTCGTGCGCCGCCTCGGCCTGCGGAGGGTGGCGAACCGACTTCCCCCGCGGACGATCGCCTGGGAGCAGCTCGACGCCGAGGCCCTGCGAAGGCACCTGCTCGAGCTGGGGCCCGGCCGCCGCTTCGGCAGGCTGATCCGGCGCCGCCGTGCCCCGGCGTAGCGCGCTCCTCGTCCTCGCGGCCGTCGTCGGGCCCGGGATCCTCGCTGGGCTCTCGGACGACGACCCGGCCGGGATCACGACGTACTCGATCCTCGGCGCCGACTACGGCTACAGCCTCCTCTGGGTCCTCCTCCTCTCAACTGCGGCGCTCGTCCTCTTCCACGAGGTGGGCGCCCGCGTCGGAATCGTCACCGGCCAGGGCCTCGCGGGACTCGTCCGTCAGCGCTACGGGGTGCGGTTTGCAGCGGTCGCGGTCTTCGCCCTCGTCGTCGCGAACGTGGGGACGGCGGCGGCGGAGTTCGCGGGGATCGCCGCCGCAACCGAGCTCGCCGGCCTCTCCCGGTACGTCAGCGTTCCGCTCGCCGCCGCGGGCGTGTCCTACCTCGTCCTCCGCGAAAGCTTCCACCGCGTCGAGCACGTCCTCATGGCCCTCGGCTCGGTCTTCGCCGCGTACATCGTCTCCGGCCTGATCGCCGGCCCGGACTGGTCGGCCACGGCGAAGGGGCTGGCCGTTCCCACGCTGCCGCTCGACCGCGAGGCGGTGCTCGTCGCGACCGCGACCGTCGGGACGACCCTCGCGCCCTGGGGGCTCGCGTTCATCCAGTCGTACGTCGTCGACAAGCGGCTTCGCCCGGCCGACCTCGGCTTCGAGCGGGTCGACGTCGTCGTGGGCGCGGTGATGACGGGCGTGATCGGGCTCTTCGTCGTCGTCGCCTGCGCGGAGACGCTCTACGCGACCGGCACGTCCGTCGAGGACGCGAGCGACGCGGCCCGCGCTCTCGAGCCCGTCGCGGGGAACCTCGCGTCGACTCTCTTCGGTGCGGGTCTGCTCGCCTCGGGGCTCCTCGCCGCCTCGATCCTCCCGCTCTCGACGGGGTACTCGGTGAGCGAGGTGCTCGGCCAGGAGAGCGCCCTCGACGACTCGTTCGCGGAGGCGCCGGCGCTCTACACGACCTTCGGCGTCGTGGTCGTCCTCGGGGCGGGCATCGTCCTCGTGCCGGGCGCGCCGCTCGTCGAGATCCTCTTCTTGACGCAGGCGCTGAACGCCGTGCTCCTCCTGCCGCTCCTCGTCTTCCTCGTCGGGCTCGTCCGCGACCCGGAGGTGATGGGCGAGCATGCGAGCGGCCCCGTCGGGACGGTCGCGCTTCTCGCCGCGACGGCGCTCGTCGTCGCCTGCGTCGGGGCGCTCGCCGTGCTCACGATCCTCTAGGAGACTTCGAGGAGCCGCTTCAGGTCGAGCGCGTTCCGCACGGCGAACGCCTCCCAGTCGTTGTTGAAGTACGCGTAGACGTCGACGCGACCCGCGACGCGGCGGATCCGGTCGGCCCACGAGCGGAGCTCGGCCGGCGAGTAGTTGCCGCGCCGTCCGCGGCTGCCGTGGTGGAAGCGCAGGAAGGTCCAGTCGGCCGTCAGCTCGGGCTCGACGAACGGCCGGTTCGGCGCGTCGCCGATCGCGAGCGCGGCGCCATGCCGGCGGAGCAGCGCGTAGACCCCCTCGTCGAACCAGCTCGGGTGGCGGAACTCGAAGCAGTGCCGGCCCGGCGGAGCCGCCTCGAGGGCTCCGGCCAGACGGTCCTCGTCGCGGTGGAAGCGCTCGGGCAGCTGCCAGAGGAACGGCCCGAGCTTCGGCGTCCCGAGCAGAGGCTCGAGCCGGTCGAGGAAGCGGGCCAGGCCCTGCTCGACGTCCGTGAGGCGCTTCATGTGGGTGATGTAGCGGCTGACCTTGACCGCGAAGAGAAAGCCGGGCGGCGTCGCGTCGAGCCAGCCCTGTACGGCCTTGCGGGTCGGCAGCCGGTAGAACGTCGCGTTCACCTCGACCGTGTCGAAGAGCGTCGCGTAGTGCTCGAGCCACCGGCGCTCCGGCAGCCCCTCCGGGTACACGCGCCCGCGCCACGAGTCGTAGCTCCAGCCGGAGCACCCGATCCGGATCTCGGCCACGCCTCCGGGATACCGCGTGCGGGGCGACGCTAGTCGTCGAGCTCGAGCGCCAGGTGGGGAAGACGGGTGCGGACGGCCGAGGAGAAGGAGGTCGCGTACTCGTCGCCCGCGTCCTCCTCGAGCGTCAGCCGGTAGGCGTCGCGGAGCTCCTCGAGCTCCTCGCGGGCGGTGTCGACGAGATCCACGTAGGCGCCGTAGCGCTCCTCCGCCTCGTCTCGGCCGGCCGCGTCGTAGGCGTCGAGCGCCTCGCCGAGCTCATGGAGGAGCTCGGTGTTGTCGGCGACGAAGAGGTCGAGCTGGCGCTCGACGAGCTCGGCGAAGCGCGGGCGCCGGAAGGCCATCGCCCTAGACTACGCGGCCCTTGTCTTCGCTCCTCGTCCGCACGTGGAACGTCTACCACGGCCGCACGCACCCGGTCTCGCGGCAGACGCATCTGCGCCGGATGGTGGAGCTCGTGACGGCCGACGGGCCGGACCTGGTCGCGCTTCAGGAGGTTCCGCTCTGGGCGCTCGGGAAGCTCGACGACTGGACGGGCATGGCCGTCCGCTGGGCCGTGACCGTCCCCGCGATTCTCCTCGCGCCGCTCGCCCGGCTCGTCACCGACCTCGACGCGCGGCGCGTCCGCTCGCTCCTCAGCGGGCAGGCGAACGTCCTCCTGGCGGGACCGCGGATCGAGCTCGGCGAACAGCGGCTGCTCCTTCTGAACCCGGATGTGTCGAAGTGGGAGTGGCTCTTCAGGCGGGGGCCGCAGCAGCGCTTCGTCCAGGCGGTTGACGCGACCGCCTACGGGCGCGCGTTCGTGATCGCGAACGTGCACACGACCAACCGGCCCGAGCGGGCGGTCGGCGAGCTCGAGCACGCCGCGGCGTTCGTCGCCGACGCGAAGCGCTGCATTCTCTGCGGCGACTTCAACGTCCGCCGGCACGCGATCGCCGGGTACTCGGAGCCGATCGACGGGATCGACCAGATCCTCGTCCGAGGGCTCGAGCTGGAGGGCGGGCCGGAGCCGTGGCCGGTCGAGCGACGCCGGATCGACGGGCAGGTCCTTTCCGACCACGCCCCGGTCGAGGCGGTGATCCGGTGACGCTCGACGAGATCCGGGCCGAGCTGCCCGTGCTCGAGCGAAAGGCGTACCTGAACGCCGGCACCTTCGGCCCGCTCCCGCGGCGGACGGTCGAGGCCCAGCGGGCCTGGGAGGACCGCGCGCTCGAGGAGGGCCGCGCCGGGCGCGCCTTCTTCGCGGAGGTGATCGAGGACCGGGCGCGCCTCAAGACGGCGCTCGGCGCCCTCGTCGGCGCGCCGGCCGAGTCGATCGCCCTGACCACCTCGACCTCCGAGGCCTGCAACATCGTCGCCGCCGGTCTGCGGCTCTCTCCCGGCGACGAGGTGGTCACCACCGACGCCGAGCACCCCGGGCTCCTGAGCCCGCTCGCAACGTGGGGCGCCGACATCCGCGTGGCGGCCGTCTCGCAGGCGCCCGCGTCGGAGGCGCTCCGACTGCTGGAGGAGCAGATCACCCCGCGGACGAAGCTCGTCGCCGTCTCCCACGTGACGTGGACGACGGGCCAGGTGATCCCGGTGGCCGAGCTCGCCGGGCGGCACTTCCACCTCCTCGTGGACGGCGCCCAGTCCGCGGGCGCGATCCCGGTCGACGTCGGGGCGCTCGAGTGCGACTACTACACCGTCTCCGGCCAGAAATGGCTCCTCGGCCCCGACACGACCGGCTGCCTCTACGTGCGGCCGGAGCGGATCGGCGAGCTCGAGATGGCCTTCGCCTCCTACCTCTCCTGGGCCGATCCGATCGCGCTCGAGCCGGCGGCCGGGGCACAGCGCTACGAGTCCGTGTGGACGTCCGCCGCCTCTGTCTCCGGGCTCCTCGCGTCGCTCGCGTTCGCCGCCGAGGCGGGGGAGGAGCGGTTCGGCCATGCGCGGGCGATGGCCGGGCGGGCGCGCGAGCTCGTCGCCGTGCGCGGCCTCGAGGTGGTGACCGAGCCGGGCCAGGCGACGCTCGTCTCCTTCGTGCCGGACGGCCCGGCGGACGAGCTTGTCGACCGGCTCGCCGACCGCGGCGTCGTCGTGCGCGACCTTCCGCAGACCGGCTGGGTCCGCGCGTCGTGCGGTTTCTGGACAAGCGAGGACGACCTCGCCCGTCTCGCGGACGGGCTCTAGACCGCCGCCTCGTCCTCGGCCCGGGTCGAGAACGGAAGCCGCCAGTCGCCCTCCGCCTCGCCGTTCACGGTCAGCCGCCACTCGTAGCGGCCGCCCGGCTCGACGGGCGGGCCGGGCAGGTTGATCGCGATCGGCACATCGAGCGGCGTGCCCGGCTTCATCCCGGGCGGGCGGCCCGCCTCGAACTCGCCCTCGATCACGACCGGCTCCTCACCCTGCTCGGTCGGGGCGAAGACCACGTGGCCGTCCGAGTCGACGAGGTCGAGCCGGAACCGGTGCTTCACGTTCGCGCGATCCCACGGGACCTCGAAGAGCACCGCGATCGCGAACGGCACGGGCATCGGTCCCGTCACCGACCAGCCGCCCCCCACGATCGTGAGCTTGCCGTCCGCGACCTGGGCGTAGTCGGCGAGGAGCATCGTCACCTTCACGCGGCCGGCTCCCCGGTGCGGAGGCCGAGCTCGGCGGCGACGGGCCGCATGCCTTCGATCACGTTGGCGATGTGCTCGTCGAGCTCGAGGCCGAGAAGCTCTGCGCCCTTGCGAACGTCGTCGCGGTTCACCCCGGCCGCGAACGAGGGCTGCTTCAGCTTCTTCTTCACCGAGCGCGGCTCGAGCGTGTCGATCCCGTCCGGCCGCACGAGCCCGCACGCGTGGACGAACCCGGCGAGCTCGTCGCAGGCGAAGAGCGTCTTCTTGAGCTGCGTGTCGCGCGGGAGGTCGAGGTGCTCGGCGTGGGAGAGAACGGTCTCGACGACCTCCTCGGGCCAGCCTTCCTCGCGGAGGATCGGGGCGCCGTCCTGCGGGTGCTTGTCGAGCGTCGGGTGCAGCTCGTAGTCGAAGTCGTGCAGCAGCGCGCACGCGCGCCAGAGCTGCTCGTCCTCCCCGAACCGGCGCGCGTACCAGGCGACGGCGGCCTCGACCGCGAGCGCGTGGCGGCGGAGCGCCTCGCTCTCGGTGTAGGTCGTGAGGGTTTCCCAGGCGCGCTCGCGCGAGATGTCCATGGGCGGGGTAGGATAGCCCGCCGCGGCCCGCCTGCCGCCCGCGTGCCCGTGGATACCGCCTTGACCGACCCAGTGCTCGCCGACGTCGCGTCGGAGTCCTTCGTGATCGAGGGCCGGCGCCCCCTCGACGGCACCATCCGGGCAGCGGGCAACAAGAACGCCGCGCTGCCGATCGTGGCCGCGTGCCTCCTGACCGACGAGCCCGTCGTGCTCCGGAACGTCCCGGCGATCACCGACGTCGAGACGATGCTCGCGCTCGCCGCGGCGGTCGGCGTGACGGTCGAGCGCCGCGGCGGCGGCGAGGTGCTCGTGCACGCAGCGTCGACCCCGGCCGCGGAGCTCGACGAGGAGCTCTGTCGCCGGATCCGCGCCTCGATCCTCTTCGCGGGCCCGCTGCTGGCGCGCTGCGGGGAGGCGATCGTCCCGCCGCCCGGCGGCGACGTGATCGGCCGCCGGCGCCTCGACGTCCACATCGACGCCCTCGAGCGGCTCGGCGTGCAGGTCCACGCGAACAAGAACTTCCACATGCGCACCGACGGGCTCGTCGGCGTGTCGCTCTTCCTCGACGAGGCGTCGGTGACCGGCACCGAGAACGCGGTCATGGCCGCCGTCCTCGCCCGTGGGGAGACCGTGATCGGGAACGCGGCCTGCGAGCCGCACGTCCAGGATCTCTGCCGGTTCCTCGTGTCGCTCGGCGCGGAGATCGAGGGCATCGGGTCGAACGTGCTGCGGATCCGCGGCGTCGAGCGTCTGCGGGGCGGCGAGTGGCAGATCTCGCCCGACCACATCGAGGTGGCGAGCTTCATCGGGCTCGGCGCCGTCACAGAGGGCGCGCTCACGATCGAGGGCGTGGACCCCGTCGACCTGATCGCGATCTGGCAGGCACTCGAGCGGCTCGGCGTCGCGACCGAGGTGGGCGAGGCGACGGTACGCGTGGAGGGCGGGCAGGAGCTCGTGATCCAGGACGACCTGGGCGGTCAGATCCCGAAGATCGAGGACGGGCCGTGGCCCGCGTTCCCCGCCGACCTCACCTCGATCGCGCTCGCCGTCGCCACGCAGGCGCGGGGCACGATCCTGATCTTCGAGAAGATGTTCGAGAACCGGCTCTTCTTCGTCGACAAGCTCGTGAACATGGGCGCGCGGATCATCCTGTGCGACCCGCACCGGGCGGTCGTCACGGGGCCGGCCCGGCTCTACGGCGAGCGCATGGAGAGCCCGGACATCCGCGCCGGCATGGCGATGCTGATCGCAAGCCTCTGCGCCGAGGGGACGTCGACGATCGGGAATATCGGGCAGATCGACCGCGGCTACGAGCGGATCGACGAGCGCCTGCGGGCGGTCGGCGCGGCGATCCAGCGGGTCGAGGGCTAGGCCGTTAGGATCGCGCCGTGGCGAACCTCAAGCATGTGATCCGAACCGACCGGGCGCCAGCGCCGTTCCAGGGCGCGCCGTACTCGCAGGGCATTCGGTTCGGCGACCTCGTCTGGGTCTCCGGCCAGGTCGCCATCGACCCGGCCACGCACGAGGTGGTCGAGGGCGGGATCACCGAGCAGACCGAGCAGGTGATGCGGAACGTCTCCGCGATCCTCGAGGAGGCAGGCACGGGACTGAAGCAGCTGGTGAAGACCACGATCTTCCTGGCCGACTTCGATGACTTCCAGGCGATGAACGAGGTGTACGCGCGGCACGTCGGCCCCGAGCCGCCCGCGCGCGCGACCGTGCAGGTCGCCTACCTGCCGAGCGGCGTCCTCGTCGAGATCGACGCGCTCGCCCACCTGTAGACAGCTCGACCCGGTCTCGGCGCGAATCTGCGCACCACGCGTGCGGCTTTTCGACCTACACTCGCCTTAAGGGGGCGAGGGGCCGGAGGCCCCGGGGGCGAATCTCACGCGCGTCTGCCACTCGAGCGGCATGGGAGCCCCGGGGTGTCGCGGCACTACGCTTCCGCGTGTGGACGTCATCGTCACGCACACGAACACGGACTTCGACGCGTTCGCCGCGCTCCTCGCGGCCCGGCGGCTCTATCCCGACGCGCGGCCGGCGCTCTCGGGATCGCTCAACCGCAACGTGCGGGAGTTCTTCCGCCTGCACGCGGACGAGCTCGACGTCGCCGAGACCGGCACGCTCGACCACGACGAGATCGACCGGCTGATCGTCGTCGAAACCGTCCACGCGGAGCGGCTGGGGGAGTTCGAGGAGGTGGCGCGCCGCCCGGACGTCGACGTCGTCGCCTTCGACCACCACGAGGGCGAGCGGCCCGACTGGATCCCCGAGGAGAACCTCGTGCTGTCGAGCGACGGAGCGCTCACGACGACGATGGTCGGCATCCTGGCAGAGCGCGAGCTCGAGCCCACCGTCCTCGAGGCGACCGTGTTCGCGCTCGGGATCCACGAGGACACCGGCTCGCTCACCTACTCGGGCGTCACGCAGCGCGACGCCGACGCGCTCGCCTGGTGCCTGCGCCACGGAGCGCGCCAGGATCTCGTCTCGCAGTACCTCCACACACCGCTGGGCGCGTCGGAGCGGGCGCTCTTCGAGGCGCTCGTGCCGGCGCTCGAGGAGCACGAGGCCGGCGGGTTCGAGGTGCTGGTCGCAGCCGTCGCATGGCCGGACTACGTGGACGGCATCTCGAACCTCGTCCACAAGCTCGTCGACCTGACCGACGCCCGCGCGCTCGCGGCGCTCGTCGAGATGGAGGAGCGGGTCGTGTGCGTCACCCGCTCGCGTGTCCCCGAGATCGACGCCGCGGCGATGGCGGCGTCGCTCGGCGGCGGCGGCCACCCGCAGGCGGCGTCCGCGATCTACCGCGGCCCGCTCGCCGAGGCGCGCGAGCGGTTGATCGCAGCGCTTCCGGGCGCGGCCCGCGAGCCGCTCACGGCCGCCCGGATCATGTCCCGCCCGCCGCGCTTCGTCGCTCCGGACGACACGGTCGCCCAGGCGATGGTCGTCTGCCAGCGCCACCGTCAGAGCGGCGTCCTCGTCGGCGACGAGCACGACCTCGCGGGCGTCGTGACGCGCGAAGACCTCGACAAGGCGATCGGCCACGAGCTCGCGCACGCGCCCGTCAAGAGCGTCATGACCGCGACCGTGCCCACGTGCGGCGAGGAGGCCCCGCTCGCGGAGCTCCAGCGTCTCGTCGTCCAGGCCGACGCCGGCCGCGTGGCCGTGCTGCGCGACGGGGCGGTGGTCGGCGTCGTGGCCCGAACGGACATCCTGCGGGCGCTCGACGAGCCGGTCGGCGCCGAGGCTCCCGCGACCGCCGACCTGCGCGAGCGGCTGCTGGCGCTCGAGCACCTCGTGCCCGTGTTCGAGGCCGTCCAGGCCGTCTCGGCCGGCTACGAGGGCGCGTACCTCGTGGGCGGGGCCGTCCGGGACGTGCTCGTGGGCGAGCCGAACTTCGACGTCGACGTGGCGGTCGAGGGGGACGGGATCGCGTTCGGCGAGGCGCTCGCGGCCGCGCTCGGCGGGCGGGCGGTGCCGCACGAGAAGTTCGGCACGGCCGTCGTGATCGCCGGCGACGGGACGCGGATCGACGTGGCGACGACCCGCACCGAGTTCTACGACGCCCCGGGCGCCCTGCCGCACGTCGAGCGGGCCACCCTCCGGCAGGACCTGTTCCGGCGCGACTTCACGATCAACGCGATGGCCGTGTCGCTCCGGGGCGAGGACTTCGGACGCCTGATCGACTTCTTCGGCGGGCGAGCCGACCTGGAGTCCGGCGTCGTCCGCGTGCTGCACGCGCTCTCCTTCATCGACGATCCGACACGGATCTTCCGTGCGATCCGCTACGAGAACCGCCACGGCTTCCGCATGGACGGCCACACCGCCTCGCTTGCGCGGGCCTGCGTCGAGATGGATCTTGTCGGAGAGCTCTCCTCGGCTCGGCTTCGGGACGAGCTCCAGGCGCTCCTGTCCGAGCACGACGTGGACGCCGCGGTCACCCGGCTGGACGAGCTCGGGGTGGCCCAGGCGATCCATCCGCACCTGGACGCGGGTCCCGACGCCCGACGGCTGATCGCCGAGACGGACGCGCTGCGGGACCGGTTCGCGCCGGGCGTGCCTGCCTGGCGGACGCGGCTCGGCGTGCTGGCACGGCGCCTCGCGCCGGGGGAGCTCTTCGAGTGGTTCGAGCGCCTACGGCTGCGACGGCGCGATGCGGAGCGGATCGCCGACGCCGTGACCGTCGGCCCGCGCCTCGTCGACCTCGTGGCCGGGACCGACGAGCCGGCCGAGATCCGCCGGCTCGTCCAGCCGCACGACCCGGACGGCGCGATTCTCGCGCTCGCCCTCGCCGACGAGCCGGCCCACGGTCGCCTCGTGCGGTACTTCGACGAGCTTCGCGGCGTGCGGCTCGAGATCAGCGGCGGCGACCTGGCCGGGCTCGGGCTCGACGAGTCGCCCCGGGTCGGCGAGATCCTCGACGAGCTGCTCCGCCGCAAGCTGAACGGCGAGCTCGACGGCCGCGCGGCCGAGTTGGACGCCGCCCGGGAGCTCGTCGGCACGTGAGCGAGCTCGAGCTCTTCCTGTGGCTCGTCCCGCTGCTCGTGGGGAGCATGGTGCTCCACGAGCTCGCGCACGCGGTGGTCGCGACCCGGCTCGGCGACCCGACGCCGCGCGAGCACGGACGGCTGACCCTCAACCCGATCCGGCACCTGGACCCGATCGGAACGGCCATGTTCGGCGTGACGTACTGGCTCTCGAGCTTCGTGTTCGGCTGGGCGAAGCCCGTGATCGTCCAGCCGCACTACTTCCGCCGGCCGAAGGAGGGCATGGCGCTTGTCGCCGTCGCCGGGCCCTTCACCAACTTCGTGATCGCGCTCGTGACGGTCGCCGTGATCGTCCACGGGCCGATCGGCGTCGACACGTTCCAGGTGCTCGTCCTGCTCTTCCAGGTGAACGTCGTGCTCGGGGTCTTCAACCTCTTCCCGATCCCGCCGCTCGACGGGTCGCGAATCGTCGGCGCGGCGATGGACGACGCGACCTACGCCCGCTGGAGCGCGCTCGACCAGTACGGCATCCTCTTCCTGTTCGCGCTGCTCTTCCTCTTCCGGCGGCAGTTCTCGGAGCTGATCGACTCGGCGTACGTGCACATCGCGGACTTCATGGTCAAGGTGGTGGGGGGATGAGGCTGCTGCGCTGGGACTCCGCGCCCGCGGGCGTGAACGTGGCGTTCTCGACGCGCGCGGGCGGCGTGAGCGAGGGGCCGTACCGCTCGCTCAACCTCGGCGTTCTGACGGGCGACGAGCCGGACCGTGTGGTCGAGAACCGCCGCCGGCTCTGCGAGGCGGCCGGCGTTGACCCCGGGCGGGCCACGATGGCGTTCCAGGAGCACGGGACGACGGTCGTCGAGGCGGCGCCCACAGGCGTGGTCAGGCCTGGGACGGACTACGTTCGCGCGGACGGGCTCTGGACCGACCGGTGCGGCCAGGGGATGCTGCTCGTCACCGCCGACTGCCTGCCGATCGCGCTCGCCCGCGCGGACGGATCCCGGCTCGTCGTCCTGCATGCCGGCTGGCGAGGCCTCCTCGGGGGGATCGCGCAGGCCGGGGCCGACGCGGCCGGCGGCGAGGCCGTCGCCGCGATCGGGCCCGGGATCGGCGTGTGCTGCTACGAGGTCGGGGAGGAGGTCGCTCGCCCGTTCCGCGCGCGGTTCGGGCCCGGCGTGGCCGAGGACGGGCGGCTCGATCTCGCCCGCGCCGCGGAGCGGGCGCTCGCCGCCGCCGGCGTCGGGCGCGTCGACCGGGTCGGCGGCTGTACGGCCTGCGACCCCGCGACGTACTTCTCGCACCGACGCGACCGCGGGACCACGGGCCGCCAGGGGATCGTTGGCGCTCTCGCCTGAGCGCATCCGCGAGAACCTCGCGCGCGTCCGCGAGGACGTCGGGCCCGACGTGCGCGTCGTGGTCGCGACGAAGTACGTGTCGGCCGACGACCTCGGCGCGCTCGCGGACGCGGGCGTCGAGACGGTGGGTGAGAACCGGCTCCAGGACCTGCAGGCCAAGCACGCGCGCTGGGGCGACGCCTTCGCGTGGCACTTCATCGGCCACCTGCAATCGCGCAAGGCGCGGGACGTGGCCGGACTGGTCGAGCTCGTGCACTCGCTCGACTCGCTCTCCGCAGCCCGGCGCCTCACGGTTCCTGCCCTGGTCGAGGTCAACCTCTCGGGCGAGGCGACGAAGTCGGGGGTCGCGCCGGAGGCGCTCGACGCCTTTCTCGTTGCCGCCCGCGAGGCCGGCGTCGACGTGCGAGGGCTCATGACGATGCCCCCGCTCGCGGCCGACCCCGAGGACTCGCGCCCGTTCTTCCGGCGGCTGCGCGAGCTCGCCGACGCGCGGGAACTCGCGGAGCTCTCGATGGGGACGTCGCAGGACTACCGGGTCGCCGCCGAGGAGGGGGCGACGATCGTGCGGGTCGGATCGGTCCTGTTCGGCCGGTAAGCTGTCGCGCCGTGGGAGTGGGAGACGTCTGGAACCGCGCCCTCGTCTACTTCGGCATCGTCGAAGAGGAGGAGTACTGGGA
>Ga0210115_1000397_pt1 | contig 12551 bp, 13 predicted proteins | sample MayberryNW_TuleB_2_FD_185526 | JGI IMG/M metagenome (GOLD analysis project Ga0210115, IMG submission 185526) | Wetland microbial communities from San Francisco Bay, California, USA, that impact long-term carbon sequestration - MayberryNW_TuleB_D2... | ecosystem: Environmental > Aquatic > Marine... | reverse complement strand
AGACTGGTTACCGAGATCATATAATTATTCCATCTCCAAGAAGTAAGTAAGTTTGTAACACTAATTAGTAATTAGCAGCGAATTGTCCGATAGGAATAGAGGGGGACCATCAATTGGAAATGGAATGTTGTCTGTGCCAACATCAGTTACCGCTGAAATACACACGCATAAAGCAGGCGCCATCTTTGCTTTTGCCTTACCAAGCTGAATCTAATATCTAAGCTCCGAAGGTTAGATCTCATCTTCTTATTCTTGCATAGGACATATAGGGATTTGAGTCGTTCGCGTGTCAGTTGTACTCTTTGCCTGTGAAGAAGCGAGCATAGAAGTCCTTGTATTGGACTACATTCTAATGTTGATACATTTTAAGAATCTAGCATCTCTCCTTTCAAGAGGAGATTACTTTTTCTTATAGTTAGCGCAATAATTTACTGTGCTAGTATTGTGAAGATTCTATGGATAGATAATGCATCTAGGCTCAAACCTTCTGCTTATGTCCTTATGATTCCTACACACATTAAATCCAACAGATGATTAATTTATGACAGCAGGCAACTGTACCGAGTCCGCAATACTAGTCAGTGGAGATCGAATATCACTAGTCAGAGGAGACCTAATATATGTGATGGAGATTGTAATATTACCTAAGTAAGGATTCTCTTATAACACTCGCTAATATCCCACTTCCAAAAGTTGGATTATCATCAGTTGACTCCAATAGTATTTCTACTCAAAGGGCTTCCTCTTATCTATGCTACTAACTTGATATGGCCATTTTTCCAAATTGTGTCAACCTATTTATTTGAATTGATAACAATCTTGGATATTAATTGCCACCCAAGAAAAAAGGTAAGCCGACACCAGCACCGCCGGGCAGAATCCGTACTTTGTCAATTTCCAGAACAAAACTTACAATCTTTTCTGTTATAGGCATAATTGCTGTCATCTCAGCTGTTATTATATTTATTATTTTCAGTGGTAGTACTGGCCCTCAGGAAAGCAATGATGAGATAGATGAGAGAGGTTCAATCTCAGATTTAGTTTCTGATTCACAAAGGGAATCTGTACAGAAATTCGTGAGTCAGTTTTGCGGATTAAATTCAACTGCAATTTCAAATGAATATGTAATCGAGTATGAATTGCCAGGGAGGTGCGAGATGCCCCTAGGGATAGCAGTGGAGAATGGAAATGAAGGGAATTCAGGTACCGTATGGTATGTCTCAACGAAAAATGGTACCGTGGGAAGATATGACATAGATAAAAATGAATTTGGAAATGAAGTTCCCATACCGCTCTGGTCTTCAAGGCAAAATCCCACATCTTCATCTCAGGTCTGGGACGTCAAGGTTTCGCCATCATATCTTGGACCTAAAACGACTAACGGTAGCGACGACATAGAAAACCAAAAAGCCGAGGTGGATCTCTGGCTTACAGATGAACGGCAGAATGCAATATGGAAATACAGTAACCGGACAAATCAATTTGAGATATTTTACATTCCGGAAAGCTCCAAGGCGTTTGGCACTACGTATCCAGTAAGCTTTGAAATTGACGAGAAAAATAACAGGATATATTTTGTTGGAATACGCTCTCCAGCTATATGGATTGGTGACCTGCTAAAAATGAAAAATGGTACCTCTGATGGTATAAAAAAAATTGAACTTCCCATAAATAATTTTAGCGGCCTTGTAGATCCAGATTTAATAAGTACTGGTTCAATATCTTTTGACAGACAGAATGAAGACTTATGGATTTCAGTTTTGGCCTTTGACATAAAGGGTCAAATCTTTAAGTATAACTTAAAGAATGATACTTTCAGAACCTATGACCTTCCCGCAGATATTCGCTCGCCGGTTGGGCTTGCTATTACAAATGACATTTACGGAGAAAACAGGAGTTACGTTTGGGGAACAGATCATGCTACAAACATCTTCTTCAGACTAGACCCCCTAACAGGAAACGTTACAAAATTTGCAACTTCTCAACTGTCTCCTAGAGTCTACGGATCAGATCCAAACGTTATTTCGAATAGCACGTATACGCTTCCCTATTGGATAAAAGCAGAGGGCAATCTTGGGACAGACAACACTTTCAGCGGCGTAAATCAAACATCGGTGTGGTTCAACGAACATATCGGGAATAAGATAGCCAATTTTCAGCCAAGTACAGGCACTCTTATAGAATATTGGATTCCAACACAGAATAAATTATGGGGAAGTTGTCGTAATGCTGGTAGCTCGCCGTGTGGCATTGCTAACGCTCTTCAATTTGCGGTAGGGAAATCCAATGGAAGTAAAGAAGTATGGTTCACCGAATGGACAGAGAATAATATTGGAAAGGTTCTTACAGAAAAAGCATTGCCATTTTCTGTTAATGTCTCTTCTCCTCAGATTTCAGTTAAAAGGGGAGATAGCATCAATATTCAATTAAACGTTATGTCAAATCAAAATAGGGGCGGCGATAATAAGACAACAAACACGTTAAATTTACTTTCATCAGGCTCATTTAGTCCGAGTGGTTCTCTAGTAAATACCACAGGTCTTTTTAGTCAACCGACAGTTGAGTTAGGAGGAGAGAACGGAGATTCCAGGACAGTCTCTTTTGTTTTTACTCCACAAGACAATCTAGAAACGGGTGAGTATACATTGATGCTAGGTGCAGAGACCAAAGCCGTATCAATTCTTAAAGTGGTAAATGTAGAAATAACATAACTACCTCGGATATGTTATCTTGACTGATTTGTTTCTCTTTCTAGCTCCAATCGAAATATTATTATCAATATCCAATATTCATTTGATCTAATCGTTAAATGATATTTAAAACATACATGTCTGTCGTCGTCTGTTTTGCCTAGCGCTTCTTCTGCGGATGATAATATTTGTTCAGTACACGCTGCGGCGGCTTGGTTTCGATGCAACTATCATGTAGTTACTTTGGTGTATCTCTATCTTGTACTCTTATAACGGAAGAATGCATTAGGTTATTATATTGTAAGGGAGTCTTCCAAAACCTAACAGATTTAACAGTAAGATATCGACGATCCATTTCTCAAGTACGTTTAGAGTAACCTGGGCTCCAGTACTAATTCTAAGTGTTTGTAATCGGCTTCTGCAAGCGCCTTACCAATTATAGTCCCTATAGGGTTCCAGGTCGAAATACAAATGTAAAAAATCGTATCAATTGAGTGCAAACATTTGTACCTGAAATGAGTGTTAGTCTATTACAGTGTCATCTGTATATCAGATGGAAAAAGAATATCTTACTGTATGGGAAGAGCTAATGGATCTCACTATAGCTTTGCCATTGCTGCAGTACACGCAGGACCCATATTCGCCAAATATAGACAACACAATAAGAGATCGATTTCGCATTCATTATTAAATAGGTTATTCTATTCCCAATGTATTCATTTAATTCCAACGCAAAGAATACCCTCTCTATCATAATGCCAATTTCAGATTACAGGATTACTGAAGTATATTCTAACTGAAACTAATTTTGGAATAATCTGTTAAATAGTTTGCAGAGGTATTAACATACGCATAGAGATGTCAACGGAACATGTAATAGAAAATGCTTCGCGCTCAGGTAAAACATATAATAAAAATGAAAATACGGGAAATAAAAAAATAACAAATGATGCTGAAAAGGAAATTGCGAATGCCTTCCTGGAATCGAAGTATCAAAAGGCGAAAGAATCTGAAGATGAGGGTAAGGATGAGAGAAAAGAAACTGTCAAATCGGATGAAAAGGCAGAGAGATCGCCTAAAGAATTCGTTAGGGCCCATATTCCTCAGTACAGAAAAATATTAGTACCACATGATGGTTCTGAAACATCTGATAAGGCATTAGCTCATGCAATTTACTTATCAAAGATGTCAAACGCTGAGATTGTTATTCTAAATGCCGTCGAAGAACTACATGAAATTGCCCCCACAACAATTTCTGTTGGACAAGATTCTGAATCGGGAAGCTCCAATAGTTCAGAAAATAAGACTACTTTGGCTAATAATAATAATGACGCTAATGCTATCGATCTGAAGACACAGCGCAATGTGACAGACGCGACAGACACAACAACAACTATAGCATCAACAGATAGTAAGGAACTGAATGTTACAATACAGGGACGCTTAACTGAGATGATTAAAGAAAGGATAGAATTGTGTAAGGAGGCGGGAGTAGAAAGTTATGTATCATACAGAATACAGACGGGAAGCGTAGTTGATAAGATAGTAGTGAATTTAGATCAATGTAAAATTGTGAGATAATGAAATATTGCTATGACTGCGATCAAATACTAGATATTGTACCGATTCTAGTGTGCGTTACTTTTCTGTCAATGATATTGGCCTTTAGTCATATTGAGGTCCCTGATTCTGTAAAGGGAGGGCTAACTGCTCAAGTACGTTTGCCATACATTTACGGGCAAGAGAGCGCTATTAATATACCAGACACCAATTCCGCTGATGATACTCTAACTATAAATTCTAATGAACAAGAGCTTCAAGAACAACAACAGGAAGATAAAATGGTTGTATCTTCTCCAAACAATGCCATCTTACCACCCGATTCAACAAATGAATCATCTAATGGAACTGAATCCAATTTTTCTATTATTTAATTCAAAAAGTTGATCAAATACACTAACACTCGGTGAAGTCATTTCTTGAGCTGTTGATTATTTAGTAAACGATTCCCTTATCATAATTATTACTTGCTACTGTTGGCTTGACTATAATAGGAATTGTAATAGAGTGAGTCCATTTTCCGCTTTAAAACCGGAACACAAAAACTCTGTAAATAGAAAAAGGATGAATTTTGGGGGTCAAGACAAAGGAAATTCTAAATCAAACTATTAGCACAGAGAAATAGTAGTAGGCTTTAATACGCATATTTTATGAGTATCACACAATGGGTTATTTGACGAATTCAATCCTTATAATTTGTATAATATGTAATAGTCCACGTACTCCCTGCTATTGGCTGAATCATCCATGATGCAGTCAGAATATATGAATTATCTTTAACCATCAACCTCAAGAACATCATCGAAATAGATAACAAAATATGAAATTAAGACAGGACTTGAACTAATGTGTACGGAATAAATTCCTGGTTCTACTATCTGGTCACAACCATCTAAATATCGAGACATTTGTTAGCGAGCATAATGAATCCATTTTCCAATTCCGAGATCTTCATTTTTAGAGATTTCTATCGAAATATTCTATCGTATTTACAGTTTTTCAGTAGAGATTTCAATTTTTACGGGGTTAGAAACGGAGTCAGTAACAGGCGACGCTTTATGCAATATTTGACCTATCTCTTGAAGTTTTGATTCTGCTACGCCATCTGACTTTACTCGAATATTTACTTTAATGTCTGAGAAGCCTGCCCTGGTTGGAGCTAACTGTAGAAAGCCTGGGAGATTAATATCTCCATGGATCTCTGCTTCAAGATTTTCAATCTTTATTCCCCTTGCTGTTGCGGGCTGCATACGTTCCACATATACAAGAACCAAGGGCAGCAAATAGTGTTTCAACTGCAGTCGGCCCGGTATTCATGCCAAGAAGTTCTTGAGGATGGTCACCTCGGAGAGTAAACTTTCGAGAAAGCTTCCGATCAATCATTCCTATTTCATCAGTGTGCCCTTCAACGCCAAATCCTGTATCCCATTTACTAAATGTTTGAAATTTAATTTTACCAGCCTCACAATTGTCCTTAACCATCTTCACAATTGATTGAAATTGGTCAAGATTCCAACCATTTAATTCATTTCTATTTGAAGTCATAACTCTTGTGTACAAGAAATAATATAAAAATGTTGTATAAAAAGCAGGACCTTCCTAACCATTGTATTTATCTAATGGTCAGTTGTACAAAATCGCTTATATACTTCTACTTGGTGATTGGAATTTATACGACCATAAAGATTAGTAAGTTATACCTAACTTATCCTCTCATTATCATTTGTTTAGACTAGCCGGTTTGGTACCAATTAGTCACACAACGCAAATCTAAACTAAAGGGATGCAGTCTAATTCCAAACAATATTTTTCACTCTTAAGCACAGCCAACAACTTCAACCTTACTAGAGTAACTTCTTACTACATACGACCTAATCTCTAACTTTATCCTAACTAATCTTTAATCGGTTGTCGGTTCTCAGTGTTAGCCAATCCTCTGCTTTCTTTCCTTTTATTTCCTAACCTGACTGCATTGTGCTCGACTTTGAAGGAGCCATCAAGACTGGGCAAGAATCTCAGTTGATGCAGGGTCGCTATGTAACCATCGAATTATAACCTATTTATTTGATATTGCCCGTGACAGCTGAATCTAGTTCTAACCATCTAGGGAACCCTAGCGAGAAGAATAAGTTCATTGAACCCAAACCTGCCGCGAGAACAAGTAATACAATCGGTAATGCTCCTCCTACTAGAAGTTGAGCGCTCAGCCAAATTTTCTGGCTTAGCATTTTCAAAGGTTTCCGCTTCTTCCTGCTCAGTTTGTTCGGGGACATTGAATTTTTCATTATATCTTACAACTTTTTCTGCTTTGGAAGGATTTTCATTCATATGTCTTTTCACAATTGATATGGCAACATACTTAATACGCATTGTATTTTGTTACTGACACAAGTTACACCAATAGATCATGATGATCGTGAGCATATAGTCTGCTTATACTATATCAGTTGGCCACCCATATATTGCATAGCCACTAATATTGTTTTTTTGATCTTCTATGGAAGTAGCAGCGCTCCATGTTGCTGTAGCTAATAAGTAGTACTTTCCATGGTCTAAATTAATTTGAAACGAAATTTTGGTTGGATCCTGTTCGTCAACATCAAGGACCTTTACTGATTCAATGGGATTAGGGGCATAAGCTATAATTGACAAACCAGCCGGAGGGAGTTGTGTAGTGCTATTAGTCATAGTAAATCCAATTTCTGTTCCATTCCGTAACTTTATTTCAATCAACGATTCGTTAAGATTTGCAATTATGTCACGTGGACTACTCAATATGTTTTCCAATTCTCCCGTCTGTACATTTCTAGTAGAAAGTTCCCTTGTAAGCGGGTTTAGCTGACCAAAAGAAGCTGTCTCTCTCTAAATTTATAACCTATTAATTCACCCTCATACTCCGTTCCGTTGTAGTTCATCGTAACTCTTGGTGGCAGTACTTTTGCGGGGTCAGCTAAAGAATGTGTGATGATTTGACTATACAATGAAAAAACAGAGTAGTCAGAAGAAAATAATAAATAAGCATTATTAAAAAAACCTATATCTATTATCATAACTGGTTCATGGACAGTTACCTTCGATAATTGCCCATGCAATGAATGCATTAAAATGCCCCCACACATCATAATTTCTATGGACACACAGGATGTTAGTGTTAATATCCTTCGAATAAGGTCACTCTGCCTGGACGGTAAATCTGGCCTTCTCTATAAACAATTACAATGATTAAATAGTATATTTAATTAAAATGATTATGAGCAATGAACTATAAAGGTAAGGATCCTATGTCGCCAGAAAAGATAACCTCTCATGAACCGACTGCTGTGAGTAGTACATACTTAAATGTCCACTGTAGAATTTTAGTCGATCAAATTTGAATAGGGTCATTCTGCCTGGACGGTAAACCGGGCCTTCTCTATAAATATACCCAGCGGCTTTCCAGCTACTGATTCCACGTTAATCTCAATTGTATATAGACCAGGGTTGGAAAAATTGACGTTTTGAGTAGATGTACCGTCAAGAGCCTTTTGGTTTGTCAACTCGCTGATTGAAGTCCCATTAGTAGACTTGGCATCAAATCCATAAGTAACCCTAGGCAAAACCGATTGGGTACCATCCATAAACATTATCCCAAATTTCTCGGGACTATTTACTGTTATAGGTGGATCCCAGAGGAGCCTTATGTAATAGTTACCAGTAGAAGTTCTAACTGTAAGTGGTGGTTTTGGTGCCTCAAATGCACTCTTTGGTATTGGTGGTTGCCCTTTCCCTGTAGACTGCAATTCGTAGGCATATTGTACTGGTGCATTTCCTGTAGTTACAGCCGCGAAAGTCTCTGCCTTTACTGGATAAGGCATAGTGGGGTTGACCCATATGTGATTGTCTTCTCCATAATGCCAACTTACTGCAACCGTATCAAAAGTTCCAGCAGGCACAGTGATCTTCGCCGATCCTGTTGGTGAGATCGCTTGGCCTCCTATAGCAGCTATTTTTCCCCAGTACGGCGCACTTAAGGATTGCCCTGGTTTAGGAACAAAGGCTGATAGCCATTGAAGCGAGCTTGTGTATGCACTTTTGTACTTGGCTGCTTCTTGGGGTATCACCGATGTCCCAAGTGCACTAAGATCAAGGTTGCTTAGATGAAAGGTACCGTTTATCACATCTCCCCTATCCACTACGAAAAACGGGGCAATCCAATAGTTTTTATCATTGTCAAATTCCTTAAAGTAGATTGTCATAAGAAAAGGCCTACCTTGGTTCGTATCATGCTCTTGAATCTTATAAGTATAGTATGTATCTGTCTGAAGTCCCTTTCCCACATACCAGGTATTACTCTGCGCATAAGCTTCATTGTTAAATATGGAGAAATACATTACTGTTCCACCCAGTAACATCATCGAAGTGAGTAAACAGAAAATAAGCAGTTTTCCATGGTTTCCATTAAGAAATACAGATTGGCTATGTGAAGCCAAATGAGTTATCATATACATATATATGAATAAACGTATTTAGCCGTTTCTAACTGAATAACCTTTTGAGCCTATCAAGCCTATCTGTGAGATATTGTTCTCGATTCTAGTTGTCTAATCGATTATACATGTGAAATATAAATATAAATATTATTATACTTTATCAACACATTCTTTGATTAGGCAAAATTGGCATTTCGCGTACCACACCTTATTCCCTTAACAATGGTAATGTCATTTATCGTAGTTTCAGTCTGGCTGATCCAAACCTCTAATGCTTCGCCTTTATCCAAGACCACAGATAAAGGCCGTATAGATATAAGATTCGAAGATAGCAGGAATGGCCATGGGTTTAAATAGTTTATTTCTTATCTAATGCCCATCGAATACACAAGCACTTCAAAATTCAAAGTATCAAAATTGTATAGACGCGTGTGATGCGTGTACTGATGTGCCAAAGAATGCCGTAAGATGGCTGGGTAATTCTGTTAAATTAGATTACCTGCTTAGTTTTTAAAACAATAATTTGCAAACTAGAAACAGATTCTTTCTGCCTTGATATAACTACAACAGACTGCTATGACTTATAATCTAGATAACCCATCGTTAACTTTTCTACAGTTAACTATTTTCATATCACTGGTTGTAGCAGCAGCATTTCCAATTGGTGCTTTGTCTTCTGCGTTTGTCAAATTTCCCACACGAGTTAAGGCAGACATTGCTTCGTTCTCGGCAGGCATTTTTTTGGCCGCAGTTACATTTTCCATAATCAAGGAAGCTGTAAAACTTGGAAATGTTCCTACTACCGCCTTAGGATTTGCAATATGCGCCTCCACCTTTAGCCTTGTAAGATATTTTATTCAGAAAAAGCAGCAGCAGGAGCACAACCAAATCATGACTCTCCTTCGCAGTCAGAAGGAAGGCAGCAAAATCAAGATCAAGAAAAAAAACAAATTGCTAACAATGCTATGGACAATGGCAGTAGCACTAGAATGAGCGCCAATGGTGAAGCTGGCGGCAGCAGCGGCAGTTGCAGCAATAAAGGCAACGACAGTACAAGCGAAAGCGTCAAGGACAATAGTAGAACAAGCGGTAGTAGTAGAGGCGGCAGTGGTGGTGGAGGTAAAATGATAATTGTAGGAACACTGACGGACAGTCATCCTGAAACAATCATCATCGGCATAATTCTTGGTCTAGGTATACCAGGACTCATTCCCACTGTACTGACATTATTTATTGGAATCTTTACTGCTACAGTAGAAGGTACCGGGAGAATGATAAATAGCGGTCTTTCTGCTAGAGAAGTATTCAAAAGATGGATGTACGTCTTTGCAGCAGTTGCAATAGGCGGACCCATAGGCTATTTTATTGCCAGACCAGTTGACCCAGATCTATTGTCGATTGTAGTAGCTTTTGCAGCAGGTGCACTAATTTCATTTGTAACAGAGGAGCTTATTCCAGAAGCGTACAAGAGAGTGGAATGGCACATAGGCCTATCAGCGGCCGCAGGTCTCCTTGTTGGTTTTTCAATTTTCCATTTTTTATAGGAATGTCTTGTCTAAAATATTGAAGTAATTTATATGCTATATTGAAGGGGAATTTTGAATCAGATTTTATGTCATAATTGTTTCTTTTGCCCCGTCTACAAGACGTTCATCTTTTAAATTTGTCCTCTACACTGCGAGCTATTATTGAATTAAATTAGAGTTTCTGCCCTAATAAAAAATAGGGTAGGACTTTCCATTGTAGTCTTAATCCGATCTCATATCTTGAAAGACTCAGCTATAATGGATCCAACCATACTTCTACTTCTTGACTTTAGGTTATGATGTAACGCCGTTATTCGGTCACATCGTGAACTAAAATTGCTGATCACATAGATGTGACACTACAATACTACGTAGGCGCTGCCCCTACCCATTTGGTGAAAGATGACAACATTGCTCCTTAGTGTCAGGCTAATGGAAAAATAACCTATCAAGTAATTAAATTATTTATTATTTAATGCTCAATTCTAGGTAATCATGCTGGATGATAGAACTGCCTATTCCCATTATGTTATAAATTTCTTGTTTGAAAATATGTCACACTTTCTTTATTCTTTCTGTAGGCATGGGTGCTTCTGGTATGCTATTTGTCATTAGTGGCTTACTACACCAAGAAGGACGTAATATGGTAATGATCTTGGGCATCTGTGGAGTACCTGATTCATCGTAATGCTGTATAAGATTATTTGCGATTTAGTAGATATACAATATTGGGATTACCTGAAATAAGCTAAGCCTTTGTCTATGCATAATTCTAGTTCCAGAACTGAACAAAATAAGCCACTGTTCATAGTCATAAATAACATTTGATAACTGTTGTACACCATGAATATCCTGAACCAATCAAATCAGACAATATTCTCCTAGATGTGACCTTTGACCCTCAAGTGAAACACCGTACGCCTAATTAAATATAAAGGAGTTATAACAACTAATAACAAAATTGATGATATAATCATGTAAAACCCTGTGTTGTGATGACTTATTATAGAGTATACCTGATAAATTGGGCTTTCTAAAATGGCAAACATTAAACCACCGAGCCCCATCATTCCTACTAATGATAACAGTAGAAATAGGTTAAATGATTCTCCAAGAATTCTTATCGACACGAAAATAGCTGCTCCAACTACTATAAATGAAATATGTTGCAATACATGAGCTAGTGGGTGAGTAGATGCGTAATCAAAAACAGCAGGGATGTGCCATACTGACATAAGGAGCAACGCTATACCGATCCATATCCATGCATGTTTATTTATCCTGAATATCTTTCGAAGAAATATCTTCCAATATTGACTAAAACCTTCAGGTGTTAATGAATCAATAGCTAAAATGTTGCCAGTCGTCTTCTTACTTATTACTTTCTTCGTATATTGTCTGTTCATGTTCCTTAGTGTGATCGCCTTCAGAAGAATCTCTGCGACAATTACAGATAGGGCACCTATAAGAAAGAATATCATATGTTCAAAGATCATATGGTTCTCAAGAGATCTCTCCAGTTCATCTAGAATACTTCCCTGTAGCGTAACGATAACTAGCAGCATAAATATGGAAATAATTATTCCGTCATAGAACTTCGTTTTTTACTTCACCCCTCTTATAGTTATTTGAATAGCTAATAGCCCCTAAAGATATTTCTATCCAGCTATTAATGAAATATCAACAAGCAATTTTCGGGCACAATAGGGTAAATGCAATATTATATAAAACAATATGCTTACAAGTACTGAGACTTGAGCGATATAAACGGAATCTACAGTTGTAGTAGCAAAGCCAGATCACCAGGAGAAGGTCGAAATCGGGCTTTATAAGAACACGATACACTTTCTTTTGATTTATTTTCATCAACCATCATATTGCATACTGGGTCTTTGAATATTTTATCTATGTATGTGCAATATAAAAGAAAAGAATGTATATTCATTCTTACGGATAATATGTTTTGGATATTTGTCTAGAGACAATGGTTTGAAATAAATAAAAAAAGTTGATTCTTCGATTTCTCCCATATCTGTTCATGCGCTCTTGCCTAACTGCAATCCGAATGCAGTTACGAGATTGGGATGTATCTTTGTATGGACGATCATCATTACTTCCATTGGAGAAGCTTTTTCATTAATGCTCGATGTTAATTCCTTGAACGCCGCTGCTATGTCATTAATCACTATTTCGGTGGTTCCTGACAAAGAAACATTCATTAGCTGATTAGTGAATAGCCCTTGTGCCTCAGAAGCGAGGATTTTTGCTGTTTGATAGTCTGTTATGTTTACTACCTTTGGCTGTCG
>Ga0210115_1000396_pt1 | contig 12557 bp, 12 predicted proteins | sample MayberryNW_TuleB_2_FD_185526 | JGI IMG/M metagenome (GOLD analysis project Ga0210115, IMG submission 185526) | Wetland microbial communities from San Francisco Bay, California, USA, that impact long-term carbon sequestration - MayberryNW_TuleB_D2... | ecosystem: Environmental > Aquatic > Marine... | reverse complement strand
CCGTCCGGCCGACGGCCTCGACGAGCCTGTGGTCGTCCGGCACCGCGGCGACGTTCAGCGCCACCAGGCCGCCCGGGGCAAGCCGGTCGCGGACGAGGCGGAAGAACTCGCGCGTCGCGAGGTAGAAGGGCACGTACGGCTGGTGGTACGCGTCGACGACGACGAGGTCGTACCGCTCGTCGGTCGAGCGCAGGAACGGACGCGCGTCGGCGTCGTGGACGGTGAGACCGGTGGTCTCCCCCATCCCGAACCAGCGTCGGCCGACCCGGCTCACCGCGGGATCGAGCTCCACCCCGTCGATCTCGACGCCCGGGTAGTAGGCAGCGAGCGCGCGTGCCGTCGTCCCCGCCGCGTTGCCGAGGATCGCGACCCGCTCGAGCGGGCGGCCGAGGAGTGGCGGCAGGGCGAGGAACGCGTCCCACACCCCGCCCGTCAGCACCGAGTCGGGGCGCCAGACCGAGTGCACCGCGACGCCCTCGTTCAGGTACAGGAGCCGGCGCCCGTCGGGCTTCTCCACGACCTGGATGTACTGGTGGTACGAGGTCTCCTCGTGCAGGAGCCCCGCCTGCGCCTTGATCGCTCCGGGAGGGACGAGCACGAGCGCCGCGAGACCTGCGGCGACGACGAGGTAACGAGCTCCGAGCAGGAAGCAGGACGACACCGCGAGCAACGCGGCGACGACGAGGAACGTCCGCTGCGTGCCGATCGCCGGGATGAGGACGAGCGCCGGCAGGAAGGTGCCGAGGAGCGAGCCGGCGGTGGAGAGGGCGTAGAGCCGCCCGGCGACGGCGCCGGCGGTCTCGATCCCGGTCACCGCCAGCCGGATCGCGAAGGGCGAGACCATCCCGAGCAGGACGACGGGCGGCGCGCAGAGGAGGAGCACCCCGAGGAAGCTGCCGATCACCGCGCCCGCGGACGCCTCGTCGAGGCCCTCCACCGTCAGGTCGAGGAGCGGCTTGGCCACGAACGGGATCGCGGCCACGAACACGGCGGCGGCGAGAACGACGAACCCGAGGAGCGTGGGCTCCGGCCTGCGGTCGGCGAGCTTGCCCCCGAGCCAGTACCCGACCGCCAGCGCGGCGAGGACGATCCCGATGAGGTTGGCCCAGACGATCGTCGACGACCCGAAGTACGGCGCGAGCAGGCGGGAGGCGGCGATCTCGGTCGCGAGCGCGCCGATGCCCGCGCCGAAGACGAGCGCACCGAGCGCGAGGCCGCCACGCGCCCCCTCGACCCCCCCGCGGGGCATCCTGCTACAGCCCGAAGACGCGCTCGATCTCGCCCAGCGTGCGCGTCGCCAGGAGGACGGCGACGGCCACGACGAGGGCGAGGACGAGCCAGAAGCGAATGCCCGCCCACTTCCGCTCTCGGTGCCACCGTGCGCGGGCCGCGCGACGGGCGCGGTGCAGGCGATATGCGCGCTCCACCGCTCCCGGATCGAGCGGCGGCGCCTCCTCGCGTGCCGTCGTGGGCGCCGGCTCGGCCATGGGGCGAATTGTAAGCGCGGCGCCGTCCCGCGTTGCCGCCTCGACCGCCGGGGAGCGGTGGCGGAGCATCCGGCCGCCTGGGATCTCATACTGTTCAGCCGATGGAAAGCAGCGGAGGAACCGGACGCCCGCGCCTGCCCTTCGCAGGCGCCGCACGCATACCGGACCTCGGCGGCAGGCTCACGTTCCTCTTCGGGCTGCTCCTCGCGGTCTCCGCCCTCACTGGCTGGTACACGGGCGAGGGCGAGGGGACGACCGTCTCGGTGACGGGCTGGCACACGGGCACGATCGGGAAGGCCGTCCTCTTCCTCGGCCTCGCGGCGGTGCTGCTGGTCGTCCTGCGCGAGGTCGGCGTCAACCTGCCCGCGGCAGTCCCCGAGAGCCTCGTCACGATCGCGCTCGGCTCCGTGGCGACGATCCTCGTCCTCGTGCGGCTGATCTCGATCCCGGACACGTTCTTCTTCGCGAGCCGGGGCGTCGGGATCTGGATCAGCCTCGCGTGCGCGCTCGGCATCATCGCGGCCGGGCTCCTCGAGGCCTCCGAAGAGCTGTAGGCGCCTAGGGGGTCGTGACGGTCACCGTGACCGTCCGCGTCGGTGCCTGCTGCGGCAGCGGCGTCAGCGTGCGGACGTTCGTGGTGACGTCGTCCCCCGGCTGCGGCCGCTCGTCCAGCGTGCGCGCGAACGCGATCCCGACCAGGAACGCGAGCGTCGCGACGACGAGGAGCAGGACGACGCGACCGAGGCGGTCGCGACTGCCTCCGGGTCGCCGGCGGGTCGACCGGGACGGGATCACGGCTCGTAGTCCACGGCGCCGCGCGAGTAGAGGTGGAACGCCGCGCCTTCGACGATCGCGAACGAGGACAGCCAGCCCGGGTGCGTGGCCCGCTCGGCGACCGCATCCCGCGCCCAGTCGTCCGCCCGGCCGTACTCGTCCGCGAGCTCTCGGAGCGTGAACGTCGAGCCGACGCGCTTGCGCAGCTCCTCGGTCACCACACGGAGCTGGCGTTGGATCCCGTCCGGCGATCCGGGCTCACGGGCAGACTCGCCGAGCCGCCGGTAGGCCGTCTCCCACTCGCGGCGGGCGCTCGCGACATCGGTCGCCACGACGGCTGAGGTTAGTCGGACCCCCGGAGACCTTCCGAGCAGCACCCGTCCGCGGGCCAGAGCGGCTCGACCTCGGCGACGATCCGCTCCCCGAGCACGTAGCCGGGCCGGGCGAGCGCGAAGGCGGCGTGCGCGTGCAGGCACTTCAGGTTCGCCGGCGAGCGCGAGCCGCCGATCCCGAGGTCGAGGGAGGCGCTGTCGTCCTCGCCCCGCATCCCCCCTAGGAGCTCGCGCCGCACCGCGCGCTGCTCCTCCGTCGCGCTCGCGAGCGACGCCGCGAGAGCCTCGTCCTGCGCCGCCTCGCGGCTCCAGCGCTCGACCCCGCCCGCAGCTTCGATGCGAGCGAGCGAGGTCACGAGGTGTCGGCACGTGAGGTAGTAGGTCGTCGGGAACGGGACCCCGTCGGCGTCGTAGGGATCCTGCTCCGTGACCGCCGGCAGCCCGTACGGGCAGCGGACGGCTACCCGTCGGAACGCGCGCGGGGGACGTCCCAGCTGGCCCGCGACGATCGTCCGGTCATCCATCGTCCCGGAGCGTACGCTGCGCCCGCCGCCAGGCCGGGATGCCCTTGACGACGAAGAGCTGCTCGCCCGGGAGGACGTAGCCGATGCGTCTCGCCTCTCGCTGCGTCGCCTCGAGGCTCGTCGACGTGGCCAGGCGCAGCTCGAGCTCGGCCTTCACGATCCGGAGCGTCTCCACCTCCGCCCGCTCCGCCGCCAGCTGATTGCGCGTGTCGAGGTAGGACGCGATCGGCCGGTAGTAGAGGTAGACGGCGAGCCCGACCGCGGCCAGCAGCCACACGAGCCGCAGCCGCCGCCGGCCGAACGCGGCGCGTCGCGTTCGCGCGCGCCCGACGCGCCTCCGCTTCTCCTTCGACTCCGCCACGCCGCCTCGTTCTGCGCGCGCGGCGCGCCCCCTGCTACGCGGTGTCGACCTTGATCACGTTCGTCGAGCCGGGGATGTTCACCGCTGTGCCGGCCGTGAGCACGACGCGGTCGCCCGCGCTCACGATCCCGGCGTCGCGGGCGGCGTCGATCGAGTGCCGCCACAGGTCGTCCACGTCGGCGGACTCGGGGATCTCGAGCGGCGTCACCCCCCACTCGATCGCCATGTGCTGGAGCGAGTTGGTGACGTGCGTCAGCGCGACGATCGGCCTGCGGGGCCGGAGGCGCGCGACGGCCGACGCGGTCCGGCCGGTGAACGTCGGCACGAGGATCGCCTTCGCCGAGAGTGCCTCGGCGAGGTCGCAGGCCGCGTTGGACATCGCACGGCCGACGGTCGGCGCCTCCGCCGCCGCGGGCAACTGGTGCCGGTACCCGAGGCTCGGCTCGACCGCGCGCGCGATCTCGGTCATCGTCTCGATCGCCTCGATCGGGTACCGGCCGACGGCCGTCTCCGCCGAGAGCATCACCGCCGAGGTGCCGTCGAGGATCGCGTTCGCGACGTCGGAGGCCTCGGCGCGAGTCGGCTCCGGGCGCGCGATCATCGACTCGAGCATCTGGGTCGCCGTGATCGCGGGCTTCCCGCGCTCGAGCGCCGAGAGGATGATCTGTTTCTGCAGCAGCGGGACCTCGGCAGGCCCAACCTCCACTCCGAGGTCGCCGCGCGCAATCATGACCGCGTCCGCCTCCTCGAGGATGTCGGGGAGCACGGCGACCGCCTCCCGAAGCTCGATCTTGGCGATCACCCACGCCTCCGACCCGGCCCGCTCGAGCTGCGCGCGGAGCGCGGCCACGTCGGCGCGCGTGCGCACGAACGACTGCGCGACGTAGTCGACCCCGAGGCCGAGGGCGAAGTCGAGATCCGCGACGTCCTTCTCGGTGAGCGAGGGGATGGGGAGCGACACGCCGGGAACGTTGACGCCCTTGTGCGAGGCGACGACCCCGGCGGTGACGACGTGGCAACGTGCGCGCCCCTGCTCCACCCGCTCGACCCGCAGGTGGACGAGCCCGTCGTCGATGAGGACGTCGCAGTCCGGGGTGAGCGCTCCGACGAGGATGCTCGGCGCGACCGGGAGGTCGCCGTCGCGCGCGAAGTCCTCACCGGTGAGGACGACGTGCTCGCCGACCTCGAGGGCAACGGGCTCCGGGAGGTCTCCGATGCGGATCTTCGGTCCCTGCAGGTCGGCGATCAGCGCAAGTGGCCGGCCGCAGGCGGCCTGCGCCTCGCGGATCAGGGCGGCGTTCGCGCCGTGGTCCTCGTGCGTCCCGTGTGAGAAGTTGAGCCGTGCGCCGTCCATGCCTGCCTCGATCAGCGCGGCGAGTACCTCCGGCTCCGAGGAGGCGGGGCCGATCGTGGCGACGATCTTCGTCCGGCGGTCCGGGAAGTCCATGCGGCCAGGCTAGAGGATCGCTGTGACGTCTAGCGAGCGCGCCGGAAGGCGCCCCAGCCCGGGTAGACCGCCCGGGCGCCGAGCTCTTCCTCGATCCGGAGCAGCTGGTTGTACTTCGACACCCGGTCGGAGCGCGACGGCGCCCCCGTCTTGATCTGGCCCGCGTTCACGGCGACGGCCAGGTCGGCGATCGTCGCATCCTCGGTCTCGCCCGAGCGATGCGACACCACCGTCGCGTAGCCGGCCTCGCGCGCGCGCGTGACGACGTCGAGCGTCTCGGTCAGGGTCCCGATCTGGTTCACCTTGACGAGGATCGCGTTGGCGACGCCTTCGGCGACGCCCCGCCGCAAAAACTCGACGTTCGTGACGAAGAGGTCGTCGCCGACGAGCTGGAGCCGGTCGCCGAGCTCGCCGGTCATCCTCTTCCAGTCCGCCCACGCGTCCTCGTCGAGGCCGTCCTCGACGGAGACGAGCGGGAAGCGGTCCGCGAGCGAGCCGTAGAAGGCGATCATCGCCGCGGGATCGAGCGACCTGCCCTCGCCGGGGAGCTCGTAGCGGCCGTCGTGGAAGACCTCGCTCGCCGCCGGATCGAGCGCGATCGCAACCCGCTCGCGGTGGCCCGCACGCTCCGCCGCCTCCAGGACCGCGGCGATCGCCTCCTCGGTCGACTCCAGGTCCGGGGCGAACCCGCCCTCGTCCCCGACCCCGGTCGCGAGGCCGCGTTCGTGGAGCACGGCTTTCAGGTGGTGGAAGACCTCGGCCCCGATGCGCAATCCCTCGGAGAACGTCTCCGCACCCGCCGGCACGACCATGAACTCCTGCAGGTCGAGCCGGTTCTGCGCATGCGCTCCACCGTTGACGACGTTGAGCAGCGGCACGGGCAGCGTGACCGCGTCGTCGCCGCCCAGGTGGCGGTAGAGCGGCAGCCCGGCCTCGGCGGCGGCAGCCTTCGCCGCCGCCAGCGAGCAGCCGAGAATCGCGTTCGCACCGAGGCGGCCCTTGTTCGTCGTGCCGTCGAGCTCGACGAGGAGCCCGTCCAGCGCACGCTGATCGGCGACGTCGAGGCCCACCAGCGCGTCGGCGATCTCGCCGTTGACGTTCGCGACCGCGTGCAAGACGCCCTTGCCGAGGTACCGGGAGTCGTCGCCGTCCCGCAGCTCGACGGCCTCGTGCTCGCCCGTCGAGGCGCCCGAGGGGACCGCGGCGCGGCCGAGGGCGCCCGACTCGAGCCGCACGTCGACCTCGACGGTCGGGTTGCCCCGCGAATCCAGAATCTGCCGTGCGTGAACGCCCGCGATCGCGCTCATCCGAGCGCCTGCTTCGCCTGGTCGTAGTAGCGGTCCTGCTCCTCGAGCCCGAGCGCGGTCCAGTCCTCGCGCTCCCGCGACGCGAGCTCGACGGCGAGCTCCACGCGGCTCACGAAGCGGCCCGTCGCGCCGCGGAGCGCCAGCTCGGGATCGACGTTCAGGCTGCGCGCGACGTTGACCAGCGTGAACAGCACGTCGCCGAGCTCGTGCGTGACGGCCTCGTCCGGCTCCGTCTCCGGACGGGTCTCCGGGGCCCGCTCGACCGCGCCGACGAGCTCGGCCAGCTCCTCCTCCAGCTTGCGGAGCGGCCCCGTGCGGTCCGGCCAGTCGTAGCCGACGGCCGCCGCCCGGCGCTGCACCTTGCGGGCGCGGATCAGCGCCGGGAGCGAGCCGGGCACGTCGTGGAAGATGCCGGAGCGGCCCTCGCTCTCGGTCTTCAGCTCGTCCCAGCGCTCGCGAACGCGCCCGGGCGTCGCCGCGTCCGCGTCGCCGAAGACGTGCGGATGCCGCCGGACGAGCTTCTCGTGGAGGCCCCGGGCGACGGTCTCGAGATCGCCCGCGCCGCGCTCCTCGAGCAGCAGGGAGAGGAAGTAGACCTGGAAGAGCAGGTCGCCGAGCTCCCCGCGCAGCGCGTCGTCGTCGCCCGCGTGCACGGCATCGGCGACCTCGTAGGCCTCCTCGACCGTGTGCGGCGCGATCGTCCGCGCGGTCTGCTCGCGGTCCCAGGGACAGTCCCGGCGCAGCCGCCGCGTCAGCTCCTGGAGGTCGAGAAGCGCCTCCGCGAGGCTCATTGCGGGGAACCTACTGGTTCGCCGGGTCGCTCGTCGTCGTCTCGGCCTCGGGGAGCTCGGGGGGCGCATAGCCCTCGGCGTAGCTCACCTTGCCGTCGTAGTCGGAGCGGAGGTCCTCGACCCACTTCGTCATGACCTCGGTCCGCTTCTGTTGCAGGAGCTGTGCGCGAATCGTCGCGCGGACCTTGTCGATCGGCGTCACCGTTGCCTTTCGCACCGGCGAGAGCGCCTCGATCAGGTGGTACCCGTACGTCGTCTTGACGGGCTGGGAGACGACTCCCTGCTTCAGCTCGAACGCGACCTTGTCGAACTCGGGGACGGTCTGGCCGCGCGAGATCGTGAGCTTGCCGCCCTCGACGGCGCTCTGCGTGTCCGCCGAGCGGTCCTTGGCGATCGCCGCGAAGTCGCCGCCATTCTTCAGCTCGGCGTAGATGCGGTCGGCCTCGGCCTTGCTCTTCGCGAAGTCGACCGCGTCGCCCTTCTTCTCGGCGACGAGGATGTGGCGAACGTCGCGCGACTCCGGCGTCCGGTACTGCGCCTCGTTCTGCTGGTAGTAGGCGAGGACGTCGCTCGCGGTCACCTTCACGTCCGCCGTCACCTTCTCGAAGATCTTCTGCGACAGCACCGAGACAGCGACCGTCTGCCGGAAGTCGTCCTCGGTGTAGCCCTGCTCCTCGAGCGCCTTCTCGTACTGGTCACGCTTGCCGTCGAAGTTGGACTTCACGAAGTCGTCGACGGCCTTGTCGATGTCCTTCTCGGACACCTCGACGCCGAGCTCGTCGGCGGACTGCTCGAACTGCTCACGCTGGACGAGATAGGCCACGTACTGGGTGCGAAGGGTCTGGTACTGCTCGGTCCCGACCTTCGGGAAGTCCTGCTTCTGCGCGGCGTAACCCTTCTTCGCCCGTGCGAGCAGCGTGTCGAGCTCGGACTGGGAGATCTCGGTGCCGTCGACGACCGCGATCGAGCCGGAGGGCACGTCGTCGGAGCCGCCGCAGGCAGCCGCCAGGAGCAGAATCGAGGCCGCGCCGAGGACGGCGAGCGTGAGTCGGGAGAGCTTCATGCGAGCGGTGTCCGTTATAGCCGAGGCGGTGTTAGGCAGGCGTTGCGGAATGTGAGCCGTGCGAGCGGTTCGTGCGAGTCCACGAAAAAGGCCGCGGTCAGGCGGCCAGACGGGACGCGACTATAGCATCGGGCAGCTCGAGCGCCTCCTTGAAATCCTCCACGCGCAGGGAGACCTCGCGCCGGTCGACCGAGTAGATCGCGGTCGGCCTCGCCTCGCGGAGCGCCCGGACGTCGGCGGAGCCGAGCGCGAGCGGTCCCACCGTCGCCCGCCCTCCCCGGAACACCAGGTAGTCCGCGCCGAGCCGTGCGAGCTTGAGCTTCGCCTCCTGGATCCCGAAGAGGTTCTCGACCGGCTCCGGCAGGGGGCCGTAGCGGTCCTCGGTCGCGGCCACGAGCTCGCGGAGCTCGTCCTCACCTTCGACGAGCGCGATCCGCCGATGGAGGTCGATCTTGAGCGCCTCCGCGGCGACATACGTCGCCGGGACGTACGCGTCGACCCGCGCGTCCACGCGCACCGGCCTCGTCGCCACGCGCCCCTCGCCGGAGAGCTCGGCGACGGCCTCGCCGAGCATCTCGACGTAGAGCTCGAACCCGAGGGCGGCGACGTGCCCCGACTGCTCGGGGCCGAGGAGGTCGCCCGCGCCGCGGATCTCGAGATCGCGCATCGCGATCTGGAAGCCCGCGCCGAGCTCCGTGTGGTCCGCGAGCGTCGTCAGCCGCGCTCTCGCCTCGGGCGTGAGCTCGGACGCCTCCGGGTAGAAGAGGTACGCGTGCGCCAGCACGTCCGAGCGGCCGACCCGGCCGCGGATCTGGTACAGCTGGGCGAGCCCGAGCAGGTCGGCCCGCTCCACCACCAGCGTGTTCGCCTGCGGGATGTCGATCCCGGACTCGATGATCGTCGTCGAGACGAGGACGTCCGCGTCGCCGGCGAGGAAGGAGTGCATGCGCTCCTCGAGCTCGCGCTCGGACATCTGGCCGTGCGCGACGAGGAAGCGGAGCCCCGGGCACAGCTGTTGGAGCTTCGCGGCCGCCTCCTCGATCGTCTCCACGCGGTTGTGGAGGTAGAACGACTGACCGTCGCGCGCGTGCTCGCGCTCGAGCGCGGTCCTCACGAGCTCGTCGTCGTACTCGCCGACGTTCGTCCGGATCGGGCGGCGGCCCTCCGGCGGTGTCTCGATGATCGAGATGTCGCGCAGCCCGGACAGGGACATGTGCAGCGTCCGCGGGATCGGCGTCGCGGACAGGGCCAGCACGTGCACCTCGAGACGGAGCGCGCGCAGCAGCTCCTTCTGCGCGACGCCGAAGCGCTGCTCCTCGTCGAGGACGACGAGGCCGAGCTCCTTCGGGACGACGTCGCGCGAGAGGACGCGGTGCGTCCCGATCAGGACCTCGACCTTCCCCTCCCGGAACTCGTCCAGGATGCGCTTCTGATCCCCTCTCGTCCGGAAGCGCGACACCATCTCGACCCGCACCGGGAAGTCGCGGTAGCGCTCGCGGAACGTGTTCCAGTGCTGCTCGGCGAGGATCGTCGTCGGGCAGAGGACGAGCGTCTGCTTGCCGTTCAACGCGGTCGCGAAGGCCGCCCGGACCGCGACCTCGGTCTTGCCGAAGCCGACGTCGCCGCACAGGAGCCGGTCCATCGGCCTCGGCGTCTCGAGGTCGTCCTTGACCGCCTCGATCGCCTGGCGCTGGTCCTCCGTCTCGCGGTACGGGAACGAGGCCTCGAGCCGCTCGAGCCACTCCCCCGAGAGATCGAGCGCCAGCCCCGGCGCCTGCTGGCGCTGGGCGTAGAGCGAGAGCAGCTCGCCCGCGAGCTCCCGCACCGACGCCCGCGCGCGGCTCTTCAGGTTCTGCCACGCCTTGCCGCCGAGCTTCGACAGGGCCGGCGCCTTCGCGTCGGCCCCGACGTAGCGGCTCACCTTCCCGAGCTGCTCGTGCGGGACGTACAAACGGTCGTCGCCGCGGAAGGCGAGGTAGAGGTAGTCGCGGGTGACGCCGGCGACCTCTTTCGTCTCGAAGCCGACGAGCCGGCCGACGCCGTGATCCTCGTGCACGACGTAGTCGCCGGTGCGCAGGTCCGCGAACGACTGCAGCGCGCGCCCGAGCCGCGCGTCGGCGCGGGGAGGACGCTTGCGGAAGACCTGCGTGTCGGGAAGGAGCGCAAGCCCGAGCTCCCGCCACACGAAACCCCGCCGGGCGGGGCTGACGACGAACCGCAGCGCCGGGTCGCGGGGAAGCGCGCGCCCGTCCTCAACGACCTCTGCCTCGATCCGCCGCAGCAGGCGCTCCGCCCGCAGCGCCTCGCCCCGGTGCGGGAACGCGACGAGCACACGCCGTCCCTGCCGGACCATCCCGGCGAGCTCGGCCTCCGCCTCCGCATGCCCGCGCGCCGCGATCGCCGGCCGTTGTGCCTCGAGCGCGTGGGCCTGGCCGCGCGGGAACGGGTCGAGCTCGGCGACTCCGTCGAGCGGGCTCGCGGCGACGCCGTCCTCCTCCCACGCCCTCCGCACCTCGTCCGGCTGCCAGACGAGGTCCGGCGCACGCTCGAGCACGGGCACGAGATCCGTCGGCCGCTCCGCGAGATCCCGGGCAAGCTCGACGAGATCGCTGCGGCGCTCGGCGGCGGGGTAGACCGTCGCGTCGAGCACCCCGTGCAGCGCCCGCTGCGTGAACGGAGAGAAGGCGCGCACCTGCTCGATCTCCTCGCCGAAGAACTCCACGCGCAGGGGCTCGCGCCCGGTGCTCGGGAAGACGTCGACGAGGCCGCCGCGAACCGCCAGCTGGCCGCGCTCCTCGACCCGCTCCGCACGCTCGTATCCGGCCAGAGCGAGTGCCTCGACGAGGGCGTCGAGGCCCGCCTCGTCGCCGACGACGAGCCGAATCGGCGTCGGCCGCGCGTCCTCGGGCGGCAGCCCCTCTGCGAGCGCGCGCGCGGATGCGCAGACGAGCCCGCCGCCGCCGAGGACGGCGAGCGCGCGCGCCCGCTCGCCGACGAGGTGGGCCGGCGGCTCGAGACCGGAGTCGAACCCGACCCCGCGGCTCGGCAGCAACGCGACCCGGCCCGGATCCGTGTACCAGGTGACGGCCTCGGCGGCGTCCCGCGCCTGTTCGTCCTCGGGCAGCAGGCAGACGAGTGGCCGCCCCAGGGTCGCGTGGAGCGCCGCGAGCACGAGCGGCAGTGCGGGCTCGGAGACGCGCGCGTGGGCCGGGAAGTCGTCCACGAGCACGCGGAAGCGCTCGCTCGCGGCGAGCTCCTCGACGAGACCGTTCAAGGGCGACGTCGGCGGGTCCATGCGTCCGGCGGGAATCGCGTCCCGCGGGGTCATCGTAGCCGCGGTCGCCTCGTCGGCTGCCGGGCGGGGACCGGTCACCGGCGAGCGTCGAAGTGCAGGCCCCCCGAGGGTGGCACGAGCGATCATGGAGCGCAGCCTCCGAGACTGCCGCCGAGAAAGGAGCGTGGATGATCACCCTCGATCACGTCGGGTTCGCCGTTGCCGACTACCAACGAAGCAAGGCCTTCTACGTGAAAGCGCTCGCGCCGCTCGGGCTGAAGCTCGTGATGGAGTTCTCCGGAGCGTCCGCCGGGTTCGGCAGGAGCGATGGTGAGAGACCGTCGATCTTCATCGAGGCTGACGGGGAGCCGGTACGGGGGCGTCTTCACATCGCGCTGAGAGCCGAGAGTCGAGCGGACGTGGACGCCTTCCACGCTGCGGCCATCGAGGCAGGCGGGACCGACAACGGCGCACCCGGCCTGCGCTGGTACCACCCCGACTACTACGGCGGCTACGTCCTCGATCCAGACGGCAACAATCTCGAGGCGGTCTGCCACCAGCCCGGCTAGGCGTCCGGCGAGCGTCGGCAGCCGTCGGATCGCGGGCGCCTGTCGGAGAGAACCCTCGCCGCATCTGCGACGGTCAGTCCTAATGGAACCGGCGTTGTGTGACGTCGAGGCCGTCCTCGGCGAGGGACTCGACGGCGTCGGCCGCGTTTGCCACGAGCGAGTCGACGTCCTCTTCCGGCTCGAAGGGCGAGAGGACGTAGTCCGCGACCGGGCGCCGGTCCCCGCGCGCCGGCCTCCCGACCCCGATGCGGAGGCGGAGGAAGTCCTGCGTGCCGAGCGTGGCCGCGATCGAGCGGAGCCCGTTGTGCCCGGCGAGACCGCCTCCCAGGCGCGCCTGCAACCGGCCGACGTCGAGGTCGACGTCGTCGTGGACGACGAGGACGTCCTCCGGTGCCACCTTGAAGAAGCGCGCGGCAGCGCCGATCGAGCGGCCGGACTCGTTCATGTACGTCTCGGGCTCGAGCAGCGCGATCCTCGCCTCCCCCAGCCGTGTCTCCGCGAGCCGCCCGCTGAACTTCGAGCGGAACGAGGCGCCCTGCCTGCGGGCGAGCTCGTCCACGACCATCCAGCCGGCGTTGTGGCGGTCGCGCGCATGCTCGCGACCGGGGTTGCCGAGACCCGCGATGAG
>Ga0210115_1000395_pt1 | contig 12583 bp, 16 predicted proteins | sample MayberryNW_TuleB_2_FD_185526 | JGI IMG/M metagenome (GOLD analysis project Ga0210115, IMG submission 185526) | Wetland microbial communities from San Francisco Bay, California, USA, that impact long-term carbon sequestration - MayberryNW_TuleB_D2... | ecosystem: Environmental > Aquatic > Marine... | reverse complement strand
CAATTATATCAGATGACCATGCAATATTTATTTTAGCTTCTAGGCCCCAAAAGTATTCTGAATATCTTCCAATATAGCTCTGATTTATGCCATTAGGTATTTGAAATTTAAAAGGGATGCCAGCATGATTCTCTCCATTTCCGTTGATCTCTATCTTATTCTCATACTTTTCAATAGTAGTTACTCTTTGAAATCCTTGAGCAAAAGCATGTTCTATTCCACTCAAGGTAATTTTCATTCCTCTGACATTCTTCTTCTTTTCTTCTAAGTTCTGAAGAGGCAGTGCTATCACCTTACCTCTTAGTGTCTGACCGGGAGAAAAAACTGTGCTATTATTTCCTTGGCTCAGAAGATCAATTCTTGCTTCAGAGTTCTCTTTGAGATACTTTTCACGGCCCTTGGTAAGTAATGTTCCAAGATCATAGTTAACTCTGATGCCGTGAAATTTGGGATAACGGACTCTATTCTTAGTACCATCTTCTGTTTTCTTACCAAATATACTTTCGAATCTTGCTGAGTAACTATCTTTTTCTGCATTATTATTCATTGGTTCTGCTACTGATGTTGTAAGAAAGGACATGTTTTCGTTTTCAGCAGTAGCTCTATCACTCCCTTCACTTGAAAGCATATCACTTACTTTATTGTTGTTAGCATTGATAACAGAAAAGATTTCTTCTTTATTTACGTCTAGTTTTTTTGCAACGTCCGCTGTCGCTTTCAGAGTATAGGTTATATTTGCATGCTTACCCGCGTAGGAAGAAAATAGTTTATTCTTAGAAGGAAGTGTAAATTCAACGGCTATTTCCTTAGTTTGAGGCAGTATCTCTAGATTTCCATCTTCAAGTGTATTGCTGCTTGCGGACTTTTGTAGTAAATGTGAAAGATCTTCAGAGAAGAAAGTATTAACTTCGGTATAAGTGTGTGAATCCCATCTATTGCTGCCGCTACTGGTACTCTCTTCTACCTTTATGGTGGTGGATTCTTTGCCTTCTGCAAATAACTTAAGTCGCCTTGCTCTGGAACTCTTTTCTGTATTGAGGGTTAGCTGCCCTCTGACTATTTCCTCTGGCGTATAATCTGTCTTTTCTAGACTTATATCGAAGCCTAAATCAGTTCCTTTGAAAATCTTCTTAAATATCATAATGTAATAGACGTATGATTATGGAGTAAAACGAATTAAAGTTTACTCTTAACAGTTTAGGTTAGTCAACTACACGGACTATAACTGCAAGCCTAATGCAAATACTCAGCACCTTCTCAGATGTCGTAACAAACACACAAAAAGTCTTTGCAGATTACGAAAAGCAGAGTCAAGTAGAATCATCCCTAAATGAGTGTAGAAATGGAGACGATTCATTTAACATCCTATGTCAAACCATTGCTTTCCAAATTCAAGGTGATCAAAATACTGCCAATTTGATTGGTGGACAGACTAGTAACGAGAGGATAGAACCAATAGTCCAACCAGAACCGGTCACAACTGTAAATGTTGTTCCAAACAGCATAGACGGAGATTTGACTCTGTCTCATGACGGATCACTTAAACGTCTCGGTGGACCTGCAGTTGACCACGTAGACTCCAACTATGTCGGAAATCTTCATTGGAATAGAACAGGTCAGATAATCCCTCAAGGCACATGGCAAATTGCTTGTGAAAAATGGGTCACGAATCTTCTCATACTCCGGTCCATTATCTGTGTTTCTGAAAAAGAATACTGACTTCTCCGATATTCAACCTTACATGGAGCCTTGGCAATATGATTATTATGGATTTGTATCACCAGAGATGCAAGGAATAGAGCGATATCTTAAGCTTTCTTGGTTTGCATGGATTTCATGGCCTAATCAATTGTGTGAAACTATTGGCAACCTTGGGTTAGGAAATGCCGTAGACCCCCCACTGAGCCCAGTTGAATTCGCTCCAGACGGTTCAATAAGTTCAGAGGGAACTTTTCATTTCGAACGATTTTCTCCTCTTGCGGCGAACTACGACTGGGAATGGGATGTATCCCTGAACCCGGATCCTATGCCTGACACTGCCATCACTGCCACGTACGATAGGAATGGTGAGCCAATCTTGCCAGGAGGAAAAACGACCTCAGGAGGATTTACGGCTTATTTTGAGGGGGCGGTAGATTATGTTAATGGAGTGTATTCAGAATGCAGCGTTGACAACTCACCATTTTCAGAACTGCGCAAACTTTCCTACTAATGGACAAGAATTAGGTGAAGGAACACACACTTTTAAGGTGCGTACAGTAGATGGTGCTGGATACAAGGATACGTCACCGGCTACTTTCACCTGGAATGTAGAAAAAGAAAAATTAGACCTACGAATTTTTAAACCAGATCAAGTCGAAATATCAGAGACTGAAGAGGAAAGTGCTGGTGCTGCACTATTTTTGAATAACGACAACGATGACACTGATAATCTTATAGATCTTAATGATAATAATGGAGTTCACCCAGTAGATGACGATCTAATTAGGTTAGATGTAAAAACTCCTTCAACAGCAACTTTATCATTTGATTCAGGACGAGAAAAGTTGAACATTTGGAGAGATCCCAATAAGGTCACTAAGTTAACTCTACCTGCGCAGATAGATAGTAGTACGACTCTTTGGGTCGAAGGAATAAATCCAAGTACCACTCCAGCAGACGTAAGACTGAGACTAGAGCAAATAGGCGATCCTGCATCTAGGGATATAGTGAGCCTTTCAGTGCTCGAAGTTAAAGACATTAGAATTATCGGTAAGCAAAATAGTTATAATGATGATGACATTTTAGATTCTAATGCCCATCCTTCTGGAGCTCAGGGATTAAGGGTTTTTCCAGATGCTAGAATAGAAGACTTGGGGTTTCCAGTAATAGGCCTGCCAAGAGATAGAGTCAACATCGAAGTAGAACTCAATGTAAATGTTCCTTTTGAATTACCTGTCTTCGCAAGATCATTTGATGTAGACGATCCATCGATAGATAGAATGCCTATTGATGACGAAGCTGTCATCGAAGACAACAGGGGAACAGTGAATAATTTTAGGTCTGGTTTACTGATCGATGGTAATAATATTCAAGACAATGATGGCATAATTTCAGTTAGCCTTGAAGAAGATACTAAAAATAAAATATTCGATCTAAGGGTATCGATGAATCAAGTTGACAACTATAGGGTAGTAGCTAGAGATTATCTGATAAACTTGAAGAATAACGACGGCCAAGGGGACGGTATGAATATTATTGATTCGTCTAGCGGGTCGCTTGTTGCTGATGAGTACATCAGCAGTTTACTAACTATATGGAGAAAATTACACATTGAGATTGATACTATGGAAGGCCTTCCACCAAGAACTCCACGAGAAAGAGGCGACGATCCTACAGTCTACCTAAGTTACCAGACACAGGAGGATTAAATGAATATCTTAATAGAGCCTATATAGCGGTGTTTGTGGAACCAGATGGAAGAGATAACTCTAGATTTGTTTACCATCTAACTACAAACGAACTGCGTTCCAACAACATTAATGCTCCATGTTTTCAAACCAGAGACTTAACATCAAATAGTAATGAGTACTGGGTAGCCTACATTCTCTCTGCGTTTGAAGGACCAGCTAACTTTGACAGGGATCCAGATATCGAAGAGGCATTATTGGGAATTACTCCTCGTCTCAACAGTTTGGATGATAACTGTATCGTTATTTTTCAGAGACTTCAGTAATGATCGAGTGTTGGTTCAAGGAGGAATAAATAGAGAGGAAACAGAAGAATTTACGATCGCTCATGAGATGGGTCATGTTTTATCACTAATTCATCCTGGATTAACACAATATACATGCGATACTGATTTCATGGGGGAAGACTGGCCTAACGATATTATCGATATAACTCAAAATGGCCAGTTTGATCCTAGGCAAGATCTGATTTGCCCAAAGCCGTCGATCTCGGATCAGAATCTGAATATCCTCAGAAAAGTCAGCCGACCTGGTATTGAGCCTATATTTGAATAAGAATCTAGATGGGATCGAATATAATTTAGTTTAGATAATTGAAGTGCCGGCTGGGGTGGTTCGAGTGATTTTGGAATAGTGATATGTGATTGGCGAGATAATAAGCTAAATGCAGTTGGATATTTAATATTGACGAACAGGCAACTTCTCATTCAGACGTGTACGACGCAACGAGAATGCTTATGCTTTGCTTGAGGAGCGGAGGTAATAATTAGAATTGGCTGGCCAAAAGGTAAACCAAAGTCAATCAAGACACGTAACATTTGATTTAGTCGCTGTTAAAGAACGTCAATATTCATGAAGATGCGAGCTGCACGATACCTGTATGGAATTCCAGATGTTACAATGTTCGACAATCAAACGAAAGGCCAGCTGCTACTAACAATAGGTTGCGGCGGCGGAAGTCTTATTCCTATAGGTGATAGATAAAGGGTTTAACGATAGACAGGGCAATCAAATGGATAATAATAAGAAATTGTTACTAAGAGAAGTAATGCTAGACAATCATGACTATCAAAGCATGCCAACTTGCGAGGGAGGCACTAATATTAATATACCAGGCGTAAACCCAAATACACGCACTCGTACTTACATATCCAACCAGCTTCCCACTGGTATGGCCGGTTAACTCACGCTAAGGAAATTCGAAATGAAATATATTCGAATTACTATAGTCTATACAAGGTCGCCAAGCATCTAGGAATAGAATTCGAACGTACGAAGGCAGCTCCATACGTTTACAAGGAACTAATCGAGAGAGGGTATGCAAAAACCGCCATTGAAAATAGGAGGACTTACATTACCTTTACTGAGAAAGGCCGAATGAGTTGCAAAGAAAAGCTTGAAGAATTACAGCTTCTAAACGAACACTTTAATGAAAACCCATTAGAGCTGCTGAGATTTAAAGAAAAGGATAGGACAAAAAGTTTGGTAAAGGGGCCGCTACCCAGACAGGTTCGAATAAAGACAAAAACTGATAACCTAATCAAGAGCATCTCACAGTGGTAGCCTTTTACGAGTATTCTTGGCGATGAAGTTAGCTGAAACATGTGCCTGAAAATGATGTTGAAGTAGAAACAATAGAGGATGACGAATTTGGAGGGGGGGATGAGGATTTTAATGAAGATGACAACTTTTTCTGAATGATTTAGAGACCGAGATGTCATAACATAATATTTATCTTCCAGTACGAACAATCAAATAATGGAACCCGGTTTAAGAACCGGTAACGGCACGGAAACCCTTGTGCCCAAAATTTTGTTAGGAGTGGTAACCTTCATGGCATTTACCATGTTCCGGAACAAAGCTAGGTGTTGGTTTGGGTGCCGGAATTATAGGTTTACGGCTACTGATAATCCAAAAGCCAAGAACTCAAGGCAGTCTGATATCAGAAAAGACATAACCGTCATTAAAGATTATAAGAGTTTAAAAATGTAAATACTTGAAATCAGATGGCACAGATAACTCCAAAGGTGTACTCAATAGAAGGGATAACTCACCCCGATCCGCGTGCAAATGTCTTTCCATACTTGTTTGTAGAAGATCAAGATGATTTGACTTTAATCGATCCCTCATTCCTTTCAAAATTACCAGTACTTGAAAAGTATCTGCTTGATGAAGGATATGATATCAAGAATGTAAAACGCATAATCCTAACGCATGTGCATATGGATCATTCACAAGCTGCCAATGAAGTAAAGAGGAAATCTGGTGCCAAGATTTATTCCCATTGGATCGAGGCAAGATATCATGGCCATAATCCGCCATACCAAGGTCCTCCTTCTGCGCACGAAAGCGCTGAACAATTGGAGAAGTTTGGAGTCTTGATGAAGACAGTACTAAAGGAATACGGAACTTTCGACGTAGAACCTATTAGTGTTGATGAACAGGTGTCAGATGGTGATATGATTGGGAGCCTTAAGGTCATTCATACTACAGGACATACACCAGGGCATATATCACTTTACTATGAAAAGGATAAACTTCTTCTTGGGGCAGATAGTATACACAAACATGTTTTTGGAGCAGAGGGCATGTCTATCTGCGCCTCAAGTATCGATAGATCCAGTTACAGCAATAGTGTCTGCACAAAGACTCTCTAAAGTTAAGTTTGACAAGTTATTGATGGCCCATCAGGATTCTCCATTATTAGAAGGAATTAGAGAGGCTGTCGAAACACTCGTTGCCGAAAGCATACTAAAACTAAAGAGATAGAGGATTAGGGCATAATAGAAGCTAGCTACGACTTGATTCTACGGACTGAAACATTTTTTTAGATAGCATATCTCTCATTCAGATGATGAGCCCCTTTACACACGGGAATCTAACCCGCTGGGGCCCCACCTATTACGGGGATTCATATATTTCTGGATACACTAGACGTGTTGATAGAGTCTATGATAATTGGGCAGAATAGGAGGTGGCATTTGTGCCTACTGTCCTTTCCATAACTGTCAAACATATCTGCGACAGAGTACCAAATCCAGCAAATTCTGAATTAATAGTAGACTTACGTGTCTATTTAGGTGGTATCATTGACTTTAATGGATTGAAGACTTTCTTGCAACAATAGCAGCGACATAATTACAGACTCTAAGGGAAAAGGATGAGAGTGATGTAAAAAGTTATTCGATTTCTTTTAATTTATTCTGAGCAATGGGAAGGGTAAATGAAACTGTGGCTCCGGGGGAATTTAAGTTATTATTAGCCCATATTCTGCCCCCATGGGCTTCGACTATGCCCTTACAGATGAAGAGTCCTAAGCCGGTACCACTCTCTGAACCCTTTGCAAACTTCGAAAATAATTTGGGAAGTATATCATCTGAAATACCTTTTCCGTTATCAGTAACGCTAATCCTAACTTCGCTGTTATCGCGTCTTATTTTTTCTATGTAAATAGCTACTAAGCCATTCTTGCCGACATCCATAAATTTAATGGCATTCTCAAATAGGTTGGCCATAAGCTGTGCTATTCGCATCCTATCGCCCAAAATAACAATCTCCTGGTCTTGAATACCAGTCTTTATGAGTTCCATCGATATGTCTATTCCGTGCTTGAATCTCTGACTCTTAAAATCGGAGATTATTTCCTGAATTAGCTCCCCTATTTGAATGCGTTCTAACTTTAGACTTAATGATCCACTCTCTATCTTTGCGGTATCGAGGAGGACCTCTGTTAGATTGTGTAATCTTTTTGCATTTCGTAAAATTATATCCAAAATATCAACCTGTTTTTTTGTTAAACTAGTGATATCAGATCGCAAGATAGTACTCAAATTTAATATAGGCACTATGGGATTTCTTAGCTCATGTGCGGCAATATTGATAAAATCCTTCTGTATCTGACTTAGCTGCTGCAACTCAACATTATTCTCCTTAATTTTCCTATACAGATCGCTCTGCTTCCATAGGGTATTGAATATAGAGGTGTATGATGATACGGTTGATTTACTATTAGTGTAGGTCGCAATATCTCCGCTTCTGTCAGTTTGATAGGCTTCTGTAGATAGGAAGTGCTTGTTATCAGTTATTAGTATCAAAACTGAACTTTCTGTCATCCCTTCAAGGTACCTAACATGTACACTTCCTTTATCTACGTAGAGAGTGTCCAGATAATTGTTTTTACAGATATCTTGGTATCAGAGATTCAGGCCTTAGCAACGATAATTAAGCACGAAGTCGGACACGCTCTCGGGTTGGGTCATACAAATTTTAAGGGAGACCTTATGTCTCCTGAAGTTAATGATCAGGCTCAAAACATTACCAATTGTGATATTGAAGGTGTGGAGAAGTTAGTAATTCTTTCTGTCAACGGTTATAGCCTTAAAGCAGACTTGTCGGAGGGTTTTGGTAAGTCCTAGAGCATATTTGGTGTATTTCTTGAAATCATCTGGAAGTCTATCTAAAGAGGGTACTATTAAATTGAAATCTCTTACTTTATTGCCTGTAGTAACATCAAACTGAGCACCATGAAGAGGACAGGTTATCACCTTCCCATTAAGGCTCCCCATAGATAGTGAGGCATTTGCATGTCCACATCTGTCGCTTACTGCGTAATACTTTCCATCCACATTAGCAATCATTATTTCTTTCCCGTTGACTTTAAAATGCCTCATCTTTCCGTCAGGAACATCTTGTGCACTTGTAACATCTATAATTACGTAATTCTCTTCTTGATTATTCGATATTATCTTATCCATTTGTTCATGTTCTTTCATATTGTAAATAGTAAGCAGTTCTAATAGATAATTAGGACGTATACAAATACGACATAATGTTAATAATGTGGTACTTTGTGCTCTTTTATGTTATTGATTAACTATCAAAGTTCTAACAGCAACAGGAGTACAACTCGAACAATTAGGATATCACAACAACTTGATAGACTTTTGGAAAAGGACGCTGCGAGTAAAAGAGTTAGCGTTAACTCGTTGATTTCATACATGATAACAAAATATGCAGAATGGGACAGATACGTAGAATCATTGAGTTTTGTTTCTATACCTCCAGACTGACTCAGGCTTATAATTGGATCATTAGATGATGAAAAGGTAAAGGAGATTGGTCAGCAGATTGGCTCAAGACATCTGCAGGAATTCATGATGTTATGGTTCAAGAAATATCTTTAGATTCTTTTTTTGATGGACTAACAGTATTTTGTAGATACAGTGGTATGGCGAAATATGATGTGGACAAAATCGATGGACGAGAGTACGTAATTATGATGCATCATGATCTAGGAAGAAAATGGTCGATATTCATGCAACACATAATAGAAGAAGGTATGAAGAAAACTCTGGATATTGTTCCGAAAGTTGATATTACTGAATCTTCGGTCGTATTTCGATTTTTTAATCCATGATAATCCTTTTCATAATTCGGAAAACCTAGTCAACTCATCCTATCAGTAAAAGTATGATGATCTAGCTATTATAGCAACATGGAACATCGTCGTGTCTTCGTCACCCAAATCATTTATTGGAACCTCTCTTATTATTCATGGGGATAGCGATTGGTCCTGTTTTGCCAGGAGTGTACTTGGAGAGTCGTGAGACGATTGATGGAGTTCAAAAATCTAACTAACCCGGCTTCTATTTTATAATCGAAATATCATGGTATTTAGACTTAAAAAAAGTATGATATTATGCTTCTAGCTATCAAGATACTTCGATATTGGAATGAGCACAGGACGCTATAGGCCAAGCTGCGCTTTTTTGACAGATATGACAACATATGCTATGAGAATATTTTAGATATCTCTTTATTTGTTCTAGGTTTTCCGTCCTCGAAGACATCTTTAACACAGAATTGTGCAGAGAATGACGCCATCTGATCAAGAATCGATTTCAGATTTCTTCCTTTTTGTGTCAGGTTATATTCTATCCTGATTGGTGTCTCATGATAGATCTTTCTTTTGATCAATCCATTCTTCTCCATCTCCTTGAGCCTCGTTGAGAGTGTCTTTGGATTTATACCATCTATGGATTCAATAAATTGGTTGAACCTACTTTGGTTGCTCATCATATTACGTAGGATAAGCACCGTAAATCTTTTTCCAATAAGCGAAAACGTATTATCGAGCGGGCATCGTCTCATCCCTTTCATACTATACAGAATATCGCCTGTTTGCAACTTACCAAAACTTCACCTACTAACCATATCGTCACTTACCAATTTATATACTTTCTATATTATAGTTAATATAAATATGCAAGGTTAAAGTCTCTAACTGGATCTGAAAGCCAGCCAAATAGATCTTCCAGAACCTTTGGTTCCATTGGTCCTCCAGCAACAGTAATCCATTGAGATGGTGGGTAAAACAAATGGCCCAGGTCCGGATATGTTATCAATGTATGATCAGGATGTCTTACTTCTGTTAGTTTTTGTTGTAAAAGTAATGCGTGCTGTATTGGGGTTTGTGATTCATTCTTTCCATTCAATATCAAAATAGAGGTGTTGAAGGGAACTTTACTTATTATATCCAAATTAGGTAGCAGAGTATTGTGATTTAAGCCAAATAGGACATAGTTTTAGACCACACTTCTCATCTTGTGTCATAACTGACGCTGATCTGAGTTGGTCTATTAGTCTGGGTTTAAGTTCGTCAATAATACTTATGAACGTGTCCCTGTTTATATTATATTGGGGATTGATTTGTTGGACTGTTCCATTGATAGTAGTAATGTTTTGAGTGAGAGCTTGAGTGAGATTTATTGGAATAGAGCGAAAAACACGGTCTTCCAACGCTTCTGGTACTGATATTAATCCGTTATGATTATGGTCTAGAACCTGTTGAGCGTAGAGTATTGGGAGGGTGACTGCTTGAAAGTATGTTTCTTCGTGAAACCCAAGGGCCAGTGTGCCCATCAATATGATATTATCTACTATATCCGGATTGTTGATTGCAACTCTTGTGACATACATAGTACCCTCGCTATGACCGACTAGAGTTACACTGTTAGAATCAACCTCTGGTTGCTGTATGATCCTCTAGAGCTTTCTCCGCATCATTTTCTAGATCGCTAACAGTTGAATTCCTCCAGATGTTGCTATCCAAAATGGTAAAATTTGCACTTACGCCCCTCTTGTCATACTGCAACACTGCAAAGCCTCTTTGTGAAGGATATTCAGCTATATCAAAGAACGGTCTAGCAGGTGGATAAATAAGTGAGCCTGTTTCGTTATCTAGATGAATAGCGCCACCAGTTTCATTCATATCGATAGGTCCAGAGCCAGGTACAAGAAGAACACCTAGAAAGGGACCGTCGCCATTAGATGGAAGATTTAGTCTAGCATTAGTTTTCAAATCGTTACGCAAATCAGTAATCATATCTCTATACTTGGTTGTCTGTACGTCTGGTTGAGCATGAACTGTTAGAACTGCACCATGAAATACCACCGATACGGAAAATATGGCAATTATTATAAACAATATTTTCAAGGGACTACAAAGCATTCACTAAGAGGAATTACTTAAGGTTGTTGACCTGCTATCACCAAGAGTATAAAGTAGTAACAAGAGTTCGTATTCACTTCGCGCAAAATTATAGGAGTGAAGAGCCACTGCATAACGATCGATGTAGCCTAAAGCATTGGAAGAAAAATCATATCTATTCATCAACCAAAACTATCGCCGAGCAGCACTACTCCACCAAAATAGCCGCAGGCTATTTCCACCAGAAAGGGGTATCCTTGAATGGCTTATCTCACGTAAGAATGGAGCATAATTTGAACGCTATATCAAGGGATACAATTTAAGGTTCCGAGCCCCACTTTTAAGTCAAAATGGTTCACACACCCTTGGGCCCACTGTAATGTTAGTTCTCAAATAGGATTCTCGAACCAAAAAAGAGAGAGAGAACAAATTGAGTATGTCATATTTAGACGTAGGGAGGGGATCCGAACCCTACGATTTATTCGTATTTGCTATTAACGCTGAGCAAACCAGGGAGAAATACATTTCAAGATTGAAAAAGTTCTGCAGGAGAGGTGCAAGATATTTGCAAATAACGCAATGTCCGAAAATGGCTGCCTAGTAACGTAATCATTCATTTTCTTCAATACCAAAAGGATAGAGTCAACTATAAGGAAATTACAGGTTCAACCCTTCGTGATTACGTCAAAGCCTTGAAATTATTCTGTGAAATGAATGACCTGTATGTACCCTGGAAGAAACTCACAAGGGGACTTCCGAAAGCCAAGAACTACGCCGACGATAGAGTTCCTAGACTATCTTATCGATAGGTACTTCTCCTTCCTAACTTCAGAAGCCTTTCGGAACTGCAGAAGTGGATGAATTTTAGAAAGAAATCAGGAGAAATGATTACGGGAAAAAGTTGGGTTGCAACAGCTGTTGATCATAGATATCATAGATAGATGCTCCTCGAAAATCAGCTTCGTCACATTTAAGATTTTGAAAGCTTAAACATTTATGAATGTTGTAGAATTCAGCTTGGCTGAAGTTAGATCAGCAGAAGAGAGGTTAGCCGAAGAAAGGTTAACACCGAACAAAATTGGCTTCATACGTTTACCATTGTCGTCTGCCTTCCCTTTTTTAATACAAGTTAACATTGTTTCGGAATGTCTATTACTTGCATGAATGAAACAAGCTGACATGTTATTACCAAGTCTTACCAATAAAAGGGCTCTAGTGCAGTCAGGATGTAGTGCGATATTCGTAGCAGCGATTGTATCACTCGTTTTCATAGGTCCATCTCATGCTTTTGCACAAGGTTCAAATGCCACGAATGCCACTGGGGCGAGTGGAGGTCAAGTTACCGTGGCAATGCCGGCAGGTTCAGCAGCAAAGACTGGTGGAGGAGGCTATGAACCAGATACGATAACTGTACCAGCTGGTAGTACAATAGTCTGGGATAATAAAGACAATGCACTTCATACTGCTACTTCAGGAAATCCTGAGACAGCAACTCCAGACGGTAAATTCGATTCAGGTTATGTTGCTGCAAACCAACAAAGTAAACCCATAACAATGCCCACTGAACCAGGAGAATATACCTACTTCTGCACACTTCATCCATTCTTAGTAGGTACAGTCGTCGTACAGTAACGAATAATCATTA
>Ga0210115_1000393_pt1 | contig 12596 bp, 8 predicted proteins | sample MayberryNW_TuleB_2_FD_185526 | JGI IMG/M metagenome (GOLD analysis project Ga0210115, IMG submission 185526) | Wetland microbial communities from San Francisco Bay, California, USA, that impact long-term carbon sequestration - MayberryNW_TuleB_D2... | ecosystem: Environmental > Aquatic > Marine >... | reverse complement strand
GCGTCGTCTCCGGTGACGTCATCAACACCGGCGCCCGACTCCAGTCGGCGGCGCCGCCCGGTGGCGTCCTCGTCGGCGAGTACACGTACCGGGCGACCGAGCGCGCCATCGACTACGAGGCGCACGAGCCCGTGACGGCAAAGGGCAAGGCGGAGCCGCTCCTCGCCTGGCGCGCTCTCGGACGTCGGGCGAGCTTCGGGATCGACCTCTCGGACGGCCGCTCGCCGCTCGTCGGCCGCGACGACGAACTCGACGTTCTGGTCGGCGCGCTGACGCGTGCCCGAACGGGACGCGAGCCGCAGCTCGTGACCGTCGTCGGCGTCCCGGGCATCGGGAAGTCGAGGCTTGTGAGCGAGCTCTTCCGGGTGGTGGACGAGGACCCGGAGCTCATCGTCTGGCGGCAGGGACGCTCGCTCCCGTACGGCGAGGGCTCGGCCTTCTGGGCGCTCGCCGAGATCGTGAAGGCGCAGGCGGGCGTCCTCGAGACGGACGGGGCGGACCACGCGGTGGCGAAGGTGTCCTCGGCGGTCCACCATGTCGTCGCCGACGAGACCGAGGGGCCGTGGGTGGAGCGGCACATCGGGTCGCTGGTGGGTGTCCAGCAGGCGCGGTCTTCGGGACAGGGGAACCTCGACGAGTCGTTCGCGGCCTGGCGCCGCTTCGTCGAAGCCCTCGCCGACCCGCAGCCCGTCATCCTCGTGTTCGAGGACCTGCACTGGGCGGACGATGCGCTCCTCGACTTCGTGGACTCGCTTGCCGAGCGCGTGGCAGGGGTGCCGCTGCTCATCGTGTGCTCCGCCCGGCCGGAGCTGCTCGAGCGCCGCCCGGGGTGGGGTGGGGGCAAGCGGAATGCAGCCACGGTGTCGCTCGCGCCGCTCTCCGACGAGGACACGGCACGTCTGCTCGCGGCGCTCATGGGAACCCCGGTCCTGTCGGCGGACGAGCAGGCGACGCTCCTCCAGCGCGCTGGTGGCAATCCCCTGTTCGCCGAGGAGTACGTGCGTATGCTGGCCGACGGCAGCGATCCGCATACCGACGCGCCCGAGACCCTGCACGGCGTCGTCGCGGCGCGGATCGACGCGCTCCCGGGAGAGGAGAAGGAGCTCCTCCAACTCGCTGCCGTGCTCGGGAAGGTCTTCTGGACGGATGCCCTGACGAGCCTCTCGGGCGCGACTCCGTGGGAGCTCGAGGAGCGGCTGCACGCGCTCGAGCGCAAGGAGTTCGTCAGGCGAGAGCACCGCTCGGCGGTTGCAGGCTCGAAGCAGTACGTCTTCGTGCACGCACTCGTCCGCGACGGTGCGTACGGTCAGATGGCGCGCACGGCGCGGGCGGACGTCCACCGGCGCGTCGCCGACTGGATCGAGACGCTCCCGCCCGATCGTGCCGACGACCGGACGGAGATCCTGGCACACCACTTGCTCGAGGCGATCGACTACTCGCGCGCGGCAGGCCTCGACGATCGCGAGCTCGTCCCGCGGGCGGCGCTGGCGCTGCGCGAGTCGGGCGAGCGCGCGTGGCGGATCGGCGCGCTGACCGCCACCCTCGCGTTCTACACGCGGCTACGCGCGCTCGAGCCGACCGTCGAGGACGACCCGTACTTCCTCCTCGCGATCGGGCTCGCCCTCGCGTCGGGGGCCTTCGGGGACGTCGGCGCGGACGAGCTGGAGCGGGCCGCCGCGGCGCTCGAGGTGTCCGACCCGTCGGCTGCCGCCCAGGCGACGATCACGCGCGGCGAGTACGTGTGGCAGCGAGGAGACCAGGAGTCCGCGTTCGCATACTTCGACCGTGCGAGAGCGCTGGTCGAGGGCGCACCCCTCTCCCGCGAGAAGCAGTACGTCCTGGCCCAGTGCGCGCGGTTCCTTGCGCTCGCGGGACGGAACGACGAAGCGCTCCCCCTCGCCGAGGAGTCGATCGCGATGGCCGAGGAGCTCGGTGACGACGACATGCTCGGAGACGCCCTCAACAACCGGGCGATCGTACGCTCGAACATCGGTCACCCTGGGTGGCTCGAGGACTCCGAACGCAGTATCGAGCTCCTGCTCCGCACGAACTCCTTCCGCGTGACGCGTGCCTACATCAACTTCGGATCGAATCTCGTCGACACGGCGGCGGATCTCGTGCGCGGGGAGGCGGTCACGCGGGAGGGCCTCGCTATCGGTCAAAGGATCGGCCTGCCGTCGACCGCAATCCGGTGGTTCGTCGGCAATCTCGCCGAGCTCACGTACTTCTCCGGGAAGTGGGACGAAGCCCTGGCACTGGCCGAGGAGGTGCTCGCCGCCGAGTACCACTACCAGCTGACCATGGCCCACGGCATCCGGGCAGCGATCGGCCTCGCGCGCGGCGATGCCGAGGGAGCGGTGTCGGATGCGGATGCGAGTCTTCGCGACGCGCGCGCCATCCGCGACCCGCAGGTGCTTCGTCCCGCCCTGGTCACGAGTGCGGAGGTGGCGTACAGAACGGGAGACGCCGCCGCCGCGAACAGGTTGCTCGACGAGCTCTGGATGCCAGAAGGTGCGAAGGGGAGCTGGGTCGTACGGGCGGCGCTCCTCTGCCACGATCTCGATCGAGAGCTTCCCGTTCCGGTCGACGGGGAGCCACGGAACGCCTGGAGCGACGCCGCGCTGGCAATCGCGCGCAGCGACCTGGAGCGCGCGGCTGACCTCCTCGAGCCGACGGGCGCACGCACCTTCGAGGCCGCGGCGCGACTGCGAGCGGCCACCACACAGGCTGCCGAGGGTCGACGGCCGAGGGCCGAGGCGCAACTCGGCCGGGCGCTCGCCTTCTATCGCCAGGTGGGTGCGAGCCTGTACGTCCGCGAGGCCGAGGCGCTGCTTCCGGCTGCGAGCTGAGGCGTCGGCTCAGCCGCCGCAGCGGCGGAACTCGACCGTCGACCCGCCCGCGGCGGCCCAGCCGTCGATCCCTCCGGTCGCGACGGCGCGGGCGTCGAAGCCGCGGGCGGCGAGGATGCTCGCCGCGATCGCGGCCCGAGGCCCCGACTCGCAGATCGTCACGAGCGGCCGGTCGCGCGGCAGGTCGGCCTCCCCGAGCGCGAGCAGGCGATAGGGGATGTTGCGGCTGCCCGCGATGTAGCCCGAGTCCCGCTCGTCCTTCTCGCGCACGTCGACGAGCTCCGCTCCCTCGGCGAGGAGACCGTCGAGCTCGTCCACCTCGACCACGGGCAGCGTGTCCGGGCCTCCGCCCAGGACGTAGCCGTCGAGGTCGAGGAAGCCGACCGAGCGGAGCCCGCGCACCGCGGTCTCGGCCTCTTGCTCGTCCGACGCGGCCACGACGAGCGTCCGCTCCTGGTCGAGAACGAAGGCTGCCTTCGTCGAGAAGCGCGTTCCCGAGACCGGGACGCTGAGTGCGCCGGGGAGATGGCCGGCCGCGAAGTCGGCGAACGGCCGCACGTCCAGCACCTGCACGCCCTCGGTGGGCAAGGGGAGCTCCGGCGGCTGCGGCAGCGCGCCGACGAAGGGGCCGCGGTTGAGCTCGACGATCCGCTCCATGTTCGGCGGCCGCGGGGTCGAGATGGCGGCCGACTCCGCGACGAAGAGCGCGACGTCGTCGAACGCGAGCGCGGGGTTGAAGCGACGCTCGAAGCCGACCGTCGTCGAGGCCTTCGAGCTCATCGCCTTTCCGCACAGCGACCCGGCGACGTGGCCGGGGTACACCTCGACCCCGTCACCGAGCTCGACGAGCCGGCGCAGCGAGTGGAAGAGGCCCTCGGCCCCCTCGCGCGCCCCGACCGCGAGGTCGGGCCGGGCGGCGTCGCCGACGAAGAGCGAGTCGCCGGTGAGCACGAGCCACGGCTCCTCGCCGCGCGAGCGGTCGATCACGGCGACGCAGCAGTGCTCCGGCCGGTGACCGGGCGTGTGCAGGCAGCGCAGGACGACCTCGCCGAGCTCGATCTCGGCTCCGTCTTCCATCGGCTCGTGCGGGTACTCGGCCTGCGCGAGCGGGTGGACGCTGACGGCCAGGCCGTGCTCGAGCGCCAGCCGCCCATGGCCGGAGACATGGTCGGCATGGGTGTGCGTCTCGACGACGCGGACGAGCCGGACGCCCCGTCGCTCGGCCTCCTCGAGATACTGCTCGATCGCGAAGGCCGGGTCGACGACCGCGGCGACCCCGGCCGACTCGTCGCCGACGAGGTAGGAGGCGCACCCGAGCGCGTCGTCGACGAACTGCGTGAAGATCACGGTCGCGCGACGGTACCACCCGGTCCCGCTATCTCTCTTGAAGTGTCACGACGTGCTTCCCGGCGCCGTCGGAGCCCGCCGCAGCCAGAGGAGCACGACGAGGCCGACGGTGATCGCGAGTCCGAGCCCGGCGACGAGCAGGACGGTGAGCGCGCTGCTCGCCTCCTCCCGAGCGGGGAGCACGGTGAGCGTGAGCGGCCAGCGCACGCGCCCGTCCGCGTACAGCTGGCGCGCCTCCAGCTGGACGTCGCCGGGCTCGTCCGCCGCCTGGAGCTCGAGCGTGAAGCTCGCGACGTCGCCGGGCGGGATGCAGCATCCCGACCAGGTCGCAGTCGAGCGGCGCACGGTGGCGCGCCAGCCGACGTCCGACGCCCCGGCCGCGACGATCGCGAGCGGCGGAGCCACGCTGACCGCGAACCCGGTCTGCCGCACCTGACGCTCGTTCGGCGCGACGAAGGTGACGGTCCCGCGCTGACCTGCGGTCACGGAGGTCGGGACGACGGTGGGATGCGCGGCGGCAGTCGGCGCCGCGAGCAGCGCGAGGGTCGCACAGAGAGCGGCGGCTCGGCGGCGCACCCGGCCATCTTGCCGTGAAGCCCCTACGTAAGCGGTCTGTAAGCCGAGGGCACTGCGCCGTTTCCGATCGTCGGGATGCGGGAAACGGAACCTCGCCAAGGTTTGTCCACGCATGCGAAAGGGTGAGTTGGATGAGGAGGACGAGGTCGCTGACAAGGATCGCCGTGGCGGGGGTCGCGGCGCTCTCGCTCGCGGTCGTGCTCGCCGCCTGCGGCGGCGGCGGCGACAGCGGAAGCGGGGGTGAGGCCGACGGAATCATCACGATCAACTGGGGATCGGAGCCGCCGTCGCTCGACCCCGGCCTTGCCACCGACACGACGTCGTCGAACGTGCTCGGGAACATGATGGATGGCCTGATCACACTCGAGGGCGAAGACTTGACGCCGACGCCGGCGCTCGCCGAGAGCTGGGACATCGAGGGCAACACCGTGACCTTCCACCTGAGCAACGAGGGCCGCTGGACGAACGGCGACCCGGTGACCGCCGAGGACTTCGAGTACTCGTGGAAGCGCACGCTCTCGCCCGACCTGGCGGCCGACTACGCCTACCAGTTCTACGGGATCGTCGGAGCCTCGGAGTACAACGAGTGCAAACAGAACTGCGACGCGATGCGCGACAAGGTCGGCATCGAGGCAGTCGATCCGCAGACGTTGCGGGTCGAGCTCACGAGCCCGCAGCCCTGGTTCATCCAGCAGGTCGCGCACACGTCGTTCCTGCCGGTCAACCGAAGCGCGGTGGAGCAGTTCGGCAACAAGTGGACAGAGGCGTCGAACATCGTGACCAATGGGCCGTTCAAGCTCGCGCGCTGGGATCACAACTCCCGTCTCGACCTGGTCAAGTGGGAGGACTGGCGTGACGCGGACTCGGTGTCGCTGAACCGGGTCAACGGGCGCATGATCTCCGAGGGCACGACCGCGGTGCAGGCCTTCGAGGCCGGCGAGCTGGACGAGACCGGCGCGCTCGGCGGTCTGCCTCCCGAGGAGCTGCCGCGACTCCAGAGCATGCCGGAGTACGAGCAGACCCCGTCCCTCGGGACGTACTACTACGGCATCAACGTCGACAACGTCACGGACGTCAACCAGCGGCGCGCGATGGCCCTCGCGATCGACCGGCAGTCGATCATCGACAACGTCGCCCAGGCGGGTCAGCTGCCGGCGTCGGGCTTCACTCCCGAGGGCATGCCGGGCTTCGACACGATCAACCCGGACTCGGAGTGGCTGCCCGCGGACGGTGACATGGAGAAGGCGCAGCAGCTGATGGAGCAGGTGCAGAACCCGGTGAAGAACGTCACGCTCGTCATCAACGACGCGCCGGGTCACCGGGAGATCGCCGTCGCCGTGCAGGACATGTGGTCCGACCTCGGCATCGACGTCGAGATCCAGCAGCAGGAGTGGGCGCAGTTCCTCGAGGCGCTCGGCCCTCCGCCGGCGAAGTCGACGGACGCCTATCGCCTCGGCTGGATCGGCGACTTCGTCGATGCGTTCAACTTCCTCGAGCTCTGGACCTGTGACTCGGGCAACAACAACTCGAACTTCTGCAACAAGGACTACGACGCGCTCGTCGCGCAAGCCCGGAACACGCCCGACGACGCGGAGCGGTACGACCTGTACGCCCAGATGGAGCAGATCCTGTTCGGGCCGGACGGCGACGTCCCGATCATCCCGATCTACTTCTACACCAACGTCAGCCTGCAGAACTTGTCGATCAAGGACACGTTCTCGCAGGACCTCCTCGACCAGATCGATCTGACCAAGGTCGTCGAGGGTGACGGCTCGGGCGCAGAGGTCTCGGGCTGAGGACGGCCAGCGGCGGGCGCCTGCGGGCGCCCGCCGCTGGGCCTCGCACCGACAGGGAGGAGTCCCCCGCAGATGACGACCTTCGTCGTACGACGTCTCGTCTGGACCGTGCCGGTGATCCTGCTGGTGATCCTCCTCACCTTCCTGCTGATGCGGCAGATCGAGGGGAACCCGTTCCGCACCTCGGAACGCGCGATCCCCGAGTCGATCCAGCAGAACCTCGAGGAGAAGTACGGCCTCGACGACCCCTGGTACGTGCAGTACCTGAGGTACGTGAAGGGCGTCTTCACGCTCGACCTCGGCCCCTCGCTCGTGCTCCGGAACCGTGACGTCAACGACATCGTGCGCGAGCACTTCCCGCCCTCGCTCCAGCTCGGTGCCCTCGCGATGCTGTTCGCGCTGGTCGTCGGGGTGCCGTTGGGGATGCTCTCTGCCTTACGCGCGAACACGTTCTTCGACTACGGGGCGATGTTCGTCTCGAACGTCGGCTTCGCCATCCCGAGCTTCCTCGTCGCGACCCTGCTCATCTACTTCTTCGCCCTCGAGTGGGGCGACATCTTCGGGCTGCCGACGAGCGGGTGGGACACGTGGCAGTCGAAGGTGCTGCCCACGATCGCGCTCGGCCTCGGCCCGATGGCGTACTTCGCGCGTCTCACGCGCGGCTCGATGCTCGAGACGATGCAGCAGGACTACATCCGCACGGCGCGGGCCAAGGGGCTGCGCTGGCGGCGGGTCGTCGTCGTGCACACGCTGCGGAACTCGCTGATCCCGGTCGTGACGGCCGCAGGCCCGATCCTCGGCTTCCTCATCACCGGCTCCTTCATCATCGAGCAGATCTTCGCGATCCCGGGGATCGGGCGGTACTACGTGACCGCGGTGACCGGGCGCGACTACTCGGTCGTGATGGGGCTCACCGTGCTCCTCGCGCTGATCGTCATCGTCGCGAACCTCGTCGTCGACATCCTCTACGGCTTCCTCGACCCGAGGACGCGGGACGCGAGGACCTGATGGCGCGGGCCCCACGGGCGGCGACGAGCCAGGCCGACATCCCGCTCGAAGCGGCGCCCGTCACCGCGCCGCTCGCGGGCGCGCCGGTTCGCCAGACGAACCTCTGGAAGGACGCCTGGTACCGGTACATCCGCAACCGGGCGGCCGTCTTCGCCGGCGCCGTCTTCGTCCTCCTGCTGCTCTACTGCGTCATCTGGCCGGCGGTCTCGCCGTACGACCCGAACGACGTCGACTTCTCGCAGGCGCGCCAGATGCCGAGCCTCGAGCACCCGTTCGGGACCGACACGTTCGGGCGCGACCTCTTCACCCGCACGGCGCTCGGCGGCCGCATCTCGATCGGGATCGGCTTCGCCGCGACGCTCGTCATCCTCGCCATCGGCGTCGCCTACGGCTCGCTGTCGGGCTTCGTCGGTGGGAGGCTCGACAACGGGATGATGCGCTTCCTGGACGCGCTCTACGGGCTGCCGTACCTCCCGTTCGCGATCATCACGCTCGCGGTGATCGGGGACTCGGGCTTCTGGTCTCTCGTGATCGCGCTCTCGATCGCGTCGTGGCTGACGACGGCGAGGATCATGCGCGGGCAGGTCATGACGCTCAAGCAGAACGACTACGTCCGGGCGGCGCACGTCGTCGGCGCACGACGGCACCGCGTCCTCATGCGGCACATCCTCCCGAACACGCTCGGGATCCTCGTCATCGCCGTCTTCCTCGAACTGCCCGGCGTGATCCTCGGGGAGGCGTTCCTCTCCTTCATCGGCCTCGGGATCGGGCCACCCGACGCCTCCTGGGGCTCGATGGCGCAGGAGGGCTACAAGGTCTACCGGGTCTTCCCGCTGCTCATCATCATCCCGTCGGTCGCGATCGCGACGCTGATCCTGTGCGCGAACTTCATCGCGGACGGCCTCCGCGACGCGCTCGACCCGAGGACGAGGGAGACGTAGCCGTGTCGGAGACCCTGCTCTCGGTTCGCGACCTCCGCACGCAGTTCTTCACGCGCGAGGGAGTCGTGCACGCAGTCGACGGCGTCAGCTTCGACGTCCACAAGGGCCGGACGCTCGGCATCGTCGGCGAGTCCGGCTGCGGCAAGACCGTCACCGCGCTCTCGATCATCCGGCTCCTGCCCACGCCCCCGGCGCGGATCGTCGGCGGGCAGGCGCTCTTCCAGGGGCGCGACCTGACGACGCTGCCGGAGCGCGAGCTCGAGGACGTGCGCGGGAGCGAGATCGCGATGATCTTCCAGGACCCGATGACGTCGCTGAACCCGACGCTGACGATCGGGATGCAGATCACCGAGACGATCCGCCGGCACTCGGACGTCTCCAAGCGGGCGGCACGGGTCCGGGCGATCGAGCTGCTCGAGGAGGTCGGTCTCCCGCGGGCTGCGAGCCGGCTCGACGACTACCCGCACCGCCTCTCGGGCGGCATGCGTCAGCGCGTGATGATCGCGATCGCGATCTCCTGCGACCCGGCGCTCCTGATCGCCGACGAGCCCACGACCGCGCTCGACGTGACCGTGCAGGCGCAGGTGCTCGACCTCCTCGCGGAGATGCGCGACGCACACGACATGGCGATGATCGTCATCACGCACGACATGGGCGTCGTCGCGGACATCGCGGACGAGGTGCTCGTCATGTATGCGGGCCAGGTCGTGGAGCAGGCGCCGGTGCTCGAGCTGTTCGACCGGCCGGAGCATCCGTACACCGAGGCGCTGCTCGGAGCGCTGCCGCAGATCGAGGACCCGGGCGTGCGCCACCGGCGGCTGACGGCGATCCCCGGCCGCCCGCCCGACCTGCTCGACCCACCGGAGACGTGTCGCTTCGCCGCGCGCTGCAAGTACGCGGGCGGCGACGCCTGCACTCAGCACATGCCCGAGCTCCGCGAGCTGCGGCCGGGGCACCTGGTGCGCTCCGAGCATCCGGCGAGCGAGCGCGCCGGTGTCCGGGAGAAGGTCGTGACCTAGATGGACGCCCTCGTCCAGGTACGCAACCTGCACAAGAGCTTCCCGATCAAGAAGGGGATCCTCGTCGAGCGCACCGTCGACCAGGTGGACGCCGTCATCGACGTGAGCTTCGACATCGGCAAGGGGGAGACGCTCGGGCTCGTCGGCGAGTCGGGCTCGGGGAAGTCGACGACCGGGTACTGCATCCTGCAGATCCTCCGGCCGACGAGCGGCACGGTCGTCTTCGACGGGCACGAGCTGACCGAGCTCAAGGGCGAGGACCTGCGCCGGCTCCGGCGGAGGATGCAGCTCGTGTTCCAGGACCCGTTCGCGTCGCTCGACCCGCGCATGACCGTCGGCGACATCGTCGGCGAGCCGCTCGTCGTCCACAAGGTGGGCTCGAGGCAGGAGCGTCGTGCTCGCGTGCGCGAGCTCCTCGACGTCGTCGGCTTCGATCCCGGCTACACGAACCGCTACCCGCACGAGTTCTCGGGCGGTCAGCGGCAGCGGATCGGCATCGCGCGGGCGCTCGCGCTGTCGCCGGACTTCATCGTCTGCGACGAGCCGGTCTCGGCGCTCGACGTCTCGATCCAGGCGCAGATCCTGAACCTCCTCAAGGATCTGCAGCAGGAGTTCGGCCTCACGTACCTCTTCATCGCGCACGACCTCGCGGTCGTGCGGGCGATGAGCGACCGGATCGCGGTGATGAACGCGGGCAGGATCGTCGAGCTCGGCGACGCCGAGGAGGTGTACGCGAGCCCGCGGGAGGAGTACACGCAGGCGCTCCTCCAGGCCGTCCCGATCCCCGACCCGCGCAAGATGCGGGAGCGGAAGCGCGAGCGGCGGCGCCTGCGCTCCGCCCTCGCCGAGCGGTGAGAGCCCGCGGCGCGCTCGCGCTCTGCGCGGCGGCGGCGCTGGTCGTCTCGTCCGCCGTCGCGGTCGCGCGACCGGGCGGGGCGGACGCGGGGTGGGAGCGCGCGGAGTCGATGTCGCAGCGGCGGAGCTACCTCGCCGCGGCGGAGCTCGGCGGCTTCGTCTACGCGGCCGGCGGGATGGTCGGGGAGACGGGACGCCCGCTCGCGACCTTTGCCCGCTACGACCCGGCGACCGACGACTGGGAGGTGCTCCCGCAGCTGCCGGTGCCGACGCGCGCGGCCGCGGCCGCCGCACTGGACGGCAGGGTGTTCGTCGTGGGCGGGACGACGGCCGAGGGCAATACGGGAGCGACCTGGGCCTACGACCCGGCTACGAGGCGGTGGTCGGCGAGGGCGCCGCTGCCGGCCGCGCTCTTCAACCACGCGGCTGTCGCGCTCGACGGCACGCTCTACGTCCTCGGCGGCTACGCGGACGGCCGCGAGCGCGGCGACGTGTACGCGTACGAGCCGGGGCGCGACCGCTGGCGCAGGAACGGCACGCTCCCCCGGCCGATGCACGCGTTCGGGGCGGTCGCCTTCCGCGGAGAGCTCTGGGTCGTCGGAGGGCGGCGCGGCGAGCGGATCCTGCGCGACGTCTGGATCCTCGACCCCGCGACGCGCGACTGGCGACGCGGGCCGACGATGCCGCGCGGGATGGAGCTCCTCGGCGCCGCCGTCAGGGGAGACGAGATCCACGCGGTCTGGGAGTCCGTGTACCAGGTCTACGACGCGGGGACGGGGCGCTGGCGCGCGGGGCCACCTCCGCATGTCACCCGCCACGCGCTCGAGGCTTTCGTCGTCGACGGCTCGCTGATCTCGGTCGGCGGCTGCACGACTGCGCTCCAGGACAGCCCCGTCGTCGAGCGCCTTACGATCCGCTGATCGAGGAGCAGGGTGACGGTCACCCTCGGTGACGGTCACTGGCGTCGTTCGAGGCGGAGTACCGGACCATTGGCCCGTCGCTGCGACCCGGCCGCGAGAGCGGCCGGCTTCAGGGGTTCTCGCGGGCGCGAGTCCGCGCTAACGGAGTCCCGCCCTGCGTTACAGACCGAGCTGCCGCGCGATGACCATGCGCTGGATCTCGTTCGTGCCCTCGCCGATCTCGAGGATCTTCTGGTCGCGGTACAGGCGCGAGATCGCGGCCTCCTCCATGTACCCGAACCCTCCGTGGAGCTGCAGCGCGGCGCCCGCGACCCGGGCGGAGAGCTCGCCCGTGTAGAGCTTCGCCATCGCCGCCTCGAGCGCGAACGGCCGTCCCCGGTCCTTGAGCCACGCCGCCCGGTAGACGAGCGCGCGCCCGGCCTCGATCTCGGTGGCCATGTCCGCGAGCTTGAACTGGACCGCCTGGAAGCGCGCGATCGGCTTCCCGAACTGCTCCCGCTCCTGTGCGTAGGCGAAGGCGAGGTCGTACGCGCCCTGGGCGAGCCCGACCCCCATGGCGGCGACGGAGATCCGGCCGCCGTCGAGGATCTCCAGGAACTGGCGGAACCCGGCGCCGCGCTCGCCGAGGAGGTTGCCCTCGGGCACCGCGCAGTCCTCGAAGGAGAGCTCGCGCGTGTCGGACGCGCGCCAGCCGAGCTTCTTCATCGGTGCCGAGACCGTGTACCCGGGCGTGCCGTTCTCGACGACGAGGTTGGAGATCTCGTCCTCGCCGGTGCGCGCGGTGATCGTGACGCCCCAGGTGATGTCGGTGCCCGCGTTCGTGATGAAGAGCTTCGAGCCGTTCACGACCCACGAGCCGTCGCGCAGCTCCGCGGTGGTGCGGGTCGCCCCCGCGTCCGAGCCCGCCCCGGGCTCGGTGAGCCCGAAGGCGGCGAGCTTCCGCCCCGATGCGAGGTCGGGGAGCCAGCGTCGCTTCTGCTCCTCGTTGCCGTAGAGGAGGATCGGCATCGTCCCGAGCGAGGTGTGCGCGGCGACCGTGATCGCCACCGAGGAGTCGATCCGCGTCAGCTCCTCGACCGCGATCGCGTAGGAGACCGTGTCGCCCCCTGCTCCCCCGTACGCCTCGGGGATCGGGAGGCCCATCAGCCCGAGCTCGGCGAGCTCGGCGACGAGCTCGTAGGGAAAGCGGCCCTCGAGGTCGAGCTCGCCGGCGACCGGCGCCACACGGTCGCGGGCGAAGGCCCGCACTGTGTCCCGGACGAGCTCCTGCTCGGGCGTCAGGTCG
>Ga0210115_1000391_pt1 | contig 12612 bp, 12 predicted proteins | sample MayberryNW_TuleB_2_FD_185526 | JGI IMG/M metagenome (GOLD analysis project Ga0210115, IMG submission 185526) | Wetland microbial communities from San Francisco Bay, California, USA, that impact long-term carbon sequestration - MayberryNW_TuleB_D2... | ecosystem: Environmental > Aquatic > Marine... | reverse complement strand
AGTGATAATTATACATCGAAGGAAAAATTAGAAATGCATTTCAATAAAATCATGGATATGGATCTATTAAGCTATAACGAATCGAATCGACAGGAAGGTACAAGATAACTAAGAGAGGATTGTATTATTTGAGGTTCTATGCTGTTACAGGTATGAATATCTTTGAGTAGATGCGATGCGTTTCCTTTGTTAGATGTAAGCGAACCGGCAGTCATAGATACACATTGCATATTTATGACCAAATATACTCAGCTGATATATGTTAGCTAGTTAATATAATGTTCATGAGTAAAGTAACTGTTAGGCAGGAAGCAGGATTGAAGGGACAGAAGAATATCGACCTTTCAGATAGCACTTATAATAGATTAAGAAGGCATGGGAAGTTTAGTGAGTCATTCCATGAATTGTTAAACAGACTGTTAGATGACATAGAAGTTAAGCCTGTTACTAAGACAAAGGAATGACTAACGATATTAGAAAACCTGAAAGCTCAGAGTACGCTAGACTGCTTGAAAGGTTGAGGCACTCGTTTGTTAGAGCCGCTAACATGAAACGGCATCATACTATCGGCAGTAGTAATAATAGCAATTCGGTAATAAGTGCCGAATTTGGGTTAGATGCCGATGAGGACGCAGAACTAATAGCGATAATAACGCAAGTCAGAAAGGAACAGACATCAATGGTAAAGACTTTTGACTCTGAGTATGAAAAAGTGGTAGCAGAGGCATTTGGCGTATGGGATAAAATCTTTTCCACGTACATGCCAGAACTCTGTGATGCGTTACATAGAGAACAGCTCGGACTGAAGGAAAGGGGAATCAAACGTCGAATAATAGACGAACTCATCGATATCTATCCAGGCATAATAAATGACCGTCACTTGCATGCATGGACTATTCGAAAATGACTAGGACGCACTTTTGTCTTGGACCCCTCTAAATTGAGAACACCCTGCAATGGAGACTTTTTTACTTTAAGACTTAGAACCTTGGCAGAATTAAAGATTTTCATGAAAGTCAGAGCCAACCATCCGGTGCATTTATCGTGCGAGGAATCCAATGCCTTTCGATAGAGTTTTGCGTACTGGACATTTCCCTGCGGTTTCAAGTAGGCGGTTACGTTGTTTTTGCGTTAGAGAGCCATCAAGTCGAATTTCGTATTCGACTACAGCTTCTGTGGATGATGTGCGATCAAGTATTACTCGTGTTGTCACGCCAGACAATGGAATAGCATGTTCGTCAGCATACATACGTAAAGCCATGTTCTGGATACTCTTCAATTTATTTGATCAGCTCATCTTCTTTGACCAATTTGGATCTTTTATCTTCCAGATGATGCGATTGCAGGGTTTATCTTGACTACTATGATTTCAATTTTAATGGGAATTTTAGTTAGTATGAATATTTATGCTATAAGACATTCCAAGCTCAAGATTAGTAGGAAGTCATTATTTTCTGGATCATCTTTGAGTATCACTTCAGGTGTGTGCAGCAGTTGTTCATCAGTAGGCTTCTTTTGATATCTACATTTGGTAGTATGGTATAATCACTACTAACCTGCTTACAATATATCAAAATCCATTAAGAATTATTTCTGTTGCTATTCTGATTTTTGGAGGGCTTTCTTTTTATATTTTCTGTAAATCCAGAAAAAAAAGAAATCTAACCTATAAACCTATATTAGTTAGTGAACTACGTAAGCTGTGACGATTTATATTTTAAGGCGAACTTATTCGCATAGTTATAATGTTTAATGATGAGAATGAAAATTAGACAGTGTTTTATATTCCACAGGAATAATTGTGTTCCACATTTGCTAGTAAACTTTTATCTAGATGAAGCATCTATAGATCATTGGATTGAATGATCAGAGGGAGTTTTCCATAGCGCAGAAGGAGTACATTGAGTCGCGAAGCGGAGCAGGAATGGCTACATCTTCCAGAACAATCTGTGGATATTGTGATAAGGGAAAACATAACGAATGTATTAATGCTCCAAATTGCTATTGTGCAAAAAACGGTCATAGGATGTTATAGAGGTTTTTTATTATTCCAAAAACAAGTAATCGTCGTCTCCTAAATTGACGATTAACTGACTGACTTAACTATTTGATTATCTCGATGGAAATTATTAGAGCCCTAAAGAAGGGAATCAACTGGAACATAGCTGCTACTTCTTGCCAGGTTGAGTTCGTAGACGATAAAGGACTCATAGCCTCCGGTAGGCAGGGAATTGCATCTGCGTATGCCTTAGCATCTTACTAGCTTAAGAGATGTGACAAAGAGGGCATTAAAGAGCTAAGGAGGTAGCAGGAAAGGGATTACTACACAATTAAACGACCCGCGAATAAAGAATAAATCATAACATCTCCATCATCACCTTTACATCAAAGTCTACTAAAATTTCAGAAAGTGTATAGTTATATATTATCTATTCTCCAGCACTAACAGTATTCTCATGTTATCTAAAAGTCAGTATAATGAATTATGTGAAAAAATATTTGGCCTTAGTCTGAACATAAGGTTTATTGGTATAATTACCAAGATGGGGACAATGATCGCCGGTGGTATGCGTAAAGATCTACAATCCATAGAAGGCAAAAATGACTCAGCCAGGTTATATCTTCAGTTCGCTTTACGTAGCGAATTAAGAAAAGATTTTGATAGTGCATTTGGCAAAGCAATATATAGTATTATAGAAAGAGAGAAGATTAAATTTGCTTCATTTCCTCTAGCTGACTATAATCACATATTAATAATATCTATTGAAAAGAGAGAAAATGAACACTTTCGGATAATTCAAGACGTACTCAATATCATTGATAAATATTCTCGTTTTGCATAGCTGGAAGAAATTAGATAATTATGGATAACAAGTGATGATCATGTGATCGCCACTTTGTAATATTAACTGCGAGCTGGCTGTGCCATGATTAGATTCTATGTAAAAAATATGTTTACTTATATCTTTAAAAATAGATTTAGATTGATCATATCCCCTTCGCAACACAAGCTTCAATCAGTACTATTCCCTATTTCTGGTGTAAGTTTTCCTAAAGTTAGAACAAAGACCCTTTTGATTACTTAAATAGAGATCTGTTACTTTAATCTCATTTAGAAGCCCAGTTTCCTTCATCTTAGGAGTAGCGTCGCTGGTAGCGTAAACTCTGTTGTGCTAATTTCTACTTTTGACCTTCACATCACAAGGTATCCTTGTCTCCATTACACTGAGCGAAAATCACTAGGTTCTAGTACTCACATACTAGTTAGTTATGTATGGATTGCATTTCTTTACGACATACAAGACATGGATGGGCCTATTTATCAGATACGTTTGGTACTTGAACAAAACTAGTAGGATGATACTCCCCCTCACTGAAGTATTACACTACTTTTATGATCTTTTAGATTCTTGAATATTGTGTTTAGCATGCCATGTCGAAATATATGCTCAAAAATAGGTTCAAGTTTTGGATATTATAGTAGTGGGATAAAGTACTGCAGAAGGTGTGAAGTATACTTATTTCATGATGGGTATACCTGCCCTTGTTGTAAACGTCCTCTACGGACTTCGCCAAATAATAGGAAAGGTAGGGAAAAACTGCGTACAACGAATAGGGTAACCAGAATCGGGTATGTTGATTAGAACTAGACTTGGCTAACTAACTTCTGAATGATAAATGAATGGATGGGTAAGTATTCATTGAAATTTCTTCATAATTGCAGGATATCATAATTAAGTAGGGCGGAGGGTTCAATCCTCTGCTTTATATCGAATATCAAAATTTTTTTTTACTCTTGAGATAATAAAATACAGTATGACAACAACAATCATGTGGCAGAACAAAGATCAAGCTGATTATAGTATTGAGTACTTTAGCCTAATATCTGAATACGGTATAAACACAATGAAAGGTACCGTGATACTTCTTCGAGACCAGGTTCCTACACTGGTAAATTATGAAATTGTTAGCGATAAGTATTGGAAAACTAGATCAATAAAAATCAGTCAACAAATGTCTGATAATAAGAATATGAATATCGATCTTAGAGTTAGTCAAGACCAAAATTGGAGAGAATATGATACATATACATCATCTCATCATTCAACTATTATCGATTTTGCATCTGGATTATATGATGTTGATCTTCAGGTTACGCCAGCAACCAATAGCTTACCTATAAACCGATTGGGCTTAAAGGAAGAGAATCGCAGGAAATTGACGTAGTATGGATCGGCTTGCCGGGTTTGACGCCAGTCCGACAAGAGCAAAAGTATAGTAGGATCAATAGTGGGTATTACGAGTTTGAAATCCCTTCAACTGGTTTCAGAGCACAACTCGAGGTGGACAAATTGGGATTCGTAATTAATTATGATACTTTATGGCATCGATTAAACTAATAACTAATAAACCTGTCAGATGACACAATGTTTCTTGTGCGAGTTATTGCAGTAGATCTTAATCACGTATTAACAAGAAACGCTTTCCTTTATTCTCATACGTATTCAGATTGGGAAACAGATTTGGGTTTTGAAAGGTAATGCCTATCCTTCGAAGATAGCTTTTTGATTATATAACCCCGTCAACTAAATCGAGGGATAGATCTCTTTCAGCATTGGCTAGCTTTTCATAACAAATGGTAATTGCCCAACCACCTCCCCGTCCCTCACTTTGTAGTCATCTGCGATATAATAGCCGGTTTTAATAATTATCATTATGTCGAAACAGGCTCCGATGAAGCTCTTTCTTCCGATCACTAGTACAGGAAATCGGGTTTTCATTGTCAAAGAGTTTAGTCCACTGATTCAAACTGAAGAACCGGCGATAACGGATTTGCCAACTTGTGATTAAAGTAGGAAATCAAGACAAATTTGATACAGAAACAAAGTCAGGAACAAGATCTTCATTTACCTATTCCTGTAGTATCTTTTCGAGGGTACTCTCTTTTTCTTCTAAGTAATGAATATAGTCTTCAGACTTGATCTTGTGCGCACCTATAGCAGAAGCAATATTGCTTATCTGTTTCATAAGATAGTCAAGGTCAATTTTCCTATTTGAAGAGGCGAATGATCCCATAGCACCTCAATTTCCTCCATAATGCTTCTGTTTTTCGCTTGTTTCAATGCTCCTGGAGGCTCCTTGAGCGGAACATTTTATTTATTTCTACTTCGACTTTGACTTTTTATCATTATCCTCAGAGCAAGCGCATTGGTCACAAATGACAAAATTGTCTACTGCGTAGCGAGACATATTTTCTTCGTTAATTTCTCGAATTTAGGGTCAGTCTGGACTCTTCCATAGTATTTGCAGACTCCTGTTGCAATCTTATAATTCAAGTGATGATGACCTCATTCCCAATCCATCAAGTATTTCATTCCTCGTATTATGTATGCAGTAGATAAAACAGTAATGCGGTAAGGCGGCTGACCTTAAGGAGATATTTTCCAACCCGAGTATACAAGATTAAATTGCAGATTCTCCACGCTTGGTGGTAGCTAGATCAACTGCTACTAGAATAATATTTGTCTAAAATTCTGGTAAACGCATTTTTTATCTCATCGATAAGCATTTTGTTTTCTAGAGCTGGCTCGATTAAAGAATGGTGGTGTTGCAATTCCTCATCACCTGCAGATCCGGGTCTCTCTTGTTCTAGTCCCACCTTTTTTGATATCTTAATTTTCTTTATGGAGCCATCTTTATATCTCTTAATCTGGTATTCATGCTCGCTCCCTCGAGCATAATAGAAAATGGACTTCAATTCGGGAAGGTACTCATAAAACCTCAACGTAGGTACCACTTCAATCGAATTGCGTACTCCTTCTTCTGTCCGTATGAACTTCCTGACGTATGCCATTAAGAGATTGTCTTTATCACGTAATATTCTGTTGTATCCTTTAAAGTCAAGCCCAGAATTTTCACCTGGTAATTTGGGATCTGGACGTTCCAATTTTGTTATTGATCCATATGGAGAAAGCCTTAGCTGGACATCTACTATTTCCTCAACTATACTATCTATATGACCATCTTCGGCTGAGTCTGGATATGAATTAACGCGACATACTGGAATAGCTCCGTTGACTTGGATCAAATCTCCCTCAGATATATTTATACCATCATTAACATGACCCACCAATCTGATTAAACCCCCCACTCCTGCAATATTCACATCAATGGCGTCCACAGCCCGGCCATGAATATATCTCTTAACTAACGTTGGCGATTCTGTGACAAATCCTTCTAAAAAGTAGATATTTCCCATACTACTAAAGTCTTCAGAGTCTTGAGGCATAATTTCACGAATTGTAGATTTTACATCAGAAAATGTGGGTATAGGCAGGTTTGATGGTAATATTCGTACATCATCGTCTTCCCCAATACTAGCATATAACCAGGCAAAAGGCCCCCAACTTGGGCTAGGACGTTCATCCATTACACTCGGATTACATTTTATTATCATTCCTGGAGCTAAATCTTTTGCAATATCACCTTTCATATCGCCGTAGACAAACTTGCGAGAGTCATTGATCGCCATAAATAAAATGCTGGCTCCACTTTTAGTCAAATTAACTGATAACAGCCTTATGTTTTCTGATTTTTCACCTAAACTCGTGCCTATCGGATCTAGCGTTGTAACACCTTCCTTGAGTCTACTATATACTTCATCAGTGATCAAATGTTGTTTTTCTAAAAGCTCAATGAATTCGTTAGTCATTTCGAGCCGATCAATTGAGTATATAAGTATGGCTCTGATTAGATCTCTTGCTTCATGGTTAAATCCACAATTAGGGCATAAAGACCCGTTGTCAAATTTTAAAGATAATACTTTACTAGTTCCTTTGTAGAATTATGTATTCTATAAAAAGCCTCTTCAATAGATTTAATAAACAACTTGTTCACCCGGTTCTGTAGGTCCCTATTTACTAGGGTTGGGTATATTTGTAGAAACTCCTTTGAGTATTGGACATAGCCTGGAGAAAATTGATACTTAAAATTGTTGAGACTGTTAAAGTAAAAGTTTGCATTTTCAAGAGCGAATGGAATCTCTGGTTTTCGAATTACCCTTTTATCAGTTTTTCTTTTACCACGTCTCCTGGGCTCTTCATACGGAACAATAAACTTATTATGTTCAAATCCCTTCAACGCTTTCCGAATTGTGGATACAGCGATATGAGTATTATCTACTATATCCTTAACAGTTAATGGTTTTGGATGTGAAGCAATTAGCTCACTCAAAATGATTTCGCGCTTTGTCTCGGCTAATGCCTTCATCGAGTCTACGTCCAAGCAGTAATGCCCTCTTATGGTTTCCTTCAATATTACATTAGATAAAAACAAAACTTTTAAGTTTTTAAGTTGGACATTTAGTAAAAAATAATATTGTGATGTTTATTGGACAATGCAGTAATATTTTAGATGACCATTTGATAGTATGCTAGTAAAGAATAGCAAAGAGAAAGAAAGCAAAAACACAAACGGTAAAAGTGCAAAGGAAGATCCGATATCCAATGAAGAAATACCTGAATTAGAATGTCCCGCATGTGGTCATATCGGAATTCGTAGTAATGAGCAAGAAAGCACACCTGACTACATAGGGATTATGAAAGAGTCAATGGAAGAATGGTATTCAAAACCAAGAGAAGGATACCATGTCAGTGACGTGACCCTTTGTCCAAGAATGAAAGTCTTCCAAAGAATAGATCGTCGACCAATCGGTGCGAAGACCGTTAGCATCTATTCAGCAGGAAAGGCTATTCATGAAGCAATCCAGTGGCTGTTCCTTAGTAACAAAAGGACATTCGAACGAGAGAAATACGTAGAATTTGAGGACATGTCCTCAGGACCCAATACTGGGCTCGGTAGACATTTTCGATAGAAGACGCAATATTCCTCTCGAATTCAAAACTACTAGAGCATCTGACATAAAAGAGTCCAAGAGCTTTCATGTGGAGCAGATAAAGTACTACATGGCAATGCTGGGCGCTTCGCGAGGAATCGTCTTGTATCAACTGCTGATGCATTTCGGAAATACACCATTCAAAACCTTCCAAATACTTATGAGCGCGCAGGAAAGAAAGGATCAACGTGATAAGTTAGTAAAGGAAGTACTCTCTCTGAAAAGAGCGATGGAAGCAGGAGATCCATCACTTGCTAGGTCAGTGATTGAAGATCCCGGCTTGAACTGGATGTGTAAAGACTGCCCTTATTCCATAGAATGCAAGAGAATAGAAAGCGCTGCGGCAGCGGCCTAATTTTTGATGAGGTAAATAGAGCAATGACAACAAAAACACAAGTCGATACCAAACAAGAGGTTCATAGAAAACAATGTTCCAGGTGTGGCAGAACAAGTACCTATTCGTTGGGAATGAAAGGTCATTGGGCGTATGTCTCCAGTTTCCTATGGCAAGAGTATGAGGGTATGGTCATATGTGCAAAGTGCTTTGTAGGCACTAGGGCGGCTTAGGAAAGGAGAGAGGAAAAGCGATGATGAATAATCCAACAAGCAATACTGATGAAAAGAAATGCGAGTACTGTGGAGCAAACAAGACGTACATTGCTGTTACTAAGAGAGGAACACCTTATCCAAAATGGAATAGTAATCCCTACAAAGAAAATACTTGGCTATGCGGTAAATGTTACAGAAACCTTGTGTATCCCAAGGCACTTCCTCCAATTCAGGTTCGTAAAAGTATTCGTATGGACAGAATTGCAAAACGAGATTGTCACAAATGTGGCGGCAAGACAACTACTCAAAAAAGTGAGACCTCTCCTAATGACTATCATATATGGCATAGACATCCCGAAGTATTGAGCAAATGGCTGTGCGATAGGTGTTATGCGAACTGCCTGTTTGAACCAAAAAGAAAATTCAAAACCAAAGAAGAACGTTACCAATACATTAGCAAATTATTTAGCGGGACTGGAAATCCAATGTATGGGAACCATACGCTTAATCTAGGCAGAGTATACACACCCGAACGCAATAGAAGAGTGTCCGAAGCAGTAACGAAGTGGGCCAAATCGCATCCGGAGCACTACTCAAGGATTGGCGTTTTGGGGGCGATAAAAGCAAGAAAAATGGGACTCTATGGAATATCGACAAGCCTGGAGACTATTATGGAAAAAGCGCTTAGAAACTACAAGATTCAATATATCTCACAGCAAAGGTATGGGATAGGTATAATGGATTTCTATCTTCCAGAAGGAAATATCGCCTTATTTGTGGACGGAGGCGTCTGGCATGCTGATCCTAGGTTATACAAACCAGACGATATCCTATTTTTTAGATTCAAGAACTCCAGAAAAGAATGGAAAAAAGTAACTGCGAAGGACGTATGGGAAAAGGATAGAATTCATATCAATCACTTAAGGTCAAAGGGTTATAATGTAGTCCGTTTTTGGGAGAAGGAAATAGAATGTGAAATTGATAAATGTATCGAGATTATTAAGGAGGAGATCCAGGCATTTAAAAAAAGAGACGTGGACAAATGAGATCGCGTCATAATGGAAAGAAGTAGCGAAATGAATCACCTAGACGAGTTCTGGTTTACCTTTTAAAGCATCATTAAATAACGACCTATCTGTGTTTGCTTCAACTAGATCCTTCATATATTTTTCTACAGCACTTTTGAATTCTCTAAAATAAGTTCTAACATAGAATGAATATTTAGTTTTCTTGTCAAAATCTATTCCATGGTCGCCTTCAGTATCAGCGTCTATATTACCACCATTTTCAATAACAAAGGAGTGTGCTAAACCACATCTTACGTCATGGTATATGTTCAATCCACTCTCTCTAAGTGTTCGATAATGTATAGGATCTAGTCTATCCAAAAATGTATTGAATGCTGGCTTGCTACAGCCAGTACTTATCCCTAATACTAACCGGCCCCAATACTCAGTATAACAACAAAGACCTAATGCAATTAAAAATGCAGGCGCTCCTTCTCCTCGCCCATTATTAAGTTCTAGGGACTTTCCTATATCTTTAAACATGAATTCTCGGATCTTTTTTGCACTCTTGTAATTCTTGGTCTTAGAAAATGACATGCCAGATCTCATTAAGTTCTTTCTAATAAGTGTGGATCTTCTGAAGAAAGGCATGCTGATATATTCATCTAGTGGTAACAAAGTCATTCGGTATTATTATATCAGCAGAAATTGAGAGACATAGAGGATTGGAGGATTAAGATTCGAAACACTGACCTCTGTGGTATCGTCCAGCGTCACAACTAAACGAGGCGGTTCATGTCATGTCAGTAGATTAACCAGAGAAAATAGTCTCCAGTTTTCTCTTTGTCTAGCAACCCATTCCCTGATTCATTAAGGCAATTATTAATGTAGAAAGGTAAAATCCTCTATCTATCCGTATACGATTTGGAGTTTATACAACAGAATATGTAGATGTTCGAATATAAGTATAACCTTAGTAATAGTAGTAATGCAGAATCGCAAGACATTGAAATAGAGGCAGAATGTAACAACATGATATTTACTTGGTGGGAACGCAACCAGATTGCAGAAGAGGCGCTAGTATCTACAAGGACATCGCTGAATGCAATTCTTATAAAAGCCATGAAATCGCGTTATAGAATTACGGACTCAATCGGATGGTTCAGTAGATCAGACAAGTTGATTGAATCAGACAAGTATTTAATCATAATATGAAAAGCCATGAATACTAAAAATTATTTTTTGTATTATTTTATTGGTAACAAACAAGTTATTTTTGAATGTTCTATGAAAGATGTAGCTAATGCAAGACTCATAACTTCTATTGTCATCATTCTTGACCGAATCCGTACCGTTCTAACGTTTTCTGAATGGCGTTAGCGAATTCTTTTGGCATCCAGAGTGAAAGATCATGATGACCTGGGAACTCTATATTCTCGCACCCAAGCGCAACAGCTAGAGCCCTAGTTGTCTGGACATAGTACGCATTATCACTATCTCTTCCTATAGCTGTTACCATATGCAAATTATTTTTTCTAATACTCTCAATATTGGGTAGATATCTGAAGAATGCTCTGAACTCATGCTTGAAGAAGAAATCAACGTTACCAGAGAGCCGGTCGTTGAGATCGGTAGGAAATGGAGAATCAGGGACGCTTATGAGAGATGCCATGAATTCAGTTTGCGCAGCAAGCGAGCCTTCGTGCTGACTTTTTAGATATATGTTATAGACAAAGGAGCGCCATTTTTCGGCATCAGATTTGGGTAATAGTTCAATCACTGGCGCTTCATGGACTATTAGAAAGTTAATCATCTCTGGCATGGTTGCAGCAAGCTCTAGACCTATGATAGCACCTCCACTTCTTCCAACTACGAGAGCCTTCCCATCTCCTACTGCATTGATAATAGAAGCAGCATCACGAGCCTGTTGGGTAACCGTCATGTCAACGCTTCGATCCCCAGAGCTGCGAGAGTTGCAGCGCCGATCATAAGACACAACAGTAAATTTATCAGCAAGAATATCGGCTGCAGAAGAGTAGTACCCTGCATCTTCCATACCACCATGAACCAATAAAAGAATTGGACCATTGCCTCTATGTTCACAATAGATCTCAGCACCTTCATTCGATATCTTCTCTCTGATAGGAGTAGGCATCCTACAAGTTAGGAGATGGATATATATGAATCAAGATATATGATATGATAGTTTGTTTTCAACTGTAACTCCACTGAAGAAGGACAATGTTTAAGCGAATAATTAATGTGAAGGACAATGTTTAAGCGATTTTGTCGATGACTTTGAAGTGCCATGAGAAGCAAGCGACTTTTCCTTCAATACCTGCAGTTTCATATCTTCAGCTGCTTTGATCCCATCAAATGAAGATGAATCTTGGTTATCTAATGCGTTAACCAAGCTTCAGCGTGGACAATACGTCACAGATAGTTTTTTCTGAATTTCTTCTTCGGATAAAACTCCATTATGAACAAGTATCTGCCTTTTAGGTTCATTTCCCATCCTTCTTTTGATTTTGGTGGGTAACTGGATCTACTAACTGAGTTAGTAACGGTTCCTACGGATAGAAACCGATCGGTATTATTTTGGATAGTTGTATGAGATTAAGCGGCAAGTGCGAAAGAGGAAGATGGACAACATGTCCATGGCTGGGAAAATATTTCTTTAGTAGGTAAAGCGGCCGCTGGCTCTATACCAGTTGAAAATGAACTGACGGTTTAGTCTGCCTTCTTTTCTTTAGTAGTACTTCCAGTTTAGATTAATGACCATTGAGATAACACAAATCATGAATTAGGTATACGCATGGCATTGCTATTTTTGTAGCCCACTTGAACCCATGAGCATAAAAAAGTAAATGAATTAAGAAATATAGCATAATAACGTGTCTCTCCAAGACGTTGAATCAATCTCCAAATCCAAGACGTCGAATCTTATCCACTGATTTCTTATCAACAAACTCAATCCATGCAAGGAGGCCTTCATTAATTGTAAATGAAAAATATAACTTACCAGCTCCAGTTGCAGAACATGGATTCTCTGCATTGGTAAGTATTTTTAGCCGTGAGAAAACTAATACTTTCCTTTTCGATGCAGGAGTAAGTGAATAGTGATAATGCAGATTTGCTGGGGATTAGGATTGATCAGATCAG
>Ga0210115_1000389_pt1 | contig 12620 bp, 13 predicted proteins | sample MayberryNW_TuleB_2_FD_185526 | JGI IMG/M metagenome (GOLD analysis project Ga0210115, IMG submission 185526) | Wetland microbial communities from San Francisco Bay, California, USA, that impact long-term carbon sequestration - MayberryNW_TuleB_D2... | ecosystem: Environmental > Aquatic > Marine... | reverse complement strand
TCCACATCTTCTTATATTCTTGCACTTCCCTTTCCGCGTACTCCTTTATAGGGCGGATTCGGATCGTCGATACAAAAATAAACCATCTCATTCTTTCTGAGATTATGGGTTTTCTTCGACTCTCTTCCTGTTAGGACGTAGAACCTGTTATTTGAATAATCATAATAATACCCAACAGGATGAATATTCACGTGACCGTTCTCGTCTACCGTTCCAAGGTGTAACATTAAGACCTTCATTGTTAAGAAATCCTTTATCTCTTGTTCACTTAATGGCGCGCCAAAACCTGGGCTTGCATCTAGTATCCTTAACATAGAGAAGTAGATTAGTTAACTTATTTAAGTTATTTCATATTCTATTATTTTCTTCGCGCAAAAATCAATGCGCAACATCTGAGAAATATTCACTGTTTACCGTAATCCCAAGTTGAGTAATACTTTGGACTAATCTCTAGAATAACTGACTGACCTTCCTTAATTGCATCAATAAGTTCGTGTGCCATAGGATGTTCGAGATTTCCCAAATATCGCATATGAATTTTCTGTGCGACCAAGACGTTATGGTTAACATCATAAGATACCTTTACGTTCCCCTTACCACGTACTCCCTTGTACGGAGGGGAAGGATCGTCAATGCAAAACTAAATCGTTTCATTCCTTGAAAGATTTTCCATTTTTTTAGAATGTTTTCCAGTTTCAACGTATATCTTCTTCGAATCATCGTAGTAATACCATGCGGGATGAATATTCGCGTGACCATTCTCATCTACGGTCCCAAGATGGACATTCAGAACTTTGGTTGTCAAAAAATCCTTTACGTTTTCTTCACTAAGAGATTTGCCGGATTCTCCACAACCATCTAGAATCTTTAACATATAGAAGAGGGCATTTTCACGTATTTAAGAAATTCTGCGTGCAATATATTGTAAGAACATCGTATCCCGTGGAATGACAGGATTGGTTTTGGATTGCGAATCCGTATGTAGTTATCATGTACATGATGAATTAGATGTTACGTGCGAATACCTATGAATGTAGAACCTGTAGTATCAGATTTCAATTGATAAAACTACCACCGTCGCAAGATAGTGCGAGATTCTGTCCCTATTGTGGGCATGCAACTATTGAACCTCATCAAATTATCTTCTGTTAAGGCGGAACTAGACCATGTTGGCGCGCAAAACCTAATGAAGAATAAATAATTGAACGTCTTATATATGATACCAAATGCCGAGAACAGAAGAAACTTTCCAAGAGGAAAGAAATAAGACTATTATAAGATCATTCATAGAAGAAATTTTTAATGAACACAATTTGTTATCCATTGAAAAATATTTCGGCAAAGATTCTGTTGAAGGTAGTCCTCAGGCAGGTAAGGGCGGCGAAGGATTTAGACAGTTCTTAATTGACTTCTTTAAGGCATTTCCTGATTGGCATGCACAAATAGAACACGTAGTTGCAGAAAATAATCTTGTTGTGGTATTTCTAAATGGATTTGGAACTCACAAGGGGGAGTTTCGCAGTGTACAACTGACAAACAAAAAAGTAAACATAAGATCTGCAGATCTATATAGGATAGAAAATGAAATAATTACAGGACATTGGGATGTAGTAGATCAACTGAATTTGTTGAAACAAACTGGGTCTTTACTTTCTGGAAAAGAGATTTAGAAGCGCAGTGGACATATCAGGTTACAGTGTCCTCTTAGTATTCAGCTTAGAAAGTCAGACAGACGTGTTTGTTTAGTCTTAATAGTGCGGCGTTTATTCGTACTTTCGTGATTATCCTTTCCCAGATCATCTGTTATGATAAGTTCATCTCCCCACTTCACTTCCTCTAGGCCTATTAATTGTCTGAATATGTTTACGGTGCCAGGACCAAATCCTGCATAATGATTATTTGCGCCGACGATCGAAAACTGTAGTGTCTGCATCATGTTATCTCCTTCCTTGTTGAATAGTACCGGTACGATAAGCAGTGATGGTATACTTCCACTGCCACGCAATTGTAGTAATATTTTGTCCTCCTTCTATTATATCCTTATAGACAGCCATCGTATTATTTAGAAATGATAGTTCTCCATCAGGAGTGAATGAATTAAAGAATATTACACCACTATCTAATACTATATCTTCATCTGCTTGATACTCTATGGAGTGATATTCAGCCTTTGCAATATCATTCCCTTCTTCCGCTCTTAATTCCATTATTCCTTTTTGATAAACAGTCCCATCAGGATTTGTAACATAAATCCCTGAAGAATTGCTAGTTTTATTGTCATAGTTTATTACTCCAAAACCCGAAAACGTAACTTCAAAATCCTCTGTTGCAATATCAGTTGTTCTGATTCCTATCGGTTTCAGTCCTGTCGTAGTCGATTGGTCGACTAGAAATGGAGCATCTAGATAGAAAGTATTATTGAGTGGGGAATCAAAATTTATATCTTCTATTGTATTTTCTGCTTTTGTACCTTTTATGTCATTGTTTGAACTTAAGGCCATTATTATTACACTGCCTATAGTTAGTAACAAAATGACCATCCTAAAATGGATGGATATCCGAAGGTTTTGCTCCATATTTGTATCTCATATTAGATAACTTTTTATCATTATTAAACAAGTATGTTAAGGACTGTGTGATAGAGGCGTATTTTATCATCATCAAATTTTAATGCGCCGTATAATTACACATTTATAAGTATATTCAAATCGAATTAAATTAGAAGAGATGAAAGATTCGACGATCCTATTGATTCTTTTGACTACATATGCGAGTCTTGGTATTATCCTATTTGTGGTGGCTTGTGAAAAGATAAATCGACTCTGTATCCAGTGAATATTTTAAACATGCGTCAAAGGTAAAAAAAGTTACGATCCTTTTTACTCTATCTAGTTGAAGACTTAATAGTACAAAGTTTGTTCTATCCGTGATAACATGCGTAAGGGAATCAAATTAGGAATCATTGGTGCAATAATAATTATTGTGGGCGTAAGTGCATTTTATCTTGCTTCTCCTTTATTCATTTCAACTGAAATTGATGAACCTCTGCCTGAAGGAGCTGAGGTACCAACAGCATCGCCACCATTAAATCAATTTCAAGAATTTATGGCAATGAGCGAAGAAGAAAGAATTGAGGCTGGCAATCAGATGGATGAACAAGAAAAGAATCAGATTATGCTTGAATTCGCAAGGATGAATACTAGTATCGATGAATCAATGACCCAGATTAATCAGTCATTATCAGAACAGCAAACTTCTCAAACAGGAAACGAATCTAGCAATTTACTGTTAACTGGTTCGTTTGTTGGAGTTGGAGATGGCATACATGATGCACAAGGTATTGCGAAAGTTATTCCTATAGAGGGTGGCGGTAATGTACTTAGATTGGAGGATTTGATAGTTACGAATGGACCAGATCTATATGTATATCTCTCAACAGATTCAACAGATAAGAGTGCATCTGACTTTGTGAATTTGGGTAGATTAAAGGCCAATATTGGAAATCAAAACTATGAGATTCCCGAAGGAATAGATATAACAAAATATGATACGGTCTTGATATGGTGTAGGGCGTTCTCTGTTCTTTTTGGTAGTGCTGATCTGAAAAGTCGGTAGGCGATAGTGTGAGTGGGTCGCATTTCATCCTGACAGAGTCGTATAATCACCGTTAATTGGGTGAGGTAATGCGTTGGATATTTGATAAGTTAATGTTTTTTTGTTTGATACTCTATGAATAATGGAAACATCTTGCAGGGACAAAATCGTATGAGAGCTAAACTTTTATCGACAATAGTAGTAATGACAGGGCTTATTTTTGGTATTTTGTCATTCTCACCCAATATCCTTTCTCTTAACCATAGTGCCTCAGCGATGGCACAAACTGATAATTCTATAGGTTCATCACCATTTTCATTATCAAATCTGATAGAACAGGGTTCACCTTATCTAGGAAATCTCACAGCTCCTATTACTATAATAGATTTTAGTGACTTTCAATGTCATCTATGCGCAAGGCACGTAAAAAATGCTGAACCCATTATTAATGAAACGTATATACAAACAGGAAAGATAGCTTTAGTTTTCAAACACCTTCCGAATAGAGGATTTGATTCTATGGGCGCTCATCTGGCTGCTCAATGTGCAAACGAACAAGGGAAGTTCTGGCAATTTTACAAGGTATTATATGAGAAACAGAAAGGTATTGATTCAGGATGGGTCAATAAAGTTAATTTGAAAATGTTTGCATCTCAAATATCAGAACTGGAAGTGAAGCAATTCAACACTTGTTTTGAGGCTCAAAGGCATAAGGAATTTATCGATAGCGATATCAGACTTGCTAATTCACAGGGATTCTTTGATACTCCTTCCTTTATTATAGTAAATAGCATCGATGGCTCAAATCTGGAGATAATAAGAGGAGCACAGCCTTTTCCTGCATTCCAATCTGTCATTGAAAAGAAGCTAGATGAATTAAAGAATTAAAGAAGGATTAAAGAGTTGATTTCATTACCACTATCTTTTAAAGTCGTATTTTCGACACCTATGTACATCCTAACAGCTGCGGCCGGTGCGATTCCTTTTTGGATCCTGTTCAATGTCTTTGACCAGCTCATCTTCTTTGAACCGATTTGGATCTTTTATCTACCCGAGGATGCGATTATAGGATTTATCTTGACTACAATAGTTTCGATCCTATTGGGAATCTTGGCTAGCATGAACATTTATGCTATAGGGCACTCCAGACTGAAGATTAGCAGGAAATCATTATTTTCTGGATCGTCTCTGAGCATCATATCCGGTGTATGTAGTAGTTGTTCATCTGTAGGATTTCTGTTGATATCTACATTCGGTAGCATTGGCGTCATTACTACTAATCTCCTCACAATTTATCAAATCCCAATAAGAATAATCTCTGTTGCGATTCTAATTTTTGCCTTATACTATATACATAAGAGGATTGTTCAAAGTTGTATTATGGATTTAAGGAAAGACTATATGTAAAGTTAATAAGTTCTTACTCAAATATTCAAAAAAAACGAACTTGTAGAGTCTTATTACAAAATACTAGTATGTCCAAATTTACGCCTGAAGAAGCACTAGATTCTGTAGTTCAAGGTAGGTATCAATGTAGGGACTTAAGATTCCTTAATAATGCTTTAAGGAACCAGGATTCATCTACTCTGAGGAACCGGGATCCGAAGTTAAATTTATCACGGAATTCAGAAATATAGTGATTTAAAATAACTCAAAGAATTCTATCTCAACTATTTGTCTTATCATTCCAATCTATGCTTTATTGCATGACAAATACGACTAGAGTTATGTTCGGGCATTAGAACACCAGGATCATTTAAAATACTAGGTATCGTATGATGTGTAACAGATGAAAATAACATGTGTTGATTGTGGCTGTAGTCCACACGAATGTACGCAGAGCAAATCATCAACTGAGTGTCCCCACTGTCATGTTCTAAGTTGCTGTTGCTGGCCAGTAATTCATGGCAATAGTGGCTGAAGGAATCTGTATAGTGATTGATATATCGAAGGCTATGTTAAATATGTGATAAAGCAAACAACGTAAACACAGGGAAAGTTATTTTACGCAGCTTTCGCTGAAAAAGCAAATATTGTAATAATGATGGGTCTTCTGTATAGTACGCTCAGATATCTTGAATCATAGCGAAACTAACGACGATAAAAGTGATGGCAGGATTCCAGCCATAAAGCTAGGTTTAAAAGCAAATATCAATCAGTTCTTACTTCTCATTTTAGTTAATGCATTTGTAGGCGCTATGATTGGCTTGGAACAAACAGTAGTTCCACTCTTAGGAAAAGAAGAGTTTGGCCTAGAATCTAATGTATTACTTCTATCTTTCATTGCCAGTTTTGGAATTGTTAAGGCTATACTCAATCTCTTTGCTGGTAACCTGTCCGACAGATGGAATAGAAAGAAGGTTTTAGTATTAGGATGGCTATTTGCTGTGCCTGTTCCTTTCATCTTACTATATGGTCCTGATTGGAACTGGGTTTTATTTGGTAACGTACTCTTGGGGGTAAACCAGGGTCTAGCGTGGTCAATGACTGTAAATATGAAAATTGATCTAGTAGGAAAGGAGAGAAGAGGACTGGCACTAGGACTGAATGAATTTGCAGGTTATGTTTCAGTTGCTTTGGTAGGCTTTTTCACAGGTTATATAGCGGCTACCTATGGCCTAGAACCATATCCGCTCTATTTAGGAATTGCCTTTTCATTATTAGGTCTTATAGTATCCTTCGCCTTTGTTAAAGATACATCGAAATTCACAGAATTAGAATTAAGAAATGAACTGGAGCTGGAAAAGGAAGATGGAAAAGTCAAGGGACAAAACAAGGACAAAGAAGATCTACAAAAAAGGCAAGAATCTACAGAAAAAGATCCACATTTTATTAGCGGGCCATACCAATCAGCTGAAAGCAATCTAAACTTTAAACAGATATTCTTAGAAACTTCTTGGAAAAATAGGTCTCTATTAGCGGCTAGTCAAGCCGGGTTAGTTAACAATTTGATATTCGGTGTAACCTGGGGTGTATTTACAATCTATTTTGTATCTCTTGGAATAGGCATAAACGACACTGCACTTCTAAAAGCGTTACACCCCGGCGTATGGGGATTCTTACAACTTGCAACAGGCCCTCTAAGTGATAGCCTAGGTAGAAAGAGGCTCATTTATCCTGGGATGATTGTTCAAGCAGTTGGTATCTGGGTAGTACTAATGTCTGGAAGTATCTTTTTTGGATTAATCATTGGCATGATCCTTCTAGGTGTAGGAACAGCTCTTGTGTATCCCACGTTGCTTGCTGCAATAAGTGATATAGCCAATCCACATTGGAGGGCTACTTCATTAGGTGTCTATAGATTTTGGAGGGATTTGGGATTTGTTTTTGGGGCTATTGGGATAGGTTTCATTGCAGATTTGTCAAGTTTAAGTACTGCCATTGAGGTAGTCGCATGGATATCATTGGGTTCCGGAATATTTGTTCTTGCAGTTATGCGGGAAACTAAAGTGAGTCTCGATATTAGATGAAATTGGGATAGGCCGTGAGATCGGTATCATATCGTAGCAGAAAATTCTGGCAGACACAGATATTGCAATTTATTAGATGATTAATGACCGCTAGACAAATTGATGCTAATAGAAAAATTGTACTTAAGGATATTTATTAGCACTAAAAATACTTAAACTGTTAAATGATATTAATTGGTTTAAAATATATTACAATCAGGTGTCTTTAGTCACCAATCCTTTTGAATAGGTTATCAAATGCCTTTCCTTATTTTAGAATCCAATTATAGCTTTTGTAGATTTACATTGAAAAGGAGGATATTGATGGGCCGCAGGGCCGAATCATCAGGTAAAGATGAAACGGGTGAACAATGAGAGATTCCATTTTCATCGCAGAAATTGTCTTGTCTGTGTTGCCATCCTGAAGTACTGATAGTTGCTGTTTGAATCCAGTAACCGTGTTCTGTAACTCAACCTTTTTGGTCTCCGATTCATTAATGGTAACTTGAAGCTCATTTATTTTCTTGTTCATTTCGAAATCCTTGTCGCAGAATTGTTGATAGATTCGAACCTCATTGCTCACTGCAGCTTTCCATGAATTTAATTCATTCTTACGGATATTTATTTCCTCAATCGGCCTCCTCTTTTGAGTTAGAATAGCGAATATTGAAACGAACTTAACCTTCATAGTAACTAGCTCCATGAATCTAAGATCTAGTATAGGTAGTAACAAGGTTGCAAACCTTAGTATTGTCTCCTTGCCTGTTTATAGTCATGACTATTCATATTATATTATATACTATCATTCCTTAATAAGCGTTACTTCCATATAGTAACGACTAGACAGAGAGAAGGTCCTAAAAAAAGGAACTTACTGCCAATACACTCTTCTCCTGAACATAGTAACCTGTGCATCCAGATAAATAATAAGATTACCAGACGCATTCTTATACGCATCTACAGCATCTTCAACAACTTTTACTAGTTTAGACAAATGATTTTCATCAAACTTACTTCTGTCGTTTAAAAGTAGATTACAATACTCCCTGAGTGTGGGCAATGCTTCAATCAACAGCGCCTCCTTACTGTTTTCATTTTCAAGCCTTAGCTGCTCTTCACTCTTACCTGACATAGCTATATATCTTAGAAGTCAAAGATTTAAAGCATTTCTAGTCATAGTTTCAATAACTCAAGTTGCAAGGAGTCTAATGCCAAAACTGAGATAGAATAAAATAATCTTAATTCGAGAGTATCAAGTTTTTTACTATTCTGGCTGAACTATCCTTACTATCTTCATGTTCACTTGGAAAAAAGCATAGTCTAAATCGACATTTCTTAAAAATAATAAAAGGATATTCTAGATTGCGCCTTTCCTTTCTCCCCCAGAGGTAGCAGGGGCAGTAGATTTCCTCTCTTCCGACTTTCTCTTTGCTCTTGAGCTAAACAATATCCCTGTTAGTGCTGCAAATGCACCCACCACAATGCCATACATGAATACTTGATCTGCCATAACTACTAATACACAGAGTAAAAGATAAAGTTATACATACTACTAAGACGACTAGCTCACATTCACTTAATGCTGGCATATTTACTTGTTAGATGCCAAATGAACAAGTTAAACTTTGATGGTGGATATTGTACGATTTTATTGATTATTCTTGAAACAAGCTATTGATTAATCTAGTTGTGGTAATGACTGGATTCCGTAAGTCAAACAATGATATTCGTAATCAGCGGCAGCAGCAAGAGTCGACATCTTGTTATCATCAATGTACTAGATGTGTAATCATATTTCATTGTGATCGTGCTCTTTACCATCATCGCCAGTTAGGTAGAGGTAGTAACCAGTGTGAAAACCCCTTCCATTATGGTAAATGTAATACATGTGAAGGAGCTAAATCCCGAAGTTGGTGGTAGAAAGATTAACTACTTCTCGATGTAAGATATTATAATTAATCGCTATAGTGTGGAGAATTTCTGGAATACATATAGTAATATCTCTTTATATTATCTGTCAAACTGCTAATTTCTTTTATATCATTAAATTCATTTCTCCTATGTACCGCTATTCCTAAGGAAAGTAATTCATTCAACCACCATTCATATTTTTCACGGCATTCATGTAAGGCTACCAATGCAACCCCCTTAGCATATCGTTCCCGTCATTATTAAGTATGAATACATGACTCAGAGCAGAAATTGGTAGCGCTAACTATAACAGAGAAAGGATTCAGTAACTGCCGAGATCGTAATTCCTAACCAGTTATTTTGATAAAAATTTACCTCTGGAGAGCGAATAATTCAGAGATGCGGCAGCGAGTAATATGACACAATTGAATAGATTTGGTTTGAGGATATTTGAGACCATACAGTAATTGCTTAATTGGGAAGGTCTTAATTCAGTCTACCTTTTTCATCTTCGAACCACATTTAGGACATGATATTTTATTGTGTTCATTGCCACATTTCATGCAAAAATACTTGACGCGTCGGTAGCCATCATGAGATAGACTAAGTGGATTGTGAGAAACTAATTTGAAGAATTCTCTGATTCCCTTCAGATTAGTGGTCGTGGGTTTATCCTTAAAATGCATATTTATCTTCCTAAAAAATAGCTTCCTCCGATACAAACTAATCAATAAAAAAATAGGTATTGCGACAAACCAATCAATTGGAAAAGGAAGTAGAATCGCGATAATGAATGCAATTCCCACATAAACAGCTAACCATTTAAGCTGATCCAGAACAAGTTTTTTCTTGTCAAATCATTCATATCTGTACATTATTCACATATAATACCACTTTCACATCCAAAAACCTTACTGCAACCTTATTTTCATTTATTTTCGGAACCACGTTAAACCAGCTTATTACATAGTCGTTGGTGGGCCTTAGCAGAAGACTCTCCATATTTCTAATAGCAACATAAAGAAGGTTTGCTGTCTGATCTGCAAGTACCAGGTTAAAAATTTTAATCTATTCTATTGAATGAAAAAGGGTGGCAGGACGACCTACTCTGTTTGGGAGAGGGTACCGAGTCGTTATACCATAATGCCTACGTTGATCCAGTCAAGAGTTCTTTCCCGATGACGGTGATTAATATCACGGAATAGTAGAAGCAATCCATTCATCTACGTTTATGTTAATTCAAGCCTCAACACATCTGAGGAAGGAACATTCAGGAGAATTTCGCACTCCTTTTAATACCAGTCTATGCCAATACTGGATCATCTCTGGAATATTACATAATGATAATTAATTATATAAAATGATCTGAAATCTTTATCATGTTAGTATGGATAGAATATTACTTATTATCTTGTTGTGATCTGCGTCTACCTCGGTTGTAACCAAGAGCAGATGGTTTCCTTCTAACGGAAATGTTATCCTTTTGATTTTCTTATATTCTGCCATTGCATATTTCCCTTTACCGACTTTTGGTGAAAGGGAGTTCCTTAAAGCCCATCTGGCTATAGCCTGCAAATTTGATCTTTTCGTTTCGTCTGCAGATAGAAGGTTTGTTATTCCTTCATGCTGTCCACCATATTTTATCTCACCTGAATCATCACACACACCAGCGAATCTTATGTTGGATTCCAGACCAAGGATGTCCTTACAGAGTCTATCAAAATCCATCGTTATGAGATAGTGAATGAACAAATCTAATAAATATTCTGTTACATAAATTGGGTAGCGAACTTGACATGCTACAGAGCCGACTTCTCCTATAGGTGACGAGACAAATATAGTAATATCATTACTCTTTAAATCGGAAACAGGTAAAAGTCATGTAGACCTGACTAGATGTATAAACCTACTAGAGAAGATGGCTCAAGTAGAGCAGTGTTTTGGTTATTCTATGTTTCTACGGGTCAAGAACAGCTACAATACTCAATTTTTTATGGGTATAATTCATTATAAAATGACGGACTAACACTAATATCCGTTGAAAATTTTATAGGTTTAATACGTTATTCAGGGAGTAATTACTCCTTTCGGCCTCAACTCTGCATATGACCAAGATGAGAAACCATTTTCTGTACTTTTGAAACATGGCTACAAGAATAATGCATCAGTTCGGAACGGTTGGATAGATGAACTCAATAACGCTTGAATATATGCAGAAACAGTAACGTCCGGTGAAGTGCTAATCAAAACTAGCGCTAACTCTCATTTGATTGATACATTCCGTACATATATTGTTTGGACCTCTACACGGTCTCATTCTATGACAATAACTGCAAAGCGAATAGTCCCCTTCTGATTCAGCTTTCACTGATGATATCATGTTTCTTATACTTGTATATGGTGCCGAGATATTTGTATTTTTGCAAATTATGCATTAAAACTTTTAATACTTATACAAATATTACGGTCTGATGTCGATATTGTCACAAAAACCAGTTATAGTCATCTCCTTTCTTCAAATTTGTATTGATTGCTTCCTGCAGCAGAATATAAAGGAGAAAGAGCCTAAACCAACCATAAGTCGTACAAGTTCTTTTGCTTCTCAAATATTTTTGCTGGCCAGGATCAGATGTTTAATCTGATCGTATCCTCTCCAAATGATAAACTTATAGAAGAAATATCAAATAAGTTGTCTTAATTAATAGAAACTCACAGCTCCATTCAAATAGGAGCTACCAAATTTGACTTGCAGAAAATCATAGGGTTTTCATATAAGAACCTCACGTTCCCTCTAAAAATAATAACCTCTGCACCCATATTGATGAGAATCCCCCAACAAAAGGTCATCAGGGAGCTGGGAAGCAACTCTGTATCCTATAGAGAAGTCTATTGGCGGGATAACTATCCAATGAGCTTGTTCATAGAAGAACTGGAATCTAATTTAGATAAGAAGTACAGAGATTATACAACATTAGGCATAAAGAAAAACACTAATGATAGCTTATTTACGGAGTATAGTTTTAAAAAACAGGTGTCAACCAAAATACATATGAATGATACTGATGTGATTGTCATAGATTCTCTTTGGGGATTAGGATTCTCACAGTACATTGATGAATCTCTCCAGATATTTGTTCTGGATTGCGGATTAGGAGAGAGAAACTCACTGGGCTTCGGTTTTGTGAATGAATTAAACATTGTGTAATAGTTGAACGTATGGCGGTTGTCGGAGTAGTGCCTGTTGCTGTGCCGAGGTAAAGATGTCGTTACACATCCCGGGTATTTTTTATATTTCTTATTATCTGTCGTTAGGCAAAAGTAATACTAAAATCGTAACGTAGTGCACATAGATCTAAATACGCCTGTAGTGAATATGGTAGCTGCTTTCTTATTCAAAGGCATTAAATCTGGGTGATGTGTAAGCACATTAATACATAGGTATATTCAGTCTGTGCTTCCTCACAATAGAACAAATATGTGTAATAATGTGCATACAAGTACTATAACAGATGCCGACTCAGGAGAGGTTATATGTATTACCTGTGGTACGGTTGTTTCTGATAAAGAAATAGAAATAGGCCCAGAATGGCGTTCCTTTACAAATAGTGGAGTAAGTTTAAGCAGAGTAGGAATGCCAACCTCTTTAGCTAAACACGATCAGGGACT
>Ga0210115_1000388_pt1 | contig 12648 bp, 9 predicted proteins | sample MayberryNW_TuleB_2_FD_185526 | JGI IMG/M metagenome (GOLD analysis project Ga0210115, IMG submission 185526) | Wetland microbial communities from San Francisco Bay, California, USA, that impact long-term carbon sequestration - MayberryNW_TuleB_D2... | ecosystem: Environmental > Aquatic > Marine >... | reverse complement strand
GGTCGAGTAGCCGGTCGAGCCGATGACGCCGATGGCCTGGCCCTTGACGACCCGGTCGCCGGGCTCGACGCCGACGGCGGCCTGGTGGGCGTACATCGTGGTCACCCGCAGTCCGCCGATCTTGCCGTGGTCGATCACCGTCATGTTGCCGTAGGCGACGTTGAACTCGGTGAACAGCACGACGCCGTCGTCGGCGGCGTAGGCGATGCCGTCACCGACCGAGAAGTCGGTGCCGGTGTGGATCTTCACGTAGTGCAGGATCGGGTGGAACCGCGGCCCGAACGGCGAGGTGACCGTCCCGGTGCCGGGCCGGACGAACTCCCCGGTGCCCTGCGGCGGGCGCTCGCCCCTGGCGAGCTCACGGGAGATCTCGATGATCCGGGTGGCCAGCGCACCGGACTCGGTCACCAGCACCTGGTACTGCCGCTTGTCCTCGAGCGCCGCCTTCTTGGCCTCCTCGAAGGCCGCCTTGCGGGCCGCGACGACGGCGTCGACCTGCTTCTGCGCGGCGTCGGCCATCATCTCCTTGGCCTGCACGGCGGCCAGCGCGAAGGCGGCGGCCTCGCGGCGCGCCTCGGCCTCCTTGCGCGCGGCCGTCATCCGCGACCGGGCGTTGAGCAGCTCGGCCCGGTCGGCGGTCAGCTCGGCGAGCACCGCGTTGCCGGCGCTGCCGACGCTCTGCAGGAAGGCCAGCCGGTCGGCGAGCTGGTTGGGGCTGGTCGACGACAGCACCAGCGCCCATTCGCCCATCGAGCCGTTGCTCTGGTAGGCCACCCGGGCCAGCGAGCCCAGGTCGTCCTGCCGGGAGGCGATGCGGGCCTCGACGATCTCGAGCTCGCGACCGGCCCGGGCCTCGGCGAGGACCGCCGCGTCGAGGTCGGTCTGGGCCTGGGCGTCGACCTCGCGCGCCGCCTCGAGCGCCTCACGCGCGTCGTCGAGAGCCTGCTGGGCGATGACCAGGTCGGCCTTGGCCTTGGCGAGATCCTTCGAGGCCTCGACGAGGGCGGCGGCGTCGTGCGCCTCCTCGGCGGCCCGGCGGGCCTCCTCCTCGGCCTGCTTGCGCGCCTTCTCGGCGGCCTCCTTGCGCTTCTCGGCGGCCCGCTCGCGGGCCTTGGCGTCGGCGCGGTCCTGGCGGCGCTGCTCGGCCTTGGACAGCGTGCCGGTCGGGCTCGGGGTCGGGGTCGGGTCGGCCGCCGACGCGGGCAGCCCGGAGCCGACGAGGGAGAGGCACACGGCGGCGAGCAGGGCAGCGGTCAGTGACGTGCGCCGCCGCACGGTGGCACGCATCCGCCCACCCCCCTTGCTCGCTCGCCGGCCGGGCTCATGCCCCGACCGTGCGCAGGCCCAGGTCTCCCCACGACACCTGGGCCGGAGATCCATGGTGACCGCCGGACCGGCTCTTGTGCAGGTCTTTACCAGGAAAACCCGGACGCGGGGCCCGGAATGACCAGGCCCGGTGCCGGTCCCTGGTCACAGCCAGCCACTGCGCTTGAACCCTCGGTAGAGCCCGACGCAGATGGCCGCCATGAGGAGCAGCGCCATCGGGTAGCCCAACGTCCACCGCAGCTCGGGCATGTGGTCGAAGTTCATGCCGTAGATGCCGGCGATCGCCGTGGGGACGGCCGCGATTGCCACCCAGGCCGAGATGCGCCGCATGTCCGAGTTCTGCTGCACGCCGACCTGGGCCAGGTTGGCGCTGAGGACCGAGCCGAGCAGGTCGTCGAAGCCGTCCACCTGCTCGGCGACCCGGACCGCGTGGTCGGCGACGTCGCGGAAGAACGGGTGCAGCCGCTCGTGCACCATGTGCACGTGGCCGGTCGAGAGCCGCGACATCGGCTCCACGAGGGGCCGCACCGCACGGCGGAACTCGATGACCTCGCGCTTGAGGTTGTAGATGCGCGCCGCGTCGTTGGTGCGGTCGGGGGAGAAGACCCGCTCCTCGACCTCCTCGATGTCCTCCTCGACCGCGTAGGCGATCTCGCTGTAGTCGTCGACGACGGCGTCGCTGACGGCGTAGAGCACGGCGGCCGGCCCGCACTCGAGCAGGTCGGGCTCGATCTCCAGCCGACGGCGGATGCCGGACAGCGCCCGCCCCTTGCCGTGCCGCACCGACACGATGAACGAGTCGCCGAGGAAGAGCATCACGTCGCCGAGGTCGACCTGCTGGGTCTCCTCGTCGTAGCGCACGGTCTTGAGCACGACGAACAGCGAGTCCGCGAACTCCTCCACCTTGGGTCGCTGGTGCGCCTTGACCGCGTCCTCGACGGCGAGCGGGTGCAGGCCGAACTCGAGCGCGACCTTCTCCAGCTCGGCCTCGGTCGGCTCGTGCAGCCCGATCCAGATGAACGAGTCGCCGGTGGCCCGGGCCGTGGCGAGGGCCGCGCCGAGGTCGTCGAGGTGGTCGGCCACCGGCTCCCGGCGTCCCCGGTTGTAGAGCGCGCAGTCGACGATCACCCCGCCATTGTGTGCCCTGGGTGTGGGCTTCGTGCCGCCCCTGCTCCGGCGGGCGGAGCGACGTACGTCTCGTAGGCTCCCCGACGTGACCACGCTGCTGCTCGTCCGGCACGGCCGCACCACCGCCAACGGTGCCGGTGTGCTGGCCGGGTGGACGGAGGGCGTCTCCCTCGACGACGCCGGCCGCGAGCAGGTGACCGCCCTGGCACGACGCCTCGCGCCGGTGCCGCTGGCGGCGGTCGTCACCAGCCCGCTGCAGCGCTGCCTCGAGACGACCGACCTGATGCTCGCCGACCGCGAAGCGGTGCCCCGCCACCTCGACGACCGGGTCGGCGAGGTGCGCTACGGCGACTGGTCCGGCGAGAAGCTCTCGAAGCTCGCCAAGGACCCGTTGTGGAAGGTGGTCCAGGCGCACCCGTCGGCGATGACCTTCCCCGGCCAGGGGGGCGAGGCCATGCGCGACATGCAGGTGCGCGCCGTGGCCGCGGTGCGGGAGTGGAACGGTCGGCTGGGCGACGACGCGGTGTACGCCGTCGTGTCGCACGGCGACGTCATCAAGGCGGTGCTGGCCGACGCCCTCGGCATGCATCTCGACCAGTTCCAGCGGCTGGTGGCCGACCCCGCGTCGGTGAGCATCGTCACCTACACGGCGCTGCGCCCGTTCGTCGTGCGGATCAACGACGGTGGCGGCGACCTCTCGTTCCTCGCGCCGAAGCCCAGGCGGAAGAGCCGCCGCAAGGCCGGATCGCCGGGCTCGTCGTCGAGCTCGTCGTCGGACGCCGCGGTCGGCGGCGGCGCCGGTCCGCAGGCCTGAGACCACATAGGGTTTCCGGCATGGCGCGCATCGTCTTCGAGTACGACCCGCCGGACCGCTTCGTGGCCGGGACCGTGGGGGAGCCGGGGCAGCGCACCTTCTACCTCCAGGCCACGGGCGAGGGCCGGACGACCAGCGTCGCGCTCGAGAAGCAGCAGGTCGCGGCGCTCGCCGAGCGGGTCGAGGCGCTGCTCGACGAGGTCGTGCGCCAGTCCTCCGGGGAGGCCGCGGTGCCGGCGGTGACGCCGGGGGACGTGACCGACAGCGACCCGCTCGCCAGCCCGGTGGAGGAGGAGTTCCGGGTCGGCACGATGGCGATCGCGTGGGACGCCGACGACGAGGTCGTGGTCATCGAGGCGCAGGAGCTCACCGAGGACGAGGACGACGCCGAGACCCCGCTGATCGACGACGAGGCGGACGAGGGGCCGCCGCTGCTGCGGGTGCGGATCACCGGAGCCGCGGCTCGGGCGTTCGTCTCGCGGGCGCAGGCCGTCGTCGCCGCGGGCCGGCCGCCGTGCCCCTTCTGCGGAGGACCGCTGGACGCGGGCGGGCACGTGTGCCCGCGGGCCAACGGCTACCGCCGGTAGGCAGCCGGCCGTGAGCGCCGCTGACGACCGGCTCGACGTGGGCTCCGCCCTGACCCTCCTGCGCGACGGCGAGATCGAGGTCGAGGGCCGGCTGGTCGACGCGTCCAACGCGACGCTGTTCTGCCTGCTGCGCGGTGGCGGCGTCGAGGCCCGCTGCGTCTACAAGCCGGTCGCGGGGGAGCGGCCGCTGTGGGACTTCCCGGACGGGTCGCTGGCCGGCCGCGAGGTGGCGTCGTACGTGATGTCCTGCGCGACGGGCTGGGACGTCGTCCCGCCGACCGTGATGCGGGACGGTCCCTTCGGGCCCGGCATGTGCCAGCTCTGGGTCGACACCGACCCGGCCGTCGACCTGGTCGACGTCCTCGCGCCGGCGGCCCTGCCGACCGACTGGCTGCAGGTGCTCGACGCCCTCGGCGCCGACGGGGAGCCGGTGGTGCTCGGCCACGCCGACGACGAGCGGCTCCGGCGGATGGCCGTCCTCGACGTGGTGCTCAACAACGCCGACCGCAAGGGCGGGCACGTGCTGCCTGGGCCCGACGGCCACGTGCGCGGTGTGGACCACGGCGTGACCTTCCACACCGAGCCCAAGCTGCGCACCGTCCTCTGGGGGTGGGCGGGGGCGCCGCTCAGCGACGCGGAGCTGGCCGTCCTGGAGGACGTGAGGGAGCAGATCGAGGGCGACCTCGGGGCCGAGATGTCCGAGCTGGTGGCCCCGGCCGAGGTGCGGGCCTGCCGGCGCCGGGTCGAGCAGCTGCTGCGCCGGGGCGCGATGCCCTACCCGGCAGACGGCTGGCCGGCCATCCCGTGGCCGCCGTTCTGAGCCGGCGCCCGTAGGATCCGCGGGTGCGTCCCTGGCCCGCTCCGTTCGTCCCGGCCCTGCCCGGACGCGGTGTCCCGCTGCGGCTGCACGACACCGCGACCGGCGAGGTGCGGCCGACCGCGCCCGGCCCGTCGGCCCGGATGTACGTGTGCGGCATCACCCCCTACGACGCCACCCACATCGGGCACGCGGCGACGTACATCACCTTCGACCTGGTGCACCGCGCGTGGCTGGACGCCGGGCACGACGTCCACTACGTGCAGAACGTCACCGACGTCGACGACCCGCTCCTCGAGCGGGCACAGCGCGACGGGCAGGACTGGGCCGAGATCGCCGACCGTGAGGTCGCGCTCTTCCGCGAGGACATGACGGCGCTCGGGGTGCTGCCGCCCCGCGACTACGTCGGGGTGGTCGAGTCGGTCGACCTGATCGCCGGCGCCGTGGCCCGGCTCGTCGAGTCCGGTGCGGCCTACGACGTCGAGGGCGACACCTACTTCGCAGTGCACAGCGACCCGCGCTTCGGTTCCGTGGGCAGTCTCGACGACGACACGATGCTCGCGCTGTTCGACGAGCGGGGCGGCGACCCGCGCCGGCCCGGCAAGAAGCACCCGCTCGACTGCCTGCTCTGGCAGTCGGCCCGGCCGGGGGAGCCGTCGTGGGAGACCGGCGCCGCGCTGCCCGCCGGGCGGCCCGGGTGGCACCTCGAGTGCGCCGCGATCGCGCTGGACCGGCTCGGCCCCACCATCGACGTGCAGGGCGGCGGCACCGACCTGGTCTTCCCGCACCACGAGATGAGCGCGTCGGAGGCGCACGTCCTGACCGGCGAGTGGCCGTTCGCCCGGCACTACGTGCACGCCGGCATGGTCGGGCTCGACGGCGAGAAGATGTCCAAGTCCAAGGGCAACCTGGTCTTCGTGTCGCGGCTGCGCGCGGCCGGTCGCGACCCGATGGCGGTGCGGCTGGCGATCCTCGGCCACCACTACCGCACCGACTGGTCGTGGACCGAGGACGACCTGGTCGCCGCCGAGGCGCGGCTGGCGCGCTGGCAGGACGCCGTCTCGCGGCCCGGTGGCCCGGCTGCCGACGACACCGTCGAGGCGGTGCGGCGGCACCTGGCCGACGACCTCGACGCGCCCGGAGCCCTCGCCGCGGTCGACCGGTGGGTCGCCGAGGCCGAGCGCAACCGGGGCACCGACGAGGCCGCACCCGGCCTCGTCAGCCGTGCCGTCAACGCGCTGCTCGGCATCCGCCTCTAGCCTCCCCCCGGAGATCGGCAGGTGCGCCGGTACGGCGTCAGCGACCCAACCGGGCGTACGTCGCCTCGGCGCTCTCCTTGGCCCCGCGCCACCAGTCCTCGTGGCTGCGGTACCACGCGATCGTCTGCTCCAGGCCGGCCCGGATGTCGCGGTAGCGGGGCGCCCACCCGGTCTCCTCGCGCAGCTTGGTCGAGTCGATCGCGTAGCGGAGGTCGTGGCCCGGCCGGTCGCTCACCAGGTCGTACCAGTCGGCCGGCCTGCCCATCAGCTCGAGGACGGTCTCGACGATCTCGCGGTTGTTGCGCTCGCCGTCCGCGCCGATCAGGTACGTCTCGCCGAGGCGCCCCTGCTCGAGGATCGTGACGACGGCGTCGTTGTGGTCGTCGACGTGGATCCAGTCGCGGACGTTGGTGCCCTGGCCGTAGAGCTTGGGCTTGATGCCCAGCAGCACGTTGGTGATCTGTCGCGGGATGAACTTCTCCACGTGCTGGTACGGCCCGTAGTTGTTCGAGCAGTTGGAGATCGTCGCCCCGACCTCGAAGGACCGGACCCACGCGCGCACCAGCAGGTCGGCCGACGCCTTCGTCGCGGAGTAGGGACTCGACGGGTTGTACGGCGTCTGCTCGCTGAAGCGGCCGGGGTCGTCGAGCTCCAGGTCGCCGTAGACCTCGTCGGTCGAGACGTGGTGCAGCCGCACGCCGTGGTGCCGGACCGCCTGCAGCAGCTGGTAGGTGCCGATGACGTTGGCCTCGACGAACGGCCAGGGGTCGTCCAGCGAGTTGTCGTTGTGCGACTCGGCCGCGAAGTGCACGACGGCGTCGGCATCGCGCACCAGCCGCTCGACGAGCGGCGCGTCGGCGACGCTGCCCTCGACGAGCTCGACCCGGTCGGCGACGTCGGCGATGTTGGCCGCGTTGCCGGCATAGGTCAGCGCGTCGAGCACCCGGACCTGCCAGTCCGGCCGGGTCTGCGCCGTCCGCAGCACGAAGTTGGAGCCGATGAACCCGGCCCCTCCGGTCACCAGCAGTCTCACGAGGTCTCCTCGGTGGTCGTCGTCCGGGTCGGTGTCGTCACGGTCGTCGGCGGGGTCGCTGTCGTCGTACGTCCCTCGGCCGCCGCGTCGCGCAGCCCGGGTGGCTCGCCCGCACCGGCTGCGGACCAGCCGGCGAACTCCACCTCGAGGCTGAACCGGGAGGCGAGGTAACGGTGGTCGGCCAGCGCGACGGGCGCGCCGGACGCGTCGTGCGCCACCCGTCGCACCAGCAGCAGCGCGCTGCCGGGCGCGACGCCCAACAGGTCGGCGTCCTCCTCGGTCGCCACGGCGGCGGTGACGGTCTGGCGCACCCGGTCGATGCGCGCCCCGTGGGCCTGCAGGGTGGCCCAGCTGCCGGGTTCCTGGGCGTCGGACCGGCTCACCCGAGCACCCAGCGCCCCGGGGACCCACTCGTGCGCGACGTCCAGCGGCGTGCCGTCGACGCTGCGCACCGACCGCACGTGCAGGACCTCGTCGCCCTCGCCCAGTCGCAGGCTCCCTGCCACCCGGTCGGGAGCCGGCCGGAAGCCGAACTCGACGACCCGGCGGCTGGCCCGCAGGCCCGCCTCGGCCAGCGCCGAGCCGGCGTGGCGGAAGGTGCCCAGCGCGAGCCGCTGGTGGACCGAGGCACCCGCCACGAACCACCCCGCACCGCGCCGGCTCTCGACCAGGCCCTCGGCACGGAGCAGGTCCAGCGCCCGCCGGACGGTCACCCGGCTCACGCCGTGCCGATCCCCGAGCGCGGCCTCGCTCTCCAGCGCGCCGTTCGGGCCGACGTCACCGAGCGCGATCCGCTCCCGGAGGTCGGCCGCCACCGCGGCGGCCCGGGCTCCTGTCACACGGACGACCATACAGGTCGCATACAAATCCATCGACAGCTGCCAGGGCGACCTGTCGCCGGGTCCGTCCCCGACTCCGGCCGGGTCAGCGGGGGTCGTCGCCGCGGCGGCGCAGGTAGCGCTCGAACTCGCGGGCGATCGCGTCGCCGGAGGCCTCCGGTGCGTCGGTGAGGTCCTTGGCCTCCTCGAGCGAGCGCACGTAGTCGGCGACCTCGGCGTCCTCGGCGGCGAGGTCGTCGACGCCGCGCTCCCACGCCCGGGCGTCCTCGGGCAGCTCGCCGAGGGGGATCGGCACGTCGAGCAGGTCCTCGATGTGCCGCAGCAGGGCCAGCGTCGCCTTCGGGCACGGCGGCTGCGCGACGTAGTGGGGGACCGCCGCCCAGATCGACAGCGCGGGCACGCCGGCCCGGGTGCAGGCGTCCTGCACGACACCGACGATGCCGGTCGGCCCCTCGTACCGCGACGGCTCGAGGTGCAGCGACCGGGCCACTCCCTCGTCCGACGAGGTCCCGGTCACCGGGACCGGACGGGTGTGCGGCGAGTCGGCCAGCAGCGCGCCGAGCGTGACCACCATCTCGACGCCGAGCTCGTGGCACACGCCGAGGATCTCGCCGGTGAACTGCTTCCAGCGCATGTTGGGCTCGATGCCCCGGACCAGGACGACGTCACGCCCGAGGTCGGGCAGCCGGGCGTAGGACACCCGGGTGGTGGGCCAGGTGACCTGGCGCCGGCCCTCGTCGGACATCGCGACCGTCGGCCGGTTGACCTGGTAGTCGTAGTAGTCCTCGGAGTCCATCTCGGTGAGCGCCTCGGCCCCCCAGACCTCCTCGAGGTGCTCGACGGCCGAGGTGGCGGCGTCACCCGCGTCGTTCCACCCCTCGAAGGCCGCGATGAGCAACGGGTCTACCAGCTCGGGGTAGCCGTCGAGCTCGATCACGTGCGCGACCTCTCCTCGTGGGGGACTGGGGGTCACCTGCCGGTCGCCGTCAGCGTACGTCGTCAGGTCGCCCGTAGACTCGCCCGCGATGTCTTCCTCCGCAGGCGTGTCGAACTCGGCCGCGGCTCTCCGTCGGGCCCTCGCCGAGAGGGTCGTGGTCGCCGACGGCGCCATGGGCACGATGCTGCAGGCCCAGGACCCCTCGCTGGACGACTTCGAGGGTCACGAGGGTTGCAACGAGGTCCTGAACGTCACCCGGCCCGACATCGTGCGCTCGGTCCACGAGGCGTACTTCGACGTCGGCGTCGACGCGGTGGAGACCAACACGTTCGGGGCCAACCTCGGCAACCTCGCCGAGTACGGCATCGAGAGCCGCATCGAGGAGCTCGCCCAGGCCGGGGCCCGCATCGCCCGCGAGGTCGCGGACGAGCGTAGCACCGACGGTGAGCCACGCTGGGTGATCGGCTCGGTCGGGCCGGGCACCAAGCTGCCGACGCTCGGCCACGTCGCGTTCGCCACCCTCCGCGACGCCTACCAGGCCCAGGTGCGCGGCATGCTCGACGGCGGGGTGCACGCCGTCCTCGTCGAGACCGCCCAGGACCTGCTGCAGGCCAAGGCCGCCGTGATCGGCGCCCGGCGGGCCCTCACGGCGGCCGGCTCGGACGCCCCGCTGTTCTGCCAGGTGACGGTCGAGACGACCGGCACGATGCTCCTCGGCAGCGAGATCGGCGCCGCGCTCACCGCGCTCGAGCCGCTCGGTGTCGACGCCATCGGCCTCAACTGCGCGACCGGGCCGACCGAGATGGGCGAGCACCTGCGCCATCTCTCGCGGCACGCCCGGGTCCCGGTCAGCTGCATGCCCAACGCCGGACTGCCGGTGCTCGGCAAGGACGGCGCCAGCTACCCCCTCACGCCGCAGGAGCTGGCCGACGCGCACGACCACTTCACCCGCGACTTCGCGCTCGCCCTGGTCGGGGGGTGCTGCGGCACCACGCCCGAGCACCTGCGCCACGTGGTGGAGCGGGTGGGCGGCCGCGGCCTCACGACCCGGAGGCCGCGTCCGGAGCCGGGTGTCGCGTCGCTCTACCAGCACGTGCCGTTCCGGCAGGACACCGCCTACCTGTCGATCGGTGAGCGCACCAACGCCAACGGGTCGCTCGCCTTCCGCCGGGCGATGCTCGAGGAGCGGTGGGACGACTGCATCGAGATCGCCCGCGACCAGACCCGCGACGGCGCCCACCTGCTGGACGTGTGCGTCGACTACGTCGGGCGCGACGGTGTCGCCGACATGAAGGCAGTGGCCGGTCGCTTCGCCACGGCGTCGACGTTGCCGATCGTGCTCGACTCGACCGAGCCGGCGGTCGTCGAGGCCGGGCTCGAGCTGCTGGGCGGCCGGTCGGTCATCAACTCGGTCAACTACGAGGACGGCGACGGGCCGGAGTCGCGCTTCGGCCGCGTCATGCCGATCGTCAAGGAGCACGGCGCCGCCGTGGTGGCGCTGTGCATCGACGAGGAGGGCCAGGCCCGCACCGCCGACTGGAAGGTGCAGGTGGCGAGCCGGCTGATCGAGGACCTCACCGGCACCTGGGGGATGCACGTCGAGGACATCGTCGTCGACACCTTGACCTTCCCGATCACCACGGGCCAGGAGGAGACGCGCCGCGACGCGCTCGAGACGATCGAGGCGATCCGCCGGCTGAAGAAGGCCTACCCGTCGGTCCAGACCACGCTCGGCGTCTCGAACGTGTCGTTCGGCGTCAACCCGGCCGCGCGCATCGTGCTCAACTCGGTGTTCCTGCACGAGTGCGTCAAGGCCGGGCTGGACTCCGCCATCGTGCACGCGGCCAAGATCCTGCCGATGACCAAGATCGACGAGGAGGCCCGCGAGGTCGCCCTCGACCTGGTCTACGACCGCCGGCGCGACGGCTACGACCCGCTGCAGCGCTTCCTCGAGATCTTCGAGGGTGTCGACACCGCCAGCGTCCGGGCGTCCCGTGCCGAGGAGCTCGCAGCGCTGCCGCTGGGGGAGCGGTTGGCCCGGCGCATCATCGACGGCGAGCGCAACGGTCTCGAGGCGGACCTGCAGTCCGCCCTGGACTCGGGGAAGTCCGCGCTCGACGTCGTCAACGACCACCTGCTCGAGGGCATGAAGGTCGTCGGCGAGCTCTTCGGCAAGGGTGAGATGCAGCTGCCGTTCGTCCTCCAGTCCGCCGAGGTGATGAAGACGTCGGTGGCGTGGCTCGAGCCGCACATGGAGAAGACCGACGAGGACGGCAAGGGCACCATCGTGCTCGCCACGGTCAAGGGGGACGTGCACGACATCGGCAAGAACCTCGTCGACATCATCCTGTCCAACAACGGGTTCAACGTCGTCAACATCGGCATCAAGCAGCCGGTCTCCGCGATCCTCGAGGCCGCCGACGAGCACCGGGCCGATGTCATCGGCATGTCCGGCCTGCTCGTGAAGTCGACGGTCATCATGAAGGAGAACCTCGAGGAGATGAACTCCCGGGGGCTCGCGGCCCGGTGGCCGGTCATCCTCGGCGGGGCGGCGCTCACCAGGCCGTACGTCGAGCAGGACCTCGCCGACGTCTACGAGGGCGAGGTCCGCTACGCCCGTGACGCGTTCGAGGGCCTCCGGCTGATGGACGCGCTCGTCGCCGTGAAACGTGGCGTCCCGGGCGCCGAGCTGCCCGCGCTGCGCCAGCGACGGGTCCGGACGGCCGGCCGGCCGGACCTGACGGCTCCGGACGAGATGCCGGCCCGGTCCGACGTGGCCACCGACAACCCGGTGCCCACCGCTCCGTTCTGGGGCGCCCGGGTGGTCAAGGGCATCCGGACCGCCGAGTACGCCGCCCTGCTCGACGAGCGGGCGACCTTCATGGGCCAGTGGGGCCTGAAGTCGTCGCGCGGCGACGGGCCGACGTACGACGAGCTGGTCGAGACGGAGGGTCGACCGCGCCTGCGGATGTGGCTGGAGCGCCTGCACGCGGACCGGATGCTCGAGGCGGCCGTGGTCTACGGCTACTTCCCGGTCGTCAGCGAGGGCGACGACCTGGTGCTGCTCACCGAGCCGTCGATCGACTCGCCGGAGCGCTACCGCTTCACCTTCCCGCGGCAGCGGCACGGCCGGCACCTCTGCCTCGCCGACTTCTTCCGTCCACGCGAGTCGGGCGAGGTCGACGTGCTCGGGCTGCAGCTCGTGACGGTCGGGGCACGGATCGCCGAGGTCACGTCGGAGCTGTTCGCGCAGAACGCCTACCGCGACTACCTCGAGCTGCACGGCCTCTCCGTGCAGCTGACCGAGGCCCTCGCGGAGTACTGGCACAAGCGGATGCGGGCCGAGCTCGGCTTCTCCGGCGAGGACCCGGACAAGGCCGAGGACTACTTCGACCTCCGTTACCGCGGGGCCCGGTTCTCCTTCGGCTACGGAGCCTGTCCCGACCTGGAGGACCGGGCCAAGCTGGTGGACCTGCTCGAGCCGGAGCGGATCGGCGTCAAGCTGTCCGAGGAGTTCCAGCTGCACCCCGAGCAGTCGACCGACGCGCTCGTGCTGCACCACCCCGAGGCGACGTACTTCAACGCCAAGTGAGTGCCGGCCCGGGAGCGGGCGGCCTCCCGGCGGCGCTGCTCTTCGACATGGACGGCCTGCTGGTCGACACCGAGGGCACCTGGTTCGTGGCGGAGGCCGAGGTGATGGCCGCGCTGGGTGGCCGCTGGGACGAGGAGCACCAGCTCGCCCTGTTCGGTGGCCCGCTCGAGAAGGCGGCGCGCTACATGCTCGGCTTGGTGGACCGGCCGGACGTGACCGAGGCGTGGGTGGCCCAGGCGCTGGTCGACGGCATGGTGCGGCAGCTCGGCAGCGGCCCGGTCGCCTGGCGGCCGGGCGCCCATGACCTGCTCACCAG
>Ga0210115_1000386_pt1 | contig 12668 bp, 11 predicted proteins | sample MayberryNW_TuleB_2_FD_185526 | JGI IMG/M metagenome (GOLD analysis project Ga0210115, IMG submission 185526) | Wetland microbial communities from San Francisco Bay, California, USA, that impact long-term carbon sequestration - MayberryNW_TuleB_D2... | ecosystem: Environmental > Aquatic > Marine... | reverse complement strand
GATGAACACCCTCTGTACTACATGTCGGCATATCATCCTCAGATAAAGCAGGAAATATACAACGAAGACATGCAGACTGATTTGGAAGAATTGTACATACTGAACCAAGCATTCCTAATGCACCTGCATAAATGAGCGGAATATGTTGCTTAATGCAGGCATCGTTTAAAGCATATCTTGCATCAATACTATCAAGTGCATCTATAACAACATCACATCCTTTTACTATATTTTCTGCAGTATAAGCAGTAATTGAAATAGGAAGTGCTTCAATCTCTACATCTGTATTCCTCCTTTTCAAATGTTCTATTGCTGCTTCAACTTTGACTTTTCCAATATCTTGTTCAGTATACAAATGTTGTCGATGCAAATTAGATATTTCAACTACATCTCTATCTACAATGCGGATCTTGCCAACACCCATAGCAGTTAATTGAGTTACAACTGGATTTCCAATTCCACCTACTCCAACAACACAAACTTTGGAGTTTCTAAGTTTTTCCATTCCAATGAACCCTATTTCTTCTAACATTATTTGTCTAGAATAACGTTGGAGATCTTGACTACTAAGTTCTATATGTTCAATTTTTGTTTCATTTGCTCCTCCAGCTACTGCAGGCAGTATGTAAATTGAATCACCATCTTTAAGTGATGTTGTCATTCCATCTTTGTTAAATCGCATATTTTTTCCATTTATATAGATATTTATAAGAGCTCTAGGTTTGCCGTTAAGATCTAATACTCTACGTTTAAAATCATCACCTAAATTATCAGATGCTTTATTAAATGCATCGTGTAAATCTTGTACGTCTAGTAATATTTTTTTTTCTCCAGAACCTTTATTTAAAACAGATGGAATTATAAATTCAATTTTTGCCATTTATATTTTCACTTTTATTTTCACATATATTATTCATATTATTTTTTATTATCTAATTATTGTAGAAACCATTTGGATATCAGGTTTAACAGTAAATGGTTTTGGTAACATGTCTATTATAGCTTCAGTAGATTTGAGACCATTACCAGTAACATAACAAACTATATCTGCGTCTCTGTCTATCTTACCACTTTCAACCAATTTTTGAAGGACAGCTACAGACACTCCACCAGCGGGTTCGGTAAAAATACCTTCAGTTTTCGATAATTTAAGTATCCCATTAATTATTTCTTGATTTGTAGCTGATTCAGCAATACCATGATATTGCTTTAACCTTTTTAAAACATACATTCCATCTCCTGGATCCCCTATAGCAAGGCTTTTTGCAATAGTATTTGGTTTTTCTACAGGAAATATTTCGTTGCTATTTGATTTAAAGGCATCTACTATCGGTGAACATCCATGAGGTTGTGCAGCAATAATCTTTAAATTAGAAACGTCATCAATCAATCCTATTTCACTTAATTCCTCAAAGCCTTTGCAAATTGCATTTAACATTGCACCACTACCAACAGGAATTACTAGATAGTCTGGTAATTGCCAATTAAGTTGCTCTGCTACTTCATAAGCGAGGGTTTTTGATCCTTCAACATAATATGGTCTCATATTAATATTTACTACGCCTATTCCTTTCGAATCTCCAATTACAGATGCTACCCTATTGGCATCATCATAAGTTCCATCTACAGCAACAAATTCTGCACCATAAGCTAATGCCTGAGATATTTTTACAGGTTCTAAACCCACAGGCGCAAATATATAGCAAGGAAGTCTAGCTACGGCGGCATGAGCAGCAGTAGCAGATGCCAGATTTCCTGTTGAAGCACAGCCTACGGCTTTTAAATTAATTTCTTTCGCTCTAGATACAGCTACACCAGCAGGCCGGTCTTTGAAAGAGAAGGTGGGATTAACCGAATCATTTTTAATGTATAAAGATTTTAATCGCAAATCTTTACTAAGATTAGTAGATTTTTGTAAAGGAGTAAAACCTGAATTAATACTAACTATATTATTTTTATCTCTTATTGGTAAGAGTTCAAAATATCTCCAATAGGTTTTTTCTTTTCGAGATTCAAATAATTCTCTTTTTAAATTATTAGGATAGATGTATTTAACGTCTAGAGGTCCAAAACAATCTTCGCAAATATATCTAAATTGAGGTTTATATTCTTTTTTGCATTCCCTGCATATCAAAGACTGTATTATTCCCATTTATAATAATGCAGTTAAAATACATTATAAATAAGGTTCTCTAAACATAAATTTAGTGTCACTATAATTTCATATTATAAAAAAAATAGAATATTAAAACTAAATAATATGATATTATTCTTTCTAAAATTAATTATATAAAAATATTATTAATTATAACCTACTTTTTAATAATTTTTACCTTTAAGAACATTATGAAAACAAGAAGTATTTCCAGTATGACATACGGGTTTATTAGAATTTACAACATATAATAACGCATCAGCATCACAATCAACTAAGATTTTCTCTACAGGTTGAGTATTTCCTGATTCTTCACCTTTCATCCATAATTTTTTATGGGAAGTACTCCAAAACCATGCATTGCCAGTATTGATAGTATTTTCAAGAGCCTCTCTATTTACATAGGCAAGCATAAGAATATCTTTAGTTATTTGATCTTGAACTATTACTGGCAATAGTCCCCCACGCTTTGTAAAATCAAGATCTTCCAATAATTTAAATTGCATAATATCTTTTATTTTTATGTTCAATATAAAAAAGTAATTATACAATATATGTTAATATGATCATAAATTTTTTCTTATTATCATTTCAAAAAGAAATTAGATTTATTTAATGATTAATCTTATTTAGAACCGTTGATGAACCCAGATACAAATGACAATAATATTCTGCATATAGGGTTCGATGATACAGATTCAACATTTGGAAGATGTACTACTCATTTAGCTTTCAAAGTTACATCTTATCTTAGCAAAAAAAATGTGAAATTTCTAGATTATCCTTTGTTAATAAGATTAAATCCCAACATTCCATGGAAAACTCGTGGAAATGGTGCTATTTGTTTTAGAATAATGACTAAAGCTAAAAATAATAATAATATAATTGATTTTATAAAAAATGAGTTAGAAAAAAATTCTGAAATCGGTAAAGGTGCCAATCCCGGATTGGTCTGTCTACAAAGCAAAGAGATTCCTGATGAAATTAGGGAATTTCATAGAATTGCAATGTTTGATATACTTAATAAACAAAAAGCAACCAAACTAGCACAAAAATATGATTTAAATTATTTTAGTTTTGGAAATGGTCAAGGACTGGTTGGAGCTATAGCTGCTATTGGATGTTTATTAAATTCAGATCATACATTTGAAATATTAGCATATAGAAAAATTAGAAATTGTGGAACTCTTAGAAAAATTGATCCAATAAATGTTATTCGTCTCCACGACACAACATTCCCATCTACATTTAATAGTTACGATTACATACATAAACGAGTTCTTATACTACCACATGGACCTGATCCAGTGTTTTGTGGAATTAGAGGAGAAGACCCTCAAGTATTACATGATAGTTTAAAAATTCTGGAAATCAAAGAAGATCTAGCAGGATATATGATTTATCGTTCTAATCAAGGAACTGGAATGCATTTACAGAACGAATTAAAATTGTCAATGGTAAAATCTTTTACTTCTGGATATTCTGAATGTGTAATAGTAACAAATCCACAAATTATTAGAGGTGGACATGTATTATTTACCGTAGAAGACAAATTAAAAAATGTTTGTATAGCAGCAGTATATGAACCAACTGGATTAACTAAGATTGCTTCACAATTACAAATAGGAGATAAAATAGAGATCGGATTTGGTGTTAGAAAAGCTACATCAAAACATCCAAAGGTATTAAATATTGAATATATTTGTATCCGACAACTCGCACAAATTTATAATATTGTTAATCCATATTGTATAAATTGCAATAAGAGAATGAAATCAGAAGGAAAAAATAAGGGGTACCAATGCAAAAAATGCAAAATAATCAATAAAAATTGTAAAAAAATACTCTTATTAAAAACAAGATCAATTAAAGAAGGCTTGTACATTCCTACATTGAAAGCACATAGACATTTAACCAAACCCTTTCACAGATATGGAAAGGAAAAGACTAAATGTTTTGAATTTGGAAATGTAGAATTGTATTCAAAATGGTTTGAAAAATTTAAATAGCCTAAAATAGATAGCGGGGGGTTGATTTGAACTTACGGCTACCGTGTAGAAATATCACTTTGGTAGAAACCGCTCTGCGGGTTATGAGCCCGCCGGGATAACTTTGCCTATTATATATCTGGCTTCCCCACCCCGCTGATTCCTTTTTTGATTTTACAACTATATATCTCTGTCTATTGAAATTTAAAATATTTATCAATAATTTTTTAATATATTATTTAATATAATATAATATTTATAATAAAAATTTTATTAATTTAATTATTTATAACATTTTGTACTATTTTAGAACACTTAAATAAACAAAAAATTTTGTAAATAGTAAATTAATAGAAAAATCTTGGACTTTTAGAGATGCGGGAGGTGGGATTTGAACCCACGAACCCCTTAGAGATGAGGTATCTTAGTCAAACGCTAAACTTCTGAGCGTCGTGTCGGATTAGATCCGAACTCACGCCTTTGACCATGCTTGGCAACTCCCGCTTTCTATAATATGGCTTCTTAGTGAAATAATAAATTTTTCATTACGATAATCCTTAATAAAATGATGTCTAAACATTAAAAGCTCTACTTAACATTATTAACTCTGGACCACTGGTCATATTTCCAACTACAACTGACTTAGAATTAGCAATAATGCCTGATGCCAAAAAAGGAATTCCACCATTAATTGTTAATGGTTCAACATTAACATTTAAAATATCAGAGATTGTCTTAATTTCATCATCTGATGCATTAGGATAAACTGCTGCACCCTTATTTGTGGAAACTATCATTGCTCCTGTTTGAATAAATCCAGAAATATTCATAGATGTAACAGATACCCCCAAAATATCTTGTATTTGAGTTTTTACATCACTACATAATGGTGATACTATTGCTCCATGATCGTTTGTAGCTATTAAATTACCTATTGCAGTATACTTAGTTTTCAAGCGTTCAACAGTTAATCGACTTTTTTCTTTTAATACGTTAATCTCTTCGTCTGAAGCAATATATGAAACTATTATCCCATTATTATTCATAACCATCATTGGCCCTAATAACCGTGTGCTAGCAATTGAAACATAAATAGTATCTGTAACTTCCAAATATTTTGATAACATAGTAGTTTTTGTTGGAGCAAATCCTAATGGAAGTACAATAAAATTATCATTGCATTTTACAAAAATTCCAATATTTGGACTTTTATAATATGCATATTTGTAAATTCCCAAGATCTAACAAGTATTATAAATATGAATATGAACTTATTGGAACATTATATACATATAAAAATTAGAGAATGAAGTTAATCTATCATATATCATCTATCTATCTATAACTTGTCCAAGACCAAGTTTGATTGTTAACGGATCGGACAATGACTGTGTTTTTTCTAAATTAGTTAATTGTATAACTGCTGTAACTGATTCAATAGATTTATCTGCAATATTAGTAGCAAGTTTTATAGATTCAGTATTATTATAATTAAAACCCTGTGGGTAAGAAGATGTTTTTAGCAACGTTCCGTTTATAGAGTATACTTTCATCACAGCATTAATTGTTTTATTGTTTAATCCAGCAGAATCAGCTGTAGAGAGAGATTTTAGAAGCACTTTTACCTGATTGTCTTGATTTAAGGGAGATATAAAGTGAGCATAATCTATCTCCATAGGAAGTGTTTGTACAATACCATAAGTTTCTTTGATTATATTATTTTTATTTTCTAAGGAAAATGATTGAAAGAGATAAATTGATGAAATAGATAATAATACAAAAAATACTATGTAATTTTTATCGATTTGTTTTATAATATTGAAAGTGCTCATAGACGATTATTTGGATTAATATCTTTAGAATAACATTGATGTTAAATTATTTTGACAAAATACTACATGATTATACTACATGATTATAATTGTGAAAAATAGGATTAAAATATTATTATGTTGCTTGTGTTATTTTGAAGTTTCCGTCAATAATTTGAATAATATATTTATTATTTTTAAAAAATAATTCTAGTTTGTCTTCTGATTCTTTGATATCCACAAGTTCTTGACCTTTCATATCAGTAAATTCTACCATAAGTTTATGACGAATTACTATTATTTAGATTATTTGAATTGTTAAACAATAAACATATTCAATATGAATTAATTACCCAAATATTATTATAAACACTTTATTAAGTTTCAAATATGGTTTATCACTATCTATCCATAAAAAATCAAGTACTTATCCTCTTTGTTCTGTAATTATAGGCTATTTATTCCAAAAGTAATGAAAAAAATAGCCTGGTAAATTAATTCTTGATAAAAAGGATAAATAAAAACAATAACTGTTTTATGAAGAAATGGAATCCAAAATGAATTAGTTGGAGTTCTAGTATTTTTCAAGATTTTCTTGTTCTTCTTTGCAGACTATTTAGGTATCTCTAATTCTTTTGATAGAGATTCTAATTAAATAAATATATTGATTAAAGTAAATACTAAAAATATTGCATGCAATTGAAGCATATAATTTATCTAAAATTTATAAAGGTACACGTGTGCCAGCTTTAGATAATATATCATTAAAGATCGATAAAAAGCAAATTTTTACTTTATTAGGAAGAAACGGTGCTGGAAAAACTACGTTTGTAAGAATATGTGCAACTCAATTGTTACCAACATCTGGTACTTTAAAAGTTTTAGGTTATGATGTAATAAGCCAAGCAGAACATATAAGGAAATTTATCTCTGTGGTTCCTCAAGAAGGAAGACCATTACGAGCACTTACTCCTTGGGATCATGTTTATAATTGGCTCAAGATTAGAGGAGAAGAGAAATTTATTGCAAAAATAAAAACTGAAAAAATATTAGAAAGATTTGAATTACTTAAAGTAAAAGATAAACCTGCAATGAATTTGTCTGGAGGAATGAAACAAAAGATTTTGGTAGCAATGGCTACTGCTGTTGATGTAGATTTATTATTTCTAGACGAACCTACAATAGGTCTTGATCCCGTTTCAAGACGTCAAGTTTGGAACTTAATGCAAGATTTAAAAAAAGAAGGTAAAACTATATTACTTACAACTCATTATATGGATGAAGCGGAAATATTATCTGATAAAATAGTTATAATAGATAATGGTAAAATTGTAAAAGAGGGAAATATTAATGATTTACGAAAAATCATTCCACAAAATATTCGTATGGATATATCTAAAAAAAATATTGTTGATATTGAAAAATTGAAAGATTATGGAAATGTAGTAGAAATAGGCACAGATATTATTAGATTATTCACTTTTGAATCTAACATAGGTGAATTATCTAACCTAGCTATAAAAAATAATATATCCTTTAATATATCACCTATAACACTTGATGATATATTTGTATATTTAGTAGGAAATTCTATAAAAAATAATTAAAGTGATATTAGAAAGATTAAGGATAGTTAAAAAGAAATAAAATTTAAGTGAATTGAATTTCAATCTTATTTAGTTCGTCTAATGCTTTAGCAATTTGTTCATCAGTTTCATTTCCATAAATCACTAACAAACGATCATTGTTATTAAGGATATAATCTGAAATAGACTTAGTTGAATTGCCATTGATGAATGTTCTTAGTTTGTTATTATTATTATCATCATAGCAATATTCTGTTCCATTAGTAAAGACCAGACAATTATTTTTCTTGTCTATATCCATTTTGATACTTTTTAAAAAGTCTGCAAAAGTAACATTTGTTGCATGTCTATGTAGTGTAGTGCCATCACCGTTCTCAACATGAATATAATCAGATTGTACTTGGTATTTTGGTTGACTAAAATCTATATTTTGGCCATTTACTTTAACTAAAAATGCTGCATGTTCATGGGCAGAACCTAAAGGTCCAAAACCGGCAACAGATCGAGTATTTTGAGAAAATTCATAAATTGAAATTCCAGCAATAATAACAACTGCAGCTATAATTGGGAGGATAATTGTTTTTAAGTTTTTAGTTCTTTTTTTTCTTGTTACATCAAAATAGCTCTTTTTCTTTTTATCATCATCTACATTATTTTTAGTGTTCTTTTTCTTTTTATTCGACATGATAAATTGATTGATTTGAGTAATATCGTATTATATAGCACTTTCGGAAACATGGAAAATAAACTGGTATTGAGAATACAAATCTATCTATAATAATTTTTTTTAAATAGTAATATGATAGTGATTACTTTTATTTGATCATATTGGGAATTGTATATTCAATATAAGCAATATTGTAAAATACTTTCTCTATTTTTATTTCAATTATTATTTAAATCTATATCTAATATTTGTGTCTAAATATAAATGTTATTTCTTTACAATTATACATATACAATGTTTGGAGGCAATATTTTAAATAGCCCATTTTACTATAATCATATACTAATTTATCTGTAATTTGTTATAACTAAACATGTATAATCAATGAAATGCCACAATCAAGTAAAAGTTTTTTTGTATAAATGAACCAAATAATACTATAGAAAGTTTATTTAATAAAATATTGATTAATTTATGGGGATAATTAGAATTTAAGACCAACTAATAGAAAAAAATAATTTTAAATAGTAAAATACAAAAAGAAGAAGGAAACAAATGTATAGGTAATGTTTTTTTTTATAAGCCCTATAGGCCTTGGTCATGTAGCAAGAGATGTAGCAATAATTGATCACTTGAAGTTTAAAAATGATAATAAAGTAAATTTTGTCACCGGCTCTGCAGCATATACATTTTTAACAAGTTATGGATTAAAAGCATTTAATTTATATGAACCACCTAAGTTTGAAATTGAGTCAGGAAAACTAAATCATTCCTTTACTTGGTTAATAAAGTATTTGTTATATTATAAAAAATGTAAAGAAATTGCAACAAAACTTATAGGCACTAATATTGAAAAACTAATTGTCAGTGATGAAGACTTTGCATCAATTTCTATAGCGGAGGAAAAAAATTTAAAAAGGATTCTAATTACAGATATAATTAACACTAGTTTTACCAAAGGTATAACATCAATAATAGAAAAAAAAATGAACAAGAGATTATGCCAAATTATAAAGAAATGTGATTGTGTAATAATACCAGATTATGGATGTGATACAGAAAATTTTAGATATGTTGGACCAATTGTAAGAGAAATTCTGGAACATAGAGAAACGTTACGTAAAAGATTTAATTTTACCAAAAAAACAATTGTTGTAAGTGTAGGTGGAACTGACGCAGGAAAATATCTAATAGAAAAAGTGATTGATTCTTTTAGAAGATTAAAGGCAAAATTAGATATAGATCTTATCATTGTAACTGGTCCTTCACTGCAAATAAGCCCAGCTGAAGATTTCCGTTTGTTTGGATATGTACCTAATTTGAATGAATATATTTATGCTTCTGACCTAATAATTTCGTTAGCGGGTAGATCTACAATGGACGAATCAATCGTCTATAACATTCCGGGAATATTTATACCTCTTAAAAATCATTATGAGCAAGAAGAAGGTGCCAAAAGGCTAGGGTTTGAATATAAAGATATATTAAGACTTGATAAATTAATTGAAGAAAAACTTAGTTCAAGTTCTGGTTCAAGAAAAAATACTGCGAGTAATGGAGCAAAGAAAGCTGCTGAGATCATATCAAGTTTTATTTAGATGTTATACATTAATAGTATACGAAAATACAATAGGAAGATATAACATATGACTGAAGTTATTATTGCAAAGTTTGGAGGAAGTACTATTGGTCAAAATGGTGATCAAATACCTACCGTGTTAGAAAGAATTAAAGCTATGAGAAAAGAAGGAAAAAAAATTGTAGCTGTTTTTTCTGCACCATTAATGGAACATGACGGAAAAGTAAAATCTATGACAGATATTGCAATATTTATTGGTAGAAAATATGCTTCTGGTCAGAAAGTAGATACAGATATTTTGTATAGAATATATTTAAATATAGCCAAAAAATATTTATCTCAAAAATATTTTCAAGAATTTGAATTTCACCTCGAAAAGTTCTATAATTATGTTAAATCTTCGTTAAATCACGTTACTGAAAATAAAAGGTTTATTGATGTTACTAGATCAAGAATACTTGCATATGGAGGAGAGATTACCATGTCCTATCTTATGGATTACATAATGAGAAGTAATGGATTAAAATGTGACCATGTTGATATTGAGAAATGGCCGATCATTACTGATGATAATTTTGAAGCAGCTAATTTCATGTTAGAGGAATCTAAAGAACATAAAAAACACTTGCTTAAATTACTAGAAGAAAATGAAGTAATATCTATTGGAGGATTTATTGGAAAAACAGCTGACGGACTTGAAACAACATATGAAAGGGGAGGGTCTGATAGAACTGCAGCAGATATTGCAATAATTTTATATGATGAATTTAAAGTACAAATAGATTTCGAAAAAGATAACATTGTACTAAGCGCTGATCCAAAAATAGTAAAAGAAGAATTGGAATCTATACGATATTTATCATATAATGAAGCAAGATTAGCTGGAATGTTTGGTATGAAGATCTTAGATCCTATTGCAATTAAGGAAATTGATGATAATAATTTTGATATTCCTATAGTAATCACATCAATACTGAATCCTTCTGAAATTACTATAATTGAGAAATCTTTGATTAATAGAAAACAAGACTTTTTAGATAATGTAGTAAATGATGCTGATGATGATGATGATGATAAAGATAGTTCACTAATTAAGATTGTAACAGGAAAAAGAAATTGTGCAATTGTCAGAATGGAAAGTATTGCTGCTTCTTATTTAATTGCATCACTTGAAAAGGATAAGCAATACTATAATTTCTTAAAACTATCGCCGTTTAAAGTTGATGATATAGAAATTACAAGGTTACTATTTCTTGATGCAGATTATGTCAAGCGTAATGAACGTCATTTTAAGGCTTTTTATCCAAAAGTCGAATTTGCTTATGGAAAAGGTGTAGTTACGTTAATTGGAGATATGATGTGGAAAATGCCAAAAATTGTTTCTACTGCAAGTAGAACTTTGGGTGATTATGATATAAATATACTGAATTTGGATGCACAAGAGGAAACATCAAGAATTCTTATAATAGTAGATGATATAGATAATAATGTTGCAAATGCTATAAGAGCAATACATTTACAAAGAAATAAAACCGATTTAAAAATTACTCACAACAATTAAACTTTATTAGTATTAAAGAATGAAAATCAAATGGACGAGAGTAGTATTATTTGGATTGATGGTCTTTTATATGAAGGTCAAAACGCTAAAATACATATTTTAACACATTCTTTGCATTATGGTACTGCTGTATTTGAAGGAATAAGATGCTATAAAACCCAAAAAGGACTAGCGATATTTAGATTAGAGGATCATTTGAAGAGGTTATTTGAAAGTGCTAAAATATATTTTATGAACATTGAATATTCAAAGAAGGAATTAGAAGATGCAATTATTAATACAATTAAAAAAAACGAATTAGATGAATGTTACATCAGGCCTTTAGTTTATTTTGGTCATGGAAAAATGGGAGTTTATCCACTAAATAATAAAGTTTCAGTCTCAATAGCTGTTTGGAAATGGGATGAATATATAAAAAAAGAAAATGACGAACAGGGAATACGACTTATGGTTTCAAGCTGGATGAGAATTGATGGACGAACGATGCCTGTTCATGCAAAAGCTACAGCTAATTATGCTAATTCGGCATTAGCTAGAATTGAAGCAATCAAATCTGGATTTGATGAAGCTATACTGTTAAATACTGCCGGAAAAGTAGTTGAAGCAAGTGCGGAAAATATTTTTATAGTAAAAAATAAGACATTAATAACTCCTCCAATATCATCTGGCTCCCTGGAAGGAATAACCAGAGATACCGTATTAGCATTAGCAAGAGAAGATGATATACTTACAGAGATTCGTGATATATCAAAAGATGAATTGTATTTAGCAGATGAAATTTTTTTAACTGGTACAGCTGCGGAAATCAAATCTGTCGGTGAAATTGATAATAGAATGATAGGAAATGGAAAAACTGGAACAATAACAAAAAGAATGAAGAGATTATTTGAACAATCTATAAGAGGGAATCACAAATATAGTGAAAAATGGTTAATATACATCTGAAGAATATAAAATCAATTATTGAAGAATGAATAAATATTAATTTTGATTATTTGAAAAAGGAGTGCAGATCTAAAGAATGATTATTGGATTGGGACTATATTGAAAATGCGTAATAAAAATTAAGCTAAAAAATAAAAAATCAAGAAATAAGATCTAATTATTGGGCTCTGTTAATTTAAGATTTTATTCACCTCTTCCTGTAAATTAATAATAAATTTATCCTTGTATATTGTATCGTTGTACATTGAAACAAAAAATTGTATCCAGTTATGTACATGAAATAGATTACATCCATTATCTTTATGTATACATGGATAGTAATCATCAAAACATTCTATTCTGTCTTTAAAGTATTGGTTAACTCTTTCTATCAGAC
>Ga0210115_1000385_pt1 | contig 12685 bp, 13 predicted proteins | sample MayberryNW_TuleB_2_FD_185526 | JGI IMG/M metagenome (GOLD analysis project Ga0210115, IMG submission 185526) | Wetland microbial communities from San Francisco Bay, California, USA, that impact long-term carbon sequestration - MayberryNW_TuleB_D2... | ecosystem: Environmental > Aquatic > Marine... | reverse complement strand
TGCTGAGCCGCGGCGATCGTTGCCGCGAGCATGAGCGCGGCCCCCGCCGCACCTGCGATTCTCATGTGCATCGAATCCTCCTCCATCGAATCACTTCAGTTGCGATTCTATCCTCGCTCTCCGCCGCAGCAACCCGCGGGCCGAAACAGCCGCGGTCGTCCGCCATGGCCCGCGGCATGCAACACGCAGCGGCGGTGCCCGCCGTGGGCACCTCGACCGGAGGACGCTCGATGCCGAATGGGACGATCAAGAGACTCGTCAGGGATCGTGGTTTCGGATTCATTCGCGACGATGGGGGACAGGAGTGGTTCTTCCATCGCAGCTCGGTTCGCGACGGATCGTTCGATACGTTGAACGAGGGACAGCGTGTGAGCTTCGACGAGGAGCCTTCACCAAAGGGGCCGCGCGCCGGCAACGTCAAGGGTGAAGAGGCCTGACATACGCGCGCACACTACACACGTTCTTTCGACCACTGCTGTCGTCATCGGCCCGCGCGCCATCACGCGATCGGACTTCCGACTGCGCGCCGGCCGTGCCGCGCGCAAACGGCGTCCCGGCTGAGGCGATCGGCGTCGGGCCGCGCAGGCATAGTGGCGGAAGCGCCTGGGAGTCGAACCCAGCCTTCCCGCTCGAGAGCGGGAAGCAACCGATTTTGAAGACCGGGAGGGCCACCGGGCCCCGTTCGCTTCCGTGGGATTGACGATCGTACCGATGATGCAGGAAAGATGCGAGGAGGGGAAACCCCCCGGCCCCCGGGGACGAGGGGCCGGGCTGGGGTGAACGCGACGGTCAGCCTTCGATCAGCCGGACGTCGCCGGCTCGCGGTCCTTTCGCGGATTCCTCAGGGGTGAACTCTACGCGCTGGCCTTCGCGTAGAAGTTCGAAAACGGCGCCGCGAACGGAACTGCGATGGAAGAAGTGCTCCATGCCCGATTCGTCGCGAATGAACCCGAAGCCCTTGTCGATCAGAAGGCGTGCGATTGTGCCGGTCGGCATGACCGTCTCCTCACGGTTGGTACGACGACCCTGAGCGCGCTCAGGGAACCTCGGCAGCTCTGCCGTCCCGACCCAAGCCCCGGCCAGCCAGGGCTGCCGTCGAACTCGCCATCGACTGGCGAATCCGCCGCGCCTGCTCCGCCGTAAACGTTCTCAGCAGGACACGGGAATTTCGACCTTCTTTGTCGAAAAACGGGCTCACTATAGGGACTTCGTCGGCGAAAAGTCAAGTGAAGTGCTGAGCTCGGTACTTACGTACCAAGTACCTTCCTCCTCTTCTTCCTCGCCTTCTTCATCCTCGTCCTCGTCTTCCTCGTCCTCGTCTTCCTCGTCGAAATCATCGTCCGGCATCAACTGCCAGTCCGCGCGCATCGTCACCTCCTCACGCCCGTCGGTTGCCGAAGCGGGCCATTGTATATAGTGCCCGGGTGCGCCGGTGGCTGCTTGCTGCCCTCGTGTTCGCGGCCATCGCGGGAACCGCTTTTGCGCTCGCCGCCATGCGGCACGCCGAGACGGGCTGGATATCTCCTGTGTTCGCCGACGACGGCCGCACGATCGTCGTTGTGCGGCGCGACATCTCCGCGTGGGTCGTCGGTCCCGGCTTCGAGTCGTTCACACCGCCGGCGCGCGTCCGTCTCTCGAGCGATCGATTCAGCGTATGGCGTATCGACACCCGTTCGGGCGACTCGCGAGAAATCGCGCACTTCACGCCGACTCCCTTTGTCGGCACATGGTTCGACGCATATCGCCCGCGGCTGTTCGGAGCGGCCAGTGCAGACCTCCAGCCGTCCGACGATTCGCTGTCCGTTACCGTCGGGCTCACGCGGTCGGCGGTGCCGATCGCGGAGAACTGGAACGCAAAGGGCATGCTCACGCCAGACAGTGCGCGGCTCGAGAGCTGGCAGAAGGGCCAGGCACAGCCGTCGGTGCCCGGACCTGCCACGCTCCACGGTCCGGTCGAGGTCGTCGCGGTGCCGGGCGGCGCGATGCCGTGCGGGGTCGCGCTGATCGACAGCAGTAGCGGGACGGTCCGCCCGCTCGTGATGTCTGTGGGCTGCGAACGCCGGTACGGCCGTCAGCTCAGAATAGCCGATGTCGAATCCGCTTCTCATCGCAAGCGCATCGAGCGCGAGCAGATGGTCGAGCGCACCTATGCGGACCTCGTGCGGCAGCACATGGAACGCGGCGAACGCGAGGTCGATGCACGGCTCGCCGCGATCCGCGACATGCGGCGCCTCGGTCACTATCCACCCGTACCGCAGCTCACCGCGCGCACCCTCGACGACGCCGAGGTGACGAGGCGCGGCAAGGCCGGGACGCTCTCGCCGCTTTACCTGATCGCTGAAAAAGAGTTCGGAGTCGGCCTGTTTCCGGATCTCGAGCGCGCGCTCGACCGCCCGGGCACTCCCGTCGAAAAGCACAGCGGGCCGTACATCGTGCACGAAGGCTTCGACACGAGCCGTCGCCTCAACGCGTTCCTTCGCGGCGGTGGTCGCGAGTTCTTCGTCGAGCGTGGCGGCCGCGTGTTCGCGGTCACGCTCGACGTAGGCACGCCATGATCCTTGGCGTCCCCCTCGCCGCCGCCCCTGCGATTCCCGCAATCGTGCTCGCGGCAGGCCGTTCGACGCGAATGGGCAGGCCAAAGCCGTCGTTGAAACTGCCCGGCGAGGACACCTTCCTGCGGCGCATCGTGCGGACCCTCACGGTTGCCGAGGTGCCGCGGATCTACGTCGTGCTCGCCGCCGACGCGCCGGATCGCGTGCGCAACGAGGGGGATCTCGCGCGCTGGCCGGCCGCGCGCGTTGTGATCAACGAGGCGGCCGATCGGGGACAGCTATCCTCGCTTCAGTGTGCGCTCGCCGCCCTGGAAGGCTCGCCGCCGGCACTGCTGGTCACGCTGGTCGATCTGCCGCTGATTCAGCCGGATACGGTGCGCGCGCTCGTCCGGGTGTTCCACCGGACCGGCGCGCCGCTGGTCCGCCCCTTCCGACAGGGCACGCACGGCCATCCGGTCCTCGTGAGCCAGGAGGTCGCTGCCGCACTGGCCCGGGGCGATCCGCTCACCGGCGCGCGCCCGATTCTGCGCCGCTTCGCCGGCCGCGCGGTGGACGTCCCGGTGCACGATGAGGGCTCGTTCGCGGACATCGACACACCCGAGGAATTAGCGAGGGTGCTGGCCGGCTGGGACCGTGGAATGAAGAATGTGGAATGAAGAATGTGGAATGAAGAATTCAGTCGCTCACGGTTTGACGAACTCCGGCCGTCCCACCTTCAGCGTCAGCAGCAGCGGTGAGATCCCGAAGAGTCCGACCAGCATGAACATGCCGCGGGGAGCGCGGTTGATGCACGTGACGTGCACGTGCGAAGCGGCCGGCGCGAGGAACTCGATCGTCTTCCAGACCAGCGTATTGTTCGCCCGCAGCCGGTGAGCTCCGGGCGCGATCTCGCAGGTGAAGGTCTGGCCGTACAGGAGCTCGGTGACGCGCTCGCCGTCGAGCGAGAAGATGACCTGACGATCGCGGACGTCGGTTGGCGAGGTCCGATGGATCGTCAGGCGCGTTTCACCGCGAGGGAGCTCCGGTCGGGCAGGCCCCAGCAGATCCTCGAGCGCAGCTTCCGCCGTCTCTATCTCCGGGGCCATTGCCTCTCACCAGATGCGGAATTCTATTTTGTTGCCGTCTTCGTGCGCGAGGCGGTCGATGTCTGCCGGGCGGACCCGGCCGCGCGGAGCGCCTCGCTGAGCACCCGGCCCTCGGAGCCCGCGGGAATCTCCACATTCAGCAGCGTCGCGACGGTTGGTGCGAGATCGTTGAGCGCGACGTGATCGGAGTAGGAGCCGGCCGCGATCTGCGCACCCATGAGGACGAGCGGGATATGCGCGTCGTAGTTGTACGGCGTCCCGTGCGTGGCGCCGCTGCTCGACCGGATCCAGTACGGCTCGAGAATGATCTCCAGGTCGCCCGACCGCTGCTGGTTGAAGCCCCGCATGACGCGCTGACCGATCAGGTCGCCGACGGCCTCGCCGCGCATCAGCTGATCGCGCGTATACACGCGCGCGACGTGCGGCGCCTGCCTCGCGGCGTCCGCCGCCATTTGCCGTACCACCGCAGGATCGAGCTTGTGCTGCGCGATCAGGTCGTAGTCGAAGTAGGGCGACGAGCCCGCGGTCGAGAGAATCCACTTGCCCTCGCCGAAGCGGCTCGCCAGCGCCTGATCGATCGGACCGAACACGTCCTTGTTCGTCAGCCGTCCTCCGGGCATGCGCCGCTCCTGCAGCCGCTCGGGCACCGGCGCGACGCCGTGATCGGCGGTCAGCGCCACCAGCACGTGCTGCAGCCCGACCGTTTTATCTACCCGATCGAGCAGCGCGCCGATCGCGCGGTCGGTGCGCACCGCGATGTCGTGGACTTCGGGTGAATCGGGCCCGTAGGTGTGGCCGACCGCGTCGTTGGACGAGAAGCTCACCGTGAGGATGTCGGTCGCCCCGCGCTGGCCGAGCCGCTCGTTGGTCAGCGCGTCTTCAGCAAACGCGACCAGCAGTTCGTTGCCGAACGGGCTGCCGTAGACCGCGTCGAAGAGCGGACCGCCCGCCGCGCCCGGCATCCGGTGCAGCACCGTCGACGGCGCGGACAGCAGCGTCCAGGACGAGCCGGCGCGCGTGTCCGGCGTCCTGCGGTCGTTGAACTTCGTCACCCAGGTCGGCAACGCGTCGAAGTAGTAGGTGCTGCTCACGAAGTTGCCGGACTTGGAATCCCACCAGTAGGCGGCGTCGGCGGCGTGGCCTGACGGGAGGATGGCCGATCGATCCTTGAGCGACATCCCGATGACGCGCGGCGCCTCCGCCGAGCCCGGCGCGTGCGGCGAGGACATCTTCAGCTCGTCGCCCACGGTACTCACGAGCAGCCGGCGGGGGGACGCCGCGCTGCCGGTCGGCGCACCGAGCGGCTTCACCGTGCGATCGGACACGCTCGTCACGGTGCCGCCCGACGCCCGGTCGTACCAGTCGTTGCCGACGATCCCGCTCACCGACGGCGTCGCGCCCGTGAGCATCGTCGAGTGCCCGATCGCGGTAACCGTGGGGTAATGTTCGAGGTACGCGTTGGTGAACACGGCGCCGGTGGTCAGCAGCCGCTCGAGGCCGCTCGTGTATTCGCTGCGGAACCGTGTCAGGTAATCGTAGCGGAACTGGTCGACCGCGATGAGCAGGACGAGCCGGATGTCCGGTCCTGCGGCTGGCGCGGCGGTCAGCGCTCCGGCCAGGGCGGTCAGGGCGACGAGCAGGGCGATGAGCTTTTTCACAGTGTCCTCGGTCCTCCGGGCGCCGCCGCGCCGCGCGGTGCCGACGCGCCCCTTCCGCCGATCATAGCGGACCTGCCGCACGTCAGATCAGCCCGAGGGCGACCATCGCGCGGGCGACCTTGATGAAGCCGGCGATGTTGGCCCCGTTCACGTAATTCCCCGGCGTGCCGAACTCCTTCGCCGTCTCGTAGCAGCGTTCGTGGATGCCCGTCATGATCTCGGCGAGCCGCTGCTCGGTGTACTCGAAGGTCCAGGCATCGCGGCTCGCGTTCTGCTGCATCTCGAGCGCCGAGGTGGCGACGCCGCCGGCGTTGGCGGCTTTGCCAGGACCGAACGCGACGCCGCCGTCATGAAACACCTTGATCGCTTCGGGCGTGGTCGGCATGTTCGCCCCTTCCGCGACCGCAATGCAGCCGTTTCGCACGAGCGTCTGCGCGTCGCGGCCGTTCAGCTCGTTTTGCGTCGCGCAGGGGAGCGCCACCTGGCACGGCACGTCCCAGATCCGCCCGCCTGGAATGTACCGCGCGCGCCCGTGTGTCTCGACGTACTCCGAGATGCGGCCGCGCTCGATCTCCTTGATCTGCTTGACGCGATCGAGATCGAGGCCGTCCTCGTCGTAGATGTAGCCCCCGGAATCCGAGCATGCCACGACTGTCCCGCCCAGGCTCTGGATCTTCTCCATCGTGTAGATCGCCACGTTCCCCGAGCCGGAGACCACGCAGGTCTTGCCGTCGAAGCCTTCGCCGCGGGCTTTGAGCATCTCCTGCACGAAGAACACGAGGCCGTAGCCGGTGGCTTCGCGCCGGACGAGCGCGCCGCCCCAGTCGAGGCCCTTGCCCGTGAGCACGCCCGACTCGTACTTGTTCGTGATCCGCTTGTACTGGCCGAACAGATAGCCGATTTCGCGCATGCCGACGCCGATGTCGCCGGCCGGCACGTCGGTGTACTCGCCAAGATGCCGGTAGAGCTCGGTCATGAAGCTCTGGCAGAAGCGCATGATCTCGGAGTCGGACCGTCCCTTCGGGTTGAAGTCCGATCCACCCTTGGCGCCGCCAATCGGCATGCCCGTCAGCGCGTTCTTGAAGATCTGCTCAAAGCCCAGGAACTTGATCACACTCAGGTTCACCGACGGATGAAACCGCAGACCGCCCTTGTACGGCCCGAGCGCGCTGTTGAACTCGACGCGGAAGCCGCGGTTGATGTGGACGATCCCGCGATCGTCCTGCCAGGGCACGCGGAAGATGATCTGTCGCTCCGGCTCGCAAATCCGCTCGATCGCCTTGTGCTCGCGGAGCTCGGGGTGTTTGACGAGGACCGGCCCGAGCGATCCGAGCACTTCGAATACGGCCTGGTGGAACTCGGGCTCACCCTGGTTGCGCCGGAGAATGTCGTTGTAGATTCCTTCGAGACTCTCGTCTACGTGCAGCAGCATGCGTCACCTGTTTCGGGCAGAAAACACCCGGCCAGGCGCATAGCTGTCGCGAACGTGGTCCGCAGGACAGGGAAGGTTCGATGAGGCCGATCCAGAGGTATCGAAGCGCGGCTGGCCGTATATCGTCGTAACGATACCACGATGAGTTGGATAGGATACTGATGTTCTCCATGCGCGGTGCTCATGGATGTCGTGGATCCGGCTTTCGATTTGCCTCATGGATCTTTTCTCCGTGGTCCTGACGCTCTTTCTCATCATGGACCCGCTCGGGAACGTGCCGGTGTTCCTCGCGGTCCTGAAAAGCGTCGCGCCGGAGCGGCGCCGCGTCGTGCTCGTGCGCGAGATCGTCATCGCGTACCTCGTGCTCCTCGTGTTCCTCGGCGCCGGCGACGCGCTCCTGCGTCTGCTCAATCTCGAGCAGGAGGCGATCAGCCTCTCCGGCGGCATCGTGCTCTTCCTGATCGCGCTGCGGATGATCTTCCCGCCCGAGGGCGGCATCCTGGGCGAGACGCCCGAAGGGGAGCCGTTCATCGTGCCGCTGGCGATCCCGCTCGTCGCCGGGCCGTCCACGCTGGCGGCGCTGCTGCTCCTGCAGCGCACGGAACCGAGCCGGAGGCTGGAGCTGTTCGCCGCGGTGACGATCGCCTGGCTCGCGACCGCAGCGATCCTGCTCGCCGCCCCCTTCTTCTACCGCGTGCTGCGCGCGCGGGGGCTGGTGGCGATGGAACGGCTGATGGGCATGATCCTCGTGATGATTTCCGTCCAGATGCTGATCGACGGGCTGGAGACGTTCCTGCGGCACCAGGCGGGGTAATCGTGTACTCGAGGGACGAGCTCGCGCGCGACTTCCGCGAACTCGGCATCGCGCCTGGCGACACGATCATGATCCACGCGGCGGTGCGCGCCGTGGGTGAGGTCGCCGGCGGGCCCGATCAGATTCATCTGGCGCTGAGAGATGCCGTCACCGAGCGGGGGACGCTGATGATGTACGTCAGCTGTCCGCGCTACTACGACGAGGTCGGGCGCGGACATCTGGCTGCGGAGCAGGAGCGCGAGCTGCTCGACAAGCTGCCGGCGTTCGATCCGCTCACGGCTCGCGCCGCGCGGGACAACGGCGCGCTCGCAGAGCTCTTCCGCACCTATCCGGGGTCGCTCGTCAACGCGCACGTGGCGCGCTTCGCCGTGTGGGGCAGGCATGCGGACCATCTGATCACCGAGCAGCCCTGGGACGACGCGTTCGGCCGCGGCTCCGCGCTCGAGCGGTTCGCCGATCTCGACGGGAAGATTCTCTTGATCGGATCCGATCACGACGCGGTGACGTTCCTGCATTACGCCGAGCACATCGTCGACATTCCGGGGAAGCGCATCGCACGTTTCAAGGTGCCGGTCCTCGAACACGGCCGGCGCGTGTGGCGCGACATGGCGGAGGTCGACACCGGCAACCCCGCCCACCCGAACTGGCCCGATCGGTTCTTCGCGCAGATCGTCGATGAGTACCTGGCGCGCACGAACAATCGTGGCGGACGAGCGGGCGACGCGGCGTGCGTCCTCATCGATGCGCGCGGGCTGCTCGAGCTCGCATTGGCGGAGATGACGCGCGTGGGCGGACAATCAACGTGACAGGCCCCCGGGCGATCGGAAGAGGGACAGCGCGCTGAGGAAGGACGGGCCGTGCCCCGACGGCACCGTCCTCGCCCGAAATCGCAAGCGCGTCCCTCGGGTGATGGAACGCAACACCGCCGATCGGTGAGCTTCGTGCCCGGCATCCTGGGTGGAAGGGCCCGTAGCCGGCCTCTCCGAGGAGGTGCGCGAACTGATTCGCCGCTTCTATTCCGTATGACGGCTGGCCCCGGTCGAGCAACGGATCGATACTTGCTATGAACCACCAGCCGGAAGCCTTTGCCCGCTGTTCGTCCCGGAATCGCCCCAATTCGATAGTCTTTTGCGTCATCTCGGAGTCCACGGCCGACCACGTCTGAATCCCCAGCAGCCCCGAGCATGCCTCAGCCCCCCGATCGCACGCTGATCCTGCACCTTGCCAAAGCGGTCGACTCGTCGGATGACGCGATTGTCAGCAAGGACCTGAACGGCATCATCCGCACGTGGAACCGCGCAGCGGAAGCGATGTTCGGGTATACGGCCGAGGAAGCGATCGGCCGCTCCATCCGGATGATCATTCCGCCCGAGCGGCAGTCTGAAGAAGACGACGTGCTCGCGAAGATTCGCGCCGGCGAGGAACTTTCGCATTTCGAGACCATCCGGTGCCGTAAGGACGGAACACGGATCCCGATCGCGCTCACGGTCTCACCGATTCGCGACGACTCGGGCGAGATTGTCGGCGCGTCGAAGATCGCGCGGGACATCAGCGAGAAACGGCGGGCCGCAGCAGGCGAGCGGCTGCTCGCCGGCGTGATTCACTCGTCCGACGATGCGATCGTGACCAAGGATCTCGAGGGGACGATCACGTCGTGGAACCCGGCGGCCGAGCGGATGTTCGGCTACACCGCGGAGGAAGCGATCGGCCGATCGATCCGAATGATCATCCCGCAGGAGTTGCAGCAGGAGGAAGACACCGTCCTCGCGAGTATCCGCGCCGGCGGCACGGTCGATCACTTCGAGACCGTGCGCCAGCGGAAAGACGGGACCCGGCTGGCGATCTCGCTCACGGTCTCGCCGATTCGCGACGACGCGGGAACGATCGTCGGTGCATCCAAGATCGCACGCGACGTCACCGAGCGCGTGCGGCTTCGGCAGGTCGCACAGGAACAGGCTGCGATCAACGAGCGGCTCGGACAGGTGGGCGTGGTCGTTGCCGCGAGCCTCGATCGCGAAACCATCGTCCAGACCGTCACCGATGCCGCGCGGGATCTCACCCGCGCCGAGTTCGGCGCGTTCTTCTACAACGCGCGCGACGACCAGTCGGGCGACGCCTACATGCTCTATACGCTCTCGGGGGCGCCGAAGGAGGCGTTCGCGAAGTTCCCCCATCCGCGCCCGACCGCGATCTTCGACCCGACCTTCCGCGGCGAGACCACGGTCCGCCTCGACGACGTGACGCGCGATCCGCGATACGGCCAGAACCCGCCGTTCTACGGCATGCCTGCCGGCCACCTGCCGGTTCGCAGCTACCTGGCAGTGCCGGTCAAGGCCTCGGGAGGCCAGGTGCTCGGCGGCTTGTTCTTCGGCCACTCGCGGGCCGGCATGTTCACCGCCGAGCACGAGCGTCTCGTCGAGGGGCTCGGTGCGTGGGCAACGGTCGCGCTCGAGAACGCGCGCCTGTATGTCGAAGCGCGCGAAGCCAACCGCATGAAGGACGAGTTCCTCGCCGTGCTGTCGCACGAGCTGCGCACGCCGCTCAACGCCATCGTGGGGTACGCACGGCTGCTGCGCGGTGGGATCCTGAGCGAAGACAAAGTGGAACGCGGACTCGAGACGCTCGAGCGGAACGCGACCGCATTGACCCAGATCGTCGAGGACGTGCTCGACGTGTCGCGGATCGTGTCCGGCAAGATTCGTCTCGACGTCCAGCCGGTCGAGCTGCCGTTCATCCTGGACAACGCCGTTGCCACCGTGCAGCCCGCCGCCGACGCAAAGGGCGTGCGGCTGCAGACGACGATCGATCCGCGCGTCGGGCCGGTGTCCGGCGACCGCGACCGGCTGCAGCAGGTCGCGTGGAACCTGCTCACCAACGCCGTGAAGTTCACCCCCCGCGGGGGCCGCGTGCAGATCGTGCTCCAGCGCGTGAACTCGCACGTCGAGATCGCCGTCAGCGACACGGGCATCGGGATTCGGCCCGATTTTCTCCCATTCGTGTTCGATCGCTTCCGGCAGGCCGAGGGCGGTATCACGCGCAAGGCCGGGGGCCTGGGGCTCGGCCTGGCGATCGTGCGCCACATCGTCGAGATGCATGGCGGAACCGTGGACGCCTCGAGCGCCGGCGAGGGCATGGGGGCGACGTTCCGGGTGCGCCTCCCGGTCATGATCGTGCACCCGCCGCCGGCCGGGAGCCGGCACGAACATCCGCGGGCCGAGCGCCTGGAGCGTTTGACCGGTCTCGAGGATCTCAGCGGCATCCGCGTGCTCGCGATCGATGACGAGGAGGATGCGCTGGCGCTGCTGCGCGTCGTGCTCGAGGCCGCCGGCGCGGAAGTGACGACGGTGGGATCGCCGCACGCCGCGCTGCAGCGGATCGAGGAGGTCCTCCCGCACGCGCTCGTGGTCGATCTCGGGATGCCGGACATGGATGGCTTCGAGTTGATTCGGCAGGTGCGGAGCTCGTCCACCCCCCGCGTCCGTGACGTTCCGGCGGCTGCGCTGACGGCGTTTGCGCGATCCGAGGATCGGACCAAGGCGCTCCGGAGCGGCTTCGAACTGCACCTTGCCAAGCCGGTCGATCCGGGCGAGCTCGTCGCGTCGGTGGCAACGCTGGTGCGCCGTGCGCGCAGCGCGTTGTGAGGCGCCGTCGCGCGTAGTCGCTCGGCCGGAAACCGCACGAGAGAAGGACGCCGATGTGAGCCTTCCGACTGCCGCGAGCCAGCTGCCACGTGAGCCACTTGCCGCTGATGTAAATGGAGATGGCCATCGTCCACATCAACGCCCATGGTGGCCAAACCGGCAGCGAGAACTGACTCACTGCTCACCCTTCGACTTGTCGGATGGTTCGTTGAACAGACCTTCTCGGATCAATTCGTCCGCTGAGACGACGAAGCGTCGAACGGCCGCCACGCGAAGGGTCAACGCCGCGGAAGGGAGGACTTGCCGGAAGAGTGAGACGAGAGCCGTAGTCGTGCGCTGCTTCGAGCTCTTGTCGAGCAGCCACCACAGAAGCACGGCGAGATGGACCAGATACAGCAGCCGTCCGACGGCCTCCCCCAGCTGACGTGTCGGTGCGTCGGTCGATCCGACGACGGCTTGCTCGAAGACGTGCTGCACCCGCAAACGCGAGAATGCTGCTGACCGGGCAAATACCCCTTCTTCCGGGTCGCCGACGAGGACGGGGACCAGCCCGCGGAGGGCGACGCGATGCGGCCCGAGCACATCGAGACTCGTCTGCAGCGCGAAGATGAAGCGGTCCCTCCACTTGCCGCCGGGCATGGCCAGCGCCTCGCGCGCGTAATCGGCCGACAGCTCCTCGTACAGCGCGATGATTACGGCTCGCTTGCTCGGAAAGTATCGATACAACAGCCCCACGCTGACGTCCGCCTCCCGGGCGATCTCGCGCAGCGTCGTCGCCTCGTAGCCCCGTTCGCCGATGATCCGAATCGCGGTTTCGTACAGGCGGCGCCGCGCTGCCGTCCCTTGCGCCGATTCGCCCGGCGGGCGTCCACGCTTCCGGCCCTTGACATTTATTGTGAACATGTTCACTAATATTCAAGCATGGTTCGCCCAGATGCACAACCGGCGCACGCGTCGAGTGGTGCCCATCTAGTCCTGTACGACGGCGTCTGTGGTCTCTGCAGCCGGCTGGTGCACTTCCTGCTTCGCCACGACGGCCGTTCGGTGTTCAGTTTTGCGTCGCTCCAAAGCCCGGTCGGCCACTCGTTGGTTGAGCGGAGCGGCGGGGACCCAGCCGAACTGACATCGTTCTACGTGGTCGCCGACTACGAGACAGCTACGGCACGTGTCTTCACCAGGAGCGACGCCGTGCTGTTTGTCGCCAGTGTTTTGGGCTGGCCATGGAAGGCCGCGCGTGTGATGCGCTTCGTGCCACGGTGGATCCGCGACCGCGTGTACGACCTCGTGGCGCGGTATCGATATCGCGTCTTCGGACGTTACGACCGATGTCTGGTTCCGTCTCCTGAGTTTCGCCGTCGGTTCATCGACGGTTGATTGACGAGAGGGTGACCGTGCGAGTCGTGATTCCAGGCGGGTCAGGACAGGTCGGTACGATCCTGGCGCGTGCATTTCACCGCGATGGCCATGCTGTCGCGGTCCTCAGCCGGCGGCCTCAGATACGCC
>Ga0210115_1000384_pt1 | contig 12700 bp, 10 predicted proteins | sample MayberryNW_TuleB_2_FD_185526 | JGI IMG/M metagenome (GOLD analysis project Ga0210115, IMG submission 185526) | Wetland microbial communities from San Francisco Bay, California, USA, that impact long-term carbon sequestration - MayberryNW_TuleB_D2... | ecosystem: Environmental > Aquatic > Marine... | reverse complement strand
TGTCTGTCACCGCCGCAATCGAGCCAGCAGGCAGAGCGCCGGCAGGAGCCCGGCCCGGACGCTCGAATCGCGCTCCGGCCGCGAAGGCGAAAGGCGCCTCGGATCTCCGCCGCACCACGGACGTTCGCGCGCTTCTCCGCGAGTACCACCGAAACGGCGACCTGGGCGCGCGTGCACGGCTGATCCAGCAGTACCTGCCGCTGGTCAAGCGCCTGGCGTATCGGTACGCGGGCCACGGCGAGCAGCTCGAGGATCTCGTCCAGGTGGGCTCGATCGGCCTGATCAAGGCGGTCGACCGGTTCCAGCTCGAGCGCGGCGTCGATCTCGCGAGCTACGCGATCCCGACGATCGACGGGGAGATCAAGCGCCATCTGCGCGATCGAGCGTGGCCGATCCGAATTCCGCGGCGGCTGCAGGAGCTCGATCCGACGCTGCGGGTTCACGTGGCCGAGCTCGAGGACGGGCAGAACGGAGAACTCGACGGGGCGCTCGAGCACGGCTACGAGGTGGGCGAGGACCGGATCGCCCTCGCGGAGGGCTTCCACGTCCTCGATTCGCGGGAGCGGCTCCTGCTCGGCTTCGCGTACTTCGAGGGGCTCAGCCAGGCCCAGATCGCTCGCCGTGTGGGCATCTCGCAGATCCACGTGTCCCGGCTCACCCGGCGGGCGCTCGCCAAGCTGCGTGCGGCGATCGGAAATCCCGAGCCGTGACCCCAGACCGTGTGCTTTCATGCAGTACGGGAAGTCCGTGAGTAGTGAGCCCCTCACTCAACCCGCCGCGGAGGCCAGGCGCGTGAACGCTTCGAAACGCACTCGGGGAACGGTCGAGGCGTACACGGCGCTGCCCTACCACCTGCTCGTGGTTCGGGACGGCGAGGACAAGAGCAGGCCGTGGACGGCCTCCGTCGAGGAGCTCCCCGGCTGCCTGACGCGCGGGAAGACCTCCGAGGAGGCGCTGACGGCGATCGAGGCCGTCATGGCGAAGTGGATCGCAGTGGCCCTCGAGGAGGGGCGAGAGATTCCGGAGCCGAGGTCCGCGACGAGCCACAGCGGGCGCCTGCTCCTCCGAATGCCCCGGACGCTTCACGCCGATCTGACGCGTGCGTCGGAGCGAGAGGGCGTGAGCCTGAACCAGTTCATCACGGACGTCCTGGCGGCGGCCATCGCCTGGCGAAGCGGGCTGGATGGCCACCGGTCGGGCGCCGCGACGACGTCGATCAGCCAGTCGCCGGGCGTCGAGGGACTCACCGCGGAGCCCGGGGCGCACCGTCGCACGGTTCGGAACCCGACGCGGTTCACGAATGCGGCGCTGCTGGCGAACCTGCTGATCGTCGGGGCGGCCAGCATCGTCGCGATCGTCGTCCTGATCGCCGCCGTCACGTAGGGACGCCGAACTACGGACGCGCGCGCAAGGGCCGGGCGAGGGCCCTGAGCAGGTCGAGGTCTTCCCGGCGCGGGCGCAGGAGCGCGCTCCAGGCGAACGGGCTCCGCCGCGCGTAGACCGCCACCGCCACGGCGCCGCCGGCCAGGAACGCCGAGCTTGCGGCGGCCGCGGCGCCGGTGGCTCCGAACCGCGGGATCAGCACCAGGTCCAGCGCGACGCCCACGACCAGCGACACGAGGGGCCCGAGTGATGACAGCCCTGGGGAGGTCGACGCCATCAGCGCGTTCGAGAACACCGCGGTGGCGGCGAATCCCAAGGCGCCCGGCAGCAGCCAGAGGAAGGGCTCGACCGAGGCACCGAACGCGTCGCCGAAGACGGCCGGGAGGAGCACCGGTCCGAGGATCGCCGCGACGAGGACCGCGCCGGTGGTGACGAGAGCCGCCGAGCGGAACGCCTGCAACGTCTGCCGGCCTCGCCGGTCCGGCTCGGCTCGAGCCGCGGCGGGGAGCAGCGCCGTCGCCGTCGCGGCGGGCAGGTAGAGGAGCAGCTCCGACGCGTTGACGGCGACGGCGTAGATGCCGAGTGCCGCCTCGGACGCGAGCAGGCCCATGAGGATCTGGTCGATGCGGAAGTTGAGGAAGCGCGCCAGGCTCCCCACCCACGCCCGAACCCCGAACCGGATCTCGTCGACGAGGAGAGCGATGCTCGGGGCGACGAGGGCGACCCCGGACGCCGAGTGTCGCAGGAGGCGGAGCGCCCGCAGGACCTCGGTCGCCACCCAGGCGAGCGCGGCGCTCGTGACCGTCAGGCCGGCGGTCAGCCAGACTACGGCAAGCAGGAGCGGATAGACCCAGGATGCCGTCGCCGTGATGAGCGCCAGCGGTCGAACCCGTCCGCAACCGAGCAGGAACGCCGCTCCCGCCTCCACGAGCGCAGACACGAGCGTCCCGGCCAGCAGGATCGCGAGCTCGGGCGGGCCGATGCCCGCGGGGCGGCTGTCGCCGAGGAGCCCGAGCGCCACACACGCGAGCCCGGCGGCGAGCAGCGAGCTCGTGAGCATGAACAGCACGAGGTTCGAGAGGAGCGCCCCGCGCCGTTCGGGCCCGGTCGCCGCGTAGACGGTCGTCGCTTCGCCGACCCCGAGACCGGCGACGCGGGCCAGCACGAGGGCCGTGACCGTGATGAAGGCGATCGTCCCGCGGCCCGAGGGGCCGAGGCCGCGGGCCAGCATCAGGACGGCGACGAAGAACCCGGCGTTGCCGGCGATCTTGGCCCAGAGCAGGAGCGCCGAGTCGCGCGCGACCGAATCCGAGCTCAGCAGGTCGTCACGCTCCGATTCCCGACGAGCCGGTTCCGCCCCGAGCGGGCCGAGGACCCGTCCTCCCACCTGGCCGTCTCGAGCGTGACGAGGGGCGTGACGGCCCCGCCGCACCCGACGTTGCCCTGGACGAGGTTCTCTGACGACCCCTGGAGCGTGATCGCCGGCCGGGCGCCTCCGACGAAGACGTTGCCGACGATCCGGTTGCCGTCGCTCCCGACGTCCACGAAGAGGCCGGAGTCGGCGCGGACGACGCGGTTGAACGTGAAGGTGTTTCGGCTCGATCCGACGCCGTCGTGGAGCCACTCGACGTTGATCCCCGTCTCCGCGTCGACGATGAGGTTCCTGGCGATGAGCGATTCGTTCGTCGAGTGCTCGAGGTAGATGCCGGTGCGCGTCTCGCGGATCTCGTTGGCGACCACCGTCGTGCGGGTCGACGAGCCGACGGTCTCGATTCCGTCCCAGCGCGCCCGTCGGATCGTGTTGCCGATGATCGCCGCCGCGACGCCGCCGGTCCAGATGCCGCCCTCGTTCGTCCCGCAGCCGCTTGCGTTCCGCGTGTCCGTGACGCAGGCGTCCCGGTCCGGATCGCGGATGTCGCTGATCTCGTTGTCGAGCGCGACCCCGTGCAGCGCCGCCCGCGTCCGTCCGAACGCCGTCTGGCCGAGGAGGATGCCGAACGAGCGAAAGCCGCGAATCCGCGTCCGGATCACGCTCGTGTCGCGCGAGCGGTCCGAGCCGAGCGTGAACACGCCCGCGCGCGCGCTCCCGCCCCCGTCGATCACCGAGTCCTGGACGGAGACGCTCGCGTGCGCGCCCCAGGCGTTCACCCCGTCGGTCCGCACGCCGCGGATGTGCAGCCGCTGGAGGCGCACGTCACGCGACCCGTCGAACACGGCGACGGCGATGCCGCCCTCCGCGGACGTGGGCGCGGCGGGCCCGCCGCCGCCGTCGATCGCGAGGTCGGAGATCCGGATGCCGCTGCCCCTGGCGACGAGCAGCGCCCAGTACTCGGCACCGGGCGGCGGGGCGAGCACCGTTCCCGTCCCCGAGCCGACGAGGCGCGCGCCGCTTCCGAGCTCGAGCCCGCGCACCTGGTAGCGCCCCGGCGCGAGCCGCACCGTGACGTTCCCGCGGCGGAGCGCGTCTGTCGCGCGAACGAAGTCCGGGCCCGGCTCCACCTTCAGCACGTTCGACCGCGAGGGCGCGACCGTCACGCGCGCCGGCCGGGACGACGCACGCCGCCCGAGGCTGTCGACGACGACGACGCGGAGCCGGTGGCGTCCCGGCGGCAGGAGCGCGGGGTCGACGTCGAGCTCGTACGGCTTCGTCGTGTCGGACCCGAGCGGGCGGCCGTCGAGCGTGAACGTGACCGCGACGACGCGGCTCCCGGACGCACGTGCCCTCGCAGCGAGGGTCGCGGGCCGGGTGATCCGGGGCGGGCCAATGAGCTCGACGGACGGCGGGCTCGACGGCGGATCGGCCGCGGACGGCGCCGGCGCCGAGGACGAGCACCCGGCGGCGAGGACGAGCAGCGCGGCGAGGCCGAAGAGCAGGGTTCGACTGGGTCTCGCGACGGTAGCTACGAGGAAATGGTCGATCGCGTCGACGGCCCGGTCCGCTACGCGGCACCGGCGCTCCCGCCCGACCAGCCGGTCGAGACGGGTCGGTACGTGGATGCGCTCCGCCGCAGCAAGCTCCTCATCGCCCTGATCGTCGTGCCGCTCGTCGGCGCCGTCCTTCTTGTCTCGCTGCTGCTCCCGGAGCAGTACCAGGCGAGGGCGAAGATCGTCCTCGAGACGACCGCCGATCCCCTGCAGGCCCGAGACTCGGAATCCGTCCAGAGTCGCCTCGCCACGATCGACGCGTTGCTCACGACCCGCGATACGCGGAGCCGGGCGGCGGCGAGGCTCTCCGGCGAGACGGCCGCCACGCTCGAGGGGAAGGTCGCCTCGTCGGTCGATCCCAGGGCGGACATCGTCGACATCGTCGCCACGGACGACACCGCGGAGGGAGCGGCCTCGATCGCGAACGCCGTGGCGAGCACCTTCCTCGCGCAGCAGAACCGCGCCCAGCAGGAGCGGCTGAACCGGGCCCGGGCCACGCTTCGCGAGGCGCTCGCGGAGCTCGAGGGACGCAAGGGCCAGCAGGTCGAGACGGAGCGCGCGGCGATCCGCGAGCGGCTCACGGATCTGAACGTGAGCGCCGCGGGATCGGGCGCCGAGCTCTCCCTCGCCGAGGCGGCGGAGCCGCCGTCCGCCGCGTTCTCGCCCCGCCCCGTCAGGAACGCCGTCTTCGCCTTCTTCGCCGCGCTCTTCGTCGCGGCCCTCGTCGTCCTCGCCCGGGCGCAGCTCAAGCCGCGGGTCAGCGGCGCCAGGGAGGTGAGCCGTCTCCTCGACCTCCCCGTGCTCGCCGAGGTTCCCCACGTCCGCCGCCCGCTCGGCCACCGGCCCCAGACGCTCAGCTCGGCCGAGTACGAGGCCTACCAGACGCTGCAGGCCTCCCTGCGGCAGCGTCTCCCGGCGACGGGCCAGCGGACGATCCTCGTCACGAGCGCGCTCCACGGCGAGGGCAAGACCGAGGTCACGGCGGCACTCGGCCTCGTCCTCTCTCAGGCGCTGCACCGGACGTGGCTCGTCTCCGCGGACATGCGCTGGCCCAGGCTGCACGAGCTCTTCGACGTCGACCAGACGCCCGGCCTCTCGGAGGTGCTCGTCGGAGCCCAGAACGGCGGGGCCGCCGGCATCTTCGAGCTGAGCGCCGCGCGGACGGGGTCCGGATTCCTGCACGTTCTCGCCAGCGGAAGCACGCCGCCCGATCCGGCGCAGCTGCTCGCGAGCGACGCGCTCGACAGCTTCTTCGAGGAGATCAAGGAGTCGGAGTACGACTACGTCCTGCTCGACGGGCCACCGCTTCTCGGGCTGGTCGACAGCCAGGTGCTCGCACAGCGGGTCGACGACGTGCTCATCGTCTCCCGGCCGGACCGCGAGACGCCCGAGTCGGCGCTCGCGCTTCGGGAGCTGCTCGAGCGCCTGGAGGTGGAGCCGCTCGGGGTCGTGATCGTGGGTGCGCGGGCGTCGAGGCATTCCTACCTCCCCGGGTAGCCGGCGCGGAGCGCGGTGCCGGCCCAGATCAAGGCCGCGACGAGCCAGAGGTGCCGCCAGTGCAGGGTGTCGACGAAGAAGCTGTTGGCGACGAGGCCGCACCAGGCCGCGAGCAGGCCCGCGGAGCCGATGCCGTAGGTGTCCACGCCGAGGGCGACGTTCCGCGCGGCGAAGCCGAGTGTGAGGAAGACGAGCCCGAGCAGCAGGAAGGCGCCAGGCACCCCTTCCTCGGCCAGCGACCGGACGAAGGTGCTGTGCGCCGAGAGCTCGGAGATCCGCTCGAACTGGCCGGGGCCGATCCCGAGCGGGTGCTCGGCGGCGACCTCGAGGCCGGTGGCCTGGGCGTCGAACCGCTGCGTGTCGTAGTCCTGGAGGGCGGCCCGCTCGGTCAGGAAGCCGAGCGAGGACGTGGCCGCGACGACGCCGATGAGCGCGGCGCCCGCGACGAGCGTGACGAGGAGCAGCGTCATGGCCCGGCGGGCGCCGCCCCGGCGGAGAGCGAGGACGACGAGCAGGACGGCGGCGCCGAGGGCCAGGTTGAGCCACGCGGCACGCGAGAACGAGAAGACGACTCCCACGGTCATGAGGGAGAGGAGGACGACCTTCGCCCCGCGGTGGAGTCGCAAGAGCCGGGGCGCGACGGTTTCCTCCATCAGGATGAGCACGGCGGGGACGAGGAACGGCCCGAAGACGTTCGGGTCCTTGAAGAGGCCCTGCGCGCGCGGGCCGTCGACGAATGCCTCGGCGCCGGGGAACGGCGCGACGAGGGCCAGGCAGGCGAGGGCGGCCGTGAGCGCGGCTCCGGCGAGGTAGGCGACGAGCACGAGGCGCGCCCGCCGTACCGAGCACACGTAGGCGGCGAGCCAGAGCGCGAAGACCCCCAGGTACAGCGTGATCCCGAAGAACGTGGCCGCGCGGGCGCCGTCGATTGCGGCGGTCGAGGCGAGCAGGTTGAGGGCGAGGAACCCGGTCACGAGCAGCGTGACGCTGAGCGGCACGCGCTCGAGCCCGAGTCCTGCGGTCACGAGGGCGAGGACGATCAGCACGCAGAAGACGAGATCGGAGGGCGCGGGCTCGATCCGGACGACGGCCAGGAGCAGCACGCCCAGCGCGACCGCGGCGGAGTAGCGGGCGAGCGCGAGGGCGAGCGTTCCGAGGAGCGCGGCCCCGAAGCCGAGGACGATCGGGAGCGGGAGCGCGATCCGACCGAGCGCGAGCCCCAGCAGCAGGAACGCCCCGAGGAGCACCGCCCCTCCGAACGCCCACGCCGCGGCGGGCGCGGGGTCGATCCGGCCGGGAGCACGGATTCGCTGGGCGACGTCCACCGAACCGCCTCAGCCGCCCGCCGGCGGCGACCCCGGGTCCTGCTGGTCGTCACGCTGGCCGAGGTCGGGGGAGCCCAGACCTACGTCGCGTCGCTGCTCCCGGCGCTCGTCCCGCATTTCGACGTGGCGGTCGCGGCGCACGGATCCGGGCCGCTGCGCGAGGCGGCCGAGGCTTGCGGTGTCCGCTTCCTGCCGCTGCGAAGCGTTCGCCGCGCGGTCAACCCCTGGCGCGACCTCGCCGGCCTCGTCGAGCTGACGCGGCTGCTGCGCCGCGAGCGACCGGACATCGTCCACGCCAGCAGCTCCAAGGCGGGCATCCTCGGGCGGCTCGCGGCCTTCCTCGCCGGCGTGCCGGTCCGGATCTTCACCGTGCACGGCTGGGCCTTCGCAGCGCACGACGGCGCCCCGGCCCGGCTGTATCGCTTCGCCGACCGCGCGGTCGAGCCGCTCACGACGGTGACGATCTGCGTCTCGGACCACGCGCGCGAAGTCGGGCTTGCGGCCGGAACCTGCGCGCCGGAGCGGACGATCGTGATCCCGAACGCGGTCGACGTGGCCGGCGCACCGCGCGCGAGACCCGGCGGGCGGGAGCGGCCGCTGATCCTCGCGGTCGGCCGGCTGAAGGCGCCGAAGGACTTCCCGACGCTCGTCCGGGCTCTCGGCGATCTTCCGCCCCAATCCTTCGACGCCGTGATCGTCGGGGAGGGCCCCGACCGCCCTCGCCTGGAGGAGGACATACGCGCGCTGGGCCTGTCCGGTCGGGTCAGCCTCGCGGGCGAGCGCCGCGACGTTCCACGGCTGCTCGCCGACGCGGACGTCTTCGTCCTGCCGAGCAGGTCGGAAGGTCACCCCGTCTCCGTGCTCGAGGCGATGGCGGCGGGCGTCCCGGTCGTCGCGTCGCGCGTGGGGGGCGTCGCCGAGCAGGTCGCCGACGGGGAGACCGGCCTGCTCGTCGCGCCCGGTGACCCCGCCGAGCTCGCGGCGGCGCTCCGTCGTCTCGCGGCCGACCCGTCGCTTCGGCGCCGGCTCGGAGCCGCCGGGCGCGCGCGCGCGGAACGGGCCTTCGATCTCGATGCCTTCCGGCGTGCGCACGTCGAGGCCTACTCCCGTGAGCTCGCGAGATTCAGGCTCCCGGCGCCCATGCCGTAGCGCCGCCGCCGGTACACCCCGCGCAGCGGAAGCGGGGAGTCGTGGCCGCCGCCGACCTTCGCGCGGAAGTCGAGCAGGCGGTCTCGCCGGTCGACCTGCTGCCGGCGCAGGACGAGGCGATCGGTGGCGCTCGTGTTGACGCCGGGCTCGCAGGACACTGCGGCGCGATACCCGGCCGCGGCGACGAGCCGGCGCTCACGCGCCCCGAAGAGACCGGAGGGGTAGGAGAAGGCGAGGACGTCTCGCTCGAGGCGGGCCGCCAGCGAGACCTTCGAGCCCACGATCTCCTCCCACGCTGCCGCGTCCCGGAGCGCGAGGAGGTTCGGGTGCGTCAGCGAATGGGCCTCGAAGCGGAGTGTCCCCTCCCGGTCCAGCTCGGCGATCTCGTCCCAGCCGAGGAGCGGCGGCTGCGACCGGTACCAGCCGAACGTCGCCCACCCGTCGACGACGGCCGGCGCGACGAAGACCGTCGCGCGGAACCCTCGCTCGGCGAGGAGCGGCAAGGCCTGCTCGGCCACGTCCAGGAATCCGTCGTCGAAGCTGAGCCCGACCGTGCGTCCCGGGGGCCGGCCCTCGTCGAGCAGCTCGGCGGCCTGGACGACGTCGACCACCCGGTAGGCCTCGGTCGCGAGGAAGTCCATCTGCCGGCGGAAGTTGCGCGGGCTGACCGCCAGCTCGTCGCGGTCGTCGGAGATCCGGTGGTAGAAGAGGATCCGCAGGCCCCGCTCCTGCCGGCCGGTCGCACGCAGTGACCAGGCGGTCGAGCGGGCCCGCGTCGCCGCCGCCTTGAGCGCGTACCGGCTCACGTGAGCCTTCCGGCCAGCCGGCGCGCCGGGGCGAGCCCGTCGAAGTAGAAGCGACGCAGCGCGTCGGATCGCTTCAGCCACTTCCGCAGCTCGATCGCCCTGACCTGGGCCTCGGCCGCGGCCGCGCCCCGCAGGCTCCCGTGCAGACCGAAGGCTTCGTACAGCGGCTCGAACCGGTCCGACAGCTCGACCTTGTAGCGCTCCGCCCCACCCAGGAACTCGACCCGGTTCGCGCCCTCGGCGGCCGCCGCCTCGATCGCGTCGAGCGTGTTGAGCCAGCCCGGCGAGTGGTGCCCGAGGGCCGGGTCGAAGGCCATGCGGTGGACGTACATGCGGCGCTCGAGCGCGAAGAAGTAGTGGAACGCCGCCGGCCGCCCGCCCACCTTCGTCGTGACGATGCGCGGCACGTCCGCGTCGGCCAGCGCCAGGATGGCGGCGCGGTGGAAGCGCCGGCCGGTGGGCGTCGCGAAGTCCGAGCCGTCCGGGCGGCCGCTCCAGCGGAGCGAGTGCAGGACGAAGGCGTCCTCGAGGGCGGTCGCGAGCTCGTCCTTCGTCCGCGCGACCACCACCTCGACCTTCCCGAGCTTGGCGAGGTTTCGCCGCCGGCGCCGATTCTGCCCGCGCTTCTTCGAGGACATCTTGGCGCGGTAGGCCTCGTCCCAGCTGCCGGGGATGTCGAGCACGGGCGCCTCGCCGCGCTCGACGAGCCGAAGCCGGGAATCGCCGAGCGCGTCCGCCAGCCGGCTCCCACCGGGCAGGCCGAAGAGGTCGGCGAAGTCGTGCTCCGAGCCGGCGACGCGCCCCGCCAGCGCCGCCGCGGTCTCGGGGCTCTCCCCGGGATCGAGGAGGAGGTCGGCGAGCGCCGAGTGCTCCCCGCCGACGAACGTGAGCACACGCAGGCCGAGCCGCGAGCGCACGCACAGCGGAAGCGCGCCGATGAGTCGGTCGTCCCGGTAGGCGACGTGAACCGCGAGGCCGCCGTCCTCGCCGTAGTGCCGCCACCACTCGTGGAGCCACGCGTGGAGGAGGACGGGGCTCGGACGCGGCATCGCCCGGACGAGGACATCCCAGTCCGGGGCCAGGCGAGCGAAGGCGTCTGCGCTCGAGATCGTCTCGAGCCGCAGCTCGCCCGCAGTCGCGGTCTGGGTCACGTCAGGAAGGCCCTCCGGTCGAGGAGCTGAGCCAGAAACCGGCGCGCGTCCCGACCCGCTCGAAGCACGACGACTCCTTGCCGGGTCCGGCGAGGCCCCAGGTTCGCGAGGAGCTGCGGCCGCACCGTCCGTCGGTATCGCCACTGCCCTCGGGTGAAGTTCAGGAGCGCGCGGTGGACGGGTGCCGGCTCGGAGCCGGGCGGAACTTCGGGGCCGCCCCGGCCGTCCAGCCGGCGCCGGCTGACCCGCCAGAGGCAGCGCAGCGGCGACGCGTCCACGACGACGACCAGCTCGGCGGCGTCGAACCAGTCGGGGATCATGTCGTCGTACTGCGCGTCGACGATCCATGCGTCGCGCTCGAGCTCGCGTCGCTGAACCACTTCCCACTCCGCCGCCGGCGTCTTCACCCAGCCGGGCTTCCAGAACAGGGCGTCGAGATGGAGCACGTCGATCCCGTACGCCGCGCCGATCTCACGTGCGAGCCGGGACTTCCCGGCCCCGGCCGGCCCGGTGACGGCGATGCGCTTCACGTCTGGACCCATAGATCTCCACTTCCGGACTCGCCGAGTCCTGGGCGGGGAACCTTCGGGGATGTGGGCACGCGGGCGGACGACGGCCTGGTCCCCGCTCGTCGGTGGTGGGCCTCGGACCTCGCCGGCGCGATCAAGGCGGCCGACGCGAGATCCGGGGCCGCAGTGGGCCGAGCGGTCGTCGTGTGGCTTCCGTGCTTCGCCCTGGTGGGTCCGCGGTTTCCCTCACCCGCCGTCGCCGTCGGCGCTGCGTCGCTCCTCTCCGCCGTGTGGCTGATCTCGTTGCGCAGCGCGTTCGACGCCGTGCACCTGACGCTCGGCGAGCCGGTTCGCTGCGCGGCCGGGACGGCCGTCGGGCTCGTCGGCGTGTCGGCGGTCGCCCTCTGGATCCCGGGGATGGGGATGGAGCTCTCGACGATCCTGGCCCTCGGGACGGCCGTCTTCGCGCTGACGACGACCTGGGAGCTCGCCGCTCGGCGCGTGGTCGGCAAGCGGCGGGTGCTCGTCGTCGGCGCCTCGAGCTGCGCCGAGGACGTGGCGGCCGCGGTCGAGCTGGACGGGCACGCGCACTTCACCGTCGTCGGCTCGGTGGACGACCAGGAGGGCGACGCCGGGCGCCTCGGCTCGGTCGCCGAGCTCGCGCGGGTCGTCGACGAGCAGCGGCCCGACCTGATCCTCCTGACGGACGGCGAGAGCTCGATGCAGGCGCTCGACCGCCTCCTCGTCGCGCCGAGCTCGAGCGTCAAGGTCGTCGGGCTCGCGCAGTTCTTCGACCATGCGTTCGGCCGGATTCCGCTCGAGGATCTCAGGCCGACGTGGTTCATGAGCATCATCCACGTCTGGCAGCGGCCGTACACGCGCTTCGCCAAGCGGACGTTCGACGTCGTGTCCGCGTCCGTCGTCCTCGTGCTGGCTCTTCCGCTCATGCTCGTGATCGCCGGCGTCCTCTGGCTGACGCCGGGCCCCGTCGTCTACCGCCAGATCCGGGTCGGAGAAGGGGGGCGCCAGTTCACGATGCACAAGTTCCGCACGATGCGCGTGGACGCGGAGGAGTCCGGGCGGCCGGCCTTCGCGCAGGTGCTTGACCCACGGGTGACGACGTTCGGGCGGGTGCTTCGCAGGACGCACGCCGACGAGCTGCCCCAGCTCTGGGACGTGCTCAGGGGCGACATGTCCGTCGTCGGCCCGCGGCCCGAGCGGCCGGAGTTCATCCCCATGCTCGAGGAGACCGTTCCGTTCTTCACGCGCCGCCTGCTGGTCAAGCCCGGGATCACGGGGTGGGCGCAGCTGCGTCGGGACTACGCCTCCGACTGCGAGGGCGCCGCCGAGAAGCTCTCGTACGACCTCTGGTACCTGCGCCACCGGACCCTGGCCGTCGACCTCGCGATCTGCGCGAAGACGTTCGCGAGCCTCTTCCTGCGCCCGGGGCGATGAGCGGCGCGCGCGCGGCCTCGCCCGCCTCGACCCCGGTGGCCCGGATCACGACCATCTCGAGCGACGCGGAGTTCGCGAGCCTGGCCGGGCCCTGGGACGACCTCGTGCGCTCGCTGCCGAGGCCGAGCCCCTTCCTGCTGCACGGGTGGCTCCTCGAGTGGTGGCGCCACTACGGAGCGGGGCGGACACTCGCCGTCCACGTGGCGTTCCGCGGCGGGCGGCTCGTCGGAGCGCTTCCGCTGTGTCGCACGCGCAGGCTCGGCCTCCGCGTGACGCAGTTCGTCGGCGGAACGGGAGCGCCGCTCGCCGATCTCATGCTCGCCCCCGACGAGGGCCCGGCCACCGCGGCCGCGCTCGCAGAGCGGATCGGGAGGTCGGGCGCGGACCTCGCCGACCTCTTCGGGCTGCGGGGCGGCAGCCGACTCACGACGGCCCTGCCGGCCGGGTCGCTCTCGCTGCTCGAGCGTCTCGAGGCACCGGTCCTCGATCTGAGCGGCGGG
>Ga0210115_1000382_pt1 | contig 12716 bp, 10 predicted proteins | sample MayberryNW_TuleB_2_FD_185526 | JGI IMG/M metagenome (GOLD analysis project Ga0210115, IMG submission 185526) | Wetland microbial communities from San Francisco Bay, California, USA, that impact long-term carbon sequestration - MayberryNW_TuleB_D2... | ecosystem: Environmental > Aquatic > Marine... | reverse complement strand
GCAGTCCGACAAGCGCTACACGCTGGTCCAGCTGCGCGAGCGGGTCGAGGCGCTGCTGCCCAAGTCCGAGCAGGTCTACAACGAGCGCTACGACCACGGGATGCGGGTCAAGGCGGTGATCACCGACGTCTCCGACTCGACCAAGGGCCCGGCGATCGTCGTCTCGCGGCGCAGCCCGGAGCTGATCAAGAGCCTGTTCGAGATGGAGGTGCCGGAGATCGCCGACAAGCTGGTCGAGATCGTCGGCGTCGCGCGCGAGCCCGGCTACCGCTCGAAGATCGCGGTGGTCTCGCACGCCGAGGGTGTCGACCCGGTCGGGGCCTGCGTCGGCCCGCGCGGCTCGCGCGTGCGCATGGTCGTCTCCGAGCTGCGAGGCGAGAAGATCGACATCATCCCGCACAACGACGAGCCGGCGCGCTTTGTCGCCAAGGCGCTCTCGCCGGCGCGGGTGCGCGAGGTGATCGTCGATGACGAGGAGCGCCAGGCGACGGTGATCGTGCCCGACGACCAGCTCTCGCTGGCAATCGGTCGCGATGGCCAGAACGCCCGCCTCGCCGCCCGTCTCACCGGCTGGCGAGTCGACATCAAGTCCGAGACCGAGTTCGCCGCCTCGGAGGAGGTCGAGGAGTACGAGGGTGAAGAGCCATCCGACGGGCACTGCATGGCTGTGCTCTCCAACGGTCGTCGCTGCCCCAACGCCGCGATCGGCGAGTCCTCTTTCTGCGGCCTGCCGGCGCACCAGGCGCTGGCTCGTTTCGAAACCAACCAGATCGCCGTGCTGGCGCCGCTGGAGGAGACCGAGGTCGCGATCCTCGCCGACACCGACGCCGACCAGGGGCAGGTCACCGAGATCGTCGCCAAGGCCGAGGCCGAGTTCGAGGAGGAGGCCGGGGAGGCCGAGGCCGAGGATGAGACCGTGGGCGAGGAGCCCGACGGGGGGGAGGCCGGCGAGGCGGCAGCGGTCGAGGACGAGGCCGACGTCGAGGCGGAGGAGGGAACCGACGCCGAAGAGCCCGAGGGCGAGGACGCCGTCGCCGCAAACGGGGATGGGGCCGCGGCGGAGTCCGAGTCCGAGCCGGTCTCCGAGGAGGCTGAGCAGGCCTAGTGGCAAAGAAGCGTGTCCACGAGATCGCCAAGGCGCAAGGGGTCGCCAGCAAAGAGCTGCTCGCGGCGCTGAAAAAGGCGGGGATCGAAGCAAAAGCCGCCGCCTCCAGCGTGGAGGAGGCGGATGCGCTGAAGGCACTCGCCGACGGAAAAGGCGATGGAGCTACTGCGACCAAGCCGAAAGCAAAAGCCAAGCCGGAGACCGTGGCCAAGGCGACGGCGAAGCCGGTTGAGACGGCAGCGCCTAGAAAAGCGTCGGCAGCGGCGAAAAAACCCGCCGGCAGCGGCAAAAAACGCCGTGTAGTGATCGACTCGCAGGCCTCACGCCGCGATCAGATGGGTGGACCGCCGCCGCAGCGACCGCCGCGGCGGCGTGGCGGCAGGCGGCGCCGGCCGGCACTCGAGGAGCCACCGCCCAAGGTCGAGGAGGCCCCGGCCGAGCCGGAGGCGACCAAAGTCAACTCCGGCGCCACCGTGCGCGAGGTGGCGGAGCTGCTTGGCCTCGGCAGCGCCGAGGTGATCAAGAAGCTGATGATGATGGGTGAGATGGCGACCCTGACCCAGACGCTCACCGACGACTCGATCAAGGCGATCGCCGACGAGTACGACCGCAGGATCGAGATCGTCACCGCGGCCGAGGAGGAGCCCGAGACGCCGGAATTCGAGGACGCGGCCGAGAGTCTGGTCGAGCGGCCGCCGGTGGTGACGATCATGGGTCACGTCGACCACGGCAAGACCTCGCTGCTCGACGCGATCCGCGAGACCGAGGTCGCCGCCGGCGAGGCCGGCGGCATCACCCAGCACATCGGCGCCTACCAGGTCCACCACGACAAGAAGACGATCACCTTCCTCGACACGCCCGGCCACGCCGCCTTCACCGCGATGCGCGCGCGCGGCGCCAAGGTCACCGATGTCGCCGTGGTCGTGGTCGCCGCCGACGACGGCGTGATGCCGCAGACCAAAGAGGCGATCGACCACGCCCGCGCCGCTGACGTGCCGATCCTGATCGCGGTCAACAAGATCGACAAGGAGGGAGCGCAGCCCGACCGGGTGCGCAACGAGCTCGCCTCCGACGGCCTGACGCCCGAGGACTGGGGTGGCGAGACCGTCTATTGCGACGTCTCGGCCAAGACGCACGAGGGTCTCGACAGCCTGCTCGACATGATCCTGCTCGTCTCCGAGCTGGAGGAGCTGGGCGCCAACCCCGACGCGCCCGCCTCGGGCACCGTGGTCGAGTCCCAGCTGGACCCGGGTCGCGGTCCGGTTGTGACGATCCTCGTCCAGCGAGGCACGCTCGCGGTCGGCGACGCGTTGGTCGCCGGGCCGCAGTGGGGCAAGGTGCGGGCGATGCACGATTTCACCGGCGCCAGGGTTGAGCAGGCCGTGCCCGGAATGCCGGTTGAGGTGCTCGGCTTCGACGGGGTTTGCGAGGCGGGCGAGCACGTGCGCGTGGTCGAGAACGACCGCCGCGCGCGCCAGCTGGCCCAGGAGCGCGGCAACCGACTCAAGACCGAGGCGTTGGCGCGGCGCCAGGCGCGCAAGGTCAGTCTCGAGGAGGTCTTCTCGCGCGCCCAGGAAGGCGAGATCAAGGAGCTCAACATCGTGCTCAAGGCCGACGTCGCCGGCTCGCTCGAGGCGCTCCAGGACGAGATCGCGAAGGTGCCGCAGGAGCGCGTCGCGATCAACGTGATCCACTCCCAGACCGGCGGCATCAACGAGTCCGACGTGATGCTCGCCTCGGCCTCCGACGCGATCGTGATCGGCTTCAACGTGCGCCCGCTGGCCGATGCGCGCAAAGCCGCCGAGCGCGAGGGCGTCGACGTCCGCACCTACTCGGTGATCTACAAAATCACCGAAGACCTGCGCAACGCGATGGAGGGCATGCTGGAGGCGGTCGAGGTCGAGGAGACGCTCGGCGAGGCCGAGGTCAAACAGACCTTCAAGGCGTCGAAAGTCGGCCGCATCGCCGGTTGCCTCGTCACCGAGGGCAAGGTCGCGCGCATCGCCAGCGTCCGGCTCGTACGCGAGGGCACCGTGATCTGGGACGGCAAGCTCGGCTCCCTGCGCCGCTTCAAAGACAATGTGCAGGAGGTCGAGGAGGGGCAGGAGTGCGGCATCGTGCTCGAGGGGTACGCTGACGTCAAGGAGGGGGATGTGCTCGAGTTCTTCGAGACCAAGCAGGTCGAGCAGACGCTGGAGTGAGGCACTAAGATGACCTCGCCTCGCATGCGCCGCATCAACGAGGTGCTTCGCGAGGTGCTTGGCGCCGCCATCAGCACCGAGCTCAGCGATCCCCGGATCGGCTTTGTCACCGTGACCTCGGTCGAGACCAGCCCAGATCTCCGCAGCGCCAAGGTGCACGTCAGCGTGCTCGGCGATGAGGAGGCGCGTGAGCAGGCGCTGGCGGGGCTGCGCTCCTCGCATGGGGTGCTGCAGACTAAGATCGCCACCGAGACGCGGATGAAGCGGACCCCGACGCTCTCTTTTCATTACGACCCGACGGTCGAGCGGGGAATGAGGATCAACCAACTTCTCGAAGAAGAGGACGAGTGAGCGAGACGACCGACATCGGAGCGACCGCGATCGAGCGGGTCGCGAACGAGATCCGCAGTCGCGAGCGCTTCCTGCTCACCGCCCACGAGGGTCCCGATGGCGACGCGCTCGGCTCGTTGCTCGGCATGCACCACCTGCTTTGCCAGCTCGGCAAGGACTCGGTGATGTTCCTCGCCGCGAAGGAGTTCCCGCTGCCGATCGAGTACCGCTTCCTGCCGCTGGAGGAGGTCTTCCACGAGCCGCCCGCCGACATGGCCGACCGCGCGGTGATCTTCCTCGACTGCGGCAACATCGACCGCATGCCCGTCGACTTCCTCAGCGAGGACGGCCACTTCACGATCAACATCGATCACCACCACGACAACACCCATTTCGGCGACGTCAACCTGGTCGAGGTCGACGCCTCCTGCACGGCGGAGATCGTCTACGAGCTGGCGATCCTGCTCGGGGTCGAGCTCACCGCCGAGATGGCCTCCGCGCTCTACGTCGGCCTCGTCACCGACACCGGCAAGTTCATGTACGACAACACCAACGCGCGCACGCATCGCATCGCCGCCGACCTGATCGAAGCCGGGGTCGAAGTCGACCAGACCTACCGCCGCCTCTACGAGCACGTGCCGATCGAGAAGCTGCGGCTGCTCTCGCGGGCGCTGGAAGGCATCGAGTACCACTGCGACGACGCGCTCGTGCTCGCCTGCATCACCGCCGCCGACTACGCGGCGAGCGGCGCCGGCGAGGAGATGACCGAGGGGATCATCGACCACCTGCGCTCGGTCGAGGGCGCTCGGGTCGCCGCGCTGATCCGCGATCTCGGCGACCGCGGCCAGGCGGCGCGCAAGGTCAGCCTGCGCTCCAGCGACGGCGAAGTCGACGTCTCGGCGATCGCCCGCCTGCACGGCGGCGGCGGTCACAAGCGCGCCGCAGGCTTCTCCACCGACCTCGAGCTGGCGGCGCTGATTCCCTTCCTCTGCGGTGAGGTATCCGCCCAGCTCGACGGCTAGACCGTTGACGGTGCTGCTCTGCGACAAGCCGGCGGGGACGACCTCGAACGCCTTGGTCAGGCGGCTGGGCCGCGAGCGCGGCTGCAAGGCGGGGCACGCCGGTACGCTCGACCCCTTCGCCACCGGCCTGCTGCTCGTCCTGTTGGGGGAGGGAACCCGGCTGCAGCGGGTGCTCACCGGGTTGCCGAAGACCTATCTGGCGACGGCGCGGCTTGGCTGGCGCTCGAGCACGGGCGACCCCGAAGGCGAGCTGACCGAGACCGGCCGCGCGCCGGCCTCGCTGGCATTGCCGACCGGCACGGTGCGCCAGCGGGTGCCGATGACCTCCTCGGTGCGGGTCGGCGGCGAGCGTCTCTATCGCAAGGCGCGTCGCGGCGAGCGGGTGCGCACCCCGCCGCGTGACGTCGAGATCCACCGCGCCGAGCTGCTCGAGCACGACGACGAGCAGGCGCGCTACGAGATCGAGTGTGCGACCGGCACCTACGTCCGCACCCTGATCGAGACCCTCGAGGACGCCTACTGCGCCGCGCTGCGCCGCACCGCGATCGGCCCCTTCCGGGTCGAGGACGCGGGCCGGGAGCTCTCGCCCGCGCAGGTCGGCGAGCTGATCCCGGCCGCGGCGGAGGCGCTGCGCTGATGGCGAACATCGAGGTCACCCGGCTGCCCGACGCCGCGCCCCGGCCGCGTCACGTCGCGATCGGCACCTTCGACGGCGTCCACCTCGGCCACCGGGCGGTGATCGATGAGGCCGACACCGTGCTCACCTTCGATCCGCACCCGCTCTCGGTGATCCACCCGACGGCGCTGCCGAAGCTGATCATGTCGTTTGGCGTCAAGCGCGACGTGATCGAGGGCCTGGGCGTGCGCGAGCTGGTCGTCATCCCCTTCGACGCCGAGTTCGCCCAGCGCTCGGCCGAGGACTTCATCGAGCACGTCCTGATCGAGAAGCTGGGCGCCGAGCGCGTCTCGGTTGGCGAGAACTTCCGCTTCGGCGCGAAGGCGAAGGGCGGCCCTGGGATGCTCGCCGCCCGGCCGGAGTTCGAGACGCGGGTCGTGCCGCTGGTCGAGGTCGACGGCGAGACCGTTTCCTCGACTCGGATCAGGGCGCTGATCGCCGCCGGCGACATGGTCGGCGCCCGCCACTGCCTCGGCGCCCCGTTCATGGTCGAGGGCACCGTGGTCGAGGGCGACCAGCGCGGCCGCGAGCTCGGCTTTCCGACCGCCAACATCGTCCCCGACGACCGTCTCGCGATCCCCGGCCACGGGGTCTTCGCCGCCTTCGCCGACGGCGTACCGGCCGCGGTCAACGTCGGCGTGCGGCCAACCTTCGACAGCGGCCGCGGCGTATTGATCGAGACCTACCTGATCGACCGTGACGCCGACCTCTACGGGCACACGCTGCGGGTCGCCTTCGTCGAGCGCCTGCGGGGCGAGAAACGCTTCGCCAGCGTCGAGGAGCTGATCGTCCAGATGCGGATCGACGTTGAAGACGCGCGGCGAGTCTGTGCTAGCTTCACGCCCTCGCAATGAGCCTGACCAAGGAGAAAAAGAGCGAGCTGATCGGCAAATATGGCCGCGTCGACGGCGACACCGGCTCGGCCGAGGTGCAGATCGCCCTCGCCACCGAGCGCATCAACGAGCTCACCGAGCACCTGCGCACGCACGCCAAGGACCATCACTCGCGGCGCGGGCTGTTGATGCTGGTCGGCAAGCGCCGTCGCATGCTCCGCTACCTGGAGCGCACCGACCTCGAGCGCTACCGCGCGCTGGTCGCCGAGTTGGGCCTGCGCCGCTAATCGGCACCCTCTCGTCGCCGCCCTGTAGTCTCTGCCCGGACAGAGAACGAGAGTTCTGAACGCAAATGGCCGCCATCCGGGTGGCCGGAGGTAGGACAACCAAATGAGCATGTTCGATGTAAGCCGCGTTTCGGCGGAGATCGGCGAGGATCAGATCTCATTCGAGACGGGCAAGCTGGCGAGGCAGGCGAGCGGTGCCGTCGTCGTTCAGTCGGGGGACACGATGGTCCTCTGCACGGCGACGATGGGCAGCCTGCGCGACGTTGACTTTCTGCCGCTCACCGTCGATGTCGAGGAGCGGATGTACGCGGCGGGCAAGATCCCCGGATCGTTCTTCCGGCGTGAGGGCCGCTCGGGCGAGAAGGCGACGCTGACCGCGCGCATGATCGACCGCCCGATCCGGCCGCTCTTCCCGAAGGGCTGGCACTACGAGACCCAGCTGGTCGCGACCCCGCTCTCGGTCGACCACGTCCACCCGTACGACATCCTGGCGATGAACGGCGCCTCGGCGGCGCTGGCGATCTCGCCGGTCCCCGTCGCCGCCCATGTCGGCGCCGTGCGGATCGGAAAACTGGACGACGACTTCGTAGTCAACCCGCCCGAGGAGCGGCTCGAGGAGCTGGACCTGGACCTGATCGTCGCCGGCACCGACGAGGCGATCCTGATGGTCGAGGCGGGCGCCAACGGCGTCAGCGAGGCCGAGATCCTCGACGCGCTCGACATCGCCCACAGCGAGATCAAGAAGCTCTGCGCGGCGATGCAGGAGCTGGCGGACAAGGCGGGCAGGGAAAAGCTCGAGATCGAGGCGCCGAGCATCGACGAGGGCCTGAGTGGGGAGATTCGCTCCTCGCATGGTCAGGCGCTGGTCGACGCGATCGCGACCGAGGGCAAGCTCGAGCGCTACGAGGCGATCGACGAGGTCAAAGAGGAGGTCGTCGCCAAGTACGCCCCCGATGGCGACGACGCCGAGGCCGGCGCCGAGCGCAAGGCCGAGGTCGGCGCCGCCTTCGATGCGATCGAGAAGGACACGATCCGCAAGGCGATCGCGGTCGACAAGAAACGGCCCGACGGCCGCGCCCAGGACGAGATCCGGCCGATCGAGTGCGAGGTCGACATCTCCCCGCGCGTGCACGGCTCGGCCCTCTTCACCCGCGGCGAGACGCAGATCCTCTCCAACGTCGCGCTCGGCACGACGCGGATGGATATGCGCCTCGACACGCTCGGTCTGCAGACGACCAAGCGCTTCTGGCACCACTACAACTTCCCGCCCTTCTCGGTCGGCGAGGCCGGCTTCATGCGCGGTCCGAAGCGGCGCGATATCGGTCACGGGGCGCTCGCCGAGCGGGCGCTGGCGCCGTCGATCCCCGACGAAGAGGACTTCCCCTACGTGGTCCGGGTCGTCTCGGAGACGCTCGAGTCCAACGGCTCCTCTTCGATGGGTTCGGTTTGCGCCTCCTCGATGGCCCTGCAGGCGGCGGGCGTGCCGGTCTCCGCACCGGTCGCCGGCGTCGCGATGGGCCTGATCAAGGAGGACGAGGACTACATCGTCCTCACCGACATCGCCGGCGTCGAGGATCACCTCGGCGACATGGACTTCAAGGTCGCCGGCACCGCCGACGGGATCACCGCCCTGCAGATGGACATCAAGATCACCGGTGTCACCTTCGACATCCTGCGCGACGCGCTCGCCCAGGCGAACGAGGGTCGCCAGTTCATCCTCGCCAAGATGGCGGAGGCGATCGAGGGGCCGCGCGAGATGCTCTCCCAGCACGCGCCGCGAATCGAGTCGATCAAGATCGACCCGGAGAAGATCGGCGCGGTGATCGGCAAAGGCGGCGAAACGATCCGCGCGCTCTGCGAGGAGTTCGAAGCCGAGATCGACGTCGAAGACGACGGCACGGTGCGGATCTACGCGCCGACCGGCGAACTGGTCGAAGCCTGCGTGGCGCGGATCGAGTCGATGACCAAGGAGGCCGAGGTCGGCGACCGCTACGAGGGCGCAAAGGTCGTCAAGACGACGACCTTTGGCGCCTTTGTCGAGCTGGTCAAAGGCACCGACGGCCTGCTCCACATCTCCAACGTGAAGCCGGGTGAGCGGGTCGACTCGGTCGAGGACGTGCTCAGCTCGGGCGATGAGATCGACGTCACCGTGGTCGAGGTCGACCGCGAGCGCGGCCGCATCGGCCTGCGCCTCTCCGACGACCCCTCGGTGGCGGGCAAATCGCCCGAGGAGCTGGCCACGGTCGGCTCCGGCGACGGCGGCCCGCGGCGCAACGGCGGCGACCGCCAGCGCAGCGGCCGCGGTGGCGGTCGACGGCGTGAGCGCGAGCGGCGCAACTAAAGCATTGGCCGAGGCGCAGCTCACGGAGCTCGGCTCGGGCGTCCGGGTCGTGACCGAGGAGGTTCCCTCGGTCCGCTCGGTCGCGCTCGGGCTCTGGGTCCGCACTGGATCGCGCGACGAGACGCCCGCCCAGGCCGGCGTCTCGCACTTCCTCGAGCACCTGCTGTTCAAGGGCACGGCGCGCTACTCGGCGATCGAGATCTCCGAGCTCCTCGATGGCCTCGGCGCCTCGGTCAACGCCGCGACGGGGAAGGAGACGACCCACCTGCACGCCCGCTTCCTCGACGAGCACACCGAGGAGGTCTTCGACCTGCTGGCCGAGATGCTGCTCGCGCCGACCTACCCCGAGGTCGACTCCGAGCGTGAGGTCGTGCTCGAGGAGATCGCGATGTACGAGGACGAGCCGCAGGACCGCGTCCACGACGTCCTTGCCGGCGCGGTCTTCGGTGAGCACCCCCTGGGCCGGCGCGTGCTCGGCGAGGCGGAGGTGATCTCCTCGATCCCGGTGCCCGAGATCGAGGCCTACCGCAGCGGCCGCTATACCGCCGCCCACGTCATCGTCGGCGCCGCCGGCCACCTCGAGCACGAGCGAATCGTCGCCCTCGCCGAACGCTTGGTCTCGCCGCCTCCCGGCGGCGACGGCTCGGCCGCGGCGGCGCCCGACGGCGGCGCGCGGCTGCGCTTCTACCCCAAGGACACCGAGCAGTACCACATCTGCTTTGGCGCGCCGGGGATCGTCCGTGACGACGAGCGGCGCTACGCGCTCGCGGTGCTCGACTCGATCTTCGGCGGCTCGACCTCCTCGCGCCTGTTCCGCGAGGTGCGCGAGAAGCGCGGGCTCGCCTACTCGGTCGGTTCCTACAACGACCAGTACACCGACTCGGGCCTGGTCGCGACCTACGTAGGCACGCGCGAGGACAACGTCGCCGAGGCCTGCACGGTGATCGGCGCCGAGCTCGAGCGCCTGCGCAGCGAACCGGTCTCGGCCGGGGAGCTGGCGCGAGCGAAGGAGAACGTCAAGGGTCGGCTCGTGCTCTCCTCGGAGTCGACGGCGGCGCGGATGACGCGGATCTCGCGCGCGACCCTGTTCGGCCTGCCGATCGAAAGCCTCGACGCGATGCTGGCCAAGATCGACGCGGTCGACGTCGAGGAGCTGAGCGAGCTGGCGGCGGAGCTCTACGGCGCCGAGCGGCTCTCGGCTGCCTGCATCGGCCGCGACGAGGAGTGCTTCCGTGGGGCTCTGGCCCCGGTCGCAGAGGGGCTGGCAGCGGCGTGATCCGAGTCGCTGTCTCCGGTGCGGCGGGGCGGATGGGGCAGACCGTCTGCGATGCGGTCGCCGGCGCTGAGGATCTGGAGCTGAGCGGCCGCGCCGACCCGGCGCTCGGCGTCGAGCTTGCCGCCGTGCTGGACGGGGCCGACGTCCTCGTCGACTTCACCACCCCGGATACCGCACTCGATAACGCCAAGGCCTGCCTTGCCGCGGGCGTTCACGCCGTCGTCGGCACCACCGGCTTCGACCTCGGGGCGCTGCGGGTGGCGGCGGAGTCGGCCGAGGCCAATTGCTTCGTCGCGCCCAACTTCGCGATCGGCGCCGTGCTCTTGATGGAGGCCGCGCAGCTGATCGCCAAGCACATGCCCGAGTGCGAGATCGTCGAGCTGCACCACGACCGCAAGCTCGACGCGCCGTCGGGCACGGCCAAGCGCACGGCTGAGCTGATCGAGGCGGCCGGCGGCAACGTGCACGAGCCGATCCACTCGGTGCGGCTGCCGGGCCTGGTCGCCCACCAGGAAGCGATCTTCGGCGGCGAGGGGCAGACGCTGGCGCTCCGCCACGACTCGATCGACCGCGTCTCCTTCATGCCGGGGGTGCTGCTGGCGGTGCGCAGGGTCGGCGAGCTGCCCGAGCGGTTCACGGTCGGGCTCGAGAAGCTGCTGTAGGTTCATGCGGTGACCGACGAACTCGCACGCCTCGACGCGACCGCCCAGGCGCAGTTGGTGCGCGACGGCGAGGCGACCCCGGTGGAGCTGGCGGAAGCGGCGATCGCCCGGATCGAAGCCGGCAACGACAAGGTCAACGCCGTTATCCACGAGCTCTTCGAGGAAGGGCTCGAGGCGGCGCGCGGCGAGCTCCCCGATGGACCGTTCAACGGCGTCCCCTTTCTGCTCAAGGACCTTGGCGCTGCCTTTGCCGGGCAGCCACTGCACCTCGGCATGGAATACCTGAAGAAGCGCGATTTCCGTGCGCCGGTGGACACCTACCTGGCCGAGCGCTTCCGCGCCGCCGGGCTGGTCACGCTGGGCAAGACCAGCTGCCCTGAGCTGGGCATCCTGCCGACCACCGAGCCACGCGCCTACGGCCCGACGCGCAACCCCTGGGATCTCGAACGCACCGTCGGCGGCTCCAGCGGCGGTGCCGCGGCCGCGGTCGCCGCGGGCATGGTGCCGTTCGCCCACGCCAACGACGGTGGCGGCTCGATCCGGATTCCGGCCGCCAACTGCGGCCTGGTCGGGCTGAAGCCAACTCGCCAGCGAGTCAGCGAGGGGCCGCTGATCGGCGACCTGATGTCGGGCTTGACCGCCGAGCTCTGCGTCTCGCGTTCGGTGCGCGACACGGCGGCGCTGCTCGATGCGGTGCATGGGCCGGCACCGGGGGACCCCTACGCGGCACCGCCGCCACAGCGTCCGTACAGCGAGGAGGTCGGCGCCGACCCGGGCAAGCTGCGGATCGCCCTTTGGACCGAGACGATCATCGAGCAGGACGCTGACCCCGAGGTCGTTGGCGCGGCGCGGGCGACGGCGAAGACGCTGGAAGGGTTGGGTCACGAGGTCGAGGAGCCCGACTTGAGCGCCCTGCGGGAAATACCGATCGTCGAGCCCTTCCTGGTCCGGTGGGCGGCCGGGCAGGCGGCGGCGCTCGAGCAGTTCGGCGCCCTCGGCGGACAGCCGATCGGCCCTGACGACGTCGAGCCGCTGACCTGGGCGCTGGCCGAGATTGGCCGTACCCGTAGCGCGGGCGAGTACCTGGCGGCTGTTGGGCAGCACCAGGCGATGAGCCGCATCGTCGCCGGCATCCACCGGTCGGGCTTCGATCTGTTGCTCTCGCCGACGATGGGCGAGCCGCCGCCCCCGCTCGGCACCTTTGACGATTCCGGCCCCGACCCGATGGTCGCCTTCGAGCGCGCCTTCCTCGCCGGCTGCTTCACCGCCGTCTTCAACGCAACCGGCCAGCCGGCGATTTCGCTGCCGCTGCACCTGAGCGCGGCGGGGCTGCCGATCGGCGTCCAGTTTGCCGCGCCGCTGGGCCGCGAGGACCTGCTGCTGCGCGTCGCCGCGCAGCTCGAGCAGGCCGAGCCCTGGGCCGACCGCATACCCTCCACCGTATGAGCGAGATCGGTGGCGTGATAACGGCGATGGCGACCCCGTTCCGGGAGGACGGCGGGGTCGACGAGACGGCCGCGCGAGAGCTGGCGACCCACCTGGTCGAGCACGGCTCGCACGGCATCGTCGTCGCCGGCTCGACCGGGGAGGCGGCGACGCTCGACGACGAGGAGCACATCGGCCTGCTGCGGGCGATCGTCGCCGAGGTTGGCGAGCGCGCCGCTGTCTATTGCGGCACGGGCACCAACGACACGCGCCACTCCGTGGAGCTGACCAAGGCCGCCGCTGCCGCCGGCGCCCGCGCGGCCTTGATCGTCACCCCGTACTACAACAAGCCGAACAAGGCCGGTATCCGCGCCCACTTCGAGGCGATCGCCGCGGCGGTCCCCGACCTGCCCCTGATCGCCTACAACATCCCCTCGCGGGTGGTGGTCGACGTCCCGCCGGCCGACCTTGCCGAGCTCGCTGAGATCGACAACGTGGTCGCGGTCAAGCAGGCCAACAACGACGAGCTCGGACCGGTCGAGGGGCTCGACGTGGTCG
>Ga0210115_1000380_pt1 | contig 12726 bp, 12 predicted proteins | sample MayberryNW_TuleB_2_FD_185526 | JGI IMG/M metagenome (GOLD analysis project Ga0210115, IMG submission 185526) | Wetland microbial communities from San Francisco Bay, California, USA, that impact long-term carbon sequestration - MayberryNW_TuleB_D2... | ecosystem: Environmental > Aquatic > Marine... | reverse complement strand
GATGCTCGAAGAGACCCTTGCGCCGCTGCTCCAGGGATTGGCGGCGCCAGACGCGACGCTCGAGCGCACGCGGCTGCTGGGCTCCCCGGTCGCACCCGGGATCGCCGAGCTCGTGCTGCGCATGGAGGCCGAGCGGTTCGATCCCGTCGTCGAGCGGCGGATGGAGGATGCGTTCGACGGCGTGTTCGAGCTGACCGACGAGACCGGCACGCGGTTGATCCCGCTGCGGGGCGTCGTCGATCGCATCGATCTGCTCGAAGGCGGACGCGTGCGCATCGTGGACTACAAATCGTCGGCGCCGCTCACGCCGCTGCAGCTGGCGCTCTACGTCATTACGACCGAACAGCGGCTGCGGGGATACCGCGGACGCGAGTGGCACGCCGACGAGGCCGCCTACGTCATCTTCAACGCGGGACGCGGCGTGAAGCCGCTCGGCCGGCGCCCCGAGGATCGGGATCGCGAGGTCGCCGATGCCGGGCGCCGCACGCTTGCCGCGGTCGCCGGCATCCAGGGTGGCGTGTTTCCGCCGCGCCCGCTGCAGCTCCATCTCTGCGCGACGTGTGCGGTCGCCAGCGTTTGCCGCAAGGATCATGTCTTCGAGGATCGCGAGCCAGAACCCGCGCCTGCCGTTTGACGAGGCCGAGCCGGCGAGTGCCGGGTTGCCGGACGCTGCCGATCGTGCAGCCGCCGTCGATCCGACCGAGAACGTCGTGCTCGAAGCCTCGGCCGGCACCGGCAAGACGCGCGTGCTCGTCGACCGGTACACGAACCTGCTGAAGCTGGGCGTGGACCCGGCCAATATTCTCGCGATCACGTTCACGCGGAAGGCGGCAGCCGAGATGCGCGAGCGCATCCTGCACAACGTGCGGCAGGCGGCCGAGCTCGGCGAGATCGATCCCGCGCGCTGGCGCAGCCTCCGCGATCGGCTCGGCGACATCGCGATCAGCACGATTGACGCCTTCTGCCTTGCGCTGCTTCGCGAGTTCCCGCTCGAGGCGGACCTCGATCCCGGCTTCACCATGGCCGACGAGACCGAGGTCCTGCGGCTGATGGACGAGGCGCTCGACCGCGCGCTGCGCATCTGCCGACATGCCGCGATGACCGACGCGAGCGTCGGCCTCGTGTTCGCGCAGCTCGGGGATCGGCGGCTGCGCAGCGGCCTGGCGACGCTGCTCGACCGGCGCCTCGTCGCCCGCGATGCGCTGCGGCGCTTCCTCGTGCACGGCCCGGCCGATCTGACGCCCGAAGCCGCGTGCCGCGCGGCTGCGGAGCGGCTGCGCGAAACGCTGCGATCCGTGGAGGGAGGCCTTTCGTCGTTCCTGGCCGATGGCCCCGTCCACCATCCCCGGTTTGCACTGCTCGCGGGAGACATCCGGGATTTGATCTCTGCGGATCTGTCGAGCGACGAAGCCAGGCCGCTGCTGTTGCACGATTTCAGGCGAATCGCCGAGGAAGTGCGCGATCACTTTCTCACGCAAGGTGGAGAGCCGCGCACGCGCTGGCGATACAAGGGGCCGCATTGCGACAGCGACGAGGCGTGGAAGCGGCATCGCCAGCGCGCCACGCGGCTGGCCCCGCGGATCTCCGAGGATCTCGCGCGTTTCCAGCGCGACCTCAACGTTGTCGTCTCGCACGGCGTCTGGCGCGTCTTCGAGATCGTCCTGCGCGAGTACCGCCGCACGCTCGAGGCTCACGCCGTCGTCGATTTTCCCGATGCCCTCTGGCGCACCCTGGATCTGCTGCGCGAGATGGACGAGTTCGCGCAAAGCCGGTACCTGCTCGAAGCCCGCTACCACCACCTGCTCGTCGACGAGTTCCAGGACACGAGCCAGGCGCAGTGGGAGCTCGTGTGGCGGCTCGTCGAAGCCTGGGGCCAGGGGCTGGGGCTGGCCGCCGATGCGCCGCTCCCGCCGTCCATCTTCATCGTCGGTGACCGCAAGCAGTCGATCTACGGGTTTCGCGACGCCGACGTCGGCGTGCTGGCGCGGGCGGCGTCCGCGATTGCCGGGCTGCGCGGTGGACCGAGCGTCAGGCGGGCCATTCGCAAGAGCTTCCGCGCGGTGCCGGCGCTCCTGTCGTTCGCCAATGACCTGTTCGATGCCATCGAGAAGGCCGGCTCGCGCGACGATGCGTTCGAGTACGGCGAGACGGATCGATTTCCGCTGGAGCAGGTCGCGCCCGAGTCGAATCCGGCGCTCGGCCTCGTCTTCGGCGCGGACGGCGAGGCGTGCGCCGAAGCGATTGCGGATGAAATCGCCGATCTGATGGGTCGAGACACGGTTCGCGACCGGCAGACCGGGCTCGCCCGTCCGGTGCAGCCGGGAGATATCGCAATCCTCTTCCGTTCGCGCGAGGGACACCAGGCGTTCGAGACGGCGCTCGAGGCCAGGGGCATCCCGTCGTACGTCTACAAGGGTCTCGGCTTCTTCGACACCGACGAGATCAAGGACGTGTTCGCGCTGCTCCGCTACCTGGCGGACCCCGCGTCCAACCTGCGTGCGGCGGCACTGCTGCGGTCGCGGCTGGTGCGGCTCTCGGATCCCGCGCTGCAGATGCTCGCGCCGCGCATTGCCGATGCCCTCCGCATGCGCGTGCCCGGCGAGGACGAGCTCGGCACGGAGGATCTCGCCGTGCTCCGGCTCGCGCGCGAGTCGACCGCGCGATGGCTTGCACTGGTGGACGTGGTGCCGCCGGCCGAGGTGCTCGATCGCGTGCTCGACGACACCGCGTACCTGACCGAACTGCGCGGACCGCGCGTGCAGCAGGCACGCCAGAACCTGAAGAAGGTGCGCGCGCTCGTGCGCCGAATTCAGAACCGCGGATACGCGACGCTCGCCCGCGTGGCCGCACACCTCGATCGCCTGTCCGCGGGCGACGAGTCGAACGCCACGATCGATGCGGCCGACGCGGTCAGCCTGATGACCGTCCACGCCGCCAAGGGCCTCGAGTTCCCCATCATCTTTCTCGTCAATCTCGGACGAGGGGCAGGCGGCAGCCGCGCTCCGATCCGGCTGGTGGCCGACGATGGCACCGGTCAACCCTCGGTGGCGGTCGGCGATTACGTCGCGGCGGCGGATGACGACCTGCCGCTGCGTGAGAAGGAGGAGACCAAACGGCTGTTGTACGTCGCGGTCACACGGGCGCGGGATCGGCTGTACCTCTCGACGCCGTTCGATGGAGACCGCCTGCGCCTCGGGCGCACGAGCCTCGGCGCCGTGCTGCCGCAGGGATTCATCGATCAGCTGACGAAGACGGCGGCCGGAACCGGTGATCTCGCGGAGTGGCGCGTCGGGACACGCGTGCACCGGATGCGTGTGCGGCGCGCGACCGGGGGGCCGTCGAATCCGGCTGAAGCCGGATCCCACAGGAGAATCGGAGATACGTCGAAGCCGGGTGAAGCCGCATCCCGCACGGGCGCTCAGAGCTCGCGTGGGATCCGGCTTCAGCCGGACTTGCCGTCTTACGATCTGCAGCCGCTCACGAACACCGGCACGCCGCGCCGTCCCGCGGCACGCCCCGGGTCGTCGCCGTCGGGAGCGCCGCTGATCTCGAACGAGGGCTCGTCAGCGCTCGTCGGCACGCTCGTGCACCGTTTGTTCGAGCACCATCTCGCGACGGGCGACGGCTCGCCCGATTCGCTCGAGCAGCACGCGCGGGCGCTCGTGCAAACCGAAGGCCGCGTGGGTGAAACCGACGTCGAGGCGGTCATCCGAACTGCCATCAGGCTGTTCGACGAAATGCGCAGCAGGCCGCAGGTCGTCGACGCCCTCAGCGGCGAGCGCCTTCACGAGGTCCCGGTCACGCTCGTGGAGAACGGACACATCGTCGAGGGCACGATCGATCTGCTCGTCACGAGCGACGATCGGGTCACCGTGGTGGAGTTCAAGACGGGCGGGCCTGCGGCAGAGCACGAGCACCAGGTCCGCACGTACCTCTCGGCCGCGCGGGCGCTGTTTCCGGGGAAGGGGAGGATCAACGGCCTGCTGGTCTATCGCGATCGGGAGATGTGGATTTCCTGAGAAAATCACGCCAAAAAGCCGCTTGTCTCGATATTTCCGCGCTGGCCGCAAGTTTGAATTGCGGCAGGGTCTTCCCATCTCGTACAATCAGTCGTTTGAACAGGCTGGGTAGACAGAAGGAGTAGAGCGTTGGCGCTGACGTGTCCGAGCTGCGGGAACGACCGGAACTTCCAGGTAAAAACGGTGCAGATGCACGTGGTGCATCTCGATGGGGATCGGGTCGAGGTGTCCGACGAAGGGCGCCCGGCGATTTTCGAAGTGCTGTGTGACGAGTGCGAAGCGGCGCTGAACTTCGACGAGTTCGAGGATACTCTGCGCCGAGAGGTCCTGCTCACGATCGGGGCGCGCTAGCCCCGCTTTTCCGTTCGATTTCCACGATCAACCCGCGCGATCACTCCTCGCTGACCGGCGCGTCAGCTTCTTCGAAGTAATCGCATTCGGGACATAGCCACTCCCACGAGCGGCGCACCGTGCTCTGACCGGTCCCGGGAACGTGATCGGTCAGCTGGCGCTCGACCAGCCGCATCGACTCGCCGCAGAGGGGACACTCGCGGGTAACTGTCATCGCTCGCGCGCGACGGCTGCTCGCGCAGAGTCCTGGTACCCGCAGATGAGGCACTGCGCCGCGGCGGTGCGCGATCCGGTGTCGCCCGACGCGACCTCGGCGCTCGTCAGCGGTTCGGGTTCGAGGGACTGCAGGATGCCGCCGCAGTCGGGGCACCTGCGTACGGAGGTCGCAGGAACGATCGTGGAGACAGCATTCATGCTCGTCGACAACCTTTCGATCCCTTGCGCGCGGCGCGGATCGTACCATCGCGCCATTGCCTTGACAAGCTCACGCCCCACTCCTATGGTACGAGGCCGTGCGATCATGAACTGCCGTGACTGAGTTCCGCCGACCCCTGCACGACGAACCGCGGCGACTGCTCTCCGCGCACGCCACGCCGAGCTCTTCACCGTCCAGCTGCTTTGCCGACGAGATCGCGATTGACTTTCCGTCGATCGCACGGGTGGTGGATCGGATGCGGGACGGGCTGCTCGGGGACGATCCGCCGGCGGGGGCGCACTCGGCGAAGATCAGCCTCTCGGCGCTCGAGGCGTCGAGAGGTGTGACCGTGCCGCTCGACGTGCCCGTGCTCGACACGTGCGGGCAGTGCGGCGGCCGCGGCGAGACATGGGCGGAGCCGTGCGGCGGCTGCGAGGGATCCGGCGCGTGTTCGCGGCGGCGCCAGGTGCAGGTGAGCGTGCCCGCGGGCGTCGCCGACGGCACGCGGTTCCGGTTCGTCATCGCGCCTCACGGGGTCCCCACGCGCATCGAAGTCACCGTGCTGGTGGCCTGATCGGTGATGCGCACCGACGTGCTCGCCGGCGATCGCCTGCTGGTCCACCTCGACGTGCTTCGCTGGGTGCACCTCCTGTGGGCGGCCTTCAACGGCATCATCGGCGCCGCGCTCGCGTGTTATGCCGCGTCGGCGGCGATGCTTGCCGGCGCGCCCGGCGCGGTGCTGCCGGGCCGCGACGTCGCGGCCGGCGTCACGGCCGCCGGTTTTCTCATCGTCGCTGCCACCGCGCTCGTCTGGGCAGGCGCGCACGCGTGGTGCGCGCATGCGCTGCGCGCGCGCGATCGCTGGGGGCGGCTCCTCGCGCTCGCCCTCGCCGCGTTCAACGTGCTGCTCGTGCCGTTCGGGACGATCTTTGCCGGTTACACCGTGTGGTTGCTGCTGCAGGACCACGCGCGCGCGGCATTCGAGTCGGCGTGAATCGGGCGGCTCGGGAGCGGCCCTACGAGAGAACCTCGCGTGGCGTCGCCGGCGATCTGACGACGGCCTGTCGGCGCCTCGCGAGCCGCCCTTTCAGATATCAGGGCAGGTCCACCGTCCCGGCCGGGGTCCACGGGCCGCACCGCGCGAGCCGTACGACGGTTTTCACGATCCCGCGCGGCCACCCGTACTTCGCAATCACGGCCGCGGAATAGCGGCTGCAGGTCGGCGAGAACCGGCAGACGATGCCGGCTGCCGGCATCCAGCGCGAGAGCGTGCCCTGGTAGACGTGAATAGCCGCGAGCGCCGCGCGTGCGCCGAGCTGACGCTCCGGCAGCCGGCGGGCGTCCATCCAGCCGCCGGCAAGCAGCAGGACCAGAACCAGCACGTACCGCGACGCGCGGCGCCTCAACATGAAAAAAGAGAACGCCGGGCTGGAGCCGGCCCGGCGTGAGATGTAGAGAACCGCGGAACCCGCGGATCCGGATCAATAGCCGCGAGATCCGCGTTCCCGCGAACGCCGCGTCAATCGACACGCTCGCCTTGTCCGGCGAGGTGCGCGATCAGAAGCGGTTGGCGTACTCGCTGATGCCCGGGATGATCAGCCGGCCGCCGTTGACGCCCTTGACGATCGCCATGACGTGCACGATCAGGATCCCGATCCACAGCGCGAAGGTGAGCAGGCTGACCACGCAGCCGAGGGCCACGCTCATCATGCTCAGCACCATGCTGACGATCGTTACGGCAATCCAGAGCACGATCTCGGCGCCCATCAGGACGATGCCGTGCTTGGCGTGCCACTGAACTTCCTTGTCCTCTTTCTCCACGAGCAGCGGGACCAGCGCGAGGAGCCAGAGGTACGACAACACGATCATGATGTTCCGGTTGCTGGACACAGCCCCGGGCGCGGCCGGTTCGCTCATTCGTGCGGACTCCTTGGACAGGGTGGTTCGGGGAAGCGCGGCTGCAGTCTACAGGAACCCCGCCGCCTCGTCCAGTCAGGAAATGCGCGATCCGGGCCGTTTTGCACGCGGTTTCCTTGTGTCCGCCAGGGCGAGCCGGTAAGCTTGTCGGATGGGCCGACACCACGGCCCGATCGATCAGGACCAGTGATGAGCAAAGCGGTGGATCAGCGGGCGGTACTCGACGCCCTTCGCGTCGTGCAGGACCCCGATCTTCGGCGCGACATCGTCAGCCTCGGGTTCGTGAAGAACGTCGCGATCGATGGCGGCCGCGTGTCGTTCACGATCGAGCTCACGACGCCCGCGTGCCCCGTGAAAGATCAGATGCGCGAGCAGGCCCGCGCGGCGGTGCAGCAGGTGCCCGGCGTCGCCGACGTGCAGGTGGAGATGACCGCTGCGGTACGCGCGGCGGCACTCCCCGACGGCGCGCGGGCCGCCGTGCCGGGCGTGAAGAACGTGATTGCCGTCGGCGCCGGCAAGGGCGGCGTCGGCAAGACGACCGTTGCAGTGAACCTGGCCGTGGCGCTCGCCCAGAGCGGGAGCCGGGTCGGCATGCTCGACGGCGACATCTACGGGCCGAATGTGCCGATCATGCTCGGCCTGCAGACGCAGTTGACCACCGACGGCAAGAAGATCCGTCCCGCCGAGAAATACGGCGTCCAGGTCGTGTCGATGGGGTTCCTGACCAACGACGACGCGGCCGTGATCTGGCGCGGACCGATGCTGCACGGCGCCATCCAGCAGTTCTTTCGCGAGGTTGCCTGGGACGATCTCGACTACCTGATCGTGGACATGCCGCCCGGGACGGGCGACGTCGCGCTCAGTCTGAGCCAGACCGTGCCGGTATCGGGGGCCATCGTGGTCACGACGCCTCAGCAGGTCTCGCTCGCCGACACGCGGCGCGCGGTGCGGATGTACCAGAAGCTGAACATCCGCACGCTCGGGTTGGTCGAGAACATGAGCCACTTCGTGTGTCCGGGCTGCGGACACGACGCGGATATTTTCGGCGGCGGGGCGGGCGAAGCGCTCGCCGGCGAGATGAGCATCCCCTTCCTGGGCAGGCTGCCGATCTATCAGCCGATCCGTGAAGGCGGAGACAGCGGACGCCCGATCGTGGTCTCGGAGCCCGATTCGCCGGCCGGCCGGGCATTCGCGCGTGTAGCCGAGCAGGCGGCGGCCCAGATCTCTATCGCCAGCTATCATCGCGGCGCGATTCCCCTGACCCTCGTGAGATGAGCCCGGCCGCCGCACATGGCGGCTGCGCTCGCACTTCAGCCCACGTGTGTTTCGCGATTCGAACCCTTGCAAGGGTCGGTGTCGTCTATGCATGCGGGACCGGCGACCTGCCGCGTCTCGGCCGGGGTCTGCCGCCGGACGTGCTGTTTCGTGCGTCCCGCAATCGTCCGACCCGGCGAACCTAGGGCAGGTTTGCGCGGTATCTGGTGCGGCGTTCGGTTCCGTGCCGCGGCGAAGTTATATCGTTATCCACCCGTTCTCGAGTCGCGGCCAGCTGGTTCCGCAAAGGGAAGGCGGCCGCGAGCGCCGGCCTCCGGGACCGGCCAGGGCCGCAAGATTGCTTCGGCCCGACCCGCGGCTCGGGCCCATCAGGGAGATTCGATGGAGATTGCCTTCACCCGGCACACGCTTTCGAACGGACTGCCCGTGATCGTGCACGAGGATCACGGCTGTCCGATCGTGGCGGTGAACGTCTGGTACCACGTCGGATCGAAAAACGAAGTGCCCGGCCGGACCGGGTTCGCGCACCTCTTCGAGCACCTGATGTTCGAAGGATCGGAACATCACGACCGCGGCTACTTTCACCCGCTGCAGGAAGCGGGAGCGCTCCTGAACGGTTCCACCAATGCCGACCGCACGAACTACTGGGAAGTCGTGCCGACGAGCGCATTCGAGCTGGCGCTGTGGATGGAATCGGACCGCATGGGCCACCTGCTGCCCGCGTTGACCGAGGCCAAGTTCGACAACCAGCGCGACGTCGTGTTGAACGAACGACGGCAGAACTACGAGAACCGGCCGTATGGGCTGGCGACCATGGCCACCGTCGCGGCGCTCTATCCGCCGGATCATCCGTATCACTGGCTCACGATCGGATCGCCCGACGATCTGCGTGCGGCAACACTGGCGGAGGTGCGCGAGTTCTTCACGCGGTACTATCACCCGGCCAACGCATCGCTCGCCGTGGCTGGCGATGTCCGCACCGACGAGGCCCTGGATCTGATCGACGCGTATTTCGGGAGCATTCCGGCGGGACCACCGGTGACCGCCGTCGATGCCCGCGCCGACCTGCGCGCACCGGTGTCGCTGCTGCTCGAAGATCGCGTGGAGCTGCCGCGCCTGTACCTGGCGTGGCACTCGCCCGCGATGTTCGCGCCGGGCGATGCGGAGCTCGACGTGGCCGCCGACGTGCTGTCGAACGGCAAGAACTCGCGCCTGTATCGATCCCTCGTGTATTCCAGGCGGGTGGCCACCGAGGTCGCAGCGTTCCAGAACTCCCGGGAGCTCTCGAGCTTCTTCCAGGTGATTGCCACCGCCGCCCCCGATCACACGCTCGCGGAGCTCGAGGCCGCGATTCTCGAGGAATTGGCGCAGCTCTCATCGGAGGGGCCGAGTGCGTCCGAGCTCGAACGCAGCCTCGCGCAGGCCGAAGCGCAGTTCGTCTATCGGCTCCAGACGGTGGGCGGCTTCGGCGGCAAGTCCGATCAGCTGAACGCGTACGCGGTGTTTCTCGGCGATCCCGATTACTTCAATCGCGACCTGGCCCGGTATCAGCAGACGACCGCGGAAGGCGTCAGGCACTGGGTGGAGACGTGCCTGCACCCCGATCGGCGCGTCACGCTGAGCGTGGTGCCGCTCGGCAAGCGCGAACTCGCGCTCGAGAGCGCGGAACCGGCGGTGGTCCAGTGACGCGCATCGACCGCAGCCGTCTGCCGGCGATCGGTCCCACGCCATCGTTTCGCCTCCCGGATATCGCGAAGAGCGCGACGGCCGGCGGCCTCCGCATCTGGACCGTCGAGCACCGGTCGGTGCCGGTCGTCACGGCGGTGCTGCTGCTGTCGGTGGGATCGGCCGCCGATCGCGAGGGGACGCCCGGCCTCGCCTCGCTCACCGGCGACATGCTCGACGAAGGATCGGGCGACCGTAACGCGCTCGAGGTGAACGACGCGCTCGCACGCCTCGGCGCCCAGTTCGAAACCGAGGTCGGCCCCGACGCGACAATCCTCACGCTCACCACGCTCGCACGCTTCCGCGACCGCGCGCTCGCGCTGCTCGCCGACATCGTCACGCGTCCGCGGTTCGATCAGCACGAGTTCGATCGCGTGCGCACGCTGCGCGCCAACCGCCTTCGCCAGCTGCGCGACCTGCCGGGAGCCGTGGCCGATCGCGGGTTCGCGGCGCTTCTGTATCCCGGTCACCCGTATGCGCATCTCGCGATCGGGACCGAGGAGGCGCTCGGCCGACTCACGGTCGAGGACGTGCGCGAGTTCCACCGGTTGGCGTACCGGCCGTCGGATGCCACGCTCCTGATCGTCGGTGATGCCGCGCACGAGGAGCTGCTCGAAGCGGCCCGCGCCGCGTTCGCGGGCTGGGAGAGCCGGCCGGCGGCGCCGCAGATCGCGGCCGCGCTCGCGCGTGTGCACAGGACGCCCGAGCGGCCGTCGCGGTCGATTACGGTCGTCGATCGGCCGTCAGCGGCGCAATCGGAGCTGCGTATCGGTCACGTGTCCGTGGCGCGGACCACACCCGACTACCACGCGCTCATCGTCCTCAACATGGTGCTCGGCGGGCAGTTCGTGAGCCGCATCAACATGAACCTGCGCGAGGACAAGGGCTACACGTACGGCGCACGAACGTCGTTCGATTTCCGGCGCGGCCCCGGTCCGTTCCAGCTGCAGGTCAGCGTGCAGACGGCGGTGACGGCCGATGCGATCCGGGAATCCTTGATGGAGCTCGACGCGATTCGCGGCACGCGTCCGGTCACGGCCGGGGAGCTGGATCTCGCGCGTGCGGCGCTCACGCGCGGATATGCGCGGAATTTCGAAACCGCCGAGCAGATCGCGCGCTCGGTCGCGCAGCTGGCGCTCTACGATTTGCCCGACGACTACTTCGCGCGGTTCATCCCGACGGTTAACACGCTGGACCTCGACACGATCGCACGCGTCGCGCGCGAGCACCTCGATCCCGAGCGGATGACGACGCTCGTGGTAGGCGATCGGGCGGTGGTCGAGCCGACGCTGGCAGCGCTCGATCTGGGCGGTCCCGCGACGCTGACGCCCGCCTGAGCGGGAAGAGAGACAGTCCCATTTCGGAATTCGGGGCTGTGGGATCCGGCTTCAACCGGATTGACGATTGTCACGGGTCGAGTGCAGGGAGGCCTCATCCGACAGCGGCACAATCCGGCTAGAGCCGAATCCCAGATCAGCACCGCAGAACTGAACGCCGCCGTGGCACGGTGGTGTTACGCTTCCGGGGTGGGCCATCCCGCCCGCATCCACGGATCTGCCGCATGCGTCTCGCCCGCTGGAGTGTCAGTCTGTTTGGCACCGTCGCGATCGTCTCGGCGATCGTCTCGGCGGCAACGATCTGGCTGCTCGTCACGGACCCCGTAACCGTTGCCGATGCGGTGGATACCGGCGAGGTGTCGCCGCTCGTGAAGGAACTGGCCAGCGTCCTCTACAACGCGCTCGCCGGGTTGTTGAAGTATCTGTGAGGGCGGCTCGCGAGCCGCCGTCGCGGATTCGGCCCGCCTCACACGTGGGCCGGGCTTTACGCCGCTGTCGACAAGCGACCGGCCCGCCTACAGGTTCCTTCGCAGGAACCTGGTCAGCACGTACGCATCCATGTACTTGAAGGGCGCCGCGCCCGTGCTGTAGTGGCCGCACGGCAGCACCGCCGCCTCGTGCGGAATCCCGCGGCGGCGGAATTCGTCGATGAGCGTGCGCGAGAGGTCTACGGGAAAGGTGAGATCGTAGCGCGCGTACACGAGCAGCGTTGCCGGCGTGCGCACGCGGTCCAGGTAGTGCCACGGGCTGATCGGCATCCACAGCCGTCGGAGCTCGTCGACCGTAATGCGTCCGTCGAGCGCCTCGCGCACGTGCCGCGTCGAAAGGCCGCGCCACACGACGTCGGCGAAGAACGGCGACACGTGATTGAGCGCCTGCGCGCGCACGAGCGGCTCGTGGACCGCCGTGAGCATCGACAGGCACGACCCGAGGCTCGTACCGAGAATTCCGATCCGCTCGTACCCCTGATCGCGGAGCCACCAGATCGCGCGGCGTGCGTCGAGCACTGCCTGGCGGCAGACTTCCAGCGTTCGGACGACGTTCGCGCTGACGATGTAGTCGGCGCGATGCAGTTCGGGCGGCATGCGTGCGTCGTGATACGGCATGCTCAGGCGCAGCGTGCTCATGCCGAAACGCGCGAGCAGCTTTGCCAGGCCCATGTGCCCGCGCGCGTCGGAGTTCCATTGCGGCAGCACGAGCACCGCGCGCCGCGAACGGGCCCCCGATCTCGTGCGGCCGGGGAAATACCGCGCGTGCACCACGTTGTTCTCCGCGTGCGGCGTTTCGAGCGCGGACTGGAATCGAAGCAGCCGCCCGTCGGCTGGTCCGCTCGAGAGCTCGTAGCTGTCGGTCGGTTCGGGCGTGAAATACGCGGTCGTGTCCGCGAGCGCGCGCGAGACGTACGCGTGCACACGCCCTGCCTCGTTGGCGGGATCGATCGAATCTGGATCGCGAGCCGCCTCGGGCTCCCATTGCACGGCGCACGATCCACGGGCGCAAGCCGGCGTGAGCCGGAGCCGCGCGTCGATGGCGCGGGCGCGAGCATGCGCCTCGCCGCCGCGGCCGTCCGCCGGCAGCCACTCGAGACCCCATTCGAACGGACGCACACGGCGATCGGGCGTGGCCTCGGCGAGGCGATGTTCCCAGGTGTGGAATAGTCGGCGGAGCATTACGGTGACGTCGTTCG
>Ga0210115_1000379_pt1 | contig 12753 bp, 10 predicted proteins | sample MayberryNW_TuleB_2_FD_185526 | JGI IMG/M metagenome (GOLD analysis project Ga0210115, IMG submission 185526) | Wetland microbial communities from San Francisco Bay, California, USA, that impact long-term carbon sequestration - MayberryNW_TuleB_D2... | ecosystem: Environmental > Aquatic > Marine... | reverse complement strand
CGACAAGCGCCCGATCCTCTCCGACCTCCGCGAGTCCGGCTCGATCGAGCAGGACGCCGACATCGTCACGTTCATCTACCGCGACGACTACTACAACCCCGAGGACTCCCCCGACCCCGGCGTCGCCGAGGTGATCGTCGCGAAGCACCGAAACGGCCCGACCGACAAGGTCAAGCTCTCCTTCATCTCGCAGTACGCGAAGTTCGCCGACCTCGCTGCGGCCTGACCGGCCCGCCGACCCCGGCCGCATCTAAGCTCCATCCGTGCCCGCCACCGTGATCGTTGGCGCCCAGTGGGGCGACGAGGGCAAGGGCAAGATCGTCGACCTCCTCGCGGAGCACTCGGACGTCGTCTGCCGCTACCAGGGCGGCCCGAACGCCGGGCACACGATCGTCCGGGACGGCGAGACGTTCAAGCTCCACCACATCCCGTCGGGGATCCTCTACCCCGGCCGGGTCTGCGTCGTCGGCGCCGGCTGCGTGATCGACCCGGGCCAGCTCGTGCGCGAGATCGACGGGCTCGAGGAGCGCGGCATCCCGACCGGCGACCTGCGGATCTCGGGGAACGCGCACCTGATCATGCCGTGGCACGTCGCGATCGACGCGGCCGGCGAGCGACGGCTCGGCCGGCTCCAGATCGGGACGACGCGGCGCGGCATCGGGCCGGCGTACGCGGACAAGGCGGCGCGCATCGGGATCCGCGTCCAGGACATCCTCGACCCGAAGATCCTCCGCCAGAAGTTCGAGACGGCGCTTGCGGAGAAGAACCTCGAGCTCGAGCGGCTGCACGACCACCCGCCGCTCGAGGCCGAGGAGCTCGCCGACCGGATGGAGGAGTACGCCGACCGGCTCAGGCCATACGTGGACGACACGTCGCTTCTGGTCGACCGCGCCCTCCGCGACGGCAAGCGGGTGCTGCTCGAGGGCGCGCAGGGGACGCTGCTCGACCTCGACCACGGGACGTATCCCTTCGTGACCTCGTCCAACCCGATCGCGGGCGCGGCAACCACGGGCGTCGGCATCGGGCCGACGCGGATCGACCGCGTGCTCGGGGTCGCGAAGGCATACGTGACGCGCGTCGGGGAGGGGCCGTTCCCGACCGAGATCGAGGGGCCCGATCACGCACGGGTGCGCGAGATCGGCGCCGAGTTCGGCACCACGACGGGCCGGGAGCGCCGCTGCGGCTGGCTCGACCTCGTCGCCCTGCGCTTCGCGGTGCGGGTGAACGGGCTCACGTCGCTCGCGCTGACGAAGCTCGACGTGCTCTCCTCCTTCCGCGAGCTACCCGTCTGCGTCGCGTACCGGCTTCCCGACGGCACCGAGACGGAGGAGTTCCCCGGGCACCAGTCGGACTTTCACCACGCGCGGCCGGTCTACCGGACGCTGCCCGGCTGGCTCGAGCCGCTGGACGACGTGGCCGGGCTGGACGGCCTGCCCGGGCGGGCGCGAAGCTACGTCGACTTCGTGTCCGGGGCGCTCGACGTCGAGGTCTGCATGGTCGGCACCGGGCCGGACCGTGACCGCGTCCTCACCTCGCGCGCGATCGCCTCCGTCGCCGGCTGACGAGGGCCAGCGCGACCGCGGCCGCCGCCGGCGCCGCGGTCGACGCAGCGACGTCGCCGGTGGGGAAGCCCGATGCGGACGTCGAGGCCGGTGTCGGCGCGAGCCCGGCATCCGCCTCGATCGTCGCGGCGACGTCCTCGGGGACGGTGTGCCACTCGGGCCCGCGCCGTACCAGGCGCTGCGGCGGGAAGTAGGCGAACGAACGCTCCGGGTCGGCCCACTGCGTCACCACGTCGGGCGTGAGGCGAATGACGACCGCGCGTCCGAGCCGGTCGGGCGGGTCGCCGATCGGCAAGTCTCCGAGGAGCGCATCGTACGCGGCGGGGTCGGAGACCGGCTTCCCGTTCACGGTCGCCGCGCGGATCGTCACGGCCGGGCGCGGCTCGAGATCGCGGGTGAAGCGCTTGAGCGACATCGCGACCGGGAGGGGCGGCCGGACCCAGCTGTTGCCGTTACCGAGCAGGCCGTCCGCGTACGGCAGCGTCCCCTCCTGGTTGAGCCAGTCGGCGTCGTACTCGACCGAGTACCACGACTGGGCCGGCGGCGCGGCGGCGAAGTCGTCCCAGCCCCACGCGTCCAGCAGCCCGTAGGCGAGGGCGCTGCCCTGACCTCTCCCCTCGCCCGCGTGGATCTTCACGCATTCGGTCGCGCCGCAGATCCTCACGTCGACCGGGCCTTTGGCGGCCGCCGGCGAGGCGGCGGCGAGCGCGGCGGTCAGGAGGGCGAGCGCAGCGAGGTGCTTCATCGCCCGTGGTACACCGGCGGGGCGGCCCGCGTTCCCGGGGACTGCCTCAGGCGAGGTCGGCGGGCACGTTGACGTTCCGCAGGAGCGCCTCGTCCACCTCGATCGTCCGGGCGTCGAGCTCCGTAAGGGCCTCCCTGAGGGCGAGCTCGCCGCGTCGGATGCGCCGCTCGAGGACGGGCAGGGCCGAACGGCTGTAGGCGCCCGGCAAGGGCCCGGTCTGCGGGACCGCCGCCTGCACGCCGGCGGCGGCGTCCGCGAGCGCCAGCAGAACCGCCGGCGTCACGTCCGGAAGATCGACCGGCACGACGACGCAGAGGTCGGTGGGCGCGGCCCGCAGGCCGGCTGCCACGCCGACGATCGCGGCACGCAGCTCGGCGCCGTCGTCCGCGACGGCGAAGGGCAGCGGAAGCCCGTCGCCCGCCTTGCCCACGGCGATCCTGTGTGTGAACGCCTCCCCCAGCGTCCGCCAGGCGCGCTCGGCGAGCGTCTCGCCGCCGACATGCGCAAGCGCCTTCGGCGAGCCGAACCGCCGGCTCGCGCCGCCGACGAGGAGGACGCCGGTTACGCCGTCACTCGCCACGGCTCGGTGTAGACGTTCGTCCGGCCGTCGCGGACGAAGCCGCAGAGCGTGATCCTGCGGTCGCGGGCGAGGTCGACGGCGAGCGTCGAGGGCGCGCCGACCGCGACGAGCATGGGGCAGCCGGCGACCGCGGCCTTCTGGACGAGCTCGAACGAGAGCCGGCCGCTGACGCAGAGGACGGCGTGCGAGAGCGGAAGCAGGCCGGCGCCGAAGGCCCAGCCGATCACCTTGTCCATCGCGTTGTGGCGGCCGACGTCCTCGCGCAGCGCGAGGAGTGTTCCACGCGGGTCGAAGAGGCCGGTCGCGTGGAGTCCGCCGGTCGCCGCGAAACCCGCCTGTCCCTCCCGCAGCCGGACGGGCAGCTCGGCGACGAGCGCGGCGGGAACGGTCAGATCGCTCTCGACCCGGGGCGCCTCGACCGCGACTGCCTCGAGCGCGCCCTTCCCGCAGACGCCGCACGACGAGGTCGTGTAGAAGCTGCGTGCGAGCCGGGCCGGGTCGAACCCCGGCGCATCGACCTCGACGGTGTTCGCAGCCAGGTCGGCCGGGAGCGAGGCCGAACGGGGCGTGATGCCCTCCGAGAGGCAGAAGCCGAGCGCGAGCTCCTCGTCGTGGCCGGGCGTTCGCATCGTGACCGCGACCGGCTCGCCGTTCACCCGGATCTCGAGCGGCTCCTCGGCCGCGACCTCGTCGCTCTCGGTTCGGCCGTCCGGGAGTCGCACCACCTCCACGCGACCGGCCGCGTGTGCCGGAGACGTCGTCATGACCTAAGCGTACGCCGCACACGCCTTCCGGTTACACGCGCGGGAGACGGGATCCCCCTCCTCCCACCCTCGACGCTAGCGAGGATTTCCGCACGCGTGGGACACGGTTCGCCTCGAAAGGCGCACGGGCCCGCAACGACGTCGCGCGGAGCGACCGGTCGCTCGCGCTAGGCGCAGAGCTCGGCCGCGACCGCGAGGTACGTCTCCGCGCAGCGGGTCGCCGACCCGAGATCGACCCACTCGACGTCCGCGTGGGCGCCCTCGCCGGCGGGCCCGTACACGACCGTCGGAATGCCCGCCGCGCTCAGGATGGCGGCGTCCGCCCAGAACGGCACGCCGACCACCTCGGGCTCGCGCCCGAGTGTCGTTGCACCGTGACGCAGCACGGACTGGACGACCGGCTCGCCGCGATCGACCTCGAACGGCTCGCGGACGAACGTCGTCCGCACCTCGGCCTGGAACTCGGGGTCGCCCGCGGCCGCCCGGTCGACAATCGCCTGGATCTCGGCCGCGACGGCCTCGGGAGACTCGCCGGGAATGGTCCGGCGCTCCGCCTGGAGCAGGCACCGGTCCGGGTAGGTGGAGAGCTCGACGCCGCCCTCCACGAGCGACGCGTGGAGGGAGCCGCTGCCGAGCAGGTCGTGCGAGGGGGCCGCGCGGAGCGACCGGTCGAGCTGCTCGAGCCCCACGAGGACGTGGCCCATCTTCGCGATCGCGTCGATGCCGAGATCCGGTCGCGACCCGTGCGCCGCGCGGCCGGTCGTCTCGACCTCGAGCCAGACGAACCCGCGGTGGGCGACGGCGACGCGCTCTTCGGTCGGCTCGGTTACGATCGCCGCGTCCGCTTCCCAGGCCTCCGCGACCGCCGTCGTCCCGATGCTCCCGACCTCCTCGTCCGCGACGGCGCAGAGGACGACGTCGCCACGCAGGCCGAGGCCCTGCGCGTGCGCGCCCGCGAGGAGGAGGGCCGCGAGGCTCGTCTTCATGTCGTACGCGCCGCGCCCGTACAGCCGGCCGTCCGAGACGCGCGGCTCGAGAGCCCCCTCCATGCCGGCCACGCCGACCGTGTCCATGTGCGCGTTCAGCATGAGCGTCCTCCCGCCGCCCGAGCCGCGCGCGACCGCGACCACGTTCCAGCGCCCCGGGGCGATCTCGTCGGCGCGGGTCTCCAGCCCGCGGCTCTCGCACCAGGTGGCCACGAAGCGGGCGATCTCCCCCTCTCCGGCCCCGCCGGGAACGAGGTCGGGATTGACCGAGTCGATGGCGACGAGGCTGCTCGCGAGCGCTGTCAGCTGATCCCGCATCACCGCAAGCCTAGAATCGGGCGATGGACGTTCTCAAGCTGACCTCGCTCCTGGAGGCGCTCCCGACCGAGCGCACCGCCCTCCTCGACAACCTCGGACGCGTCCGGCGCGAGATCGGCCCGATCACCCCGGAGCTCTCGGACGCCGTCGCCGACCGGATGAACATCCGCCGCGGCGAGGTGCACGAGGTCGTCTCGTTCTACTCCTTCCTCGGAGTGCCGACAGACGCCGTCCGCGTGTGCGTCGGCCCCGTCTGCGACTGCATGGGCGCGCACGACCTCCTCGCGCGCGAGCGAGAGCACGCCGACGGCGTCCCGGTCCTCGGCGTCGAGTGCCTGGGCCATTGCGAGCTGGCGCCCGTGCTTCTGCGCGGCGACCGCGTCGAGCCCGAGGCGACGCACACGACGAACGACGGCCCGTCGATCGGCCTGGCCGAGGCCGACGAGACGCTCGCCGCCTACGAGGCACGCGGCGGCTTCGGCGTGCTGCGCTCGCTCGCCGACGCGGAGACGATCGTCGCGGAGCTGAAGGCCTCCGGCCTGACGGGCTACGGCGGCGCCGGCTTCCCGACCGGGATCAAGTGGGAGGCGGTCCGCGCCGAGCCCGGCCCGCGCTACGTCGTCGTGAACGCGGACGAGGGCGAGCCCGGGACGATCAAGGACCGGTACGTGATGGAGCGTCGGCCGTACCTGATGCTCGAGGGCATGCTGATCGCGATGCGGGTGGCCGAGGCGACCGAGGGTCTCATCTACCTGCGCGAGGAGTACGGCCGGGCCCGCACGCGGCTGCTCGCGGCCGTCGACGAACTTCGCACGGCCGGCCTGCTCGACGGCCTCGACGTGCGGCTCGTGATCGGCGCGGGCGCGTACATCTGCGGCGAGGAGACGGCGATGCTCGAGTCGATGGAGGGGCGCCGCGGCATGCCGCGGCTGAAGCCGCCGTTCCCGAGCCAGGTCGGCTACCTCGGACGCCCGACCCTCATCAACAACGTCGAGACCCTCGCACACGTGCCGGCGATCCTTCGCATGGGCGGCGAGGCGTGGGCCGCGCTCGGGCGGAACGGCGCAAGCGGTGTACGACTCTGGTCGGTCACGGGGGCCGTCGCGCGCCCGGGCTGCTACGAGGCGTCGAACGGCTCGACCGTGCGCGAGCTCGTCGAGGAGCTCGCGGGCGGCGCAACCGACGAGATCGGCGCCGTCGTCCCCGGCGGGGCGGCGAGCGGGATCCTGCCGCCCGCGGCGCTCGACGTGCCGCTGACGCGCGACGGGCTCCGCGACTGGGGCGCCGGCGTCGGGTCGGCCGCCGTGCAGGTCTTCCCGGCGCGCTACCCGCCGCTCCGGCTGCTCTCCGAGACCCTCCGCTTCTTCGCCGAGGAGTCGTGCCAGAAGTGCACTCCCTGCCGGATCGGCAACCGCGGCATCCACCATGTCCTCCGCGAGCTCGAGCGCGGCCGGGTCGCCATGTCCCGGGAACAGGTGGAGGAGTGGCTCGACGCAATGGTGAAGACGTCGATCTGCGGCCTCGGGCAGGGCGCGCCGTTCCCGGTGCGGAACGCGTTCCGTCACTGGCCCGAGCTCTTCGCGCCGCTCGGCGAGCCCCTCGAGACGCGCTTATAGCTAGACGCGCGCGAGTACTTCGGGTCCCAACCCACCCGCCTTCCGAGGCTCAGCCTAGCCCGGAAGGCCGCGCACGTGGGTGACGCGTCCGTGCCGACTCTGTGTCAGTCGTCGAGGCCGAGCTCGCCGCGGATCGAGTCCAAATCCTCGTCCTCCACGGCGTACTCACGGAACTTCGGGTTCATCTCGATCGCCCGGCGCACATGCTCGATCGCATCTTCGCGCCGACCGGCACGCGCCTCGTAGCAGCCGAGGTTGTAGAGGAACGCGGGATTGTCCCCGTATCGCGACCGCCCCTCCTCGACCACCTCGAGGGCCCGCCCCCAGTCGCCCGCCTCCGCGGCCGGGATCGCGGCGAAGTAGTACTCCCACGGGGACACCTCGTACGCCTCGCCGGCGCGGCCGCCGATCGCGAGCACGGTCGAGCCGGGCTCCGCTGCGTGGGCCTCCCGCCGCACGGTCGGATCCCCGATGAAGACGAACGTGCCCGCGGGGGCATCCACCTCGTCGCCGTCCAGCGAGAACGTGACGCGGCCGGTGAGGACGACGTAGAGCTCCTCGTGTTTGCCGGCGCCGTCCCCGGTCTCGTCGTGCTCCTCGACGATCTCGTCGCCGGGGTTCTCGGCCGTGTACGCGTTCACGCCGAAGGCCTCGACGCCGAGCGTCCGCCGCACCGGACGCCACGTGAGCGTGTCCGCGACGGGGACTGCCTCGAGGTCCGAGATCTGGGCGACCTGGTACGGCGGGCGGCTCACACGGCGAGCCTACCTGCGCGCCCTGGGATCGAACCCGGCCCGCAGGCGGCTACGATGGGCGCGTGGCCAGGGTGGTGGAGTTCACGCTCGACGGCAAAACCGTTTCCGCGCCCGAGGGGGAGCTGCTCGTCCACGCCGCAGCGCGGCACGGGGTCTTCATCCCGACGCTCTGCCACGACGACAAGCTCGACCCGTACGGCGGCTGCCGCATGTGCGTGGTCGGCGTCGAGGGGTCGCCGCGACCGCTGCCCGCCTGCGCGACCCGCGTCACCGAGGGCCTCGCCGTCTCGACGAACTCGGACGTCCCCGACCTGCGGCGGACGCTGACCGAGATGCTCCTGGCCGAGCACCTGAACCCGGATCCCGGCGGGCGGCCGAACGAGCTCGTCGACCTCGCCGACGACATCGGCGCAGAGGCGCCCTTCATCCTCCCCGACGCACGCCGCGAGCCGTACGAGGACCGCAACAAGCTGATGGGCTACGACCCGGACGCGTGCATCCTCTGCAACCGCTGCGTCCGCTACACGCAGGAGGTCATGCAGTGCTCCGCGCTCTCGCTCGAGGGCCGCGGGCCGCACGCGCGCATCGTCCCGACGCACGGCTACTCCTGGCTCGACACGGAGTGCGAGCTCTGCGGCGGGTGCCTCTCCGTCTGCCCGACGGGCGCGATCCACGAGAAGTTCGAGGCCGGCACCGAGACGCCCGAGCGGACGCTCGAGAAGGTCAAGACGACGTGCACCTACTGCGGCGTCGGCTGCCAGATCGACCTGAACGTCGATCCCGAGACGAAGCGCATCGTCAAGGTCACGTCAGATCCGACGTACCTCCCGAACGAGGGCAACCTGTGCGTCAAGGGCCGCTTTGCGTTCAACTTCGTCCACCATCCGGACCGGCTGACCGAGCCGCTCGTCCGGGGCGACGACGGCGAGCTCCACCCGACCACGTGGGAGCACGCGATGGAGACGGCCGCGACCGGCCTCGCGCGCGTGCGCGACACGCACGGGCCGCAGACGATCGGCGTGCTGGCCTCGGCGCGGCTGACGATGGAGGAGAACTTCCTCATCCAGAAGCTCGGCAGGACGGCGATCGGGACGAACTCGATCCACTCCTGCGAAGCGACCTGACACGCCCCCACTCTTTACGGCCTGGTCAGGTCGTTGGGCAGAGGGGCAAGCACCAACTCGATCCCGGAGATCGAGAACGCCCGCGTCCTCTTCGTGATCGGGTCGAACACGACCGAGGCGCACCCCGTGCTCGCGCTCCGGATGAAGAAGGCAGTCCGCAACGGCGCGACCCTCATCGTGGCCGACCCGCGAAGGATCTGGCTGACGAAGCTCGCAAAGCGCCACCTCCAGCTCCGGCCCGGGTCGGACGTCTGGCTCCTGAACGCGATGATGCACGTCATCCTCGAGGAGGGACTCCAGGACGAGGACTACATCCGCGGGCACACCGAGGACTTCGACGCGGTGCGCGACGTCGTCCGCCGCTACTCGCCCGAGGACGCGGAGCAGGTGACCGGCGTGCCGGCGGAGGACATCCGCTGGGCAGCCCGGACGTACGCGTCCGAGAAGCACGCGGCGATCTTTTACACGCTCGGGATCACCGAGCACGCGTGCGGCGTGGACAACATCTGGTCGCTCTCGAACCTCGTGCTCATGACCGGCCATCTCGGCTTCGAGTCGACGGGGCTGAACGCGCTGCGCGGCCAGAACAACGTCCAGGGGCTGAACGACGCCGGCGCAAACCCCATGTACCTACCCGGCTACCAGTCGCTGACCGACCCCGAGATTCGGCGCCGGTTCGAGGAGCGTTGGGGCTGCGGGCTGCCGTCACGGGCGGGCTACCGGCTCGACCAGATGATCTCCGGCATGCACGACGGACGGATCCGCGCCTTCTACCTGATCGGCGAGAACCCGGCTCACACGGAGCCGAACGCCGCGCACGTCGAGCACGGCCTCGAGGGGCTCGACTTCCTCGTCTGCCAGGACATCTTCCTGAACGACGCCGCGCGCAAGTACGCCGACGTCGTCCTCCCCGCCTCGAGCTTCGCGGAGAAGGAAGGGACGTTCACGAACACCGAGCGGCGCGTGAATCGTGTGCGTCGCGCGGTTCCGCTGCCCGGGAACGCGCGCGAGGATCTCGTGATCGTCGACGACCTGGCGCGGCGACTCGGCGCCGACTGGCCGGAGTACCCGACGGCGGAGCAGGTGTGGGATGAGTTCGCGGACCTCGCGCCGAACTGGTCTGGCATCCGCTACGACCGGATCGATGAGGTCGGGCTCCAGTGGCCGTGCACCGACCGCGACCATCCTGGAACGCCCTACCTCTACGAGGAGAAGCCCGCGCGTCCCAGCGGGAAGGGGAAGTTCTTCCCCGTCGAGTACCAGCCGCCGATCGAGGAGCCCGACTCCGAGTACCCGTTCGTCCTCTCGACCGGCCGGACGCTCTACCACTACAACTCGGCCGGCATGACGATGCGCGAGGACGGCGTGACCGACAAGCAGGAGGATCCGTTCGTCGAGATGTCGCCCGAGGACGCGGAGGCGCTCGGCGTCGCCGACGGCGGGTGGGTGCGGCTCGTGTCGCGACGCGGCCGGGTCGAGGCGAGGGTCGCGATCGGAGACCGCGTCGTCCCGGGGCTCGTCTGGATGGCGCTCCACTTCAAGGAGGCACGCGTCAACCTCCTGACCAACGACGTGACGGACTCGCTGATCGGGATCCCCGAGTACAAGGTCTGCGCGATCCGCATCGAGCCGGTCGGCGGGGCGCTGCGCCCGGCGGCCCGCTGATTCGAGGCGGCGGTCCGGTTGCATTCCGGATCGTCGGAATCGCCGGCTTTCTCACCCTCCTGGGCCTAGCGTTGTTCTTCCTCGAGGCGCCGTAGCGCGATTCGACACACCTCTGACGCTGAGGCGCGCACCACGCGTGCGCAGTTCGCGACTAGGCTGAGCCTCGGAAGGCGGGTGGGTTGGGACCCGGATTACTCGCGCCCGTGAATCTAGAAGGACGGCGGCCGCTACCCGAAGACGACCACGGATCGGGCCCGCTCGCGGCGGCGCATGGCGGCGAAGGCCTCGTCCAGGTCGCCCAGGCCGATCCGGTGCGAGACGAGCCGGTCGAGCGGCAGCTTCCCGGCCAGGTAGAGCTCGGCGATCCGCGGGAAGTCGAGCGCCGGCACAGCGCCGCCGTAGATCGAGCCGACGAGCGTCTGGCCGGCGTCCACGAACGAGTACACGTCGAACGACGCCCGCACGCCGGCCGCCGTGAGCCCGACGAGGACGCCCACGCCGCCCGGGCCAAGGAGCGACGGTACCGCCTCGACCGTCTCGACGAGCCCGATCGCCTCGAACGCGTAGTCCGCGCCGCCGCCGACGAGCGCCCTCGCCTCGTCGGGCGAGCGCGCGGCATGCGTAGCGCCGACCTCCTGCGCGAGCGCGAGCTTCTCCTCGGACACGTCCACCGCGACGATCGGGTGAGCCCCGACGAGCGCGGCCCCTATCACGACCGACAGTCCGACGCCGCCGCAGCCGAGGACGACCACCGACGCGCCCGCCTCGACCCGGGCCGTGTTCACGACCGCACCGACCCCGGTCGTGACCGCGCAGCCGATCAGCGCCGCCACCTCCCACGGCACGTCGCGTGGCACCGGGATCGCCGCCGCCTCGGGCACGACGCTGCGCTCCGCCATCGACCCGACGGCCAGATACGTGTAGACGTCCTCCCCCGACGGGCGCCGGAAGCGCGTCGTCCCGTCGTCCAGCACGCACTCACCCGCGCGTGTCCCGCTGCACGCCCACGCGCGGCCCGCGAGACAGTGCGCGCACCGGCCGCACGCGTAGAACCACGAGAGCACCACGTGGTCGCCGACCTCGACGCCGCGCACGCCGTCGCCGACCGCCTCGACGACGCCGGCGCCCTCGTGGCCCATCACGACCGGAGACGGCCGGGGCCACTCGCCGTCCACCACGTGGAGATCCGAATGGCAGACCCCGCTCGCGCCCATCCGGACGAGCACCTCGCGCGCCCGCGGGGCCTCGAGCTCGAGCTCCTCGACCGAGACGGCGCCCGGCCCGTCGAAGACCGCCGCACGCACCGCGCCGAGGGTGTCCGGGCCGCTCACGGCCGGATTCTACGGCGCTCCTGGCCGATCGTCCGTTGTGGCTCCGAGCGCCGCGCGTCTACGATCCGAGCATCGCAACGCAACGCGCGCACCACGACGAGCGCCGCGTCCTCTACGAGATCATCTCGACGGTCGGGTCGTCGCTCGAGCTGGAGGAGGTCCTCGAGGCGGTCGTCCGGCTGCTCTCGGACGCGAGCGCCGTCCATGCCTGCTTCGTCTATCTCCTCGAGGACGGTGGCGACCGGCTCGTCCTCAAGGCGGCCTCCGAACCGTACGGACGGTTCGTCGACGAGATCGGGCTCGAGCGCGGCGAGGGACTCGCCTGGTGGGCGGCCGAGCGGCGCGAGCCGGGATTCATCCTCGACGACGCCCTCGACGACCCGCGCTTCAAGCACGTGCCCGAGCTGGAGGAGGAGCGCTTCCAGTCGCTCCTCTCCGTGCCGATGCTCGACAAGGACGGCGGCATCGTCGGCGTGATCACGCTCCACACCGAGGCGCCGCGCGAGTTCACCGAGAGCGAGATCGACTTCCTCTCGACGAGCGCGTCGCTCGTCGCGGGCGCGATCGAGAACGCGCGCCTCTACGAGGAGATGCGCAGCCGGGTGGACGAGCTCGAGCACCTGACCGAGCTGGGCGAGACGATTGCCCGCGCCGAGACGGTCGACGAGCTGCTCCCGGCCGTGTCGCAGCGCTGCGTCGGGCTCCTCCGCGCGGAGGCCTGCCACCTCTACCTGCTCGATCCTGGCTCGGAGGAGCTGGAGCTCCGGGCGTCCGCGCCGCGGAGCGCGACCGCCCCGGCCTCGGTCGGTCTCGCCGAGCTCGGCCCCGAGCTCGCGCGCAGCGGCCGCTCGGCCTCCGTCGCCGTGCCGCTCGTCGCGAACGACGAGCTGCTCGGCCTCCTGCGCGCGGACGGCACGTCGGCCGTCGACCTCGCGCGGGCGGCGGCGAACCAGACGGCCGTCGCCCTGAAGAAGATCGAGCTGATCGAGCGGCTGACGGAGAAGAACGTGATCAAGGACTTCTTCGAGCAGCTCGCGCGCGGGGCGCTGCCGCGGGATCTCGAGGGCCGGGCCGCGCGGCTCGACTTCGACCTGGCGAGCCGGCACATCGTCCTCGTCGCCGCGCCGCCCGACGACGAGTTCGAAAAGACCCTCGCGCGGCTTGCGCCCGGGTCCCTCTTCGACCGCCGCGACGACCAGCTGCGCGCGCTCCTGCGCATCCCGAGCGGCGGCGCCCAGGCGCTCGTCGCCGCCGTCCGCAAGGCCGAGCGCGCGCCCGACACCGCCGTCGGCCTCTCGAACCCGTGC
>Ga0210115_1000378_pt1 | contig 12773 bp, 13 predicted proteins | sample MayberryNW_TuleB_2_FD_185526 | JGI IMG/M metagenome (GOLD analysis project Ga0210115, IMG submission 185526) | Wetland microbial communities from San Francisco Bay, California, USA, that impact long-term carbon sequestration - MayberryNW_TuleB_D2... | ecosystem: Environmental > Aquatic > Marine... | reverse complement strand
GACGACGTTCGAGTACGTGAACGAGCCGAGCGTCATCCACTACACGGTCGACGGCTCCATGCCGACGTTCGAGTCGCCGATGTGGGAGCGTCAGGGTCTTCGCCGGCCGGGCGAGGTGTTCGAGTTCACCGAGAACACCACCGTCCGCTGGCTCGCCCTGGACCTCGCGGGCAACACGTCCCGCGGCGTCGCCCGCTTCTCGATCGGCGAGCAGTACGAGTTCGGCGGCTTCCGGGCCCCGATCGGCTCGGGCGTGAACGAGCGGACGGCCGGAGCGACGGTCCCCGTGAAGTTCACGATCACCGGGCTCTCGGATCCATCCGACGTGACCGACATCTACTCGGAGACGGCCGACTGCCAGACGCAAGAGGCCGCCTGGACGGGCGTCGGCTCGCCGCTCGAGTCGTTCTCGGCCGTCACGGTCAACCCGACGAACCAGCTCTACCAGGTCGACTGGAAGACGTCGAAGACGTGGAAGGGCACGTGCAGGGCGCTCGTCCTCGTCCTCAGCGACAACACCGAGCACAGCGCGTTCTTCCGCTTCAAGTAAGCCGCTGGAGGACGCAGGTTCGCGAGGAGGGCCCCGGGAAACCGGGGCCCTCCTCGTTCAGAGCCCGTGGAGGGACGGAACGCCCTCGCGCCCCTCGATGCACTGCACGGCGTAGAGCGCCGCGCCCAGGTCGCCCGTCCAGAGCGAGTAGCGGCCGCGTCCGTGCCGCTCGCGGCTTGCCTCGACCTGCGCCAGGGCGTGCACCGCGAAGCGCCGGGCGCGCTCGAGCCAGCGCTCGTCGCCGAGCCGCCGGTAGAGCGCGAGGAACGCGCAGCCGTTGCCGGCGGTGCCGTGGCAGAGCCCGGCGCCCTTGGCGAGCGGGCCGGCACGCCACGTGAGCTCGCCGCCGGCCGCGAGCAGCGCACCGAACGCGTGGTCGTCCTCGGCGAGCCCCGCGAGCGACGTGACGAGGCCGGGGGCGCCGTGGCACCACTGCGTCCGGATCACGCCGCGCCGGGCGAGGGGCCAACCGGCGACCGGCGGCCAGTTCGCGAGCTCGCCCTCACGGAACGCGAGCGCCGTCGCGGTCGCGACCGCGCGTCGCTCCAGCTCCGTCCGGCGCCCGCGGGGCAGCAGGCCGCCGTCCAGCGAGAGCGCCAGCACGTTGCCCGCGAACCCGTGCGCCGCGCCGACGTACTGCACGACGTCGCCGAACAGGCGCTGCGTCCAGAGGTCGCAGCCGTGCTCCTCGGACGGGAGCCAGCGCGACCACACCAGATCGGCGCTCTCCAGCCAGGCGTCCGCCCAGCGGCGTTCCCCGGTCACGGCCAGCATCGCCCGCGCCACGAGCATCGTGCCGGGCGCGCCGAGCAGGAGCTCGTTCGCCTCGTTCCCGGCATTCGCGCGCACGACGCGCTCGAGCGCGTCCGCGCGCGTGGGATCGGGCGCGAGCTCGTGGGCGGCCAGGAGGATGCCGGCCTCGCCGAGGAGGAAGCCGGGCACGACCCCCGGCCAGTCCGGGTCCGCAAGGTAGCGCTCGTGCAGGCGCTCGGCCGTTTCGGCCAGGTCCTGCCCGAGCCGGTGCAGAGCCCAGAGGAGGCCGGCGGCGCCCAGGTAGAACCCGGTGCGGGACGAGGTCCCGTCCTCGTCGTCGGGGTGCACGGGCCAGAAGCCGTCCGGCTGCTGGGCGGCCAGCGTGTCCGCGACGATCGCCTCGACGGCCGTGCGGACGCGGCGCTCGTCCCACGCCTCGTCGAGCAGCGGCTCGTGCTGACCCGGCGTGAAGAGCACGTCGGGCTAGCGGCCCGGCCCGGTAGTTCTCCGCAGGCCGGCTGCGTCCGGCCCCCGATGCGCGCCGGGCGAGGCTCGCAGCACGCTCGACGCAAACGCACGATGGCCCGAGATCCCAACCACGGCGTCGACCTCTACTGGCTGCCGCTCGGCGCCGGCGGCCACTCGGTGCGGCTGAATGGACGCGTCTTCGAGGCGGCGGCGGCGCGGCTCGGGCGCCGCCCGCGCCGCGACCTGTACCACTCCGCTCTCGACGTGCACCTGCCCGAGGGGCGCTTCGTGATCGAGATGGCGCCGGTCCCGGGCGGCGAGGCCGTCGATCGCGGCGTCGTCGCCGAGGGCGCGGTCGGAACCCGGCGGGCCGGACGCTTCCGGCTCTTCCGCTACGAGGTGCGCCGCTGGCGTGGAGGGATGATCCCGGACGTCGACGAAGCCGTGGAGAGCCCGCGACGACTGACGGATGACCCGCATCGAGCCCGCCGCATGCTCGAGCTGGTTGCCGGGGTGCCGACGCCGGTCTGGGGCCGGGACGAGCTCGCTGCCGGCGAGATGTGGAACTCCAACTCGCTGGTCGCCTGGCTCGTCGCGCGCGCCGGCCTCGCAGCGGAGTCGATTCACGCGCCGACGGGAGGGCGAGCTCCCGGCTGGGGGGCCGGGCTCGCCGTCGCGCGGCGTGAGGAGACGCCGCTCGCTCGCGCGCCCAGCGGTGTTCGCTGACCTCGACGCCGCGGCCGTCGGCACGCGGTACGGCTCCGGATCGACCGCGCCCGGTACGACCGTCCGGCTCGTACGGGGTCTCACGCTTCACGAAGCTTCCAGAAGCTGTCCTTGCGGAGGATCTTGCCGTCGTCTCCGAAGGTCCAGATGTCGCATCCCCGCACTTCGACGCGCAGGCCGTCGGCGGTGGTGCCGCTGATCGTCCATTCCGAGACCCCACGGTTCCCGCACGCGAAGTGATCGTCGTCGCCGTAGTGGACGTCCGGGATGCCCTCGAAGCGCGCCGCCAGCCCGCGACGCACCTCGTCCTTGCCGACGAAGCGTCGTCCCCATCGTTCGGGGCCCCGAGGCGCTTCGAAAACGCAGTCCTCGTCGAAGTGGGACATGATCGCGTCGAGGTCGTGCTCGTTGAAGCTGCCCAGCACCGCTCGAAGCATCTCTGTCTGGTCTTCCGGCATCGCTCGTAGTCGTCCCTTCCTCGCGTCCAACCCGAGGCTCGAGCATACGTCCTCGTTCCCGTCCCGCCCGGACGCGTGCGACCCCTCGGACGACGTCTCGGGGGTCGGCGGCGGACCTGACCGTCAGACGATCTGCTCCGCCGGCTCGACCATCATCCCCTCGGGGCCGCGGACGTAGCAGAGCCGGTAGCTGTCCTTGTAGCGCTCAAGCTCGCCGATCGGCTCGGTGCCGCGGGCTCGCAGGCCCGCGACGACGGCGTCGACGTCCTCGAGGGCGAATGCGACCTGGGGGATGCCCGGTGTGTTCGCCGGCGCGCCCAGCGCCCTTCGACCGACCCCTCGCCCAGCAGCTCGAGTGGATTACGGCCGCTCAATCAGCTCAATTCGATAGCCATCCGGGTCGCGGACGAAGCAGAGGCGCGAGCCGCCCTCGCGGACGGTGTACGGCTCCCGCTCGGGCTCGATGCCCTTGGCGGAAATCGCTGCGAGCGTCCCGTCCAGGTCGTCGACGGCGAGGGCGATGTGCCCGTAGCCGGTTCCGAGCTCGTAGCCGCCTTCCGGTGTCTCGAAGTTGTGCGTCAGCTCGAGTTCCGGACCGTCGTCGCCGGGAATCCCGAGGAAGTAGTTCACCGCCTCCTCGCGGATGGGCAGCTCGCGCCGTCGCTCGAAGCCGAGCGCCTCGTAGAACTCGAGCGAGCGCTCGGGGTCGGTGATGCGGTAGCAGGTGTGGAGAAAGGTCATGCCGCCATCGTAGGCGAGCAGCGTCGCTCCCCGGCCGGAGCCGCGTGCCGGGGCGCTGGCGCTCGGCGCTCGGAGACCGTCTCGCGACGCCGGCCTCAGGGGAGCCCGTCGCGCCCGGTCGATCGTCTAGGCATTCCTCGCCCGAATAGCTCGACGCGGGCATCGCCAGTATGCTCCTCGCCCTGCGGCAGGACGGCTTGACACCGCCGTCCAGTCGGAATCGAGAGGAGGGGAACGGATATATGTCGGGACTAACTCGAGCGCTTGTGCGCAGGCCCGCCCGCACCTTGGTGATCGCCGCCCTCGCGGCACTGGCGGCGCTGGTGCCGGCCGGCGGGGCGATGGCCGCTCCGTCGCAGACGGCTTGCGACACGCGTGAGAACAACACGTATCCAAAGCTCCTGGAGTGCGTCCGGCTCGACCAGGTGCGAGCGCACCAGGCTGCGCTCCAGCGGATCGCCGACCAGAACGACGGAACGCGCTTTTCCGGCACGCCGGGCTACGACGCCTCGGTCGCCTACGTGGTCTCGAAGCTCCGGGCGGCCGGCTACGACCCCGTGGTGCAGCCGTTCGACTACCTCGCGTTCGAGGTGGTCGGGCCGTCGGCGCTCCAGCAGATCGCGCCGACTCCCACCACCTACGTCGAGGGCGTCGACTTCGGGGTGATCACGCAGTCCGACCCCGGTGACGTGACCGCGAACGTTACGGCGGTCGACCTGCAGCTCGGTCTCGGCAACACGTCGACGAGCGGCTGTGAGGCCTCGGACTACGCCGGGTTCCCGGCCGGGAACATCGCGCTCCTCCAGCGCGGAACGTGCACGTTCGAGCTGAAGGCCGAGAACGCCGCGGCCGCCGGCGCGGTCGGCATCGTGATCTTCAACCAGGGCGACACGAACGATCCGTCCCGGCAGGGGATCCCGGCCGTCACGCTGACGGCCAACAACACGAGCGGCATCCCGGTGCTCGGCACGACCTACGCGCTGGGCGCCACGCTGGCCGGGACGCCGGGCCTGCGGATGCGGGTGTTCGCGAACACCTTCCGCCAGATCCTGCCGACGGCCAACGTGATCGCCGAGAAGCGCGGCGCGAACGACAACAACGTCGTGATGGCCGGCGCGCACCTCGACTCGGTGCTCGAGGGGCCGGGCATCAACGACAACGGCTCGGGCAGCGCCTCGATCCTCGAGGCCGCCGAGCAGCTCGCCAACATCAAGCCGCAGAACACCATCCGCTTCGCATGGTGGGGCGCGGAGGAGAGCGGGCTCATCGGCTCGACGAACTACGTGAACGGCCTGAGCCAGGCGGAGAAGGACAGGATCGCGCTCTACCTGAACTTCGACATGGTCGGATCCCCGAACTACATCTTCATGGTGTACGACGGCAACGAGTCGAGCTTCCCGGCGCCGGCCGGCGTCCCGATCCCCGACGGCTCGGAGGCGATCGAGAGCCTGTTCGAGTCCTTCTACACGCTTCGCGGCGAGCCGTACGACGACACGCAGTTCAGCGGACGCAGCGACTACCAGGCGTTCATCCTGAACGACATCCCCGCCGGAGGTCTCTTCACCGGCGCGGAGGTGCCGAAGACGGCCGAGCAGGCGGCGATCTGGGGCGGGACCGTGGGTGCACAGTTCGATCCGTGCTACCACGAGGCCTGCGACACGTTCGCCAACAACAACGACCACGCCCTCGAGGTGAACGCAGATTCGATCGCGTTCTCGATCCTCACGTATGCGTACTCGACGGAGTCCGTGAACGGGGTGCCGGGCAAGAGGGTTCCCGGCAACTTCCAGATCCCGGCTCCGGCCGGCCCTGAGGGCACGTTCGTCCCGTAAGAGGACGACGTCACTCGAATCGAGAGGGGGCGGCCCGTCGGCCGCCCCCTCTGTCTGTTCCGGGGACGCGCACGTCGGTTCGGCTGCTGCCGCCGGTAACGGCGTCGGTGCGGCTGGACTCGGCCCGAGCCGCTGAGCTAGCCGCCCTGCGAGACGCCGACGCCGACCGGGCAGGAGACGCCGGTGCCGCCGATGCCGCAGTAGCCGTTCGGGTTCTTCTGCAGGTACTGCTGGTGGTACGGCTCGGCGTAGAAGAACGGGCCTGCGGGCGCGAGCTCGGTCGTGATCTCCCCGAAGCCGGCGTCGCGGAGCTTCGCCGCGTAGCGGTCGCGGGACGCCTCGGCGGCCTCGCGCTGCGCCTCGGTCGTCCAGTAGAGCGCGGAGCGGTACTGCGTGCCGACGTCGTTCCCCTGCCGCATGCCCTGGGTCGGGTCGTGGCCCTCCCAGAACGCGCGGAGGAGCTCGTCGAACGAGATCTTCCCGGGGTCGAAGACGACGAGCACCACCTCGGCGTGGCCCGTCTTCGCGGAGCAGACCTCCTCGTAGCTCGGGTTGGGCGTGTAGCCGCCCGCGTAGCCCACTGCCGTCGTGTAGACGCCGGGCAGCTGCCAGAAGATCCGCTCGGCGCCCCAGAAGCAGCCCATCCCGACCTGCACCTGCTCGAGTCCGTCGGGGAAGGGCGGCGCGATCGGCGTGCCGAGCACGTCGTGCCGCGCCGGCACGACCATCGTCTCGTCGCGGCCCGGGAGCGCGGCGTCCGGCTCGACCATCTTGACCTTGTCGCGCGAGAAGAAGAGCACGAAGGGAGCGTAGCGTGATGGGATAGGGCCGTGAGCGAGGAGCGAGGCAGCGCGCTCGTGACCGGCGCCGGCACGGGAATCGGCCGGGCGACCGCCCTCGCGCTCGCGCGCGCCGGCTACGCGGTCGCGCTGGTCGGCCGCCGGCGCGAGCCGCTCGAGCAGGTCGCCGCGGAGCTCGGCGAAGCGGGGCTCGTCCTCCAGGCGGACGCCTCGGAGCCGGACGGCGCAGCCGACGCGGTCGCGCGCGCCGTCGACGCGTTCGGAGGTCTCGAGGTCCTCGTGAACAACGCGGGGATCGACGACAGCGCTCCGCTCCTCGACGAATCCTTCGAGAACTGGGAGCGGACGGTCCGTGCCAACCTCACGTCCGCGTTCCTCGTCACGAAGGCGGCGCTGCCCCACCTGATCGAGCGGCGGGGCTCGGTCGTGAACGTCGCCTCGCTGAACGCGCTCCGGGCCGGGCCGGGCTGGACCTCGTACTGCGTGTCCAAGGCGGGCCTCGTCATGCTCGCGAAGTGCGTCGCGAACGACTACGGGCGCCGGGGCGTTCGCGCGAACGCCGTCTGCCCGGGCTGGGTGCGGACGCCGATGGCCGACGCAGACATGGACCGCGTCGCCGCCGAGCGCGGGCTCGACCGCGAGGGCGCGTACGAACGGGCGCACGCGGCCAATCCGCTCGGACGTCCTGCCGAGCCCGAGGAGGTCGCCGCCGTGATCGCGTTCCTGGCCTCGCCGGCCGCGAGCTACGTGACCGGCGCCGAGGTCGTCGTCGACGGCGGGACGAGCGTCGTCGACCCCTCCGCGCAGGAGCTCGGATGAGCGCCGCGGTGCACGAGCGGGCCGAGCGGCTGCTCGCCCGGGAGCTCGAGCGCTTCGAGCGTGAGCATCCGCGCTCGGGCGAGCTCGCACGGCGGGCGGGCCGGTCGCTCCTCTCCGGCGTCCCGATGCACTGGATGGTCCGCTGGCCGGGCGCGTACCCGGTCTACGCGGCCGAGGCCCGCGGCGCCCGCTTCCGCGACGTGGACGGGGTCGAGTACGTCGACTTCTGCCTCGGGGACACCGGGGCGATGACCGGGCACTCGCCCGAGCCGGTCGTCCGCGTGGTCGCGGAGCAGGCCGCGCGGGGGATCACGCTCATGCTTCCCAGCGAGCAGGCGCTCTGGGTGGGGGAGGAGCTGACGCGGCGGTTCGGGCTCCCGCGTTGGCAGTTCGCCCTGACCGCCACCGACGCGAACCGCTTCGCGATCCGCCTCGCGCGCCATGTCACCGGGCGCCCGAAGATCCTCGTCTTCAACTGGTGCTACCACGGGAGCGTCGACGAGACCTTCGCCGCGCTCGCCGGCGGCGATGTCGTCGAGCGCGAGGCGAACATCGGCCCGCCCGTCCCGCTCGCCGAGACCACGCGGGTCGTCGAGTGGAACGACGTCCAGGGGCTCGAGCGGGAGCTCGCGCGCGGGGACGTGGCCTGCGTGCTCGCCGAGCCGGCGCTCACGAACATCGGGATCGTGTTGCCGCAGCCCGGCTACCACGACGCGCTCCGCGAGGCGACCCGTGCGACCGGCACGCTGCTCGTGATCGACGAGACGCACACCCTTTGCTCCGGTCCCGGCGGGTACACGGCGGCACACGGGCTGGAGCCGGACGTCCTCACGGTTGGGAAGGCGATCGGCAGCGGTATCCCGTCGGCGGCGTACGGCTTCTCGGAGGAGGTCGCGGCGCGGATCGAGGCCTCGATCGGCCGCGACGAGTCGGACGTCGGCGGGATCGGCGGCACGCTCGCCGGGAACGTGCTCTCGCTCGCCGCGGTGCGCGCGACGCTCGAGCACGTCCTGACGGAGGAGGCGTTCACGCACATGATCGAGCTCGGCGAGCGGTTCGAGCGCGGTGTCCAGGAGGCGATCGACGAGCACGCGCTGCCCTGGCACGTCACGCGGCTCGGCGCGCGCGTCGAGTACCTCTTCCGGAGCGAACGACCGGTCACCGGGAGCGACGCGGCCGCGGGCGCGGACCCGCTCCTCGACCGGCTCATCCACCTCTACGCGCTCAACCGCGGCGTCCTCCTGACGCCGTTCCACAACATGGCGCTCATGTCGCCGGCGACGACCGAGGAGGACGTCGACCGCCACACCGCGGTCTTCCGCGAGGCGACCGCCGAGCTGGCCGGCCGCTCGTCGTAGCGGTGGCGGAGCGCGTCGTCACGCGGCGAGAGCTCAACCGGGCGCTGCTCGCCCGGCAGTGCCTCCTCGAGCGGGCGTCCGGGTCGATCCCGCGGCTGGTCGAGCGGATCGGCGGTCTCCAGACGCAGTACGCGCCCTCCGCGTACATCGGCCTCTGGTCGCGGCTCGACGGCTTCGAGCGGGAGGCTCTCACGCGGGCGCTCGAGCGGCGGAGCGTCGTCCAGGCGACCCTCATGCGGGTCACGATCCACATCGTCTCCCGGCGCGACTACCCGGTCCTCTCCGCCGGGGTGCGCGACGCGCGCTGGGACTGGTGGCTCCGGGCCCGCCGCGAGCGGGTCGACGCGCGGCGCGTCGAGAGCGCGGCCCGGCACGTCGCGAAGCTGCTCGCCGACGGCCCGCGGCGCCGCGACGAGCTCGTCGCCGAGCTCGGGCTCGACGCCGCGACGTGGAACGGCGTCGCGCTGCGCCTTGAGCTCGTCCGGGTCCCGCCGTCGGGCACCTGGGACCGCCGCCGCGCCGACCTCTACGGTCTGGCCGAGCACTGGGTCGGGGCGTCGGACGCGACGCGGGACGACGGCCTCGAGCTCCTCGTCCGCCGCTACCTCGGGGGCTTCGGGCCCGCGGCCGTGAAGGACGTCGCCGGCTGGGCCGGGGTGCCCGTCGCCGCCATCGCGCCCGCGCTCGAGCGGCTGAAGGTGCGCCGCTTCCGCGACGAAGCAGGCCGCGAGCTCGTCGACCTGCCGCGCGCTCCGATCCCGGACGGCGACACGCCGGCTCCGGTCCGGTTCCTCCCGACCTGGGACGCGACGCTGCTCGTCCACCAGCGGCGCACGGGCGTGCTCCCGGAGGAGCACCGGCCGCGCGTGTTCGCGACGACCACGCCCCAGTCCGTCGCGACGTTCCTCGTCGACGGGCAGGTGGCCGGAAAGTGGCGCCACGAGCGCGGGCGCATCGTCACCGAGCCGTTCGAGCGGCTCTCCGCGGCCACGCGGCGCGAGCTCGCGGACGAGGCGGAGCGCCTCGCCGTGTTCCACGCGTGACGGTTCGCCGGTTTGCATACACGGCGATCGGTGGAGATAACCGACTGAATGCGGTTCAGGCGCGGAGCCAAGCTCGACCCGTCGCAGGTGCAGCGGCGAGGTGCCGGCACCGGCCTGGCAGTCGGCGGCGGCGGGCTCGGCCTGCTCGTCGCCGTCGTCGCGGCCCTCGTCTTCGGGGTCGACCCGGGGACGTTCACGGGCGGGGACGGGTCGTCGGCCCAGGCTCCGGCCGAGTCGCTGACGGAGTGCCAGACCGGCCAGGACGCGAACGAGCAGCGCGACTGCCGTATCGTCGGCACGGTCAACTCGATCCAGGCCTACTGGGTGAAGGCGTTCCGTCAGGGCGAGTACCGCGAGGCGGACACGATCACGTTCACCGGCGCGACCCAGACCGGGTGCGGAAACGCGACGAGCCAGGTCGGGCCGTTCTACTGCCCGCGCGACGAGCACGTGTACCTCGACCTCGACTTCTTCAAGACGCTCGAGACCCAGCTCGGCGCGCGCGGCGGGCCCTTCGCGGAGGCGTACGTGCTGGCGCACGAGTACGGCCACCACGTCCAGAACCTGACCGGCACGCTCTCGCGGGCGCAGGGCGGCGACACCGGCCCGGGGAGCGCCGGCGTCGCGGTCGAGCTGCAGGCCGACTGCTACGCGGGCGTCTGGGCGAACAACGCGGTCAACACCGGCTACATCGCGGAGCTGACCCAGGACGACATCGACCGCGCCCTCGACGCGGCCGCGGCGGTCGGCGACGACCGGATCCAGCAGCGGACGCAGGGGCAGGTGAACCCCGAGACCTGGACGCACGGCTCCTCGGAGGAGCGCCGCCGCTGGTTCTCGACGGGCTACCAGCGCGGCGACCCCGCCGCCTGCGACACGTTCGGCGGCTAGGGGTTCGTCGGGCCAAGGCCTGTGGATCGGCGGGCGCGGTCTCGTGACGGTGTCGGCACGGTCTCGGCGCAATCGGTTCCAGTCCCATGCGTCCTTCGCGTCTACGGTGGCTGCATGGCGCGGAAGGCGGCGACGGCGTGGGGCGAGGCGGCGATCGTCGATGAGGTGACGCTTCCCCAGCGCGCAGGCGCGAAGCGGTTCGCGGCGGTCGTGCAGCTCCTCGCGGGCACCTCCGGGGAGCAGCTCGTGCGCTTCGCCTACACGACCGACGGCACGACGCGGCGAGGGCCCGTCACGCTGCGGGCGCGCGACCTCGATCGGCTCCACCAGGTCCTCGGCGAGCACTCCGAGCTGGCCCGCGCGCTCGGCTTCGGCGAGGGAGGTGGCGGGACGGGGACGGCGGACTGACATACCGAGCGCGCCCGCAAGGGGATGGAGCGGGCGGTGGCGGGCGGGCGGCGGACGTGCGGCGGCGGCCCGGGTCCCGGGCGGCCGCTGGGCCTCCGCGGGCCGGTGCGAGCCGCTCAGACGACGGTCAGGATCCGGTTCCGGGCCGCGTCCACGAGCGACGCGAGGACGAGGGCCCCGTCCGCCGGGCCGAGGAGGGGATCGACCGCGTGCTCCGGGTGCGGCATGAGCCCCATGACGGTCGCGTCGGCGTTCAGCACCCCGGCGACGTCGGCCACCGCGCCGTTCGGGTTCTCGCCGGGCGCGTAGCGCAGCGCGATCTGGCCGTTCGCCTCGAGCTCGCCGAGGAGCTCCGGAGGCGCGTACCAGCAGCCGTCCCCGTGCTTGACGGGGATCGTGAGCCTCTGGCCGACCTCGCAGCGGGCGGTGAACGGGGTGTCGGAGCGCTCCACGGTCAACCCGACGTCGCGGCAGACGAACGACAGCGACCGGTTCGGCTGGAGCACGCCCGGGAGCAGCCCGGCCTCGCAGAGGATCTGGAAGCCGTTGCAGATGCCCAGCACGAACCCGCCGTCTGACGCAAAGCGCGCGACCGAGGCCATCGCGGGCGAGAAGCGGGCGATCGCGCCCGCGCGGAGGTAGTCGCCGTACGAGAAGCCGCCGGGCAGGACGACCGCGTCGAGCCGGGGCAGCTCCTCGTCGCCGTGCCAGACCAGCACCGGGTCGGCGCCGAGGGCGGCGAGCGCCCAGGCCGCGTCCCGGTCGTCGTTCGAGCCCGGGAAGACGAGGATGCCGACCTTCGGCCGGATCTCGGTCACGCGGACACCTCGATCTCGTAGCTCTCGATCAGCGGGTTCGCGAGGAGCTGCTCGCACATGCGCTCGACGGCGGCGCGGGCCTCGTCGGTCGAGCCGGCCTCCACGTCGACGTCGATCACCCGGCCGACGCGCGCGCCCTCGACCGGGAAGCCGAGCTGGCGGAGCGAGCTCTGGACCGCGGCTCCCTGGGGGTCGAGGATCCCCGCCTTCGGCCGGACGAGCACGGTCGCCTTCACGCGAGCACCACGCTCGGGTCGGCGAGGTAGTCGTCGAACCGGACCTCGGTCAGCCGCTCGAACGCCTCGACGTAGCGTGCGCGCGTTCCGGCCACGACCTCCTCGGGCAGCTCGGGCCCGGGCGGCGTCTTGTCCCAGCCGAGCGTCTCGCAGTAGTCGCGCACGTACTGCTTGTCGAACGACGGCTGCGATCGTCCGGGTTCGTACTCGTCGGCCGGCCAGAACCGGGAGGAGTCGGGCGTCAGAGCCTCGTCGCCGAGGACGAGCCGCCCGGCGTCGTCCAGGCCGAACTCGAACTTCGTGTCCGCGAGGATGATCCCGCGGGCGGCGGCGTGCTCGGAGCCGAACCGGTACAGCTCGAGCGCCACTCGCTCGACCTCCGCGAAAAGCTCGTCGCCGACGAGCTCGGCGGCCTGCTCGCGGCCGATGTTCTCGTCGTGCCCCTCCGTCGCTTTCGTCGCGGGCGTGAAGATCGGCTCGGGCAGGCGGTCGGACTCCCGCAGGCCCTCCGGCAACGCGTGGCCCGACGTCGAGCCGGTTGCGGTGTAGTCCTTCCAGCCCGACCCGGCGAGGTAGCCGCGCACCACGCATTCGATCGGCAGCATGCGCAGGCGCTGCGCCTCGGTCGAGCGGCCGTCGTCGCGGACGGCGAGGACGTGGTTGGGGACGATCTCGCGCGTGCGCGCGAACCAGAAGGCGGAGAGCCCCGTGAGCACGCGGCCCTTGTCGGGGATCTCGGTGGGCAGGACGACGTCGAAGGTCGAGATCCGGTCGCTCGCCACGAGCAGCAGGCGATCGGAGTCGAGCTCGAAGATCTCGCGGACCTTGCCGCTCGCAACGTAGGTGCCGGCTTCAGACAACCGCTTCCTCCT
>Ga0210115_1000377_pt1 | contig 12774 bp, 18 predicted proteins | sample MayberryNW_TuleB_2_FD_185526 | JGI IMG/M metagenome (GOLD analysis project Ga0210115, IMG submission 185526) | Wetland microbial communities from San Francisco Bay, California, USA, that impact long-term carbon sequestration - MayberryNW_TuleB_D2... | ecosystem: Environmental > Aquatic > Marine... | reverse complement strand
GTCTCTCATAGTTGGAGGATTTATGGAACCATTCACAAAAGAACTCCCTATGGAATACGCCGTAGAGCTGAACAGAATGGTCAAGCTCGAAATGGAAGGATCCGTAGGTTAAGAACAAAGCTCAGCATATATAATTTAATTTGAAGTATGTAGTGAAAAGACGAATAAGTTCTGGTTCATTAGGAACTGTATTAGAGTTACAAAGAAGATGATGTGTGGAAGATAGCTAGTATTTATTTTATTTGTAGTATTGGATAGTATATATGTATGAGAATCATGTATGAAGATAGTAACAACAACAATTTAACCAAGGAACTGGAGAATCAAATACCGACGGAGTATAACGAAGAAAAAACACTGAGAATTATCCGCAAACAGAATGAAATACTTGGAGAAAGTCGAACAAAGACTTTAAATGATCTTACTACCGCCCTAGAAATAGGGCAGGTATTAAAAGATTTAAGTTTTCCTGTAAACAAAAAAATTATCCTCACACATGTACAAGATCTACAGTCTACAAATCCTAAGGCTAATCAATACTCCCCATACTGCATAAATTAAAAGATAACAAACAGTATCGTAATATGTTTGATATAACATCTGAACTCGGAATCATTGAATAAGCTTGTCGATCTAAAAATTATCTCATCCCAAAGTACAATCAAATCGATTCTCAACAAGTATCCTAAAATTTATCAAATTCCGTTTATCAAATTCCATTTGTGTCGAGTTATCCTACTTTCATAGGAATTTGCTAACACTATATCGATTTCATTATCCACATAATCGTTATATGTTACGTTCGAGATTGAGAGCTTTCTTAGCTCAACAGAATTGTCCATCATAATCTCATTGTCTACTCTAGAATTATTCAGTACCTATCCATTGTCGTCTAGAGCAGCAATCTGTGGAAAGTTCTTGTGAACATCCGTTGCCACAAAATACTTTCGCAGAGGCTGCTGTCTGCTTTAAACTTGTTACTTCCATTCATATATAGTTAGTACAACAATAACTAGATGAAATGTCAGCAAACCTGAACATAATAAGCTCTAGGCTTTAATAACCATCATTATGATATTTGTAAGTAATTTAGATCTAGCTAAAATCAGATGTTTAATCTGTTTTAAGTATCTTGAATATAAAATCGCCGCCCTGACTGCCTAATAGAGCATTATATAAGGGCATTTGGAAAACGTTTCCTTCTTGATTCTGTACTTCATACTGCAATACTATCCCTATCTCGCTGGCAGTAATAACACCATTATCAATAGGATCTTTTTCATTTTCTAAGATGTCTAGGAGTGCACCTGTAAATGCACAATGGCCTGGAAGAGTAAATCCTGGTCTGGCTTGTTTGCATACTGACATGTTAGAACCTAATCAGATCTCAAGTTTAGACTCAAAAATATTTATCCAAAAAATGTGGGCACCTTCATACTAAAGATGGGATAGCTAGAGTGGATACCATATTAGCTAATCCAACTAAACATCGATCTCGTCAGGCTCATAATAATAGAATCTAACCAGTTCCTCTTTCTTTATTTCTCTCAGTGCAGCTCTAAGACAGGGTAAACATACCGATAGCTCAGGTCCTAATTTATCGTCTAACTCTGCCTCAGCAACTGTTAAACGTTCGCCGCAACTACGACAGTATTTAGACATTGCTATCTGAATCCTAATTACTTGTACCTCAACATTCCATTTTAACTTTTAATAATTAGCAGTACTTCTTTTTATGTACTGCAGCGGCCGTTTACACAACAAATTATAAAAAAGAACTAAGTTACCTGAATAGCTGTACTACGGGTAGGTTGGTGCCTCCCCGAATACACTCTAGAAACTTTCATAGAAATCTGTCAAAAGCTATTATCTCGTAAGTATGATAAAGACCATGAAACAATACAGGCAATTGTCCGATATGTATGGGAACATACTAGAGACGTACGAGAGGCTATAGCAATAGCAAAAATAGCAGATACATCAGATGATGTAAACAGCATAGTTAGTACGTTAAGAAGGTATTCACATGAAATGAGGGCAAATAATGAGAGGAGACCATAATGATTATGAAGATATTTACAGTTAAGCTGCTAATAATATCTGCACTGGTCATGTCTAGCACATTATTAATCCCATCATCAACAGCATTACTAGCAAGCAGTAAAGGACTAAAGATCTATCTAAAAGTAGATACAAATCTAAATGACGATGTTAGAATAAATACATATCAATATGGAGATAGAGTCTTCACACATGATGCTACTCTTCATTCAGGTTCAAATGAAGTTACATTACAGTATCCAAATGGTTTGATTGATACGGGCGAATTTCGTATCTGTGTAAAATCAATAGATTATGATGAATCAGCCTGCAATACTGGTTACAACTCAGAAGCTAAACAACCTGAACATGTATTCATTAATTTATTCTTAGAAGAAAATAGAAATCCACCAAATGCTGATGTTGATGATAGCCAAGCGCAAAGTCAGAATCAGGATAACCCCTAGGCACTATCTCGCCTCTCCAATTCAATCTGGATTTTCTATTTACATTATTATATGGCATTGATTCTTTCGCCTGATCTCAGACCGACTTTTTCTAATTTTCAATTAATTTTTCCGACCTTGATTGCCCTAAAACTAAACCAGTCTGGGAATGCATTCCTATTCACATAATCGAAGTAGGAATCTATCACATACACTTATGACCAGATTATACTGCATATTATCGAACATTATTTTAGAATGAAAATGAATAACTGGTAACTAAACTAACTCGTCAATACCACGTGTTGCCATGCTGAATGGATTAATGTACAGATCCGGGGTGTGAGTTATTTTTCTCTCAAACCGTGTCCGGTATCCCTTATTCGTATGAGCCATGATCCTGGAATTCCTTCTGCTAAGGTTAATGAGTCTGGCGCCGATTATTACTTCGCTGGGACATAAAAGGAGATATGAAATTATATTTCAAAAATGCTCTATTCTTCTATAATGTAGTGCCTAGTTCCTCTATTTTTCTGGCAAGATTAATGTCCCGCTTGGTTATAGCATCAACATCAAACGACTTTAAAGAAAGTCTAACTGCTTTCCAGTTGATCGTAATAATTGGATGATGGTTGATCTCTTCGGCAACCTTTGCAACCTTATTTACGAACTCAACAGCATTTACAAAACTAGAAAATTGAAATGATTTAACAATCTTCCCATCCTTTAATTCCCATGCACCACCTAAATCTGTTAGGTACTTTCTTACGTCTTTTTCAGATAGCATGTGCCTGTTATATGTTATAAAGTAAGAAATTATATATTAAGATAGACTTTAACAAGTACGTGGAAACCATGTTCAAAAGTATTACAGATACTTGTTCAATCCAAATTTACCGATATAAGAGATAATCAATAATATCTTATATATCCAGTTTACCATAGTCAATATTCTTATAGTCAAAAGTAAACAGAAAAATCTGATCAATAAGACGTGGTCTAATCTTTAACTTGTTTGTTGCCAATGACATTAGTAATGACAAGAAGCTTCAATGAATGGAGAACTATACCGGTCGAGAAAATTCGTAAAGGTGATGAAGCACAGAAACCGTTGTTGTACCAGGTTAACTATGATCTTTTACGTCTTCATCTAGCAGGCAACTCATGATGAACTTAAGGAATGGCTGCACACTGGTCAAGTGGATGTTATTAGAACGAACAATTCACAAGACAAAGATGACTAAGTAAATCGGTTATTAACAAAATTGCTATTAAAAAGGGAAAGAAAAATTGGATACTGAAGAAGAGATTGAAAGAGCAGGTGAGGAGGTAATGAAGGAAACAGGCAAATCTAAGCTTGAGGCTTTAAAAATGCTCTTCAGTAGATATGAAAGTCAAAGATGTTGGAAGAGGCTGCTAGAGTCAAGAAAGTAATAGATAAAGAGGAATCTAAGGCAGAAGCATATGGGGAGGGAATGAATCAGGATATATAACTTGAAGTCATGATTGAAATCAAAAGTATGCTAGGTTTGTAGAATTAGGATATTACAATTACTAACCAATGTAGATAAAATAGATTCATGGTGGTTGGTGAATGTAAAGATAATTTACGTATATCTATATGGTTGGTTTAAAAAGACATAATATATTTTACATGATTTGAAGTCAGTATGAATAATACAAAAGAAGAGGACTTTAAACGTGGGCTGTGCCTTCTATGCGGAGGCGCTAGTCAACCATTTGCAGATTTGATAGGGCATATAAGAGAAATGCATTCAACAGCTCATGGAACTGCAGATCTTATAGCTGAGTTAATGATTAGAGTCAATAACCTCGAGACTTTAGTAAAGGATAAACTCTAACTAATCTACCCTTTTCGGATGAGAGTTCATCCGAGTGAATCCACAAGCATCTTATCCATTCCTCTGGGTCATAGACTAGATTTCAAAATCTCTGCTACTAACTCTGGTCCAGAAAATCTAGCAATAAGCACTGCATTATTTGATTTTATTCCGTCATAATTATTGAGATCATGGGTATATTTAATTGAAGTTCTTTCATCACTCATAGCAGTGGCACTTTTATGATAGTCATGTTTTTCTGATTCTTCTGGATTTATTATTTTGAATTACTTGGAGTCATTATGTACACTATTAGTTTTTATTGTTGATTACACTTTGGAATTGGCTCTCACCATTACTTTCAGAACATGTTGGATTAGCTAAATCAAGGATATAATATTCTCAGATTTTTATGAATATAATATTCTTATAATGACCTAATATCTTGACTTACTATTTCAACAAGATCACCATTCTTGGTCTATACTAAAATTAAATGCTTTAAATAGAATAAGAAATAAAGGCGCCTAGTGTCTATCGAAAACGTCGACTTTCCATTTTGGATTCGCTTCGCACATTTTATTAATTTGATTTTTCTTACCTTGTTAATTCGTAGTGGTATTGAAATACTTAGTGCCCTCCCTAAATTGTACTTCAATGATGATGCAAAGCCTGGTACCGAATGGATTAAATTTACAAGAAAGAAAATGCCAAGAGACAAACTGTGGACATCACTTGATGAAGAAGAATCTTTCTCATCCTGGATCGCATTACCCGGACATAAGAACCTAGGACTAGGAAGGCATTGGCATTTTTTCTCGATGATTTTTTGGTTTGCAAATGGAGTTGCATATTATATTCTGTTATTTACTAGTGATGAATGGACTAGATTGGTGCCTACATCATGGGATACATTTCCACAGGCGATAAACGACGCTCTAATATATGCGAGACTCGAATTTCCACCGCCAGGAGATCCGTATAATGCGCTACAACAGCTGACATATTTTGGTGTTGTTTTCTTGCTTGGACCTTTTATGATAGCAACGGGAGCAGCAATGTCACCTTCAATTGCTGCCCAATTTCCTAGATATCAAAAGATCTTTAGGGGCCGTCAGACAGCCCGTAGTCTTCATTTCTTGGGGTTACTTGCGTTTATCTTATTTATCATTGTACACGTAATCATGGTCACTGTTGAACGCTTTCCAGAAAACATGGGCAATATCGCACTGGGAAATGGTACAAGCTTAGGTGTCGCTGTTGGTCTATTTGCTCTTTTAGTTATCTCCGTTGTAATTGTACATGTTTGGGCTACAAATATTTCACTAAAGAAACCTAGACTTACTCAAAATATGTTGGACAGAGTTATAATGCCTTTCAAGAAGCTATTATTCAACAAAGCCAAATCTAACCAGCAATTCTATAAGTCGGAGGTTTCACCATTTTTTAGAGTTAATGGTCTTCCACCGGATACCACAGAATATCAAGAACTTGTAAAAAATAATTTCAAGAATTATAATCTTAGAATATTCGGATTAGTAGAAGAGTCCATAGATTATTCGCTTGCCGATTTACAATCAATGAGTAAGCAAACACAAATCACGGAGCATTTTTGCATTCAGGGATGGACTGCAATAGCACAATGGTCTGGAGTTCCTATGAATGATATTATTGTTTCAAGTAAGCCGTACAAAGAAGCACACTATATTGTATTTCATTCATATCAAATAACGGATGGAGACGAATTTTACGAGGTATTAGATCTAGAGCTCGCAAAACATAAACAAACGATTCTCGCATATGAAATGAATGATAAGCCTCTTACAATACCTCATGGAGCTCCCCTGCGATTAAGAGTTGAAACTCAGTTGGGTTATAAAATGGTAAAATGGATTAGATCAATTGAATTCATAAGTGACTATAGAAATATCGGTATGGGACAAGGTGGCCATCGAGAAGACCATATGTACTATAGTAGAGGAGCTGGAATTTAGCCGAATTCATTTCTATCTTTGGTATTGATTAGCCCTTGAATACAGACATCTCTTTGAGGATTAAAATTTACGGACTGGTGGAGAGAGAGGGAATTATCTATATACCAATGATAATGTTTGGGCTGTATCCTTTGTATCCTTTGTTATTTACCAGATTATGTTGCATAGTCCATCCGCATCATTTAGATCAGTGACTCTCGTTATCATTTTCAAATCGCTCCAGATTCTTCCGAAGAAAGTCCTCCCATGCCCATCTAAAACCATAGAATGATCAGTTTCTCTGCAACAGGTGCAATTAGCATCCAAACAGTCTAGTTTGATTGCATGATTACAAGATTTACATGTGCAAATACTATCAGCGATTTGTATTTTACTAGCAGTATCGTTTATTTTCAATTTAATATTACAACTGACTATTGGACTGTATCAGATTTAACAGTTCTAAATCTACCCATACCTTTCTAATAACTAGTTAAACTAGTGCTCTACTCCAAAGGCGACTTTTACACTTGCACGATAGTGAGTAATCTTGCCAGTACTCTCATCTACTGTTGCAGTCATATCCATAACTTCTATTCCATGTATTCCATGCAACGTCTTTCTTGCCTCATCTACTGCAACTTGAGCAGCATCTTCCCAGCCTTTATCTGAACTACCGATGATTTCTATTACTTTTGCAATATGTGTCATCTCGTCACAATATGCATATACAAACTATATAAAAATTGTATAATTACGAAGCTTTAGTTATATAGAAGTTATGATAATTGTAAATAATTATATCATTTCAGTTTTTAAGTACCTAAAGAGTCTGGGGATTCATAGGTTGCAATTATAATAAATAATGTTGTTCATTATAGTCTAATATGAGTGAACATAAGAATGTTCAAATCTGTATCTTTACACTCTAATGCTCTTATGTATAAGATTTTATTCTCGATAGGCTTCTTTTTTCTATCTGTTTGAATTAACCTTCTAAAGTTCCAACTAACTCACCAACACTACATGAATTCCAGTACTTTTTCCATTCACTATCTGAGGCATTTAGACTTGGAATATCCTTTCCTTCACGTGATTCAAATGTCATATCTTATTATCGCCACTCTGAAACGACAATCTATTTTGAGGTTGTCCTTTCTCTCCTGACTCTAGGATACGCCTATAAATAGAATATTGAGCAGAAAGGATCATGAGTAATGATAAAGAAAGGGAGGAACTAAACCAATCTTTAGGATGTATTTCAGAACGTCATTCAGAATGCGACGGAAAGAACTGTTCTCGTGAATGTCATACCAAATAGAAATAACACTGAGCTATGTGGGACAAAAAGAAAAAGAATAAGGATAAGAAAGAGAAATTAAATCAATCGCAATCATGCGCAGCAGGCAGACACTTACAATGTAATGGAACAAGATGCGGCTGCGAATGTCACGCTATTTAGTATGTGATTTTTTTCTTTTTAGATGCTATTAGCCAATTCTTATTAAGTCGTACGCTCCTTGCATTTGTTGTGGCGTCACAAATTATATATAAAAAGTGCTTTACTACCCTATAAGTAAGATGGCAACTGAAGAAGACGAGAAAGAACTTCCCCCAGAAGACGAATTGTTAGAAGAGACAGGAGCAGTGGACGAAGAAAAAGATGACGAATTAGAACAGGAAAAAGGGGGCTAACTAAATTAATTCTAATTAAGGTGAGAGTATTAGCGACTACTGGCTTGTTAATATCAAATCAGAATTATATTTGTAAATAAAAATATACGGCCCTTGCTGGCTAGACTTTATCGGTGCTAGTTTAAAAGTCAGACGAGTTCAATTGTAACTCGAGACTATGCATAAGAAATTGAAATCATTGTAAACTCAGAGGACGCGGCGATTTAATAGACTAGTACTTCCAGTTATTTGTTTAGAAATCTGGCAGCAAATAATATACGATATTTTTCTCTGCTATGCAGGTTCTTCCGAATCCTGATCTTTATCTCATCTCAGCAGCCTCTTCGCGGAGGTTTTCTGCAGGGCCAGACGTTTCTGGATGCTGATTCTACATTCTCTTCACTCATGCAATTAGTACATGAACATAGTATAACGAGATTACATATTGTTAGGCAGTCAATGGGCAGAAGAAACAAGTCAACCCTCTCTTGATAAATCTGCTACGCAATATTAAAGATTTATTTGTATGTAATTGATATATGCAATAGTCCTCATTAGATATTGCAAGAGAATGAAGTCAATTAGCAATGGAATATTTTTACTAAGTAATAGCAAATCAAAATATACTATGCTAACACACAATATTACGTCGGTCATTGATTATTACATGTATATAATTTTGTAATTGATAGATCAATTATACATATATATTTTATAGTTCATTTATACGCGATGCCCGGCTACAAAAACCATAATTATTATCAAAATAAAAACAAAAAGGTAGCAGTGATGACCCGTGCAGCTAAGGGTGTTGGTAAAGAAATAGCTATAGAATTTGCAAGAGCTGGATATACTGTAATGATAAATGATGTTGCAGAACATGAGTTAAAACAAGCAGCAGTAGAGATACTTTCCTCCTTACCTCCAAGTACATTCACTGGGAATATGCATATTAGTACCGTTGATCATACGAGTTACGTTTCTTATTTTCCTGGAGATGTTTCTAAAGAGGAAGTAAGCATATCTCTTATAGAGGAAACGATTAAAAGATTCGGAACAATTGATGTCTTGATTAATAATGCAACAATATCACAGCAATCAATTGCTTCCCAATCATATGAAATGAGTGCAGCTGCTGCTACTAGCGCTAACCCATCCACAAATTATCAGGAAGGGAGTCAATATTCCCCTTACTTTACTTTAGAAGAGTACGGAATTGTAGACACAACCCTCAAGGGTATTTATTTTTGTATAAGAGAACTTGTTAAGCAGTTGTTAATTTATAAGAATCTTGATTCAGATGGAACTATCAAGAAATATAACAATAGTAAGAATAATATCGATATTATAAAAAAAGTTGACTGTTCGATAATCAATATTGCATCTTGTTATAACTCTATACCTAGTTCACAGGCCGATGCTTACACGTTCTCTCAATCTGGAATTGATCCCTATAGCTCGTCTAGGTCTAGTATTAAATCCCTTACTGAGAGTATTGCGATTCAGCTTGCTGATAAAGGAATAAGGGTTAATGCAATTGCTCCAGGTATTATTGACTCCGATATCAATAATGAATTATTAAAAGATAAAGAAAAAAAAGACCGAGTAGAACATGCAATACCATTTCAAAGAATAGGACGAGCTCAAGAGGTAGCAAAAGTTGCTTTATTCTTAGCATCAAAAGCCTCAAGTTATGTTACAGGTACGATGATTTATTCTGATGGTGGTTTGTCATTAAGAGATTCTAAATCACCTTAGGTTTACGCGTAACCTCTAGACACTTGCGAGGCTGGTAAGAATACTAGGAGTGTCAGCAATTTATCCTTCAATGTCCATTACACGGTGGTTTTATTGTGAGTCTACTATCTATAACACGGCCCGCAAGTACGGCTGATAAGGTCTTGCCAGCACCAGTCCCAGACAAATTACAAAAGTACGGATCTTTCTTAATTCTGTATGCTGCATATTTTTGCATGTATCTAGGTGGCTTTGGAAATGTATACCCTTATGGGATTTCAAGGCTTTCCGTGCCATCATACTCTGATAAAAATGCCCTCGTTGCTGTGTCATGAAATTTTTTGCCAGTTAATCCCTTTAATCGTATCATGTATACTACCCCCTGGCCTGGGATAAAATCTGCTGCGGGGTCTGAATAATCTCTTCGCCCAACAAATCACTATGTTCTTCTTCTTGAACCGCTTCAGCAAGTTTATCAGTAGTTAGTATTGGTATCGTTTCGAGTTCCACATTCGTCGTCTGTTCTTGATTGTCATCCGTCTCTCCTACAAATTCCTCTAGAGCCATTCGTTCTTCCTCTGTTTTTGGCCCTATTACAAGATCTTTAAAAAGCTGTGAAAAACGATTTCTGTTACGTAAATTCAATACTCCTTTTGCGGTTAAAATATGATATCGCTCATCTTCAGACCATTCATCAATTACTTGTTTTTAATCAAATCTCTTATTAGTTCCTTAACCCTTTCTATTGACCAACCACTTTGTTGGGTTGCTATCGTTCCTGTCCCAAGCCAATCTCCCCAATCTATCCACTCTTCTTTATAGACAATGTGAGGAGTAATGGGTATGTCTTTAGGTAGATCGTGTGGCCTAACGAATTCATACCATTCAGCTTGACCACTTAACGCAAGAGATGGTGTGTATTCTCTTGCATGTAAGAAAGTCCGGTACCTTCTATTTTGAGGGGCAACTGTATCTGTCCCAAGCCAATCTCCCCAATTTAGCCATCCCTCATTTTTGTATTCTCTAGCAGGAGTAGAAGGGAGATAATCTGGCTTCTGTCCAGATTTGCAATATCGTTGCCAATCAGGTACACTTTTTAACCCAAGTTTATGGACGTAGGTCCTTGCTTTTACAAAAGGCCAAAATTTCTTCTTAACATTTGATATACGTCCAGTTCTGAGCCAATCTCCATAATCCTTCCAATCCTTTCTGTATTTTTTTTCTGGATTAGATGGTATAAGACTGGGCTTGGTTTCAGATTGACAATATTCTCGCCACTGCTCAATATTTTTAAGTCCAAGTTTATGTACATATTTCCTAGCTCTTTCTAAAGGCCAAAATTCGCTGATATTATACCGAGAGATATCTGTCCCAAGCCAATCATTTATTCCATTGTATTGTTCCTTGTAAATTCTAGCAGGATTAGCCGGTATATCGATCGGTTTCTTTCCATTTTTACAGTACTCCTGCCATGCGGCCTGACCTTCTAACTTTAAGGCACGAACAAATTTTCTAGCTTCGGTAAACGATCGATACACTCTTCCCCTCGTAGATTTGCTGTCTGTCCCTAGCCAATCGTTCGAGTCAATCCAGCCTTTATACCTGTACTCCCGATCTGGATTAACATCTATACTATCAGGCTCCCTTCCAGATTTACAATATTCCCGCCAGAAATAGCCTTTTTCAAAACTGTAAGGGTCAAGGGTAGTGAGAGTGACCATGCGAATCAATAGCCATCTCGCGGCAATCGCAAAGATAGACATGGGGCTAATAAACGCAGATGGGCATTAACATTAAGACCCGTAGACCTGTCTGTGATCTTGTAAGAGACAGCATTATCAAAAGGACTCCAGAGACTGTTACTGGGAAATACGTCAGTTATCTTTTGAAAAATGCAACAGGATCCTTGTACGTAACCACTAATAGTCCTCAATTCATTAGTGGTCAGTGTCGCATGCTTGGCCGAAAGAACGGTCAGTATCCCTTTCGGTACGAGTCGTTCCCTAAAGAGGTATTTGGCCTATCTCAAGGTGAAGAAGTGGAGATATGTTCCGGCTGGGTAACAAATAGACCTAGTCTGATTACAGTAGACATAAATCCCCCTAGGCATCCGAGTTACGTAGGAGATGGCCAAAATCTTCCTGAAGAATGGGAGAATCGTTTCTACCGATGGTACGCTGATCCGCCATATAATGCCAAGACAGCAGAGCAGATGTACTGGACTCTATTCCCTTCGTGGAGCAAACTTTTAGCAGAGGGCACAAGGGTGACAAAGCCTGGTGGCCTGCTGTTTCTACTTTTGGGTGACGTGAACATGCAATGGCATCCTGAAGGGCTCATTAGGATAGGCTGGATTACGCTTAGCATTGTCCCAAATCAAGAATCACGGACCATTCATATCTATCTCAAAAGAGGAGATCATTGTACTTAAGACTCATTTCGTCAAACTGTGTTGGAAAATTGCTTGAAGTTCAGCAATAACTTTATGGTAAGACTGCTCCTTTTTCGAAAAAACTTTTTCCAGAGGTTAAAAGTAAGTTCTCAATATATCGTGAAAAAGGATAGATACAATAATTAATTACCTAAGAGTTAATGAAATATCGAAGATAAATTGGTCGTCTACTATAACCAAGGAGAACATAAACTTCGTATTTACAGTAGGTCCTTCTTATGGATATATGCTAAAGTGTGGTTATCTGAAAAATCAATGACTTGATGATGAGGGCTAATTTAGTTATTGAAACAGATCAATCCATTTTTCATTAATCGTCGATAAACCATAGCTGCAATACTGTGTGGAAAAGGAACCAAAAAGGATGCAAAGCGTTTCTTATGATACCACAGACGCTACTGATGGCACATAAGAAAATCCAGCGTTATTACTTAGGTTTAAAAATTCAGATTCAAAGCTAGCTCCCTCGTCAACGCTTTTTCTGTAGAATATTTCATAATTTTCAGGAGGATTAGGCTTTAGAACATTAAATCCTATACCTATCACTGTCCACCGTCAGTTGGTTCTTCTCCACCGTCAGTTGGTTCTTCTCCACCGTCAGTTGGTTCTTC
>Ga0210115_1000375_pt1 | contig 12820 bp, 13 predicted proteins | sample MayberryNW_TuleB_2_FD_185526 | JGI IMG/M metagenome (GOLD analysis project Ga0210115, IMG submission 185526) | Wetland microbial communities from San Francisco Bay, California, USA, that impact long-term carbon sequestration - MayberryNW_TuleB_D2... | ecosystem: Environmental > Aquatic > Marine... | reverse complement strand
ATGTCGCTGACCGTCAACGGCACGCTGGACCCGGACTCGCCCTTCTCACCCGACAGGGTCGCGGACGCGCTCCACCGCGCCGCCTCGACCCCTGCTGATCAGTGGCGCGCAGAGGTCGCCTACGACGGCTGAGGCCCTTTGCTCGCGAACCTCCGCCACTCGACCCCGCCGGACCCTCCACCGTCGACGTCGCCCCCGGTGGTCCGCGGGCGGGCTCGTTCGCCCGCCCGAGCTCGATCGGACGCGCCCATCGGGCGCTCGTCGCGATCAACGGCGACTTCGGGCTGCTCCGTGGCCTGCCGGTGCACGCCTTCCAGGTCGACGGTTCGCTCGTCACCCGTGGCATCCACACGGGCACGAGCTTCGCGATGCGTCAGGACGAGACGACGAGCTTCATCGACACCACCCGCCTCGCGATCGAGGCACGGCATGCGGAGACGGATGCGGCGGTCGGCATCGCGGGCTGGAACTCGAAGCCGCCGGGCCGTTTCACGGTCGCCGGCTACACGCCGGTCGGGGGCGACGTGCGCCGGCCGCCGACGACCGGCTGTGCGGTTCGGCTCGCTCCCGATTCTGGGGCCACGTGGGGTCCTTCCGGCATCGGCATCTCGAAGCGGTACCAGGCGGTGGCGCAACGTTGCGGGGCCAAGCGCATGCGCGTCGATGCCCGGACGGTCGTGCTCGCTTCGCGGCGCTGGGGGGCGGGCTCGGACGCGCTGACGGCGATGGAGCCCGGCGACCGGGTGCGCCTCACCTGGTCGTTCGGATGGCCACGCGTCGCGGACTCGATGGGAGGCGTGCCCCGTCTCGTCGAGGACGGGACGATCGCGGCATCGAAGTGCCGCAGCGCCTTCTGCCGGCGGCATCCCAGGACGGGGATCGGCGTGACCGAGGACGGCACCGTGGTGCTCATGGTGGTCGACGGCCGGTCCCGGCGTTCCGTCGGCATGACGCTCTACCGCCTCGCGCTCACGTTCGCCTCGCTCGGCGCCACCGACGCCATGAACCTCGACGGCGGCGGAAGCTCGGCGATGTGGATCGCCGGCCGGGGGGTCGTCAATCGGCCCTCGGACCCCGGCGGGGAGCGGAGGGTGGTCAACGCCCTGCTCGTGCTGCCCGGGGCGGATCCGGGCGAGACGCGGCTCGGAGGCGGCCGGATCGCGCTGGTCGACGGGGAAGCCGCGGCCGATCGGGGAGCGAGCGACCCCGGTTCGGTCGGGGGCCTCGCCGAGGCATGGGTGGAAGGGTCGGTCGTCGACGAGCCGGTGCCACCGGCGATCGCACGGATCGCCGCGCGCTTGGAACGGAAGGGTTAGACGACCGGCACGCCTCGCTCGATCGCGGCGTCGAGCAGCTCGACCGGGTGTACCACGCGGGCGGACACCCTGAGCGCAGCGAGTCCCGCGCGGATCTGCATCGTGCACCCGGGGTTCGCGCTCGCGATCGTCGTCGCCCCGGTCTCCCGAACCGCGTCGGCCTTCTGGGCCTGGAGCTGCCCGGCGAGCTCGGGCTCGGTGACGTTGTAGAGCCCGGCGGCCCCGCAGCACCGGTCGCCGCTCGGGATCTCGACGACCTCGACGCCGGGGATCTGCGCGAGCAGCGCCCTCGGCTGCGCGCGGATGCCCTGGGCCCGCACGGCATGGCACGCGTCGTGATACGCGACGCGTTCCACCCCGGCGTTCCCGAGGGCGACGTCGCCGAGTCCCTCGTCGAACAGGAAGGCCATCACGTCGCGCACCGGGAGCCCGGCGCCGTCGACGAGCTCGCCGTAGGTGCGCATGTGCGCCCCGCACCCGGCCGCGTTCACGACGACGTGGTCGACCTCGGCGAACGCCCGGGCGTTCCGCCGTGCCAGGCGCCGGGCGGTCTCGAGGTGTCCGTTGTGAGCCTGCAGCGCCCCGCAGCATCGTTGGTCCCCGGGCACGACGACGCGCCACCCCGTGCGCGCGAGCACGCGGATCGTCGCGAGGTTCACCTCGTGGAACCAGCGGTCCTGCACGCACCCCGAGAGCAGCGCCACCGTGCCGCGGACCTCGACCCCCGCCGCCGGCGCCGTCGCCCGCGGCAGCCGCCGGAACGCCGCGGAGGAGCGGGGGACCAGGGCGCGCACCCGCCTCGGCATGAACGGCCGGGCGAGCGGCTGCAGCGCGGCGGCCGTCCGGATCAGCCACGGGCGGGGAAGCACGACGTCGAGACCGAGCCATCGAAGGAACCGCGATCCGCTCCCCCGCCCCGGCTCGATCTCGGTGCGAGCGTGCTCCATCATGCGGCCGAACGGCACGTGCGACGGGCAGACGTCCTCGCACGCGCGGCAGACGAGGCAGAGGTCCATGTACGTCGCGAACGTGTCGTCGACGGGGGCGATGCCGTCGGCGACCGCCCGCATCGCCGCGATGCGCCCACGGGGCGAGGCCGTCTCCTCGCCGGTCAGGCGGTACGTCGGGCAGTGCGGCAGGCAGAGCCCGCACGCGACGCATGAGTCGAGGTCGACGTCGGCCGGATGGTCGGCGCCGAGCCAGTTGGCGGTCACGGCGCCCTCCCGGCCGACGAACCGCACGCCGTCGGGCATCTCGGTGCCGAGCGGCTCCGGGAACGCGGTCTCGTGGCTCACCCGGCCATGTTCACACGACCGGGGGTGGTTTGACCGAGGTGGACCGCCTGCCTACCGTGCCGCCATGACCGAGGGGGAGCGGCGGGAGCGGCGGTTCGGGCGCCTCACCGACGAGGCCGAGGACGGGTTGCTCACCTACGGCTCCTATCTGAAGGTCCCGGAGCTGCTCTCGTTGCAGCAGGTGCGGAGCGATCCTCCCGTGCACGACGAGCTGCTCTTCATCGTGGTGCACCAGGCCTACGAGCTCTGGTTCAAGCAGCTGCTGTTCGAGCTGGAAGCGGTGCGCGATGCGATGCTCGCCGACCGGCCCGGGCCGGCCCGGCATCTGCTCGGGCGCGTGCACGCGATCGAGCGTGTGCTGATCGAGCACATCGACGTGCTGCAGACGATGACGCCGCAGGACTTCCTGGAGTTCCGGGCCGTTCTGAGCCCGGCTAGCGGCTTCCAGTCGGCGCAGTTCCGCGAGCTCGAGTTCGTGAGCGGGCTCGCCGACGAACGGCTCCTCGAGGACCTCGCCGCCGACGCCGACGAACGCGGCCGGCTCGCGCGCCGCCTCGCCGAGCCGACCCTGTGGGACGGCTTCGTGGCGATGATGGAGATCCACGGGTTCCCGATGCCCGACGACGACGCCGAGGCGCGGGCGAGGTCGCTCGTCGCGATGGCCCGGGAACGCGGCGACGTGTTCGCGGTCAGCGAGGGGCTGCTCGACCACGACGAGGCGCTGGCGAGCTGGCGGTACCTGCACGTGCTGATGGTCGAGCGCGAGATCGGCGCCAGGCGAGGAACGGGCGGCTCGAGCGGCGTCGGCTACCTGCGCTCGACGCTCGACAAGCGCTGCTTCCCGGAGCTGTGGGGCCTGCGGAGCCGCCTGTAGGCCGGGGGAACGGTCAGGCCTCCTCGACGCCGAGGGTCGAGCGGAGCTGGTCGAGCATGCGCTGCTCGCCCTCGCTCACCTGCTCGGCTCCGAAGCCCATGAAGCCGCCTTCCTTCGCGGCGTCGGCGGCGTCCTGGGCCACCTCGACGAGCCAGCCGGCGAACGCGGTGGCTTCCTCGGGCGTGGCCTTCGCGCCGACGATGGCCTGCACCCCGCGGAGTTCGTCGAGCACCTGCTCGCCGGCCTTGCCCGGGTCCTCGATCTTGAAGCCGCTCATCGGGTTCTCGCGCCGCTGGCCCATCGCCATGATCTCCTGCGAGACCGCGAGCAGCAGCTCGTCCTGCGTCGGGGGCGAGCCGATGCCGCGGAGCGTGGCCATCGTCTCCTTCGAGAGCTCGATCGGGCCCCCCGGGTCGGCGAGCGAGATCGCCATGCCGGCCACGGTGGGCGCCCGCCGCACCCGGGCCCATTCCTCGTCGGTGAACGCATCCTTGCCGGTCATGCAGCCCTCCCGTGTCGGGTCGGTCGTCCGCTCCGAGGATAGGCTGCTTCGGTCATGAGCGGCTCGGGGGTGCGCGCGTCGAGGAAGGCGTCGTCGTTCACGGAGTCGGTGATCCGCGACATGACGCGGCTCGCCGGCCGGCACGACGCGATCAACCTCGGGCAGGGCATGCCCGACTTCGAGTCGCCCCCCGAGCTCAAGGAAGCCGCGATCCGCGCGATCGCCGAGGACCACAACCAGTACCCGATCACGTGGGGCGTGCGGGCGTTCCGCGAGGCGGTCGCGGCCGCGTACGAGCGCGACTACGGGCTCTCGATCGACCCCGAGGCCGAGATCTGCGTCACGTGCGGGTCGACCGAGGCGATGATCGCGTCGATGCTCGGCGTGGTGGATCCGGGCGACCAGGTCGTCGTGTTCGAGCCCTTCTACGAGAACTACGGGCCCGATGCCATCCTCACGGGTGCCACCACTCGGCACGTCTCGTTGCGGCCGCCGGATTGGACGTTCGACGAGGACGAGCTGCGGGAGGCGTTCGGCCCCGGGACGCGCGCGATCGTGATCAACACCCCGAACAACCCGACGGGGAAGGTGTTCACGCGCGAGGAGCTCACAGCGATCGCCGATCTCTGCATCGAGCACGACGCGATCGCGATCACCGACGAGATCTACGAGCACATCACCTACGACGGCGCCGCGCACGTGCCGATGGCGATCCTTCCGGGCATGCGGGAGCGCACCGTCACGATCAGCGCGTTGTCGAAGTCGTTCTCGGTCACCGGGTGGCGCGTTGGGTGGGCGATCGCGCCGCCGCCGCTGATGGCGGGCATCCGGCCGACGCACGACTTCCTCACCGTGGCGGCGCCGGCGCCGCTGCAGATCGCGGGCATCACGGCGATGCAGCTTCCGGCGAGCTACTTCGAAGGCATGCGCGCCGACTACGCCGAGCGCCGCGACGTGATGCTGCGCGTGCTCGCCGAGAGCGGGTTCGAGATCGCCCGGCCCCCCGAGGGCGCGTACTACGTGATGGCCGACTGCTCGCACCTGGGGCTCGGCGACGACGTCGCGACGGCGCGCCACCTCGCCCAGCACGTGGGGGTCGCGACCGTGCCCGGCTCGTCGTTCGTCTCCGATCCCACCGACGGTGCCCACCTGTTGCGGTTCGCGTTCTGCAAGCGCGTCGAGACGCTCGAGGAAGCGGGCAAGCGCCTGCGAGCGGGCCTCGGCACGTAGCTCGGGTCTGCGGCTCAGGGTAGTCTGAGCCAGACTAGTAGCCCATGCGGACGATGTGGTCCACCGCGATGCGGACGATCACCCGCTGCTGATCGGGGCGATGCCCCTCGTACACGTCGGCGCCGGTGTACTTCTTCGCGAGGAAGTCGATGTGCTCGTCGGCCCCGTCGTGCTCGAAGCCGGCGACGCGTCCCCGCAGCATGAGCTGCCGGTAGGGGTCGTTCCGGTCGAACACGCAGACGGCGACGCGGGGGTCGCGCCGCATGTTCCGCGTCTTCGTGCGGCCCTCGGCCGTGTTCACGAGCACGTCGCTGCCGTCGACGTCGATCCAGACGACCGAGGCCTGCGGGCCGCCGTCGGCCATCGCGGTCGCGAGGCTCGCGAAGTTGGGCGCCGCCAGCAGCGCGCGGTCGGCGTCGTTCAGCGTCGTGTCGCGTCGCCGGTCGTCGGTCATGGGCCACATGCAACCACGCCGGCGGCGCCGGCGTCCTCACCCCTGCGGGTGGCCGTCAACCCCCCCGTTCGGAACGAGGCCCTGGGCGGCGATGTCGGCGAGCGTCACCGACCCCATCACGTGTTGGATCTCCGGCTTGATCTCGGTCCAGCGGAAGTGCAGGGGGCACGGCCGAGCCTCGTCGCAGTCCGAGCGCCAGAAGATGCAGGTGTCCCAGATCGCCTCGTGGCCCTCGACGACCCTGAGCACGTCCCCCAGCTCGATGCGGTCGGGCGGACGGGCGAGCGCGAATCCGCGGCCACGTTGGGATCGAAGCACGCCTCCGGCTGCGAGCGACCGCAGGATCTTCGACAGGAACGGCGCCGGCAGCTGCGTGCGTACGGCGATCTCGCGGGCCTCGACCAACTCGCCGGGTGGAGCCGATGCGAGCTCGATCAGGGCCTCGATCGCGTAGCGGCTCTCTCGAGCGAGTCGCATGGTCCATTCTCCCGGTGTCCGGGCGTCAGGAGGTCCTTCCTGCGCATTGTTCATCGTGCCACGGAAGCGGCACGAGCTGTCCCCGAGGGTCCCGTCTCGGTCGGGACCATCGGACCGTTTCCATCCGTTGGGCCTGGGCGAGGATGGCTGGCGCGAAAGGAGCAGCCATGAACAGGTACGTGTCGGTCGGAGCGGCGTTCCTCGCCGCGGTGCTCATCGTCGTCGGGATCGTGGCGGTCAGCCCCGGGGACGGCGCGTCCGGTGCCGCGCCCGCCGAAGACTTCCGGGTCCACGAGCCGAACGGCAACGTCGTGGAGGTGAACCTCGTCGCCCGGGAGACGACTCAGGAGATCGCGCCCGGCGTGGACTACCAGGTGTGGACCTTCAACGGTGTCACGCCCGCCCCGGTGATCCGAGTGAACCTTGGCGACACGGTCCGGTTCACGCTGACGAACGACTCGAAGATCGGCATGCAGCATTCGATCGACTTCCATGCCGCGCTCACGCCGTGGAGCGAGAACTATCAACCGGTCGACCCCGGCGAGACCCTCACGTTCGACTGGGTCGCGATGTATCCCGGCGTGTTCATGTACCACTGCGGGGTCGACCCCGTGCTGCAGCACATCGGCAACGGCATGTACGGCGCCATCATCGTGCAGACCGACGCGTTCCCGGCCGAGCGCGAGTTCGTGATGGTGGCGAGCGAGTTCTATCCGACCGCGAAGCCGATCGGGGGGCAGTACGTGGGCGACATCGACCGCATGAAGGCGGTCGATCCCGAGTACGTGGTGTTCGACGGCCTCGCGAACCGCTACCTGGACGAGCCGCTGCAGGTGCGCCCGGACGAGCCGTTCCGCATCTGGCTGGTGAACGCCGGGCCCACGCTCACGAACGCGTTCCACGTGATCGGCACGCTGTTCCCGCACGTGTACGCGTCGGGCAACCCGACCACGCCGCTCAACGGGCTACAGACGTGGAACGTCCCGCCCGGCGACGGAGCGATGTTCGAGCTGCAGATCCCCGATGAGGGCGTCTATCCGTTCGTGACCCACGCGTTCGCCTACACGGGTCTGGGCTCGGTGGGCGCGATCGAGGTGACCGCCGACGCCCCGCCGGCTCCCGACTCGTACCCGACGTTCGGCGATCCGTTCTCGGCAGGCGTGCTCCCGTTCCGCGACGCCGGCGCGCCGGTCGAGCCGAGCCCCAGCGCCGAGCCGAGCCCCAGCGCCGAGCCGAGCCCCAGCGCCGAGCCGAGCGAAGACGCCGAGCCCGCCGCGTGCACACCGAAGGGCACGACGATCGACGTGATGGCCATGGACTCCGTGTTCGACGCGGACTGCCTGGCCGCCCCCGAGGGCGAACCGTTCGAGATCGTCTTCGACAACATGGACGCGGGCATCCCGCACAACGTCGCGATCTACACGGACGAGACCGCCTCGACCTCCCTGTTCGTCGGGGACACGATCAACGGGCCCGAGGTGATCACGTACGAGGTGCCCGCCCTCGATGCCGGCACGTACTTCTTCCGGTGCGACGTGCATCCGACGACGATGACCGGCACGTTCGTCGTCGCGTAGGTCGCGGGGAAGGGCGAGGGTCCTGCACGGAAGCCCGCTCGTCGTGAAGAATGGCAGCGGACCCCGATGGACCGACGGAGAGGCGATGATGGGGCAGGTCAGGATCGAGCCCGACGTCCGTCGCGCGAGCGTGCGCGCCAGCATCGCGGGAGCCGTGGCGGCGATCGTGCTCACCGTCCTCGTCTTCGTCGGCAGCAACGCCCTGCGCAACTTCGACGCCGCGCTGATCGGCTACGCGGCGGCGACGATCGTGCTCGCGTTCGGCGTCGTCTACCGGTACGCGATGTGGGTCCAGACGCCGCCGACCCGGCGCTACCTGGTGAAGGGCTGGCGGGCGTTCTTCTCGTTCCGGAACTTCCGTCGGTTCCCGTCGATGGTGCCTCGCGGCATCGTCGGCTACCTGGGGCTCCAGACGTTCATCAGGCACCGCGGCGCGGCGCGATGGGTCGCACACCAGGCGCTGTTCTGGGGCGTGGTGATCGCCACGCTGATGACGTTCACGCTCGCGTGGGGATGGATCCACTTCGAGGCCACCGAGACGCAGCGGTACGAGATGTTCGTGCTCAACGTCGGGGTGATGACGTTCGCCCCGCTCACCTGGTGGGCATGGATCGTGTTCCACGTGCTCGACATCGCGGCGGTGCTCGTGATCGCGGGCTGCGGCTACTTCCTGTGGAGGCGCATGCGCGACCGCGAGGCCACGACCGGCCAGCGCCTCGGGTACGACTTCCTTCCGCTCGTGGCCCTGGTGGCGATCTCGGTCACCGGTCTGCTCCTGACGTTCTCGAGCGCCCTGCTGGAAGGCGCGGGCTACGAGTTCCTGGCGATCCTGCACATGGGCGTCGTCGTGCTCTCGTTGATCTTCATCCCGTTCGGGAAGTTCTTCCACGTGATCCAGCGGCCGGCCACCGTGGGGGTGCACATGTACAAGCGAACGTCGCAGGCGTCCGAAGGCATCGTCGAGTGCGAGCGGTGCGGCGAGCCGCTCGAAGGCGCCGAGTTCGTGCGGAACCTGCAGGAGACGATGGACGAGCTGGGGCTCGAGTATCGGGACCTCGTGCGAACGTGCCCGCGGTGCAAACGGCTCGAGCGCGGCAGGGCCTACCTCGACCGCGTGAAGCGAGGGTTCTAGGGTGTCGGCCGGACCGACCTCCTATCCGGTGATCCCCCCGGGGGTCTCCGATTTCCGCGAGGCAGGGGCCGAGGCCGCTGCCGGTTGGCAGTCGCCCGAGGCGAGCGAGGTCACGCTCGTGCCGACGCATTGCTGCTACTGCGGCGTGCAGTGCGGCATGTACCTCAAGGTCGACGGCGAGGGGCACGTCTTCGGCGTCGAGCCGAGCGCCCACGACATCAACAAGGGCAAGCTCTGCCCCAAGGGCGTGACCGCCTACCAGCAGGTCGACCACCCCGATCGGCTGCTGCACCCGCTCGTGCGCGACGCCGGGGGCGGTGAGCTCCGGCCGGCGTCGTGGGACGAGGCGCTCGACCGTGTGGCCGCGGAGATCCGGCGCATCCAGGACGCGTACGGCCCCGATGCGTTCGGCGTGTACTCGGGCTCCTCGCTCGTGACCGAGAACACCTACCTGATGGGGAAGTTCGCCAGGGTCGCGCTGAAGACGAAGCACATCGACTACAACGGGCGGCTGTGCATGGTGAGCGCGGCCGCCGCCAACAAGAAGGCCTTCGGCATCGACCGGGCCGCGAACCCCTGGCAGGACATGCTGTCCACCCAGGTCGTGCTGCTCGCGGGCGCCAACGTGGCGGAGTGCTTCCCGGTGATGTCGCACTACGTCTGGGGAGCGCGCGACCGGGGCGCGAAGCTGATCGTGGTCGATCCGCGCGAGACGCCGCTGGCACGCACCGCCGATCTCCACGTGCCCCTGCGGCCCGGCACCGACGCCGCGTTCTTCGCCGCGGTGCTGCACGCGATCGACCGGGACGGCCGGATCGACCAGGCGTTCATCGCCGAGCGCACCGTGGGGTGGCACGACGTGCGCGAGACGATCGGGGGGTGGCCCCCGTCCCGGGCCGCCGAGATCTGCGGCATCGATGCCGAGCTGATCGAGCGCACCGCGACGATCTGGGGAACGGCCGAGCGTGCGATGGCGTTCCACGCACGCGGCATCGAGCATCAGATCCAGGGGGTCGAGAACGCCCTGAGCATCATCAACCTCGTGCTCGCCACCGGCCAGATCGGCGCCGAAGGCAAGGGCTACGGCACGATCACCGGCCAGGGCAACGGCCAGGGCGGACGCGAGCACGGCCAGAAGGCCGACCAGCTTCCGGGCGCCCGCGACATCGAGAACCCCGAGCACCGCGAGTTCATCGCCGACTACTGGGGCATCGACGAGGCCGAGCTGCCCCACGCCGGCGTCAGCGCCGTCGAGCTCGTTCACCTGATGGAGACGGGAGACGTGCGCGGGTTCCTCGCCCTGTGCAACAACCCGTTCGTCTCGATGCCGAACGCCACCCGCATCGAGCGCTGCTACGACCAGCTCGAGTTCCACGTGCAGATCGACTTCTTCCTGAGCGAGACCGCGGCCCGAGCCGACGTCGTCTTGCCGTGCACGACGTGGGCCGAGGAGGGCGGCACGACCACGAATGCGGAGGGCCGGGTGATCCTGCGGCACAAGGCCGCCGAGCCGCCGGGCGAGGCCCGGCCCGACTGGTGGATCGTGGGCCAGATCGCCGAGCGGCTCGGGGCCGGCGATCGGTTCTCGTTCGGGTCGATCGAGCAGATCTTCGAGGAGCTGCGCGGTGCGTCGCGGGGCGGCGTCGCCGACTACTCCGGGATCACCTACGAACGCCTCGAGCAGACCGGCGGCCTGTTCTGGCCGGTGCCGGGCGAGGACCACCCCGGCACTCCCCGTCTGTTCGAGGAGCGGTTCAACTTCCCCGACGGCAAGGCGCGCTTCAACGTGGTCGAGTGGCGCGAGCCCGCCGAGCCCGTCGACGCCGAGTACCCGACGCGCCTGACGACCGGACGGACCGTGGCGCATTTCCTCTCCGGGAACCAGACGCGGCGCATCGGCGCGCTCGTCGAACAGACGCCCAGGCCGTGGATCGAGGTGCATCCCTCGCTCGGGTTCGCCCCCGGCGACCCCGTGCGGGTGATCACCCGTCGGGGCGAGATCACGCTGCCCGCGCTCGTGACCGAGACGATCCGCGAGGACACCGTGTTCGTGCCCTACCACTGGGCCGGGGCGGTCGCCGCGAACCTGATGACGGTCGACGCGCTGCACCCGGTGAGCCGCATCCCCGAGTACAAGGTGTGCGCGTGCCGCATCGAGCGTGGCAGCGAGATCACGCCGTCACCGCCACCGCCCAACCCGCCAGGTGAGGGCGTCGGGGGAGCGGAGTCGTTGACGACCACCGACCTGCGACAGCCGAGCGCCCCCCAGGGAAGGGGGACCTCGGACGCATGATGGGGCGAACGCTGTTCATCGACCCGGGCCGTTGCATCGGCTGTCAGGCGTGTGTCGCCGGGTGCCGTGAGTGCGACTCGCACCGTGGGAAGTCGATGATCAGCCTGGACTACATCGACCAGGGCGCCACCGTGGCCTCGATGCCGACCGTGTGCATGCACTGCGAGGATCCGGTCGCGCCCTGCGCGGAGGTCTGCCCGACCGACGCGATCCTCGTCACCGCCGACGGCGTCGTGCACGAGGCCGCCAAGGAGCGCTGCATCGCGTGCGCGAACTGCGTGCACGCATGCCCGTTCGGGGTGCCGAAGCTCGATATGGAAGAGATGCTCCAGTACAAGTGCAACATGTGCTACGACCGCACCTCCGAGGGGCTCGCGCCGATGTGCGCGGCGGTCTGCCCGACCGGTGCGATCTTCTACGGCAGCATCGACGAGCTCCTCGCCGAACGTCCGAGCGCCGCCGCCACCGACCTGGTCGTGTTCGGCGAGCAGGAGATCCGCACCGGCGTCGCGACGGTGGTGCCGGCGGGCTACGAGCACGACGGCGTGCCGGGAGAGCGCTGAGCCGCATGGCGAGTCCCGCCCGCACCCCGCCCACCGACGGACCGTTCGAGCGCATCCGCTCCGACGCTCCGGTGACCCGGCGCGACTACCTGCGCATCCTCGTCACGATCTCGGGCGGGCTCGTCGTGGGCGCGGGGGCCGTCGCGATCGGGGTCTTCCCGCGGCGAACCGGCTCGGGCGGCGACGTGCGGATCGCCGAGGGGATCGCGCCCGGAGAGACCGTGACGTTCACCTACCCGGGGCCCGACGATCGCGCGATCGCGCTGCGGCTGCCGGGCGGCGGTCTCGTCGGGTACTCGTCGATCTGCACGCACCTCGCATGCGGGGTGCTCTGGGAAGAGCGGGACGAGGCGCTCGTGTGCCCCTGTCACGAGGGCCGCTTCTCGGCGGCCACCGGGGCGGTGCTCGCCGGGCCGCCGCCCCGGCCGCTTCCGGTGATCGACCTCGAGGAGCGCGACGACGGCGTGTACGCCGTGGGGGCTCGGGTGCGATGAGCGAGCGGGATCCCCGGCTGCGTCTGCGCATCGGTGCTCCGGGTCCGGGCCCCGGGGCCGGCGGCGATCGCGATCCGGAGCGAGCCGCGATCGCGATGGCGCGGATCGCGATCGTCGCGACCGTCGTGGTCGGCCAGCTCTGGGCGCTCACCGTCGCGCTCAACGCCTATTTCGAGACCTACCGTTCCGGCGACGAATACGACCGCAACGCCATCACGCATGTGATGGCGTGCAGCTCGCATTTTCCGGGATTGCTGCTGCGGCCGTAATCGCGCGCTAGAACGCAGCGGCGATGGCGTCGTCGACCGTCGACAGCCAGACGAAGTTCATCGCGTTGCGCGCGGCTTCCGGCACGTCCTCGAAGTCCTTCTTGTTGCGCTCGGGCAAGAGCACGGTGGTGATGCCCGCGCGCATGGCGGCAAGCACCTTGTTCTTGATGCCGCCGACGGGAAGCACAAGGCCGCGGAGCGAGATCTCGCCGGTCATGGCCGTGTCGTTCTTCACCGTGCGGCCGGTGAGGAGCGACACGATGGCGATGAACATGGCGACGCCAGCGCTCGGCCCGTCCTTGGGGATAGCGCCGGCCGGCACGTGCAGATGGATGTCCGATTTC
>Ga0210115_1000374_pt1 | contig 12832 bp, 15 predicted proteins | sample MayberryNW_TuleB_2_FD_185526 | JGI IMG/M metagenome (GOLD analysis project Ga0210115, IMG submission 185526) | Wetland microbial communities from San Francisco Bay, California, USA, that impact long-term carbon sequestration - MayberryNW_TuleB_D2... | ecosystem: Environmental > Aquatic > Marine... | reverse complement strand
CCGGATCTCAGACGTTGAAGCCGAGGGCGCGCAGCTGGTCGCGGCCCTCGTCGGTGATCTTGTCCGGGCCCCACGGCGGCATCCAGACCCAGTTGATCCGGGTCTCCTTGACCAGCCCCGACAGGGCGGAGTTGGTCTGGTCCTCGATCACGTCGGTCAGCGGGCAGGCCGCTGACGTGAGCGTCATGTCCAGGGTGCACGCGTTGTCGTCGTCGACGTGGATGCCGTAGACCAGGCCGAGGTCGACCACGTTGATGCCGAGCTCGGGGTCGACCACGTCGCGCATGGCTTCCTCGACGTCCTCGACCTTGGCCAGACCGGGTCCCCCGGTGGCCGCGCTGGTCGCGGTCTCGCTCATGCCATCTCCTCCGCAGTCTCGTGCTCGTCCACGCCAGCGGCGCGGGCCGTGGCGTCCTTCCAGGCCATCCAGCCGAGCAGCGCGCACTTGATGCGCGCCGGGTACTTCGAGACGCCCTCGAACGCCACGGCGTCCTCGAGCACCTCCTCGAGGTCACCCTCGACCGACGCCGCCGCGCTGGATGCGTCGCCCTTGGCCCGCATCAGGGCCAGGAACGCGTCGTAGGCGGTCGTCGCCTCGTCGAGGCTGCGCCCGATCACCAGGTCGGTCATGACCGACACCGAGGCCTGCGAGATCGAGCAGCCGAGCGAGTCGTAGGACACGTCCTCGACCGTGGTGCCGTCGCCTCCGAGCCGCACCCGCAGGGTGACCTCGTCGCCGCAGGTCGGGTTGACGTGGTGGACCTCGGCGTCGAACGGCTCCCGCAGTCCCTTGTGGTGCGGGTTGCGGTAGTGGTCCAGGATGATCTCCTGGTACATCGACTCGAGCTTCACGCCACGCCTCCCGGGCGTCCGAAGAACCGCTGCACGTGCTCGAGCCCGCCGACGAGCGCGTCCACGTCGGCAGTCGTCGAGTAGACGTAGAACGAGGCACGGGTCGTGGCCGGCACGCCGTAGCGCAGGCACACCGGTCGGGCGCAGTGCTGGCCGACCCGCACGGCGATGCCGAGCTCGTCGAGCACCTGACCGACGTCGTGCGGGTGCAGGTCGCCGAGCGTGAACGAGACCGCCGCCCCGCGGTCCTCCGCGGTCGGCGGCCCGACGACACGCAGGCCCTCGACCTGCTGCATCCGCTCCAGCGCGTAGGCGGTGATCTCGTGCTCGTGCTCGGCGACCGCGTCCATGCCGAGGGCGGAGAGGTAGTCGACCGCCGCGCCCAGGCCGACCGCCTGGGCGATCGGCGGGGTGCCCGCCTCGAACTTGTGCGGCACCGCGGCGTAGGTCGACCCGGTCATGCTGACCGCCTCGATCATCTCGCCGCCGCCGAGGAAGGGCGGCAGGTCCTCGAGCACCTCGCGGCGCCCCCACAGCACGCCGATGCCGGTTGGCCCGCACATCTTGTGACCGGTGAACGCCACCAGGTCGGCGCCGAGCGCCTGGACGTCGAGCGGCATGTGCGGGGCTGCCTGCGATGCGTCGACGACCACGAGGGAGCCCACCTCGCGGGCCCGGCGCACGATCTCGGCGGCCGGGTTGACGGTGCCCAGGATGTTGGACACCAGCACGAAGGACACGACCCGGGTGCGCTCGTTGACCAGCGAGTCGAGGTCGGACAGGTCGAGCCGGCCCTCGTCGGTCAGGCCGAGCCAGCGCAGCCTCGCGCCGGTGCGCTCCGCCACCATCTGCCACGGGACGAGGTTGGAGTGGTGCTCCATCTCGGTGACGAGGATCTCGTCGCCCTCGCGCAGGGCACGGATGGACGAGCCACCCCACGCGATCGTGTTGGCCGCCAGGTTGAGCGCCTCGGTCGAGTTCTTGGTGAAGACCACCTCGGCTCGGTCCGCGGCGTTGACGAAGGCCGCCACCTTGTCGCGCGCGCCCTCGTACAGCGCGGTGGCCTCCTCGGCGAGCGTGTGGATGCCCCGGTGCACGTTGGCGTTGTGCCGCGTGTAGTAGTCGTCCAGCGCCTCGAGCACCTGCCGCGGCTTCTGCGAGGTCGCCGCGTTGTCGAGGTAGACCAGCGGCCGGTCGCCGTGCACCAGCCGCTCGAGCGCCGGGAAGTCCTTGCGGACCTGCTCGGCGTCGAGGGGCGAGGCGAAGGCTGCGCTCATGCCTGAGCGCCGGCCTTCACGAAACGCTCGTAGCCCTCGGCCTCGAGGGTGTCGGCGAGCTCGCGGCCACCCTCCTCGACGATCCGGCCGTCGACGAAGACGTGCACGAAGTCGGGCGCGATGTAGCGCAGGATCCGGGTGTAGTGGGTGATGAGCAGCACGCCGGTCTCGCCACCCGCGCGGACCCGGTTGACGCCCTCGGACACCACCTTGAGCGCGTCGATGTCGAGGCCGGAGTCGGTCTCGTCGAGGACCGCGATCCTGGGCTTGAGCAGCTCGAGCTGCAGGATCTCGTGGCGCTTCTTCTCTCCACCGGAGAAGCCCTCGTTGACGCTGCGCTCGGCGAAGGACGGGTCGACGGCCAGCCGCTCCATCGCCTCCTTGACCTCCTTGACCCAGGTACGCAGCTTGGGCGCCTCGCCGTCGACGGCGGTCTTGGCGCTGCGGAGGAAGTTGGAGACCGACACACCCGGGACCTCGACGGGGTACTGCATCGCCAGGAAGAGACCGGCGCGGGCCCTCTCGTCGACGGTCATCGCGAGGACGTCCTCGCCGTCGAGCGTGACGGTGCCGCCGGTCACGGTGTACTTGGGGTGCCCGGCGATCGAGTAGGCCAGGGTCGACTTCCCCGAGCCGTTGGGCCCCATGATCGCGTGGGTCTCGCCGGCCCGCACGGTGAGGTCGACGCCGCGCAGGATCTCCCGCGTGCCGGAGTCACCGGTGTCGACGGTGACGTGCAGGTCGCGGATCTCGAGCGTGCTCACGAGTTCTCCTTCGTGACGGAGACGAGCACGTCGTCACCGTCGATCTTCACGGGGTAGACAGGGACGGGCTGGGTGGCGGGCAGCCCGGTCGGGCGCCCGGTGACCAGGTCGAAGCGGGAGCCGTGCAGCCAGCACTCGAGCGTCTGGTCCTCGATCTCGCCCTCGGACAGCGCGACGTTGGCGTGCGAGCACACGTCGTGGATCGCGTAGACCTCGCCGGCGCTGCGCACGATCGCGACGGGGATGCCGTCGATCACGACCCGGATCGCAGCGCCGTCGGCCACGTCGTCGACCGCGCAGGCGCGCTGGTAGTCGGCCACGTCAGTGCACCGCGCCTTCCAGCTCCTGCTCCACCTGGGCCAGCAGACGGTCCCGGACCTCCGGGATGCCGATCTTGTTGATCACGTCGGCGAAGAAGCCGCGGACCACGAGCCGGCGCGCCTCGTCCTCGGGGATGCCTCGGGACTGCAGGTAGAACAGCTGCTCGTCGTCGAAGCGACCGGTGGCTGAGGCGTGGCCGGCGCCGACGATCTCGCCGGTCTCGATCTCGAGGTTGGGCACCGAGTCGGCGCGGGCGCCGTCGGTGAGCACCAGGTTGCGGTTGAGCTCGAAGGTCTCGGTGCCCTCGGCCTCGGCCCGGATCAGCACGTCGCCGATCCAGACCGTGTGGGCCTCGTCGCCCTGCAGCGCGCCCTTGTAGACGACGTTGCTCTTGCAGTGCGGCACGGCGTGGTCGACGAAGAGCCGGTGCTCGAGGTGCTGGTGGGCGTCGGCGAAGTACAGGCCGAGCATCTCGAGCTCGGAGCCCGGCGCGGTGAAGCGTGCCTCGGACGACACCCGCGCCACGTCGCCGCCGAACCCGACGGCGATGCTGCGGAGCTTGGCGTCGCGGCCCAGCCGGAGCGACTGCTGCGACAGGTGCACGGTGTCGTCGGCCCAGTCGTTGACGACGACCACGGTCAGCTCGGCGCTGTCGCCGACGACCAGCTCGACGTTGTCGGCGTACGTCGCCGAACCGGTGTGGTCCAGGACCACGACGGCGCGGGCGAAGGGCTGCACGTCGACGAGCAGGTGCCCGAAGGCCGTCCCGGAGTCGACGCCGGTGCCGCGCACCGAGACGGTGGTCGGGCGGCCGGCCACGGCCTCGGCCGGCACCGTCAGGACGGTCGCCTTCTCGAACGCGGTCCAGGCGCGGGCGGCGACCCGGTCCGACGGCTCGCCGCCACGTCCCAGCCGGGTGTCGCCGCGGTCGACCGTCTCGACAGTCACCTCGGGGGCGGCGTCGACCTCGACGGTGACGGTGCCGGTGCCCGCACCCTCGTCCTCGTGCAGGTGGCGCAGCCGGTCGAGCGGCGTGAAGCGCCACTCCTCCTCGCGCCCGATGGGCACGGCGAAGTCCGCCAGGTCGAACGAGCGCAGCCGTTCGCCACGGCTGTCACCGGGGACCGGGACGGCACCGTGGGAGTGCGGCTTGCCGCTGAACCCGCCGGTCTCCGGCGAGAGGATCTCGCCGGCCACCGACGGGGTGACGGTCTCAGGGGTGGTGGACATGGATCAGCCCACGGCTCCTTCCATCTGCAGCTCGATCAGGCGGTTGAGCTCGAGGGCGTACTCCATCGGCAGCTCCTTGGCGATCGGCTCGACGAAGCCGCGCACGATCATCGCCATCGCCTCGTCCTCGGAGAGCCCGCGGCTCATCAGGTAGAAGAGCTGGTCCTCGCTCACCTTGGAGACGGTCGCCTCGTGCCCCATCGTCACGTCGTCCTCGCGGACGTCGACGTAGGGATAGGTGTCGGAGCGGCTCACCGTGTCGACGAGCAGCGCGTCGCACTTCACCGTCGACCTCGAGCCGTTGGCGCCCTCGAGCACCTGGACCAGGCCGCGGTAGGAGGTCCGGCCGCCGCCCCGGGCCACCGACTTGGAGATGATCGTCGACGACGTGTGCGGGGCCGAGTGCACCATCTTGGCGCCGGCGTCCTGGTGCTGCCCCTCGCCGGCGAAGGCCACCGAGAGCGTCTCGCCCTGCGCGTGCTCGCCGAGCAGGTAGCAGGCGGGGTACTTCATGGTGACCTTGGAGCCGATGTTGCCGTCGATCCACTCCATCCGGCCGCCGGCCTGGACCGCGGTGCGCTTGGTCACCAGGTTGTAGACGTTGTTCGACCAGTTCTGGATCGTCGTGTAGCGGACGTGGGCGTCCTTCTTCACGATGATCTCGACGACGGCCGAGTGCAGCGAGTCCGAGGAGTAGATGGGGGCGGTGCAGCCCTCCACGTAGTGCACCGACGAGCCCTCGTCGGCGATGATCAGCGTCCGCTCGAACTGGCCCATGTTCTCGGTGTTGATCCGGAAGTAGGCCTGCAGCGGGATGTCGACCTTGACGCCCGGCGGCACGTAGATGAAGGAGCCACCGGACCACACCGCCGTGTTGAGCGCGGCGAACTTGTTGTCACCGACCGGGATGACGGTGCCGAAGTACTCCTTGAAGAGGTCCTCGTGCTCGCGCAGCGCGGTGTCCGTGTCGAGGAAGAGGACGCCCTTCTCCTCCAGGTCCTCACGGATCTGGTGGTAAACCACCTCTGATTCGTACTGCGCGGCCACGCCGGCGATCAGCCGCTGCTTCTCGGCCTCGGGGATGCCGAGCTTGTCGTAGGTGTTCTTGATGTCCGCCGGCAGCTCGTCCCAGGACGTGGCCTGCTTCTCGGTCGAGCGGACGAAGTACTTGATGTTGTCGAAGTCGATGCCCGACAGGTCGGACCCCCAGGTCGGCATCGGCTTCTTGCCGAAGAGGCGCAGCCCCTTGAGCCGCAGGTTGAGCATCCACTCGGGCTCGGACTTCTTGGCCGAGATGTCGCGCACCACGGCCTCGGACAGGCCGCGCTTGGCGCTCGCGCCGGCGACGTCGGAGTCGGCCCAGCCGAAGGCGTAGCGGCCGAGCGCGTCGACCTCGGCGTGGGTGGTCTCGGGGATGGCAGTCACTGCACATTCCTTCGGGTCGGGTCAGTGGGGAGGGTCGTGGGGGCGGGCAGGTCGGCCGTTCTCGGGACGTACGTCGTGCAGACCCCGTCGCCGTGGGCGATCGTGGCCAGGCGTTGGACGTGGGTGCCGAGCAGCCGGGCGAAGACCTCGGTCTCGGCCTCGCAGAGCTCGGGGAACTGCTCGGCCACGTGGGCGACCGGGCAGTTGTGCTGGCAGAGCTGCTCCCCCGGGGCCGCCGCTGCCGGGCGGGTCGAGGCAGCGTAGCCGTCGGCGGAGAGCGCCTCGGCGAGGGCTTCGGCCCGGCGTCCGGGGGGAGCCCCGGCGACCTGGTCGCGGTAGCGGCCCTCGAGCTCGGCGACCCGCTGGCGGGCGAACGCGGCCACCGCCTGCCGGCCGCCCTGCTCCTCGACGAAGCGCAGGGCGCTGGCGGCGAGGTCGTCGTAAGCCTGGTCGAACTCGTCGCGGCCGGCCGGCGTCAGGACGAAGAGGCGGGCCGGACGACCCCGGCGGCGGACCGCGGTGGGCCGCGGCGCGCGCTCTTCGATCAGCCCGTCGGCCAGCAGGACGTCCAGGTGGCGCCGCACGGCCGCCGGCGTCAGGCGCAGTGCCTCGGCCAGGCCGACGGCGGTGGTGGGCCCGGTCTCGAGGATGGTGCGCGCGACCCGGTTGCGGGTCGAGTCCTCGAGCGCGTATTTCACAACATCAGTGTCGCGTTATTCCGGGCCGATCGCAAACGACCGCCCCGCAGGCCGCCGGTGGGATGCCTCACATCTCGGGTGCCGAGCGCGGCGGCACCCGGCCACACTGGCCCGGTGACCGAGATCCACACCCGCGAGGAGATCGCCGACGGCCTGCGCGAGCTGGGGGTGGCGCCGGGGGACGTCCTGCTCGTCCATACCTCGGTCAAGGCCCTGGGCTGGATCCCCGGCGGCCCGGTAGCCGTCGTGCAGGCACTGCGGGACGCGGTGGGCGACGCCGGGACGGTCGTGGTGCCGACCCAGACCGCAGGCAACAGCGAGCCCAGCACCTGGCAGCACCCCCCGGTCCCGGAGGACTGGTGGCCGGTGATCCGGGAGCACACCCCCGCCTACGACCCGGCCGTCACGCCCAGCGAGTGGATGGGCAAGGTCCCCGAGGTGGTCCGCACCTGGCCGGGCGCCCGGCGCAGCGCCCACCCGCAGACCTCGTTCGCCGCCCTCGGCCCGCTGGCCGAGGAGGTGGTGGCCGTGCACGACCTCGACTCGCAGTGCGGCGAGCGGTCGCCGCTGGCCACCCTGGAGCGGCTCGGCGCCCGGGTGCTGGTCCTCGGCGCGGACTTCGGCTCGTGCACCGCCTTCCACCTCGCCGAGTACCGCGTACCCGGCGCGGCACCCATGAAGACCGACGGGGCGGCCGTCCGGACGGCGGACGGCAGGCGGACCTGGGCGACGTACGAGGACCTCGACCTCGACGAGGACGACTTCGAGCAGATCGGCGAGGCGCTGCTCGCCACCGGGTCGGTCCGCACCGGCCGGGTGGCCGCGGCCGAGTGCCACCTGGTCGACCTGGCCGCGGCGGTCGCCTTCGCCGCCGGCTGGATGCGGGAGCATCGCGGCCGAGCGTCGACGGACGCGGGCTGACCGCTGCCTAGACTGCCCGCCCGTGAGCGTCGAGCCCGGGGACCACGCGGTCGAGCTAGTCGACCTCGCCAAGCGGTACGGCGCCCGGCCGGCCCTCGACGGCCTCACCGCGAGCTTCCCGGCCGGGTCGCTGACCGCCCTGCTCGGCCCCAACGGCGCCGGCAAGACGACGACGGTCGAGATCTGCGAGGGCTACCGCGCAGCGGACGCCGGCTCGGTCCGCGTGCTCGGCCAAGACCCCGCGCGCGACGGCCGGCGGCTGCGGCCACGGGTCGGGGTCATGCTCCAGTCCGGCGGCGTCTACCCGTCGGTCCGGGCCGGCGAGATGCTCCGGCACGTCGCTGCCCTGCACGCCGACCCGCTCGACCCGGACCACCTGGTCGAGCGGCTCGGGCTCGGCCCGGTCAGCCGGACGCCGTACCGCCGCCTGTCCGGTGGCCAGCAGCAGCGGGTCGCGCTGGCAATGGCCGTGGTCGGCCGGCCGGACCTGGTCTTCCTCGACGAGCCGACCGCGGGCCTCGACCCGCAGGCGCGCCGAGCGGCCTGGGAGCTGGTCACCGACCTCCGCCGCGACGGGGTCTCGGTGGTCCTGACCACCCACCACATGGACGAGGCCGAGCAGCTTGCCGACCACGTCGTCGTGGTGGACCGCGGCCGGGTGGTGGCGGCCGGCTCCCCGGCCGAGCTCACCGCGGGAGCCGCCGGTTCGGTGCGCTTCCGGGCCGCCCCTGGTCTGGACCTCGCCGCGCTGGCCGCCGCGCTGCCCACGGCGACCGACGTGGTGGAGGTCTCGCCGGGGAGCTACCGGGTCGACGGCGCGGTGGACAGCAGGTTCGTCGCCGACCTGACCGCCTGGTGCGCGGCGCGGGACCTGATGCCCGAGGGGCTGACCGTCGGGCGCCGCTCGCTCGAGGACGTCTTCCTGGAGCTCACCGGGTCGGAGCTGCGCGGATGAGCGACGGGTGAGCGACCGGTGATCGACCGATGAGCGACAAGGGGACGTACACCCCGAGGCCGGGCGCGGCGCCGCTCCCCCGGATGCTGCGTGCGCAGACCGGGCTCGAGACCCGGATGGTGCTGCGCAACGGCGAGCAGCTGCTGCTCACCGTGGTCATCCCGGTGCTCGTCCTGCTCGTCTTCGGCAGCGTCGAGGTCGTCGACCTCGGCAGCCGGTCCGAGCGCCTCGACTTCCTCGTGCCCGGCGTGCTCGCCCTGGCGGTGCTGTCCACGGCGTTCACCGGACTGGCGATCGGCACCGGTTTCGAGCGGCGGTACGGCGCGCTCAAGCGGCTGGGCGCGACGCCCTTGCCCCGGGGAGCCCTGCTCGCGGCCAAAGGGCTGGCCGTGCTGGCCGTGGAGGCGCTGCAGGTGGTGCTGCTCCTCGTGGTCGCGGTGCTGCTGGGTTGGGATCCGCCGGACAGCGCAACCGCCTGGGCCGGCGCGCTGGTGCTCGTGCTCGTGGGCACCGGCGCCTTCGCAGCACTGGCGCTGCTGATGGCCGGCACGCTGCGGGCCGAGGCGACGCTGGCGGCAGCCAACCTGGTCTACCTGCTGCTGCTCGTCACCGGCGGCATCGCGGTGCCCCTGGACCGGTTCCCGGACGCGGTGCGCTCGGTGCTCGAGCTGCTGCCGGCTGCTGCGCTGGCCGAGGGCCTGCGGGACTGCCTGTCCGACGGCGCGGGGCTCCCGGTCGGCCCGCTGCTCGTGCTGCTGGTCTGGGGCGCCGTCGGCGCGGTCCTGGCGACCCGCTGGTTCCGCTGGGAGTAGGGCGCCGGCCGGCCCGTACGCTGGGCGCATGCTCGAGCGGATGCGGTCCTGGCGGCCGACGGACGCCGTGCTGCGCCGCACCTTCCTCGGCGCGCTCGTCGCCAACACAGTGATCGTCGTGACCGGCGGCGCCGTGCGGCTGACCGCCTCGGGCCTGGGCTGCCCGACCTTCCCGCGGTGCACCGACGAGTCGCTGGTCGCGACCCGCGAGATGGGCGCGCACGGGGCGATCGAGTTCGGCAACCGGCTGCTGACCTTCGTGCTCTCGGCCGCGGTGCTGGCTGCCGTGGTCACCGCCTGGCGGGCCGGCCGGCGCGACCTGCTCCGGCCGGCCGGGCTCCTCTTCCTGGGCATCGTCGCGCAGGCACTGCTCGGCGGGGTCACGGTGCTGACCGGGCTCAACCCGCTGACCGTGATGGCCCACTTCCTGCTCTCGATGGCGCTGCTCGCCGTCGCCGTCGTGGCGTACGAGCGGGCCGCCGGCCGGCGGGTGCCCGCGCCGGAGGCACCGGCCGCGACGTACAACCGTGCCCTCGGGGTCGGGGCCGGCATCCTCACCGCCGCCGTCGCGGCGACCCTGGTGCTCGGCACCGTCGTCACCGGCACCGGGCCGCACTCCGGTGACAAGCAGGCGCCCGACCGGCTGCCGTTCGACCTGGAGGCGGTCACCCAGCTGCACGCCGACGCGGTGTTCCTGGTGGTCGGGCTGACCATCGGGCTGGTGGTCGCCGCCGCGGCAGCGCACGCGCCGCAGCGGCTGACCCGGCGGCTGCAGGCGCTGCTCCTCGTCGTGCTGGCCCAGGGGCTCGTGGGCTACGTGCAGTACGTCACGGACCTGCCCGTCGCGCTGGTCGCGACGCACGTGCTCGGCGCCTGCCTGGTCTGGATCGCCACCCTGCTCGTGCTCCTCGCGGCCGTGCCGGCGGGCCGGACCGAGGGCGACGGGTCGCCCGTCACCGGCGAGGTGTCGGCCGGAACCCCGCCAGCACGGGTCTCGGCAGCAGCGCGATGAGCGGCTCCACCGCCTCGGCGACCTGAGCAGGGGTCGGCCGGTCCGCCGGTCGCGGTGCGAGACAGGCCCGCACCAGCCCGACGAGCCGCGCCGGCACCCCTTCGGGCAGCCCGTCCGGGCTCGGGGGCCGACCGGTGGCGGCATGGACCAAGGTCGCCCCGAGCCCGTGCACGTCGGCGGCCGGACCGACCTCGCCGGTCCACGGGCGCTCCTGCTCGGGAGCGAGGTAGCCCTCGCTGCCCACGACGTGCTGCAGGGCGGCCGCCTGCTTGACGGTCCGCGCCACGCTCAGGTCGATCAGCCTGGGTGGAGCGCCCATCACGACGTTGCCCGGCTTCACGTCGAGGTGGACCAGCCCTTCGACCCGCAGGTGGTGCAGGGCCGAGGCCAGCTCGAGGGCCAGCGGCAGCAGCTGCTCCAGCGCCAGCGGCCCGTGCCGCCGGGCCAGGCTGGACAGGCGGGGGCCCTCGAGGTGCTCGAGCAGCACGTGCGGACGCGGTCCGTCGAGGACGGCGCCGAAGGTGCGGACGACGACCGGGTGACGGAGCCGCTCCAGCAGAGCGGCCTCGCGGGCCAGCCCGCGGCGGGCACCGGGGTCCTCGGCCCGCGAGGGGCGGAGCACCTTGGCGACGGCCGCGTAGTGCAGCCGCTGGTCGAACACCAGGTAGGCCTCGTAGGACGTGCCGCCGCCGAGCAGGTCGTGGACCACCCGGCCGGGGACGAGCTCGTCCCCGGCCACCAGGCCCCAGCCGTCGGTGCTGGTGCCGGGCGTCACCGCGAGGTCACCCGCGGCCCGAGCTGGAGCCGGACCGGTCGTCCGAGCCGTCGTCGTCACCGCGGGTGTCGTCGGTCGGGCCGGAGGTGTCCGACCCCGACGTATCGTCGGTCGGGCCGGAGGTGTCCGACCCCGGCGTGTCGTCGGTCGGGCCCGAGGTCACGGCGTCGTGACCGGTGCGGGTCGACGGGTCGTCGGCGCCGGGGGTCACGAGGTCGTCCTGCACCCCGGGGGTGTCCTGCTGGACCACGCTGTCCTCCGGCGAGGGGATGTCGTCCGGCGACGGGGTGTCGTCGACGGTGGTCAGGGCGGCCAGGCTGTCCTCCCGCTTGGCCGCCTGCTGGTCGTCGGGGCCGGTGGCGGCCTGCACGGCGACGAACCCGCCCAGGCCCAGCAGGGCGGCGGCGAACGCGACAGCGGCACGGACCAGGGTGTTCATCGGGTCTCCTCACGTCGGGGTCTGTCCCCACGACGTTCGCGGCACCGTCCCTAACGGCGCTCTAAGCCACGGTCACCGCTGGGCAAGCGCTGCGGGCAGCCCGTCAGTCGTCGCCCGAGTCGCCGGAGCCCCCCGAGTCGCCGGAGCCCCGCGAGTCGCCGGAGCCGGAGCCGGACGAGTCCTCGTCGACGGAGAAGCTGGGCATCCCGCCGACGCAGCGCGCTCTCACCTCGACCTCGCCGTCGCCGTCGTCGACCCGCTCGAACTTCACCTTCGCCTCGTGTTCCGCGTCGTCGTCGAGGTCGTCGATCGCCCAGCCGATCCGCGGCGCGGCACTGAGACGGACCACCCCGTTACGGCAGGTGCCGGTCACCAGCCCGCCGCGGGTGGTGACCGAGTCGGTGACCACTCGGGCGCCGGTGGGGCTCGCGTCCTGCGACGGTGCAGCGCTGCCCGGTGTCGACTCGGGGCTGCTCGTCGACGGTGCCGGTGCCGACGTGAGGCCGCCGGTGCTGACCTCGCCGTCGGTGAACGGGTCGCCGACCAGGCCGGCCGCCCCGAAGCCCACGCCGACGGCTGCCGCGGCGAAGAGCGCCCACACGGCGACCAGGGCCAGTCGTCGGTCCACGCGGCCAGTCTGCCGGTGCGGCGGTTAACGGGCTCCTAACGCGCAGCCATCGCTGCCCCTCCCCCGTGCCGACCCGCGGTCGCGACGGCTGGTCGCGCACTACGGTCGGCGGGTGGCCGTGCTGCTCCTCGTCGAGGACGACCCTCGCATCCGGACCGCCCTGACCCGGGCGCTGACCGACCGGGGGCACGCGGTCTCGTCCGAGCCGGCCGGGCTGCTCGGCCTGCAGCGGGTGCTCGACGACCCGCCGGACCTCGTGGTCCTCGACCTCGGTCTGCCCGACGTCGACGGCATCCAGCTGCTGCGCATGCTGCGTCCGGTGAGCCGGGTGCCGGTCATCGTCGCCACCGCCCGCGACGACGACGCGGCGACCGTGGCGGCACTGGACGCGGGCGCCGACGACTACGTCGTCAAGCCGTTCAGCGCCGAGCAGCTCGACGCGCGGATCCGTGCTGTGCTGCGCCGCACCGCGGGCGACGAGCAGGTGACCCGGCTCGAGGTCGGCGACCTGGTGGTCGACTTGCGCGCCAGGACCGTCGAGCTGGCCGGGGAGCAGCTGGAGCTGAGGCCGCGGGAGTTCGACCTGCTCGCCTACCTCGCCGCGCGACCGGGCGAGGTCGTGAGCAAGCGCACCCTGCTCGCCGAGGTCTGGCAGCAGCCGATGGGCGGCGCGGACAAGACGGTCGACGTCCACCTGTCGTGGCTGCGCCGCAAGCTCGGCGA